>WBZS01000211.1_pt1 | contig 102427 bp, 99 predicted proteins | sample 5204201 | NCBI WGS metagenome assembly WBZS01 (sample SAMN12344357, study PRJNA552823) | activated sludge metagenome | biome: Activated sludge suspended growth; feature: Nitrification reactor; material: Wastewater; isolation source: activated sludge from nitrification reactor of wastewater...
CTTCGGGGGAGGGGCTAGGGGTGGGGCTTTAAAATTGATATACTTTATTTAAAAGTATGAAAATTGAAGATATGACTAATGATTGGATACTAAGTGAAATAGAAAAAATAGGGTACATCTATAAATTAAATAAAGTTATTCGCTACAATCTGAAACGTGAAGAAATTCTAGAAACCCAGTCAGTTGCGGAACATGTTTTTAATATGCTTATCTTAGCAAACTATTTTAGAGATTTGGAAGATCCAGAAAAGAAATTAGATTTTACAAAGGTTACAAAAATGATTCTCATGCATGACCTAGTAGAAATAGAAACCGGTGATATAGTCATGGATCAAAAAAATCAGAACCATAAACAAGCAGAAGAAGTTTCTGTTTTAAAAGTGGCAGAGAAGAGTCCAGAGTTTATCGAAAATGAAATCGTAGAGCTTTGCAAAGAATATGATTCTGCCGAAACCTTGGAAGCAAGATTTGTGAAATGTATTGATAAAATCGAACAGCAATTTTGGTTTGGAGTTTTTTGTGACACAGAAATGATAAATATTGTTACCAATGCAGAAAACAAAATCAAAAACGAAGAAAAAAGACGAGCACTTTATAAAAAACTTGATTTCCCAGTTATTGCTAAATTTGGTTTAGCTATACATGAGCTTGCAATGAAAAGAGGAATGACCTATTAAATATATTTTTTAATTTGAGTAAAAATCAAATCATTAATCTCTGCTCTACTTTTAATCCCACCCTCTGCACTATCGCAATCCACAACTTTAAAATTTTTGTATTTCTTTGCCAATTTTTCAGCAGACTCCTGAGAATCTTTTTGATGTTCAATATCTTTCTCTGCATTATCATGCCCACCTCTTTCCTCTAAAAGTTTCTTTACAATTTCAATATTTAAATTTAAATAAAGCACGATATCTGGTTTTGGGATTTTAAAAACTTTAAATTCCAAAGTATCCAACCAGTCCATAAACTCGTTCCACTTTTTATCATCTTTTATTTTTCCACCCTGGTGAATCTGGTTCGATGACATGTAACGATCCAAAATAACAAGGTACCCCTTGTTCAAGTATTTTTCTATTTTCTCCTTACTTTCCCATCTGTCGGCAGCTAAAACAGTAGAAAAAACTTTTGGGTGCTGCTTGTGAAATTGATATTCAGGATGAGTTAAAAACTCTTTTATATTTTTACCAAAAAAGTTTTTTTCATATTGTGGAAAATCAAAGGTTACAACCTTTTTCTTTAATTTTTTAAGTCTCTCAACCAAAAGTTTAGTTTGAGTTTTCTTTCCACTTCCATCTACACCATCAATAACTATAATTTTCCCTTTTTTAGTTTTCATAAAATATTTTTGATTGCCTCCAAAGTATCTTCAAAAACTTTTTCTTTTGCCTGTTGCCCATCGATTATCACATGACTATAGTTTTCCATTTCTGTTTTATACCCCTTTATCACTCTTTCAAAAAAGTCTTTCTTTTGACTCTCATAATAATCATTTCTATCATATCCCAAACCTTTACGTATTGCCATTCTTTTCCCACTTTCCTCAACAGAAATATCAAATAAAATGTACAAGTCTGGTTTTAAAATGTCGTCTAGTTTCGCAAGCATCATACGAGCAAAGTCCTCATGTTCCCTCTTTTCTTTTCCATATATCTGATAAGCAAGGTTTGAAAGTTCCCACCTATTCATCACTACATTTTTACCTTCCTCAATATTCTTTTTTATTTGCAAAATAATTTCAAACTTGTCTGCCCAGAACATTAGCATCTCGGGCATAGTGTCCCATCTGTAGCCACAGTTGAACATCGCGTCTCGCAAAGTGTTTGTGTGTTTAATATCTTCATCCAAAACATGGAAAAATTCGAACTTTTGCAACGGGGTAGTCTTAAAATAACTCTCTAGCAAATCTTGTTGTGTATCTTTCCCACAACCATCTATTCCTTCTAACACAATAAATTTCCCTTTTTTCATAGATTTGCTTTTACCAAGTTTCTGGTTTGGTAAACTCGCCGGAAACATCTTTTAGTTTACTTGGAAATTGAGAATCCCTCACGACTCCTTCCCTCAATTCTTGTTTAAAAGTTGCATACTTACTCAACACCTTACTTATGTTTTCTGCCGGAGCTAATACCCCCACTCTTAAACCAAGCTCCCCGGAGACAATCCTAACAGCTTCTTGCAAGTCACTATCGTTTGAGAGAACTATTGCTGTATCGAACTTTTTATTATGCGCATCATTAACCAAATGTACAGCCAGGTTAACATCGGTGCCTTTTTCTTCAAATGTTTTTCCTGTCATTTTCACATCACTAGTTATCTGAATTTTGATCTCTTTCTCCAAAAAAGTTCCCTCAATAATTGTTAGATTTGGAATTATATTTAAAGCTCTAAAATATATGGATTGGCGAATTGCTTTCCCCTGATCTTTTTTTCCACTTACCCTCGCCGCAAAGAATTTTATTTCAATAATATCTAAATCTTTGAAGATTTTTTTAAGTAAAAGGGAGATGTCCAGCCACTTAATTCCTTTTTGATTTTTAACCTTTTTTAAGAAATAATATAAGTTGAGACCATCAACATAGACAATAGTTTTTTTCATCTTGTGGGTAAGTATAGCAAATTATTTGAAAGGCAGAAACCGCAGATTTCTCTGCGGTTTCGCGGCCTGGCTATGAAAGGCCAGGGGGGATACATTGTTATACTACCACAATAGACGAAAAATTTCAAAGCACATTTCCACAAGGGATTTTTAATTTATCTTATCTCCTGACTTGCAATCAAATCTTTCATCAACTCCGAAGTTTTACCCACAGAAGTATCCATAAAAATCACTTTAGCATTATCTGAAACTCCAACACTTTTCAAAGTGTCCAAATATTGAGTAAGTGACAAAATAGCCATAATCTCTTTTGGATTTTGAGAAGTTATCTTTTGTAGTGTAAGTATTGAGTTTTCCAGCCCTTTTGCTATCGCCTCACGCTCTTGAGCCACACCTTCTCCTTGCAATCTTTTTCTTTCTTTTTCTGCTTCGGCTTCTTTGATAGCTTGTATTTTTATTGCCTCCCCTTTATTTTCCGCAGCTTTGCGAAGTTGCAAACTTGCTACCACCTCACTCATGGCATCTGTAATAGTGAGCGGGAAATTTACATTGGTAATCTGAAAAGATTTGATAAACATCCCCCATTCTGAAAATTGTTTTTCCAAATCATTTTGAATATGTAATGCCAGTTCTTCTTTTTTCTCCAATATCCCCTCATGAGTTTCTTTGGCAATATATGTACGCAAAGAGTTTTCTATAATCGCTCCGATAGATTGATTGCGGTTTTCAAGAGAGTAAGTATATTTTTTAATCCCCTCGTCACTTGCGTCCACCACGTAAATCAAGTTAGTAGAAACATCTACAATAACTTTATCAGCAGACGGGTATCGTCCGTCGATGGCAAAGTTTTGTTGACGCAAAGAAACTTTGTTAGCCACGCGCTCTAGTAATGGAATTTTTAAATTAAACCCAGCATTCATCATCCTGGAATATTTTCCCAAGAACTCAATAACCAGAACCGTATTTTGCTCTACAATTCTCATCATTCCAACGATCACCAAAAGCACCAAGATTATTAATAATGTAATTACAAATGTTGTCATGGTTTAATTATAGCATCAAGAACAAAGCAAAACAAAAACACCCTATTTCTAAAGTGTTTTTGTGTTTTTAAAAAAAGACTATTTTATTTCATCTTTTCTTTTCACCCTGATTGTCGCCCACATCTCAGTCATGTCAGCTGTTCTATATCCTGAAATTCTATAACCATCTGGAACTTTACTAAAATCTGTAAAAGATTGCAAAACCTTACCATCGTCATCTTCCTCAACAATTCCAATAATTTTCATACTACCACCATCACAGTGTTTTGCTTCTGTTTCAGAATGTGTGCGTGGAACAATAAGCGACTCACCTCCTACTTGTTTTGCTTGTTCGTATGTTGTGTATTCCTCTTCTTCGAAGTAACTATGCCCTGCAATAAAAATCTTATCACCATCTAAAAAAAGTGGAACATTGTGCCCGCAATGGAAACATCGCATATTAGCCTGAACTCCACCTTCCATTAAGGGTGGGTATTTTACAGATACATCACTAGTTTCTGGTAGACGAATTTGTGTGTTTGGTTTTCCTTCAATTGACATAAATTATTCTTTTAAAATTATTTTTTATTTACTTTTTCCAATCTTTTAACTTCCGCTTTTAGTATATCATCCATTTTTTCTACACATTTTATAAACTGTTTTTCTTTCCACCCACGAGTAGTCTCTGCTGCAGAACCAAGACGAAGTCCTGACGGGTCAAATGGTGTACGCTTTTCCCCTGGTACAGTATTTTTATTCACCACTATTCCATTTTTTTCCAAAACAACAGATGCTTGTTCACCTGTTAGACCCTTTCCATCTTGCCACACATCTACCAACAATAAATGCGAGTCTGTTCCACCACTCACAACATGATAGCCAAGTTTTTGAAAAGTCTTAGCCATGGCTTGTGCATTTTTAATAACTTGTTTTGCATAAGCTTTGAACTTTGGGTTTAGTGCTTCACCAAGAGCAACAGCAAGACCTGCAATATTGTTCATGTGTGGTCCCCCTTGTAGTCCAGGGAAAACCGCTTTGTCTATCGCTTCATTGATCATAACTTTTTTCTCAGAATTTTCTGTTGCTTTTGTAGGTTTAATCTTTGAAAAAATCATTCCACCACGTGGGCCACGGAGAGTTTTGTGAGTTGTGGTTGTAACCACGTCTGCAAATGGGAATGCTGACGGATAAGCTTTTCCTGCAATAAGCCCTGCAATGTGTGACATATCTACTAAAAGGTAAGCTCCAACTTTGTCAGCGATCTCACGGAATCTTTTCCAATCAATTTTTCTTGGGTAAGCTGTGAAGCCTGCTACGATAATTTTTGGTTTACTTTCTAATGCTAGTTTTTCCACATCATCATAGTTGATAGCTTCGGTAACTGGATCAACTCCAAATTGTACAGAATTAAAATATTTCCCACTCAAAGAAACTTTGTGACCGTGTGTAAGATGACCACCTGCAGTAAGCGCCATACCCATGATTGTGTCTCCTGGGTTCAACAAGGCAAAGTAAACAGCGGTGTTCATTGGACTTCCGGATAAAGGTTGCACATTAACTGCCCATTCTGTCTTTTTCAAACCGAAAATTTTTAAAGCTCTTTCTTGGGCTAACAGTTCTATTTTGTCAGAGTTTTCCTGACCTTTATAATATCTTTTTCCTGGATAACCTTCAGAATATTTATTTCCCAACTTACTCCCCACCGCCGCATCTACATCTTTTGAAACATAGTTCTCAGAAGCAATCAAAGTAATATTTTTCTTTTGTCTTGCTTCTTCAGCTTTTAAAATTTTTTCTACCTGTTTATCTTTCATCATATTTTTATTTTTAAATTTATTTTATTTTTTACTTTGTACGAAACGCAAAGTATTTTATTTTTAATTAATTAGCACTGTTCAAAAGTCTATCAAGTTGGGCAAAGAAAAGAAATATTTACGAATTTTTTTTCCGTGTCAGATTATATTTCCTTGTAAAATAAGGGTTTTTTGATAAATTTCCTAAAATATCCTTATATTACAAGGGTTTTTTAGAAACATAAACTGTGTACAATTTATTTGACTTATTTTTATAAAATGATATTATTGTAGACATCCGGGCGCGCACTGTGAGTGCCCTCAACCCCTTTCAAGGAGGTCTGTCAAAAAGTTTTGACCACCTTCACAGGGGTGGTCCGGATTAGGAGCTTATCGCAAATCTCTTCCACCAGATTTGTCATGAGCTCTTTTTTCGTTGTGCAAAGTACTCCCAACCCTCCTTTGAAAGGAGGCTTTATAATTCGTTCTCTTTCCTGTAAACTACTTTAGATGAAACTAAAACTAATTGCCGCCATCGGGAAAAATAGAGAGCTTGGGAGCAAAGGTGGGCTACCACTTTGGAATTTAAAGAAAGATATGGAGAGATTTAAAACGTTAACGACTGGAAAAATTGTTGTGATGGGCCGTAAAACTTTTGAGTCTTTCCCAGAAAAATTCCGCCCCCTTCCAAACCGTCGAAATATTGTTTTGACCAGAGACAAAAATTGGCAAATGAACGGAGCCGAAAGTTTTGAGAGCTTAGAAAAATTTTTAGAAACAAACACTCAAGAAGAAATTTGGATAATCGGTGGTGGTGAAATTTACAAACAATTTATAGACAAATCTAATGAGTTACATATCACTCACGTAGATGAAAATTTTGAAGCTGATACTTTCTTTCCACAAATAGACGAAAATATTTGGCAAGAGATTAGTGAAGAAAAAGTTTTACAGGACGACAAAAATTCTCACACTACAACCTATACTATTTATGCAAAAAGAACGTAGAATATTGGGAATAGACCCAGGGTATGACCGTTGTGGAGTTGCGATCATCGAAGGAAAAATGCAAAGTCCAAAACTAGTTTTTTCTTGCTGTATCGAAACCAATAACAAAAAAAGTTTTGTGGAAAGAATAGAATTTATTTTTAACACTCTCAATCAAATCATTGAAGAATACAAGCCAGACGAATGTTCCATCGAGGATCTCTTTTTCACAACCAACCAAAAAACTGCTATAAAGGTAGCAGAGGCTCGTGGGATTTGTTTACTGGCTGCGCAAAAAAATAAATTGAAAATTGGTGAGTATACCCCACTCCAAGTGAAAACTTATTTAACAAGTTACGGAAAAGCTGATAAAAAACAAGTCTACTTTATTGTAGAGAAAATCCTTAAACTAGATTTCAAAAATCCAGATATTAAAAAAGAATGGTCAAAAAAACAAGATGACGAGATAGACGCTATAGCCATCGCCCTCACCCACCTATTCGTCGGTAGATAGTTTTTAAAAAGTTTAATATTAAATTTCACTCACTATTCTTTTTCACTTAAAATTTCCTCTAGCTCTTGATCTGTATCAAATTTATTTGGGTCTTCGTAACTTTTGTTCGGAATTTTTATATAAACACCCTTTTCTGCAGCTTCTCTTAAATGATAGATAATGTCAAGATTACTTGTTACAACTTTTATTGAATCCCTATTTCTATTTACTAAATATTTCAAATTAAAGCCTTTTTTAAAAGTTTCAAGACTTGCATCATACCCTTCCTCAACTTTTTTATTATAAATTTCAGATAAAATCATTTCAAAATATTTTCTCACATCTACAATTTTCAATTGTTGACTTTGCTTCCATTCAAATTGTTTTGTTATTGTAAAAGTTGTGTCTAAACCAGGAAACCATCCATCTTCCCTGATTTCTTCTACATCACACTCAAAACCTTCTCTTCCTTCTGTTTTCTCATTTTCAGCTTTTCTTTTTTCTTTGGCTTCTATTTTTCTTTGCTCCTCTTTCTTTTTTTCTTCTTCCTCTTCATTTTTCTTTCTTTTTTCCTCTTCATCTTTTTGTTTTCTCTTTAATTCTTCTCTCTCTGAAGTTTCTATTTCATAAAGTCTTTTATCTAAATCTCGTACAATATCATATAGTTTTTTTTGAATTTCTCTTGATTCATTGTGTGGGAGATATTTGAACTCATTGTCCATAAGAGATTTCACATATCCTCCTCCATAATTTTCCAAATCTCTTAAATACAAATATGGATTACTTCTTCCTTTTCTCCTTTCATATAAATAAGGAATATGTCTATACTTATTATTTCCAGCAGAAATCAAATCATCTATTAAGTAAATAATTTCTTCTTTATCAAACAACGTATCTATAGCAATGTTTTCTGCCGTTTTTATATATTCTCTGTAAAAATCTAGCTCTTTTTGTCTTAATTTATCTGTTATACTTTTTATAGTATCATCTTCTCCTGCCCCTGTTATTTCTAGAAATTGTTTTAAATATTTTTGCAAATCTTCATCTATATCTTTTTGATCCCTTTTTGGAATCAGAATTGGTTCACCATCCTCTGTATTATAATCATAATTGTCATCATCTTCTTCATATTCATAGTCTCCTTCTGCATAATCATAAAAATGCCTCCCAAAAAAATCTTTTATTTTTAAATCATCGATGGCACCCCGTTTTCTATCATATTCACCAAAAGTAAAATAATAAGTTGAGTCTATAAGATTTAAATAACCCAAGTCTGGTAACCCAACACCCGTTTTTTCCATCTCACCTGTCTTTATAACTCTTTCTAAATACGAAAGATCATACTCCCCTTTACTGAAAGTTCGCATAATTCTGAAACTTTGAAAACCCTCTATCTGTTTTAATATTTTAAAAAGCCCTTTTGGTATCATCCTTTTTACGGTTTCCCCAACCGCTTTTTGTACAACTTCTTTTATTACTGGTGCAGCAGCGGCCGCAATTTGCACTGGAGCTTTTACTCCACCAGTAGCAACAACTGCCGCACCTGTGCCAGCCGCTTTTAAAAACCGTCTTCTACTTAGACCTTTTGGTTCATCTTCGTTTGCCATATTTTTTCTAGTAAAACATATTTTAAAAATTAAATAAACTATATATTTTTATATTTCTCTATTGTTTTAAAAATGTATGGATTATTTTCTTTTTTAACTTCCGCAAGTTCAACCCAAGTGGCTTTTTCTGTTCCCTCATCGGTGTTTGAAATTTCTTGATTTTTATTCTTTAATCTTAGTAAAATCATCAAATCAAAGTGAAAATGCTCGTCTTCTTTTTTACTTTTGTTCTCTGGAATTTTGTGAGTTTCAAAATTAATCGGTATATTTTTAAAAATTCCGTTAACAACCTCAACATCTAAACCGACCTCTTCTTTTACCTCCCTAATAGCAGAATCCATTATTGTACGGTCATATTCTTCTATGTGACCTCCTGGTTGTTGCCATCTCTCTAAAGTTTTGTGCCATAATAATAAAGTTTTATTTTCGTGAACCACAAAACCACTTACAATTATGTGTCCGTTGAAATTTTTCCTGTTTATACAGTTTTGATTTTTATTTTCCGGATTACTTAAAAAATCAAAATATTTGTCTACTTCCAAATCTTCCGAAAACTGTTTTTTGTAATTTTCTAAAACCTTAATTATATGTTTTTGCACTACTCGTCAGTCTATCAGAAAACTCACGCAAGAAAATATTTGCAAAAGTTTTAATTTTATGGTAAAAACCAACTTAACAAATTTCCATGGTTAAAAAACACACTATCAGAAAAGAAACAAACATCGACGCAAAAACCGGCGATATCAATATTGTTGAGGAACATGTTATTATCGAAAAGCATGATTTTTTAACTACAGATGAAGAGGAAGACGAAGACCTTATGTTTCTTGGAAAAAGAAATGTGGACGAAGATGGAGAGGAAGACAGTCCAACCCTATATATATTAAATAATGACGATAATTTCTGGTAGTTTTATGTTACACTTTGGCTCATAGAATAATAGAATATATGGCAAATAGTTATAAACGTGTGAACAAGAAAAAAGCAATTTTTTGGGAAATTTTAATTTTCCTTTTAAGTTTGGGGATTGTAGCGGCTTCTGTCATGCTGATTTGGATTTCTTCTTTCAATTTACCAGACTTCAACTCAATCGCAACAAGACAACTGGAATCAACTACAAAGATCTACGACCGAACAGGAAAAGTTCTACTTTTTGCTTTTAGAGAAAAAATTCGCCGTACACCCGTTGACTCAAAAGACATTTCATCAAATATAGTAAAAGCAACTATTGCTATTGAGGATGACCAGTTTTATCAACACTCTGGGATTTCTTTAAGAGGAATTGCTCGTGCTTTTTATGTAAATTTTACTTCTGACAAAGTACAAGGTGGATCTACCATAACTCAACAAGTAGTTAAAAATGCTCTTCTTACTCAAGACCGAACAATTGAAAGAAAAATAAAAGAAGTTATTTTAGCTATCAAACTTGAGCAGACAATGACAAAAGATCAAATTCTTTACACTTATTTAAACGACAACCCATACGGAGGAGAAATTTATGGGGTAGAAGAAGCTTCTCTTTATTATTTTAACAAACATGCAAAGGAACTAAACTTAACAGAAGCTGCGTATTTGTCCGCCATCCCCAAGAACCCTCCACTTTATTCTCCGTATATTGGTAAAATGGATAAACTTGAAGAAAGAAAAAATCTTGTTTTGCAAAGAATGTATGAAACCGGTGCAATATCAGAAAAAGAACTTGAATCAGCCAAGCTTGTAAAAGTCGCCTTTGTGAAAAAAGAAGATAACAATTCTAAAGCTTTGCATTTTGTTTTTTATATTCGTGATTATTTGGAAAAACAATATGGCCCAGAATTTTTAACTCAAGGGCTTTCTGTGACAACGACTCTTGATTACGAAATTCAAAAAGAAATTCAAGATGTTGCAAAAAATTATATTGCACAATACATAAAAGCTGGTGAAAGACTCACAAAAGGAATTAATAATTCTAAATTAAATACGAGTGTGGTTGTGCTTGATACTGAGACTGGACAAATTTTGGCAATGGTTGGATCACGAGACTACAACGACCCAAACATAGATGGAAAGTATAACGTTGCAACAGCGCTTCGCCAGCCTGGTTCCTCTATCAAGCCAATCGTTTACGCACAAGCTTTTGAAAATGGATTGGACCCAGAAACAATGGTCTTCGATAGTCCCACAGAATTTAACACTTCTTGTCCACCAGCAGATGGACAACACAGAGAAGCTCCTTGTTATTCTCCACAAAACTATGACAATCAATTTTACGGTCCAATGACACTGCGTGATGCACTCGGAAACTCAAGAAATATTCCTGCTGTAAAAGTTTTGTATCTAGCTGGCATAAACAACGTAGTAAGTTTTGCGAAAAAGCTTGGTATTACATCTCTTACAAACCCAACCCGCTACGGACTTTCTCTTGTACTTGGTGGTGCAGAAGTTTCTTTACTTCAATTAACAGCAGCTTATTTACCATTTGAACAAGGTGGTGTATATAAAAAACCAGTTGGCATTTTGGAAATTAAAGACAAAAATGGAAAAGTTTTAGAAAGTTATGAAGATACCGGATATCAAGTTATGAGCGAGGACACGGCAGGAAAAATTACATCTATTTTATCTGACAACAACGCTCGTGCAAGAGTTTTCGGTGTTAATAATAAAATGAATTTTCCTGGTTACGACGTCGCTGTAAAAACAGGTACAACAAACGACTACAAAGATGGTTGGGTTATTGGTTACAACACTGATTATGTTGTTGGTGCTTGGATTGGTAAAAATGATAACACCCAAATCGGCCAAGTTACCGCATCTCTTTCTATTGTACCTATGTGGCGTCAAATTATGACAAACCTAATGAACAACAAACAACCGGGTTTCTTAAAAAAAGAATACACAAGAAACCCTTCTGCTGATGGACCAAACTGTGACTCAAGAGGCTACGCAAAAGACATAATCTACACAGCCATAAGCCTAGGAACTTTTGGTCTTTCTCAAAATGACTCACAAATCTCACATTGGTTTTACGGTCCATCAGGAATTTGCGGAACCCAAACAACACCAGAAGACACAAATTCTCCAGACCAAGAAAATTTGGAAATGCCTATGGGTGTTGTAAATGTTGGTAGTCCTTCCACACAACAAGTACAACCAAATCAACCAAGCGGAATAACCAACCCCCCATCAAACCAACCCACGAACCAATTTGTAAATTAATCAATCAAAAAAATATCTTGAACAAAAATCTTAGAATATTCTTCTGAGATTTTTTGTTTATTTTGATTTACCACAAATTTTACAGAACTTTTATCTTGAATTTTCATTTTTAACAAAAAAGAAACACTCTCAGATTCTACACCCATGTTTTTGTAATTTATTTTTTCTTGCAATCTAAAATCCAACTCGAATTTAGGAACAAAACCCAAAACTTCTTGCAAAACTTTTTCAAGCTTTTCTTTTCTCTCTTTTTGCAACTCTACCAATTTTTGAATTTTAAAATACTTGTCCATGCTTTATTTACCAGTTGTTATTATAATTTAATTCACCAAAAAGTATATGACGCCTGTGAAAACAAATCCAACGATCCGGAATTGACAGACTGTTCAAATTGTGCAAATTTGGAACAGGTTGGGTAACCCAAACAAAAAACAATGTCTTTAAATTTATTTGTTTAGTTTTTATCCCCTCTTTCTTTTTCAAACAGAATCCTCTGTATTTCTACAGGTGTAGAATTTATAAATTGTGTAAATGTCATTCCCAATTTGGTTTGAATGGTGGCATAGGAAGGCCAATCCTTGGCAGCAGAATTTTGTTTTCTAAAATTAATATATTTTGTAACAGTATCTACATATGGATAACTAGCCTTAAGATCGGACAGAAAAGATGAAAGATTTAATTCAACCTTAACTCCTTTTTTACCTATTAACCATTCACCAAACGTCATACCTGTTTGCTCTTGAATACTACCCCAACTAGGCCAATTTTGAGTTATTCCAGGATTCTCGTCTTTAAATTTTTGATAAGATGTTGTTCCGGTGATTTGTGGATATTTGGACTTAATTAGTTTTAATAGATCGTCTGGTTTGGGTTTTTTACCTTTAATCCATTCTCCAACATTCAACCCAGTGCGAGTTTTGATCGTGGTTCTGCTGGGCCACTTTTTTGTCAACTCAGGATTTTTAACAATAAAATCTTCGTAAGTGGTCTTACCTGTTATTTGAGGATGTTTTTGTTTGACCAATTGTAATAGCTCATCTAAATTAATATTTAAGCCATTTCCTTTTTCACCAGCAATCCATTCATTTACTGTCCCCAATCTTCTGCTAATTAAATAACTATGTAATGCCAAAGGCCAACATTTAACCTTATCTTTATTATCGGGATTTTTAACAAAAATATCATATGATTTGTCACCATCAATTTCTGGATATTTTTTTATTTCCTCCAATAATTTTTCAGGTTCTAATAATTTTCCTTGGGCTAAATCATAACCCCTTTCCTGTTCCGAAACTACTGTCATTATTTCTTTTGGATCAATTGTTACTCTTAGTCCCTCGATTTTTGGCAACACAGTTTTTGATTGTGTTTTTAATAACTCCGCCAAGTCCTCATCAACAAATTTTGTCTCTGGTTCTTTTTCCTTGTCTTGTCTAACCTTAACTCGTATAAGTTCACTTGCCTTTGCAATTTGTGGAAAAGTTACCGGATAAATATTTCTTTTTGTATCTCTATCAATAATTTCTACAATTTTAACTATTCTGTCTGGATTTTCGAAATCTACACCCATAGACCTACCACATCTTTGGCCTTGTTTTACTTTTGAAAAAGTGGCGTCGGCACAGACAATAAAATCCCCTCCATCAAAAGAGATTCCTTGAGCAATTGCTTGTACTCCAAATAGTATTTTTATGTTTCCTTTTTTCCATTCACTTATTAAATAGGCTCTTTCCTCATCTCCTGTTGACCCAGTTATCATCCCACAAGGTACACCTCTATTTGTAAAATACTCATGCATATGTTCAATATATTCAATCCTATTTCCAAAAACCAACCCCTTTTGTTCACGACCATTTTCATCAAATTTCAAATATTTATCATAAAGCTCCCAAATAGATTTTGTTCTTTTCTCATTTTTAATTGCATGTAAATACTCGTCTTCATTGTATTCGCCACGATTAAATTCTACTTCAGATAAATCAGTTTCAGTAAATGCAAATATCGATTTGAAATTGGCAATTAATCCATCCTCACCAGCCTCTTTAATAGAAATATCACAATAACAATGATCTAGAAGTCCAAGTAAAGATTTTTCTTCGTGAAATTCTGGAGTGGCAGACAGCCCAATGATATTCGTACCTAGAGCTTTAATTTCAGATACTTGCTCGCGTGTTTTTTTACCAAGTGCCTCATGTGCTTCATCCAAAATCAACAAATCAATATCCTCTTTATTTAAACCTCCATTTTCTTTACCTTTATTAATCAAATTCCTAAATGAATCATAAGTTGTGACGATAACGTCATTTTCCAAACTTTCTTTTATATTACTATAGTACATAGAGTTGTTTATACCCGAGTCATGTAAGCGGAACGAAGTTTGTTTTACGAGTTCAGTAGAGTCGCACAAAATTATTCTTTTACGGCCACAAGATTTGAGTATTTCCGTCATTGCCCAAGTTTTACCTGATTGTGTTGGTGCTGAAATATATCCAGTTCTGTGACCCTGTTCCAAACCATTCAAAACTCCTTCTACCATTTTCAATCGCAAAGGATGTATTTTAATGCATTCACTTTTCTTTAAAGTCTTTACTCTTACACTAAGAGAATTCAAAAAAGAAACATAATGTCCCATGTCATTTACTTCTTCATTCGACAAAACAGATTCTTGGCCCTTAGTAATTCTTTTTTCATGTAAAAATAATTTTCTATAGAGCTCATATCTACCTTTATGTTTTCTTTTTAGCTCCCTAAAAGGAGCCATTAAAATATCATCTTCTGATATATCTATCGGTTGTATTTGGTTACCTGTTAGTTCTTTAAAACGTTTGAAAACACTACTAAATCTTTCCATAATTTTCTGATTTTCGAGTATAACAGAAATTAAAAAATTTATATAAAATCTTATCTATAGCTCGGCATTAGAAGATAAGTATAGTTCGTGTCCTGTATCCCCTGCACAATAATTGCTTTGTTTTGTGCCGTAAATTTTAAAACAATACTTGTGTCAGAAACACTAGCGAGGAATTCTTCTAAGTACTTGGAATTCAGCTTTATAGTAAAAGGATCACCCTTCAAGGTAGAGTTTAAAAATTCTTTTGTACTGCCCACCTCATTATTACTTGCTTCCATTTCTGTACTATTTTCTGTGATATTTAAATTTATTTGTTGAGTTTTGTCAGAGAAAAAAGAAACTATTCGCAAACTCCGTACCAAATCTTCTTTTAAAAACACAGAAAAAGAAACTGGTGCGGAAGGAATAATTTGAGTATAGTTTGGAAAATTTCCTTCTATTAATCTTGAAACTAAAAAAGTATTATTTTCTTTTATTTGCAAGCTGTTTTTGGAAATAGTTAACTTTAATTTTCCATTGTAATCATTGTCAACGACCCTAATCAAGTCTTTTACATTTTTTTCTGGAATAATGAAACTTATTTCTGGAACAGCTTCTTCCAAATCAACTTTCTTTTCCGCAAGCCTATAAGCATCGGTTGCTACAAAATAAATATTATTTTCTAAAAATTTTACAAAAATACCAGAAATTTCAGGTTTAATTTCACTTTTTGCAACAGAGTACAAAACAGATTTTAAACCATTTAAAAAAACCACATTATCCACCACAATATCCACACCTTCCACCTTTGGAAGACCAGGAAAAGAGTCAAAAGAAAGTGTTTTAAGTTTGAAATTATGCTGGTCAATAGTTATATTACAAACATTATTTGAGTATTCCAAAACACAACTGTTTGTCGTTTTTGTATTAACAGTGTTTAACAATCTACCTAGAACATCTCCTAAAATCAAAAATTTACCCTCAATTTCTGTTTTACAAGGAACTGTCGACTCGAAACCTATATCAATGTTTGTGGAACGAATTACAAGCTCATTATTTGCTGACTCCAAGTAAACTCCTTTTAGATTTGGGTTTGCTCCTGTTTTCATACAAGCAACAATGGCTTTATTAATTTCTTTTTTAAACTTTTCAAAATTTATTTCTACTCTCATAAGTTGTTAATTATTTATATATTTAATTATTAGTACTATTATTATATATGTGGATTTTGTGAATAATTTTTTATATCTTTATTTTTTAAGTATTTTTTAAGTATTTTTATTGTGGGAAATTATGTTAATATTTGCTTGATTTCTTCTAATTCCTTGTTGATTTGAGGGTTCTTCTCTTTCTCTAGTTTAACTTTTTCATAGCTATGCATGATAGTTGTATGGTCTCTTCCACCAAGTTTTTCCCCAATTGCTTGGTAGGAAGAATTTAAGAAATCCCTCAAAATAAATATACAAATTTGTCTTGGATAAACAATGTCTTGTCTGCGGGTTTTCCCTGACATTAGTTGTGGGTTGGTGTTGTAGTATTTTGAAACAGTTTCTATGATATCTTCCGGTGTTTTGGAAGTTTTTTCTTTGATGTGATTTTTCATTATCTGTTTTACATCATTTATGTGAATTGGAACTTTTTTAAGCTCTGATTGCGCAATAATCACGTTTATAATTCCCTCAAGTTCACGGATGTTCCCTGTATAGTTTTCAGCAACAAAAGAAGCCACCTCTTCTCCTATCATATTTTGTCTTGATCCAATTTTCTCTTTTAAAATAAGGAGTTTTGACTCAAATTCTGGGTTGTTAACATCAACAATCATTCCCGCAGCAAAACGACTTTTAAGTCTATCTTCAAGTCCGATAATCATGTTTGGGTGGCGGTCAGAAGAAAAAATAATTTGTTTGTTGTCATTGTGTAAATTGTTAAAAAGGTGAAAAAGTTCTTCTTGTGCTTTTTCTTTTCCAGAAATAAATTGAATGTCATCCATGATCAAACAATCAAATTTTCTATATTTGTCTTTAAATTGGCTGGCAGAGTTCCTTTTTAAAGAGTCTACGTAGTCATTAAAATATCTTTCAAAGGTGGTGTAATAGACTTTTTTGAAAGGAAAATTTTGTTTAACAGCATGACCTGTGGCTTGTATGAGGTGAGTTTTACCGAGACCTGTGTTTCCGTATACGAAAAATGGATTATAAACACTTCCTGGGTTTTTGATAATTGCTTGTGAAGCAGCATAAGCAAGTTCATTGAAACCACCGATGATAAATTGTTTAAATGTATAGCGTGGGTTGAGCCCGTCGTCTCTATTTTCTAGAGGCAAAGCCTGAGAAAGTCTACTTTCTATGCTCGGTTGAGTGATGGTTGGGTCTTTTTTGATGGTTTTTACAGCAAAATTAACAGACCTTATAGATGGAAAATGTCTTCTCATTATATCTAAAATATTTAGTCTGTATTTTCCTTCTAACCAGTCTTTTACAAAGTCGTTTGGAACACCAACAGTCACTTCCCCATTGTCTATTTTCACCAAATGGGTGTTGGGAAACCAGGTTTGGAAGTTGGCTTTTGATAATGTGTTCTCTAATTCTGCTAAAACAATGTTCCAAACCTCTTTTTCATTCATATTTTTCCTTATTTTTTCTTAAATCTGATAAATCTTTTCCTTGAAGTATAACCCAAATTTTAAAAATGTGGAAAACTATATAAATTTTGTGGTAAAGCTTGAGTTTTTCACAAAGTTTTTCACAGGTTTTTGATTATAAAAATATTAAAAACAAAAAAGCTTTATAAAACAAAGGTTTTTCGCAAATAAACCAAATTTTAAAAATGTGGAAAACTATGGGGATATGTCAACAACTTTGGGGAAAGGTGAAAAATATTTATGTAATATGTATTTTAAGGCCTAATAAAATTTATTTGTAAATGCTTTTGTTTACTTTTTACTCCTTTTCTGTTAAAATACTGCCCATGTCACAAACATATAAACCAAGTAAAGTAAAAAGAGCTAAAAAACACGGTTTCCTTTCTCGTAAAAAGACTGCCGGGGGTAAAAACATTCTCCTAAGAAGAATGAGAAAAGGGCGTAAAGCTTTGACTGTATCAAATACCACTTATAAAAAAAGAGTTTAACTATGATCTCTAAAAAAGAAAAGTTTTCTTCCAAAGACTTTTCAAATAAAAAACTTTTTAAAAATAGCAAGAAAATCTATACCCCGTATGGGTTTTTTCTTGTTTTAGAAGATTTCCTTTGTAAAAAAGGAATCATTTTGTTAAATAAAAATTTTAAAACAGCGGTTTTAAGAAATAAATACAAGAGACTTTTTTATAATACCCTATTAGAGCTGAAGAAAGATTCAAAAATAGATCTTCAGAAAAAAAGTTTTGTTTTTTATCCGAAAAAACAATTTTCAAAAGAAGAATTAATAAAAGATATTCTTGAAATATTTATGCTATAATCGCCCTTATGTTTACAACAATAGTCATACAACCACTTTATAATGCTTTTATTTACCTTGTTAATTATTTGCCCGGACATGAGCTCTGGATAGCAGTAGTTATCCTTACACTTCTTTTAAAGCTCATTCTGGTTCCGTTATTTAAAAAACAAGTTAGAGATCAAGTTGTAATGCAATATTTATCTCCGAAACTAAAATCTCTACAAGAAAAATACAAAGACAAAAAAGATGTTTTAGCAAAAGAAAGTATGGCACTTTATAGTAAATATAAAGTAAACCCACTTTTGAGTATTGTTATTTTGCTTATACAGCTTCCTTTTTTGATTGGTTTGTATAGAATTTTTTACTACGATTTGTCTACACACAAAGACTTGCTTTATTCTGGGGTGAATTTTCCAGAAACTATAAGTCATATGTTTTTTGTGTTTGATTTAACACAAAAAAGTATTATCTTAGCTGTAGTTGCCGCGGTGACACAATATTTTGTTGGAGCTATAATGTTTAAAAATAAAAACGCTGGTGAGGAAAACGAATTTGTGCAAGCAGTGAATATGCAAATGAAATATTTCTTGCCGTTTATGATTGGTTTCATTTCCTATATTACTCCGTCGGTGATCGCGCTTTATATGATAGTTACAAATATTTTTAGCATTGCGCAAGAAGTTATTATTAAAAAGCCACTCGAAGAAAAAGTGAAAAAAGAATTGGGAGAATTATAATTCTAAAGAGAATAAAGAAAGAGAATTTTCGTCCATAAAAAATATTCCGTTTTTGTTAATACTTAAATTGATTATAGAAAGGTTTCTGTTTTCTAGATTAGAAATTACTTTTGTAGTTGTCCCGCTTAAACTTTTATAAACTAAAATATCATTTGTCAAAATTTTTCCTTTGTACCAGTCGTCTGGGTAAATGAAATTTTCAGATAAATTCCTTGGAACGGCACAGAATATTCCATCAGCAAAAATATTTTGTGAACATTTTTCGGCAAAAGTATTTATTCCAAAATCTCCAATGTTTCTGGTTTTATTATTTAAGAGTAAGGTTTTGGTGACTCCCTGCCCTCCTGTTGAGAGAATTGTAAAATCTGGAATATTAGTTTTTTGTGTACTCAGTCCAGAAAATGGTCCGGCAAGTTGGTGGATTTTTTTTGTTTGGGTATTTAAGATCATGTAAATTCCGTCCGCAAGAGCAGAAGGTTTATTGTTAAGAGAAATCTCATTCTCATTTAAAACCTTTAAATTCCATTCATTTAAAGGTATTGTCCCAACCCTGTTCACATTATTCCCTGCAAAATTATAGCTTTTTATGGTCATTCCTTCGTAGCCAGGAACTCCATAAATTAAAATATTTTTATCAGTAAAATCCAAAGAAGTAATATTTTTTTCCAAATGCGTAACACTTTTGGTTTTAATGTTATAAAAAATACTGTCTATTTCCCCGTTAATTTCTTTTCTAAAAACAGCATAATCTCCATTTTTAGAAAACAAAATATCTTCTGTTCCTGTTGCGACTTTTGTATCAACCGCAATTTTTTCTTTACTGTATGTATTGTAGTCAAAAATTTCTCTCGTCTCTTTTAAAACATAACGTAAAGTTGGAACTTGTACAAAGTCGTCTGGGTTTTCTTTTTCAAACCCACAAAGTAAGTTTAAAAAATGCACAGTTTCCTTATCTATCGTTCTTGTTGGTTCTTTATTTTGTTTATTCTTGTAAAGAATATCGGCATATCTTTTCTGAAAAATATATATTTTTTCACGAGTTTTTTCATCTAAAATGCTTGTGTCTGGGGTGTCTTCATATCCTTCTGTGTTTTTTAAAACACTTTGAAAAGTTAAAACAGCTGTGCTTTTTTCTTCTTTTTTATTTACAACCTCCAGTTTTTCTGCACAAATTTTTGGTTTATTTTTTATATAACTTTTTATAGAAATTGGTTTATCAAAAACAACGAAACCAAGGATTGGTCTTTCTTCAACTTTTATAAGTTTAGATAAATCCTCGCCACTTTCTGTTGGGTTGTTATTAAAATTCCCAAGAAAATTATTATCAATCTCTGTGTCTTTTTGTTCTGTTGTTTCAAAAACTGGCAACAAGCTTCCCAAAAAAGTTTCGTTTTGATTGTTCTGTGTTTGATTGTTAGTTGTACCCACCTCTTTATTTTTGTGAGCATAAAAATAAATTAAAGCAAAATATAAAAAGAAAAGAGAAAAGAAAAATGTGAGTAAAACAAAACCAACTTTTTTATTTTTTTCTAAAAATTCTTTAGCTGAAAGTTTTCGTCTTTGTGTTTCGTCCATATTCTTTCGAAGTTTAGCATATTATTTACGGAGCAATATTTGTTTCGCTTGGTGTAAATATATCTATGTTACCACTTGGAGCTGGAGCTACGGCTTCGGCAGACTGAGCTGTTACACTTGGCTGGCTTTGTGCTTGTTGGCTTGCTTTTAAATTGTCTAGACCAGAAAGCATTGGTAAACGCAAAAGATCTGGGTTGATTGTATTTAGAATTAGCCAAGTAGATAAAATTATCATAAGTCCAACAATAGCGTTCCACATCCCGTCTTTACCTTTCTTAATATCTCTTATATTGCCACCATTAACAATCTGCTGAAAAGCTGCCAACATGAAAACAACCACAGCAGTTGCAATAGAAACTCCAATAATCAAATCAAAAACATCCTGAATTCCTTTGGAAAAATTTGTGTAATTAACCTGAAAATATGGTTGATTAAACATGGCTAAATTTAAAAATCTTGTTTCTGCTCGATCAGAAGCGTTGGCTCCTGCACCAGAATATGAAGCCATTTCGTATTGTAAACTTGTTTGAGCGCAAACTAGGCTGTAAAAACTTATAAAAATTGTTATAAAAAATATGTTTTTCATAAATTATTCAACTTTAAAAGTGAAACCACGAGAATTTTCTTGAGTAACTTTCTCGTTATTTATCAAATTTAAATTTATCTTAACACTATCGCGTTCTTTTCCGGAGAAAACAACAGACCAAGGTGTAGAGATTTTTGTTGTTAAGTCATTAATTTTCCAGTCATAAATTAGTCTATTATCTTTTTTGATTGAAACAGAAAAGAAAAATGGCTCAACAAATAAATAAATTTTCTTTCCTATTTCTGTATCAGACAAAACTTGTTTCAAGAGTTTTTTCTCGTCAGTTTTATAAACCAAAACTTCTGTTCTTTGCAAAGGGATATTTACATCCGCACTTTTAATATTTTGATTTACATCTCTTTTAGAAATTTTTAAATTTAAAGAGTTGTCAGTAACAGAGGTTTGAATATTATTTATAATTTTATTTTGTCCAGAATATTCTTGTTTATCCTCGCCGTTTACTCTCCAAGAATAATTTTCTTTAAAAGAACTATTAAAGCCTGTGATTTGCCCATCTTTAAAAGAGAAAAAAGCAGCTTTTACAACTCCTTCCTTTGTTGGCAATTTGCGACCTTTATAAAAAGATGGAACATAACTGTCTACTCCTTCATAAAGAACGAAATTTGTATTTGCTTCGATGGCTTTTTGTATTTGTCCGTCATTAAAACCTTCTTCTGAAACATTGGCCAAAATTATTTGTGCCAAGCCGTTTGTAGGAGCTTTAATGGAAAGAGTTTTTCTGCCAACTCCACTGTCAACTTGCTGTCCATCAACTGACCAGGTTATATGTGCAACACTCAAGTCATATTTATCACTTTCTAGAGTTAGTTTTAATTCCTCTCCTTCCCTTGGACTTTCTGGGAATTGGCGAATGCTTAAATCGCTTGCAAAAACAAAATTACTTGTGAAAAATATACTAAAAACAAAAACCCAAAACTTTTTCATAGTTTTGAGTTTACCATAAAAAATTAATTCACTGGTTCGTTGAGGTTGGCTTCTCTTAATTTCCTTTTTTCTTCTTCTAGCCTCATCACTTGTTCTGGGTTACTTGTGATTATTTTATCCTCTGTTTCTGAAGCTATCACTTTTATGGCCACATGTTTCATTCCTGCAAAGAAAATTCCCTCACCTACCCCTGACTCTAACAATAAAAATTTTTCTTCATTTGTAAGATTAAAAGTTTGTTGTAGCAAATCTATCGCAAGCGGAGATTGTTTTAATAAAAGTTGAATAGAAGAGTTGGTAACAATAGGCGCACCGTACGGTGAACGCAAAAAGTCCCCTACATCTTGTGTGATGGTAGAAATACCAAGATAATATTTACGCCCACGTTTTACAAGTGAAGAAAGAAAGCTTGCCGTGTCTTCGGCCTTCATCATCCACCAGGCCTCGTCCACTACCATAAGTCTTTTTTTAAGTTTTCGACGAACTGCATTCCATATGAAGTGAGTAATCAAATACATGGCAACTGGTTTCAAATCGTCTTCCATATCACGAATAGAAAAGACAACCATTGGTCTATCGATGTCTACGTTGGTTGGTTGGTTTAAGAATCCACTCCATGATCCTCGAGTATATTTTTGGATTTTTTGTAAAATTGTTTCCGTACCGTCTATTCCAGCCAAAACCAATTCAAAGTCAGTCAAAAGCGGAGCTTGAGTCCCTATCCAACCTTCCTCAGGAGAAATATCTTTCAAAGCATAAGTTTCGGAAATTGCACGGTCTATAAGTGCGTCTTCTTCTGGTGTTAAACCACCAAGCATTACACGAAACAGCCCAACAAGCTCGATCACGTGGGATCTAAAAATTTCTTCTGGACTTTCATCGTCACCTACTTGTGGCAGATCAAAAGGGTTGATATGGTGATCAGAAGAAAGCGAAAGGTTGAAAGTACGTCCACCAACGGCTTCCGCCAAGTGACGATATTCGTACTCTGGGTCGATTACTATTACATCGATCCCAAACATAAGACTACGAAGAATTTCTAGCTTAATAGTGTAAGATTTACCAGCACCAGAGCGTGCGAAACAAACAGAGTTATAGTTTTCCATCGAATAGCGGTCAAAAATTATCAAAGAAGCGTTGTGGCGGTTTATACCGTACAAAATTCCTTTATCCATCGTAAGGTCAAAAGAAATAAATGGAAAAGTCGAAGAAAGCGGCGCGGTGTTAAGTTTTGAATGCACACCAATAATATCTTTCCCTACTGGAATATTACTTGTGAAAGCTTCGCCTTGTTGGAAAATAGCCGGTTTCAAGAAAATACTTCGCGCTTCAAACATTGTACGAAGCTCGTTTTCGACTTTATCAAGCTCGACCATTGTTGAACCATAAATAGTAATATATATTCCCACATCAAACATTTTTTCTTCACTTTGCGTCAAAGCGTCACGCAAGTTTTCTAAGTCTTGGTAAGCCTGCTCGAGCTGTGGGTCACGAACTTTTCCTTGCTCGTTTCTTGTTAAAATCTGTGACTCAACCTCGGCTACTTTTCTCTCAAAGGTTTTTAAAATAGTTGCCGAGTCTATTGGATAAACGAAAATAGAAACGTCAAAAACTTTGTCTAAATTTATAAGTGGAGCAAGCCAAGAATCGTTCAAAAGTTTCGGATAAGAAATTACGAAAAATGTACGAGAATAAGCACCAGAAATATTTATTGTATTGTGTTCGACTTGTATGGCAGCTGGCGAAACAATATCTTTCAAAGTAAGAGTTGTTTGTTGTTTGTTTAAAACGTCTGGTTGTTTACTCCCTGTTAAAAAATCTAAAAAGCTAGACATGTTTTTGAGTATAACAGAAAAAAATATTTTTTAAATTGTTCTTTGTAAAAAAAGTTCGGAACATCGTAAATGTTTGCTTAAAATCAATTCTTTTAAAGCGCGTGGTTGTATATTTAATTTCTCAACTTCTTCCCTATTCAAACTTACCAAGTTGTATATTGGGTTTATATTTGTTGAACTTTCTAAAAAATATACAAAACAAATTTCTTTTAAATTATTTTCTTTATATTCCACAACACCTAAATATTCAAAATTTTCTCGGAGTTCACCCGTTTTGAAAGCTATAATTCTCCTTGTAGCTTCCCAAGAATTTTCCTCTGGCTCAAGTTCTTCTTTGAGACAAATTGGTGTTCTATTTTCCAGACTAAAGTAAAAACCATTTTCTGAAGGAATGATAATTGTTGCTGTAATTTTTGTTTGCATAAAATAACTTTTTTTACTGGAAGCAAAAAGCCCCCAACCAGTAATTTTTCTAGCGGGTTGCCCCGCTCATAGCTGTTTCTAGCTATGGCGTACCGAACGCGAAAAAACCTGATTGAGGGTTCTTTGTGTTCGGTACGACTTTAAACCGTATTTCTATTGCAAAAATTCACAACAAAAACCTTAGGTTTATAAATTAATTATATCAGATTAAAAAAATTTGGAAATGAAAAAGAGCCGCTCCGAACGAATCGGTGACGGCTCAGGTTGCGAGGGTGGAGCAAGTCGGTGAGATGGTCGAATTCCCACCAGCTTTAATATTAAACTTTTTTTCTAAAAATGCAAGTAGTGGAATTTTTGGAAGTGAAAACATAAAAAGGCGGCCACAGAATTTATGACCGCCAAGTCTCTGGAGAGGAAACGCCCAAGCGAATCGCTTCGCTTTGACAACTACATTATACACATATTTGAAAAACAAATGCAAGTAGTTAAGTTTGGTATTAAGCAAAAGAAGTTTTTCAGAATTTATTTAGAATTCTCATCCATTTGTTCCGTAAATTTATCAAGCGCCGACCATATTTCGTTTCCTCTGATAAACCTTAATTGTCTAAAACCAAGAGTTCTGGCTTTGGTATTACCATACGGACTGTTAATTTCAAAAAATTTGTCTAAGTCTATATATTCTGGGGAATCCATATCCCTTTCGTCTGGAAGTTGTAATATATAATTTCTTATTTTAGCATCAATATTGTAAACCATTCCTTTAATAAAAATATTTTTTCCATTTTTATCTTTGATGGTTCTTGTGCAAAGTAATGTCATATTTCCATCTTTTTTAACATAACCAATTGTTTTGCCTTCAATTCTCAAGGTCACCATTCTTGTAAAATCTGGAGAATATTCAATATTGTATTCGTAAGTTGAGTTTGGGAAAAGAATATTAAGGTTTGATTCTTCACAATACGAGCATGCACCAATCTCTGGAACATCTTGGTTAATTCTAGCTGGGTTATCATTTGACAATGAAAATAAATTTTTAGAAAGGTTTTTTCCAGAAAAACTTGTTGAATTTATATCTAATTCACTCAAGTCCACAAGAGAAAGATCATCTTCCCAAAAATTTCCATGGGAAGTTGGAGAATCTATATAATCCGCTAGATCACGTACTTTGAAACTTGAGATTTTGAAAACCCTGTAAAGTATTTTTTCTCTTCCACTCAAAGCTTCACCATTTTTTATTTTATCTAAAATTTTTAGAAAGTCCCGCCTTTGTCTTTCACCAAATTCAGTTCTTTTAGAAAGTCTCCATATTAATTCTGGTCTAGTTCTTTTCGAAGCACTTTTAATGGCTTCTTTAGTTGAAAAAACATTTTCTAAAGCTTTTTGTATAATTTCCTTATTTGGTTTTTCAAGCATATTAACTTGTTGTTTCGGCGGATTTGAGTTCGATGCTTGGATTATAAATTTTATAAAATAATTCTATTAACTCTTCTGTGCCAAGCATATTTACCTGAAGCCCTAGCCCAGAAAGCCCTGAAGCTACGACAGAAATTCTCTGTTCAAGCTGTGTACGCCACTCCTCTATTTCTATCGCACCAAGTTCTTTTTCTTTTGCAAAGCCAAGGTTTGCCATAAAGCCACTCTCTGCACTATTAGGATTTTCACCATGTTCATAGTCAACTACAACGAAAAATCTTTTATTCATAATATTTGTCTTTTCCGCAAAAGTTTTTATGAATTGGCGATATTCACGGATCTGATTTTTCATGAGTTCGTCTTCCATTTCTTCTTGTTTTTTTTCTAAAGAAAATAAATATGGTTTGATATCTACACGGCGGCTCTCGGCGTGAATTTGTATTGGAAAATCGAGAGAATTTAAAAAACCTTGGAATTGTCCAATTATGGCTGCTTGTTCCTCTTCCCCCTTCAAAGCAAGGTTTAAAGAAGAAACAGTTAAAACAACTTTTATTCTTCCGTCGTCCATATACAAAATACCGTCTTTAATATTTTTTATAGGTACAAAATTTTGCGCTTTATCGTTCATTAGCTTCGAGTATAACAGAAAATGAAATTATTTCCTTTCTTTTAGTATTTTTATAGCAAGTGCTTTAATTTCCAAGTACGGACCATCACCAAACATTTTCATATATGTGTCTGCCCAACCGTGAGGACTGAGTGTTACATCCTGTTGGGATTGTACCTCTTTTATGTATTCTAAAAAAGAATTTGCAAATTTTTCTACTTCCTCCCTTCCTAATTCTTTTTCCCCTTCTGGTGCAATGGTTTGATATTTACTTTTAATTACATTTACCAGCTGTTCAAAAAGTTTTCTTTCTGGATTTGATTCACTCTTTGTTCCTGTATTTGATATAATACCCCACCCTTTTGGTAAGTCCCTGTTCATATATTTGTTATTTATCAAGTTTTTTAGCTAGTTTTTCTATTTGTTCGCCGGTTAACATCTTTGGTTCGAACTTTGCTTGCTGACGCTCAGTTTTTTCTACTTCTGTTTTCATGTTTACTACATTTTCACGAGATTCTTCTGTTCCTGGGTTTTTCCAAAAAAGTTTTTTTGGTTTAAGTAAAAACATCAAAAAATTTTGTAATAAGAAAATAAAAGGTTTTCCATTTGGTTTTAGAAAAGTTAAAGCCAAGGAAAAAGCTATTATCGGTGCTATGTAAAATAGTACAAAAGAAGATTCTGAAAAAGTTCTCCAAACAATTATTGCTAAACCAAAACCACCAGCCAAATAAGAAAATTGTTTCAATGTAAACGGACCAAAAATTTTATCTTCAACTTCGATAAATTGTGGAACTTTGTGTTGCATACTTAAAAGTATAGCAGAAAACTTAGATTTTGTATGGGTCAAAACTGCTTGCTGAAATATTTGTTTTTCCTCCAATAGAAACCCCCTTGTTCAAAGCTTTAATTTTCTCTTGCAAAGCTTGCATTCTTTCCTCTTTTGTTTTTGGTAAAAGCTCTTCTTTAAAAAGGTTTGTAGTTGTAGAAGAAATTGGCTCAGAAGTATTTTGTGTTGGGTGTACTTCTTCGCTGGCACTTGTTAATTGGATCGGGTTTGTATCGTTTTCCTCAGATTTTTCTTCAACAGTTTTCTGTTCTGTACTTGTTTTGCTTGTGTTTTTTAAGAATTCTAAATCATCAAGCAATGTTTTGCGCATAGAGTCTTTCTGAGAAACATTTTTAATATCAACTTTCTTCTCGTCATTTGCTCCAGGAAAAACAAGGGTTCCTGTTTGTGCAGTTTTATTTGCAGGAGTTTCTTTCAAACCTTCTTTAATCTTACTATCCCCTTTTGCTACAAGCTCGTCCAAGCTTAAAACTTTTTTTGTAGAAGTTTGAGTTGATTGTGAATTTGTCTGCGGAGTTTTATTTCTGATTTCAAAAATAGAATCTAAAGTATCTTTAGAAACACTTGAAGAAATTATTTCTTGTTTTGGCTCGGTGGCTGGAATTTTTATTTCTACTAGTTTGTTTTCAATGGGAATATTTTTTGAAACAGAAGTAATTTGTATATTTCCAGTTCCTCTAGCTTCATCTTTTGCAATTTCAACTTTTCTTTCTTTATCGATTTGAACCTTGTTTTGTTGTGCTATTTCACCAAAAAGAATTTCTGTTGGTGTAGAAATTTTTTGTGTTTGCAAACTTTTGATCAATTTTTTGTTTTCCTCATTTTCTCTTTCGGCTTTTTCAAGTCTTTTCACCAGTTCTTGCATTTCCGAGCTCAGTCCTTCTTCCTTTTTATCTCCACCACCAAAACGACTACTCACAAGTTTATTTATACTTTCTGTTAGTTGGTCAAGCTTATCTTCTATATTTGGTTGAGCTTGAGATTTTGTTTCGTCTTTAGTATCTTCTTTAATTTCCTCGTTCTTTCCAAGGCTTTTTTCCCAATCAAAAGTTTTTGTTGGTTCTTTTTCTGTTTCGGATTTTCCGTACCAGTCGGCAACTTTTTTTTCTGTTGCGTGGTCAGAAATATCTTTTGGTTCTGGAGTTTGCTTTGGTTGACTTACTTGTACTTGAGGTTTCTTAATACCTCCTGCTCTTTGTATTTTTTCATCCAAATCTTCTTTTTGTTTTCTTGCAATTAACAATTCAGCATCAAAAGGCTTTAAGATTTCTAATTCTGCTTCGGCAGCAATTCTGTTTGCTACTCTTTGGTCTACATTTACGTTTTTAACAATATTGTCTACAAGCTCATCTTTTGTTATTAGTCCCAAGCACACGTCTTCGATGGCTGGCTCAAGGTCGGCAACTTGGTCTGTGTTTAGTCCGTGGCGAGAGCCGATAGCAGAAACCATAATAGCCAAGCGACCAGAAAGCACAAGCTCTTTCAAGCCTTCTGGTAGGTCGTTATACATTTGTGCATAGTGTTCTTCTGTATATTGCATAGTTAAAAAAATGAATGCACGAAAAGTTGAATTGTAAAGCTAGTATATATCTCAACTTTGTTTCACACAACTTTTTCTCCACAGAAAACATTTCATACTAATTAATGTCCATCACTTTTTTTCTCAGTTTTTGCAGCTCCATCTTTTGCTGGACCATGGTTTTCTTCAGGTTTTGTCTTTTTATATGTATCATCCATTTCAGCAAGTGCCGTTGTTCTTTTTCCTATATTTCTAATAATTGTATTCAATTCTCTATCGACTCCCTCTTCTTCTGTTATTTTGGAAACAGTTTTGATTATATGCTCATGAACTTTTTTCTTAGCGTCCATTACTTTTTTATAACTATCTGTATCAAATTCTTTTAATTGTTTTTCTAGATCTTCTGGTTTAGTTGTGTAATATTTTGGTATTGTGCCTAAAAATTCTTTCAAGCTTTTTGCTAACTCATCTCTTTCTTCGGCTATATCCTTTCTTTTAGGGTCTTTAGGATCTAGACCTTTAAGCTGACGTTGAGTAACTTTATTTAAATCATCATACATTGAACTCACAGAACTACTAAATGTACCAGTAATAAAGTTTACAATTTTTTTTGCAGAGCCAGCTTCTTTCTTTTCCTCATCCTTTAACCTTTTTGCTACTGCTAGTCTCACACCTTCTTTTACACTAGACCGATTTCTTGTTCCATAGTCGCCAGCAAGCTCAGGAATTGTAGAACCTGTTCTCTTCCACGATCCTTCCACTGCTTGTTTTTTAATTTCTTTCTTTATATCTTTTTTAGCATCGCCTTCTGCTTTTTTAATAACTTTCCCTCTATTTTCTTCTATCTCATTCAAAATATTTGGATCATTATCTCTATATTTTTTAAGTGCATCGTCAAATTTAGTTAACTTGTCACCAGTTAATCCTAGACTAGCACCAGACAAAGATTTGTCGGATAACACGCCTTCCAATTTGTCCATTTGTATTTTATGCCCACCAAATGTTACTTCTGTTTTCTTTTCGGCTTCTTTATACATTTCTTTTGTAATCATCATTCCTTTACCAGCATTTTCCATATCTTCCTTTATTCTACCCGCAGCCTTTTCTACTCTGGCACCAAGTCTTTTCTCAAAACCACCTTCCACTGATTTCCCAAAATTTAAATTTTTAACTGCGTCTTTTGCTCCAGCTGCGTCTAAAACGTTTTTCCCTAACTTTGTTAATCCAGATCTTCCATCATAATTTCCAGTTCTGACAGCTGTAGTTGCCTTTTGCCCAAAGTTACCAACCCTACGAACTATGAAATTCTCACTTGATTTCATTTTGGTAAAACCGTTGTTTAATCTAGCTAAACTGTTACCCAAAACATTATTGTTACTTGCGGCTGCACGCCCAATAGTATTTCTCCCCAAAACACCAACGCCAGCTAAACCTCTACCTAAAGCAAAGTTTGCAACCTGGCTTCCCCATTTGTTTATCATTCCAGTTCCACCAAAACTGCTTAATTCTTCTAGATTTTTAAACAACAAGCGACAAAGAGCAAAGAATATTGCAAATTTAAAGAAAACGAAAATAGAAACAGTGAAAGTATTATCCAAATTTTTCATTTCTGGTAAATTGCTGGTACTTCTTGTTATTTCATTCATTATGCCCGAGCCAACTATACTGTCAGCAAAAACTCCAATCAAGAAAACTATAAAAATAAGTAAAGGCCCTTTCACAAGTGCTTCTTTAAAATTATTTTTAATATTTTTTGTAAGACCCCTCACTTTTTCAGCAAGGTTTAAAGCGCCTTGCCCAGCGTTTTTACCGACAGTACCAAAGAAAATATCCACAGCTATAAGTGGTGCCAAAATCATTGCCAACAAAAAATTTACAGCACGAGCTATCAAAACTCCCGACATGAAAAGTAAAATGTAAATTAATCCAATGTACACAATAAATCTTCCAAGTTGAAACATAAGAGTTCCTTGAACACCGTCCAGTAAAGTTTTTTCTGCTGTGGCAGCTCCTATTTTTTTGTCTAGAATTTTATTTAAATCTATAGAATTCATTATGTATTCCCCATAGCTTTTTGAATCTTGCCCGTTGGCCGCCGTACGGAATTGGATGAAGTCATTTGTCCCAGCTGGCTTCACAGCAAGTGTGTACGCTTGCAAGGCAACAATATTTGAAACATCGATTGCGAGTTTTACAAAAAGTAAAGAAAAATTTACAACAATAGAAAAAACAAGCAACCAAACAAATTTTTGTCGAGTATTTTCAAAACCTTCGAACATACTTTGTACTGCACTGTAAATGATCAGAAGAAATATAAAAACATTTAATAAGTCACGGATAATTCCCCATACATATTCAATCAAACCAGAAGCTTGTTGACCAAGCAGACCATTTCCTAAATTTGTATATGAAAGAGTGTCTCCGGAAACATTTAATTGCAGATTAACAAAATTTTGTTTGAATTTTACAATTGTGCTGTACACAGTAAAATCAAAAACCCAAGAAGACATCAGAACTAGCCAACTAAGTAGCCAATTTATTTTGTCTAATATCCAGCCACCAATAAAGCTAATACCATAAATGAAACATCCTCCAAAAGAAAAATTTGTTAAGCTACAACCTCCATCGAATCCTTTCGCTTCATTTTCTTGAATTTCCTTACACCAATTCTGTTGAGTTGTTCCGCTTTGGTAGCTACAGTCATAATATTTCCCATCCGTACATTGTTGAAAATTACTTCTGTTTGTTATAGATGTACAGTTGCTCAACTGTGATATTGGTACATTGTACCCAATTCCACCAATAGCATATGTATTTTGTGTTGCAGAAAGTAAAAAAAATACAACTAAAAAAAACTTAGAAAATATTTTCGTAGAAATATTTTTATACATATTTCTAGTATAACTTATTTTTAACTATTTTTTTAACTAGTTGCCCTTGACGAAGCGTCCACACAGCTTTGTAAAAGAGCTTTTACTGCATCATAGACTTTGTTTATTAAATCTTGGTTATATTTGTCTTTTAAGTCAAAGTTTATTTGAGCTACAAGGTTTAAATGATTTTCATTTGGTGTTTTCACAGCTTGATTCCAAGAGTTAGTCAAACCTGTTGCATAGTCTGCATAAGTTTTTTTGGCACTATCAATTCTTTGTATTGTTTGGCTTCTTGTTTGAACAGGAATAGCTTTACAAACAGAAGTCGAAGAAGCGTAAGCGGTTTTGGCTACGTCGTATAAAGTTGTTATAACTTTAATGTTGGAAATAATTTTATTGTAATTTGGCTCGGCTGTTTTCATGTCAGTACCATTGTTTATTATTCCTCCACCAATTGGGCTTGTTCCGCCACTTGAAACTGATCCGAAACCAATTGAAATATTTGGATCAACAAGGTTCCCGTTTTGTATTCTGGTACTGATATTATTAATTGCTTGGTCCACACCGAGCTCAGAAGCCGGAGAATATGCTTGTGTATAAGGCAAAGAAGTAATTTGCTTCAAAACTTCTTGGGTTATAATTGCTGGTTGAATTTTGTAGTCCGCACAATCTTTATCTTTATAAAATAGTCCTGTTGGGTCATTGCCGCTAAAAGTTTTTGTACATGGTTTAGAAGCTATTACTCCATTTCCTCTATCAAATTCTGATTTAACTGCAATTTGATTTGAATTAATACTGTTTTGGATTTTTTCTACATTTGATTTTATAACTTGTTCTGTGAGAGGAATTCCTAAACATTCAATTGGTGTATGACTTTCCAAAGCTTGGTTACATTTATCAAGCAAAACAGCATCGTAGTCGGCACTAGTATCTTTTTTCCCACCAGAAATTGCCGTCACAAGTTTAGCTACTTCTCTACCAACTACTGGCAAGCTTTGGGCATATTTAACTCCTTGTTCTACATCGGCTTTATAAACTCTTTCCAGGTAACATTTTTCATCTGCTATACATTCATCTGCCATTTTCTTTAGTTGTTTTGAAGATTCCTGAACTAGCTTGGCTGAAGCCGCAGCAATGTTTGGCATAATTCTACAAAAACGAATCATATCTGCTGCACGCATTTCATTTGCTGTAAGTTGACTGTTTTTATCTATACTTACTAAATAATCTCTAAGTTGCGCCAAGTCAACAGGCACTGAAGATACTCCACCGACTCCACCAGCTGATCCATACACACTTTGAAAACCAGAATATTGCTGGCAAATATTAGCAGCTTCCGACTGTGTGTTTTGAGTTGGATACTGTATTTGTGGTGCTTGCCCACTTCCTTGGCTTGCTTGTTGTATTGGTTGTTGAGAGTTTGAAGCTAGTGGTTGTTGTGTTGTTGGTTGAACTGTTGGTTGTACTACATTTCCCTGTTGGTTTATTAGGTTAACTTGAGAGTTAGTAGAAGTTTTTGTCCCATCAGGAGTTGTACACTCAAAATTATAATTCACGGTTTTTGTTGGACTAAGCAAAATATTTCCATTTAAAATTATATTATTTTTATTGTAAGTGTCACCAGAAACCGTACATTTACTCATTTCAGTTGTGGTAATTTTTACTGTGGCCTTTTGCCCAATGTAAACGTTTTGACTTTTTGGTTCGACTGTTATGGACGCAGCGGCAAAAACATTTCCATAAACAACAAAAGAAATTAGTATAAAAAAGATTTTCAAAAAACTATTTTGTGTTAAGTGCATATCTGTCAGTAATTATAACAGACATGTTTTCCGCATATTTACTTATCCACAATGTATAAATATTTTTATCTTCTTCATTTGCAAGTTTTCTTAAAATATAAGAAATATTTAAAGTAGAGATTGCAATTTCTCTACCGATTTTTTCTCTTAAAGTTGGTGTACTTAAGTTTTGAATCTTATTAGAAAAAATTTCATATTCGTCAGCTACCCTTAAAATTGTTTCTTTGTCGTCAGGAGATAAAACAAGTAGATTTCCATCAGAAGTTATCTGAGTAGACAAAATTAGCCCTTCACTTGTTCCTCCTTTTGCTTTGAATTCGCTAAACATTATTTCGAAGTTATCAGCATAATGTTTGTTTGTAAACATACTTGAAACGTTTTTTAAAGAAACACTTTGTGGTGGTAAAACCACTTCATTTTCAAGGTTTTTTTGATAATCGGAAACAATTTTCTCAACTTTATTTTGTGTTTCTACACCAGTTTGGTCTTCTGTTTGAGTATTGTAAATTTCTTGAGCGTATTTTTTATACAAGTCGTTTTCTGTTTTAGAATTTTCAAATTGAGTTAAAAGTTCTATTTTTGAATCAACAGAATTTTCTGCATCTTTGTTGACGACAATATCTTTATCTGTTCCAAATTTGTATAGAAAAACTCCAACAAGAAAGAAAATAAAAACTATTCCAAAAATCGCCTCAGCAACATTTGTCTTGTTCGCAGACTCATTCATACTTTCAAGTATACACGATTTTAATGATAACAAATTTAATTTCCAAAAACCTGCAATAATTCCTTTGGGCAATTTGATGGATTATATGAATCTCTGCTATAACTCGGACCCCATCTTCTTGGACCTCCACCACGATGATCTAAGTGTACATTTCCCGAACCTTGTCTGTAACAACCTATATTATTAAAACCATTCTTTTTAAATACCATAAAAACAGCTTGTCTTTCTGTGCTACTAAGATTATTAACATTTATGTCAAGTGCCATACCAGACATATGTGAAGAAGCTTGTGCCCCACCAACTCTTTTATTACATGATGGGTTTCTGTACTGTGATTGTGATGTAATTCTTTTACCCTTAATTACCGTACATGCTTGCATAGCAGTTTTTTTAACTAGCTGTGTTAAGTGTACTGTATCCGGACAGGAACCCCCAGGATCTATACCATAGTTTGCTCTACATGCTGGATTTATGTCGGCAGGAATATCAAATTCAGCGAGATTCTCGTCAACATTTTGTGATTGATTCCAGCCACCATTATCCATACCACTATTTTGTTGTGCCTGTTGCTGTGCTTGCTGTTGCGCTGCACCTTTTGCAAAACCGCCAAGTAAGCTACTTAGCATCTGAGAAAAGCCACTATTACCAGAAGACCCGCCTTGTGATGGTGAAGATCCAGAAGAATTTGGAACAGATGAATTGGGTGAAGAAGTTGGGCTTGATGGGCTTGGACTGATGAATTGTGAAGAATTCGTATTTGGCAAACTTGCGGTCAGTCCGGCGAGCATCGTGTCCAAACTATTTTGCCAAGAATTTGCATTTGTAGCTTGACTTGTGCTTGATGCTGTTGGTGCAGTATTTCCCGACGCAGAAAAAGTGATTTCGTTACTTGCGTTTTCGTTTGTCATTCCGTCAATATCTTCTATTCTGTCAGCTTCAACTTGTATAGAAATTTTTTTAGAATTTTCACTTGGTTCAACAATAGCAGAATATTCTGTTTTACTCAGTTTGTGCACTTCTTTCACATTCCCACCATCAACAATAAAAATATCGGGTGTTATAGGTTTTATTTCTTTGTTTGCAGACAAAATAATTTTTATGGAAGAATTCATTGTTACTGAGTTTGCTGTTGTTGAAAGTCTGATTTGTAAAGGAATTTTTGGTGTAGAAATATTTTGTGAGGAGCTTGTTTCTGAGTTTTGTTGCTTTGGCAAAACCTCACCTTTCATAGTATTTTCTTGTGGATTAATACTTTTTCCATTACAAACAGATTGCAACATTTCTCTTGTTCTTCCAGAAAATTTTCCATCTGCAATACCAATATATTCTATAAACAAAGCTTGAAAACGTTTCAAAGCTTCACGAGTTCCTTTTCCAAAATAACTACTTTCCATTCCTGGGGATCCAACACCGGCAGAAGCAATAATAGTTCTTTTGTCGCTGTTTAAAATTTGTTGAAGTATGTAAATATCTTTGCCATTTTCCCCATATTGTGAATCTTTTGTAAAATTATATGGACAACCAGAAATTTTTACAACAGATTGCGAAAAAGTTTGTGTTGTAAATATAAAAAACAAAAAAACAAAAAATATTTTTTTCACGGATTTGAGTATATATTGTTATGGATGATATGTACAGCTATTCACCATCTCATATTCTTTTCCAGAGTCGTATGAGTAAGCTGAGTTTGGAATTTTTAAAGATTCGATTTCTTTGAGTTTTTCATTTGTTCCTTTTCCTCCACGAGTAAACAATAAAACTTGTTGTGGATTTGTACGCATTTGCACTACTTTTTGCAAATTTTGGTTATCAATTTCTTCTACCAAAGCACCAACAACTGCTGGATGTTGGAACAAGTTACAATCATTTTGTGGGCTTGAGATTAAGACTTTTAGTTTTACATTTCCAGAATTATTTAATCTTTCGATTGAATCAAGAATTTTTCTGTAATTATCGATGCCGATAGAATCACAATTGTCCAAATAAATTGGTACACATTTTTGATTGTTCAATTCCCCTTCGTGTTGCCAATGAATTAGCTGTGTTTGTACATGAACAAAACCTGGGCTTGTCATGTCATAACTTGTAAAACATTGCTCACCATATTCCTCTGCAACGTCTTTTCTCGCACAATTCCCAACAGAAGCATTTTTGTCTAACTTTCCTTTTTCAAGCATAGGGTTTACATATCCTCCGCCAAAAACTCCTTTTTTAAAATATTGTTCATAACCAGAAAAAACTACATTAGCCCCGCATTGTTCCCCACTACCATCTTTGCTGTTTATACTAAAAGCAATTTTACCTTTTGGTATTTGGCAATCAGAAAAAGAGTTTGTAGAATTTCCTTGTTGCACAATTTCTTTTTTCGGTCTTAACATTTCCAAAAGTTTGCTTATAGAAGAAGGATTTTGTGTTTGTATTGTTGTCTCTGTATTTATATTTTGCGTTATCAAAGTTTGCGATGGTGTGACATTATTCAATTCTTCACCTTCTTGAGCCTGATTTGGTATAAGAATTGTTCTGTTTTGAAAAGAAAAGAATTTTGCAAAAAAGAAAGATTTGTTTTCTTGCTGTGTGTTCCATGTTATTTTTTCTAGAATATCGCTAAAGTATCCCCCAGCTTTTACTTGGTTTGGTTGGGAAAAGATAGACAAACAAAAAACTAGTACAAAAAAATAAACTGCTTTTTTCATTAGAAGCAGTTTATCTTGAAATCTTAAAAAGTAAATGTTTTCAACTTGCTATTGTTTTGAAGAGAATCCAGCTTGTCCCAAATTATCAATTCCTTTATCAAGTTCGTATATATTTAAATCATTGAGTGGACCAGGACTTTTACATGTTGAAGTTTGCCAGCCAGCTTTTTCCCAAAAATTATTGTTTTCACAACACTTATATTCAACCTTCTTTGTATTTGTAGTGTTTCTTAAAAAATCTTGCCCTGCTACAATTTTACTTAACAAGGTTTTTTGTTTTTGTAAGATGAGGAAAGTTTTATTCCCGTTTGTAATTTTTACAAGGGAATAATTCGTATAACTTGAACCCTGGCTTTCCAAGATTTTTGCTGATACACCAGATTTTTCCGCCAGATAACCGCACTGTTTTTTAATTTCTTCGTGAGTTGCAGATACTTTTCCTTTACTATCCTGATCAATACACGCTTGTCCGGATTGCATTGCTCCGTTTATATTACATTGTTCTTTACTTAAAGGATCTTTTTGTGTCTGAGAATTAGGATTTGTCATATTAGCACAATCTTGAGAGCCGGGAGGACAATTTTCAGGATATGGCATATTGGAACATCCTTTTGACCCTGGAGGACAATTTTCAGTATTTTCACCTTTTGCAAATTCATTTGTTAATTCACTAGCTTTCTTTTCTATATCTTTACAATTTTGGGTTGCGAGTTTTTCAGAAGTATTACACTCTTTTGAATATTGATCAGTGAGTGCTTGAAGATCGTTTTGAATTTGTTGTTTTTTTGTTTGGTCAGATGTTTGAGGTCCTCCTTGCCCACCATTACCTCCACCACCTCCATTACTATTTCCTCCATCATTTTTAGAATTATTTCCCATAAAATTCTTGCCTAACAAACTACCAAGTAAATTTCCAAGAGAAGAATTTTGTGCAGCTTGTTGTTGTGCCTGTGCCTGGTTGTAAAGACCTTGTTGAGCAGAGTTTTGAGTTGCAGCGGCTATGTTAGAGTTTGTACAAGGGTTTGTTGGTGGTTGAGAAACATAACCATAATTGTAATATCCATAATAACTTTGCTGTTGTTGTATTTGTTGCTGATAATTCATCAACTGTTGGCGATATAAGGATTGGTTTTGTGCACTACAAGGAGAGTTTGGGTTGTTTGGATTTTGTGGGTTTGAGCATCTTTGTGTTTCGGAAATTCCATTTGGTAATGGGCCATTGTCTGCGTAACAACCAATTTGTGAATTGTAGGCAGCTGTTTTTGTTGGCTGACAACCTGTTGTGTTTACTTGCGCACCAGTAGCCGGATTTATATTTATTAAATTTCCTTGATTATCATAATTACAATTTGGAGCCGAAGAAATAACATTATTAACAAGACTAGAAATGTCAGAAGAAGTAGCCTGGTTTGTTGCAGTTGTCAAAACAGCAACTTTTACTTTTACAGTAACTTCATTACTTGCATTTTCGTTGGTATTTCCAGCAAGGTCTTGAATTTTATCTGCCTCTACTTGTACAAAAATACTTTTTGCACCTTCGTTTGGTGTGATTGTTATAGAATAACTTGTTTTTGAAAGTTTACGAATTTCTTTTACCACTCCACCGTCGACTATTATAGAGTCTGGTGTTATAGGTTTAACTTCTTCGGAAAAATTTGCAACAACTTTAAAATTATCGCCAACAGAAACAGTGTTTAAATTGGCAGATAAAGAAACTCTGGGGGCAATTTTGTCATTAGGAACTTCGGTTACTTCACCTTGTGGTGTAGCGTCTTTTTGTACACTTTGTACGGTGTCATAAGTTGTTTCTTTTTTATTGCCACTTGCAGTGTCTTTACTTGTTGTATCACCTGTACAAATAGCGTTCATAACAGTTCTTGTTCTTGGGCCAAAGCGACCGTTGGCAACACCTACGTATTCTATAAATAAAGCTTGGAATTTTTTCACGGCTATTTTTGTGGCTTCCCCAAAGGAATTTGTTTCTTTGCCAAGACTTCCTGCACCGTTAATAGCTATCATAGTTCTTTTATCACTATTTAAAAGAACTTGTAAAAGTCTTACATCTTCCCCTTTTGAGCCAATTTGTAAATCTCTTTCAAAGGCATATGGACAAGCAAGCTTTGTGCCTTCGTACACACCAGAAAGATTTTTATTTACTGTTTGTGCTGGAGTTTTTTCTACTACTTGTTCTGTTTGCACTGGTTCTTGTTGCAAATATATATTTGTGTCATCTAAAACGGTGTCACTTCCACCTGTTGCTTGTGGTAAAAAAGCATTTGGGTCTTCTTGAGAAAAAGATTTTTGAAATGAAAAAGCTAGAACTATTGATAATCCAAAAAGTAGAAAAAATTTCTTCATAGCAAAAGTATACACTCTAATTCTTTTTCATAATAAATTTTTTGGTCTGATTTTGTGGAAAAAGCTTTCAATTTGTTTGAAAAATAATTTATAATATGTATATGAAAAAAAAATCTGTGTTTTTTATTGCAAGTTTGTTAATTTTTAGTTTTTTTATTTCTCAAAAAACTTTTGCTTACACTTGTCCAAACTATATGTTTTCTAAAGATTTGTCAAAAGGCATGACTTCTCAAGATGTGCGAGTCATCCAAGAAATATTAAACCTAGACAGTAGAACTCTAGTTACACCGACTGGTCCTGGCTCTCGGGGCAATGAAACAAGATTTTTCGGTATTGCAACTCGTGAAGCCTTAAAGCGTTTTCAAGCTTTGTTTATAGAATATATTGGTATAGCAAATGGAAAATTTAACTCTAAAACCAGAACAACCATGAACGCTGTTTGCAAAGGTCCATTTTTCACTGGTGGCTCTGGGGGTGTATATGATATGAACGCTACAAGTACACCAAGCACAGATTCAAAAGATAAAATTCCTCCAGTTGTTGCTGTTGCTGGGCCGAACTCTGCTGATATTAATACTCCTTTTCGTGCTTTCGTTGGTTCTAACGAGCCAATACAAATTCCGGCGCTTTCAGGGCTTATTATTTCCAATGCGACTGTGCTCGATTTAAGAAAAGTTTCTAGTACGTCGTTTTCTTTTTTAGTTACACCAAACCAAGATGCAAAAGGACAAATTTCTTTACAATTTGAAGCTGATGCTATTTCAGACTTAGCTGGGAATAAAAATGAAAACGCTACAAATGAATGGGTTGTAAGTTTGACGGGAACTTCAACTGTTACAAATGCTGCTACAAATACTTTACCATTTGAGTTGCCAACTATAGATTTGCCAGTAGTTACGCCAACCACAGACTGTAGTACAGTTTCAGCTGTGAATATAGCAGATTATTCAAACCCTTGTTATGGAAAAGCACCCATGTCTTATGCTGGATCAGATTCTGGTTCTGGTGACTCTGGTGGTGGAGGTGGCGGACAACAATTACAACAAATGCTACAGGGACTATTGCAAGGTCTTGTTGGGGCTATCTCGAAAGGTATGCAAACAGGTGGAAAAATCGGTGGAGATGCAGCATGTGGGTGTACAGGTTTGCCAACAGCACAATATAGTCCAATTGGTCCTGGACTTGGAGGTAGAAATATTATTATGGGTATTATGGGTGGTGGTGGTGATTATGTTGGGAGACAAAGTGCTCCTCCTGGTATTTGTGGAGTTCGTCCGAGAACTGGTCCAAAAGACCAATGTGCCGGAATTCCTGGTCCACATACTGGAGCTTGTTGTGGAATATTGCTTGATGTGACTATGCAACCAGTTACAGGAACTCTCTCCCCTTCTCCAACAGGAATGAGGTCAAATTAATCAATTTTATCTGTTGTCTTTTTGATTGATTTTCTAAAGAGATTTAATTAATTCCAACCAAACTTTTAAATCAATGTCTTCTCCTCTCACTTTTTCAGAATAATTTTCTAAAATTATTTTTTTGGTAGTTTCAAAGTATTTTTCAAACAAGTTTTGTTCTAAATCTGTTTTCAAATTTGCAAGTAAAAGTTTTCTTTTGTGGGAAAAGGAAGCTTTTAAAATTTTAAAAAATATTTCTTGCTGAGAAAAATCTTTGAATGGTGAAAAAATATTTTTAATAGAAATTATGGCGGAGTCAACTTTGGGGGGCGGGACAAAACTTCCAGCTTTTACAATATCTAGAATTTTCACTTCTTGAGCAAAAATTTTTACTGAAATAGAAAGTAAACTTTCTTTTTTGTCATTTGCTATTATTCTTTGAGCTACTTCTTTTTGGATCAAAAATTTTGCTTCTTTTGGTAAAACTTTTTGTTCGAAAGTGTGACGGAAAATCGCGCCAGTAATATAATAAGGAATATTTCCTATTAAAGAATAATTGTAATTTTTATTTTCAGGAAAATATTTTTCTAAAATTTTATAATACTCAATTTCCAAACAGTCACTTTCAATAATAAAAAGTTTTTCATTTATTATTTCTTCTTTAAACTTTTCTTTTAATAATTCTATACTTCTTTTGTCTATTTCAATTACAAAAACAGTATGCCCAGTTTCTAAAAATTTTTTGGTTAAAACTCCTTCCCCTGGACCGATTTCAAAAACTATTTTCTCAACACATTCGGCCATTATGTCTAAAGCTTTTTCACTACGAAGAAAATGTTGCCCCAAGCTCTTTTTAGCTTTTAAAAAATATTTTTCCTCTTTATTTTCTTCGGTATCTTTCATTTGTGGCTTATTATATCACGAGTGAAATTTTGTTAGTTTTTTGTAATTTTATTTTAAGGCATCTAAAATATTGTCTCCCAGTTTTGTTGTTGTAGAATTTACTACCTGCACTGTATTTTTCAAGTTTTGACCATTTTTTCTACTTTTATTTTGGTTTAAAGTGGTTTCATTTTTTTCTGCATCTCCAGTGTTAAAACCAATACCTTCTTTCTTATAACTAGGAGTATCGTGCAACATATTACTTCTCATTCCAAAAAGTCCATGGTTTTCTATCATTTCTGATTGACTTCTATCACCTCGCCAAATAGCTCTTTGGCTCATTTTTTTAAGAGCTGTTCCAAGTTTTTGAATCATATATAAAAGTATATAAGCTTCTTTATAAAAATCAAATGACTTGCCAGATTTTGAGTTTAGGTGTAGTATCTATTTCTCTCAGAGTCAATCTGGGGGGTCATGAGCAAAAGGCCTGGAAAGTTGCGCAAAGCGACACCAGGCCTTTCATATTTAATTATGTGTAAAAATCTCTTGCAAAGAATTCTCGTTTATGTGTATAATTAAAATATAAATAGACGGCACTGAGCTTGTTCTCCCCTCAAGCTTGTCGTCGGCGCCGACTGTGTCCTGCACATTTTCAAGCAGGAGACCTATCGGCGCTTTCTTTTTTGAGTAAAATTGGTTTTACAAGTACACAACTATTTTTTCGTGACCAGTATTGTCACCAAAATATTCCTCTTCCTCTACCGCTAGTCCTTCTGGTATATCGTCTAGGAATTCACTTCTAAATTGCATTTGTCTTTTTCCAAACAACATTCTATTTTTAGCATTAGTTAAAAAAAGTTTTTTACGTGCGCGTGTAAGTGCTACATAAAAAAGTCTTCTTTCCTCCTCACTTTCTTCTGCTGTTGGTTTGGCTACATTTAATCTTTTACTTGGGAACAAATCTTCTTCCATTCCGGTTATGAAAACATAGTGGAACTCAAGACCTTTGGATGCATGTACTGTCATTAGTCGCACTTTATTTATTTCTTCTGTGTCAGTATCTTGGTCTGAAACAAGAGAAGCTTCTTCTAAAAATTTATTTATTCCTTCACCTACGCCGTATTTATCATACTCAGTTGCAAGGGTCACAAGTTCATAAATGTTCCCCAATCTTCCCAAACTTTCCTCGTCTGCGTCTTCTTTGTATTTTTCTTCCATGCCAGAAAGTTTAATAATTTTTAAAATAATTTCACTTGGCAAAGAATTGTCAATAAATTCTTTTATTTCATCTATAACTTTCCAAAAGTTTTCAAGTTTTACTTGTTGTGGCTGTGGAAGTTCGGAAATATGTCCAGATAAAATTTTAGTAAGCGCTACTTTTCCAAAGCCACGAGTTGGATTGGAAATTGCTCTTTTCATATCTTCCACACTGTTCACATTTTCCGCTAAGCGCAAATAACTCATAACGTCTTTCACTTCTTTTCTATCGAAAAATCTTACACCCAAAACATGATAAGGTACGTTCTCAGAAAGCAAAGCTTGTTCGATAGATCGCGATTGGAAATTTGCACGATAAAGAACACAAATTTCTTTTCCAGATATTCCTGTATTTATAAGCTCTTTAATTTTTTTGGCAATATACATGGCTTCTTGTCTGTCATCGTAGCCAGTGTAAATGGTAATTACTTCTCCTTCTTCGTTGTCAGTAAAAAGATTTTTCTCTTTTCTGATTTTATTCTTTTTAATTATTTCATTGGCAGCAGAAATAATATTTTTGGTTGAACGGTAGTTTTGCTCGAGCAAAATTGTTTGAGCATTTTTAAAATCTTCTTCAAATTTTAAAAGATTTTTCAAATTGGCTCCACGCCAAGAATAAATATTTTGATCCACATCACCAACAGCACAAACATTTTGGTGCTTTGTAGCTAAAAGTTTGCAAAGTAAATATTGAGAATTATTCGTATCTTGATACTCATCTACGTGTAAATATTCCCATTTATTTTGATATTTGGTGCGGACTTCTTCGTTTGTCTGTAAAAGTTTTAAGGTTTTTACAATCAAATCATCAAAGTCCACAACTTTTTTATTGTTAAGCTCGGCTTCATATTGTGGACACACACGGGCAACAACTTTTTGAAAAGGGGAAAAAGCAGCAGTACGATATTCATTTGGGTTGACAAGATCACTTTTGATTCTTGAAATTGTTCCTTTTACACGGCGGGGTTCATGCATTTTTGGGTCAATACCTTCGCGGTCAAGAATTTCTTTTATTATAGAAAGAGAGTCACTTTCGTCGTAAATTGTAAGTCTTTTTGTAAGTCCTGCTGCCAAGTATTCTTCTTGTAAAATGTACATCCCAAGTGAGTGGAAAGTTTTGATCATTGGCATTTGGCTATAGATAAATGAAAAAGGGTTGTTTATTTTTTCTTCCAAATTTTCTGTATTATTTATACCTAAACTTTCTAACATTCCCTCTTCTCCCATTCTTTTGGTAATTCTCTCACGCATTTCTTTTGCTGCTTTGTTTGTGAAAGTGATAGCTAAAATTTTCTTTGGCTCAGTGCCTTTTTTAATTATATGAATAATTCTCTCAACAATAGTTTTTGTTTTTCCAGCTCCAGCTCCAGCCAATATTAAAAGTGGTCCGGATGTAGTTTCTACAGCCTGTTGTTGTCTTTCGTTTAGCATATTTCCTGCAGTTTATCACACTTAGGATTCATCTATTATTTTCTGGGGTCAGATCTAAAATAAAACTTATAAATTCGTTTGCTATTCTTTTTGTTTCCTCATCTGCTTTTCCACTTTTAATTTCGGATGAAAAGTATTTTGACATTTCTACTAAAAGAGTTTTTGTTAAAGTTTGGAATTCTGAAACTTTAGCTGAATTAATAAAAGAAAAAGCAATATCAAACTTGATGCCACATAAAGTCCCAGCTTGAACTGGTTCAGAAAGTTTTTTACCAACGGATTCTATTGTAACAGGTTTTATAACAGAGGCTCTACTTAAAATTTGATTTAAAGTATTTATGAATTCTATATTTAATTTAGATTGGTTTTTACTAAAATAATTCCAAATTGATTCTAATTTTCTTTTGTTGTTCTCATTTCTCATGAGGGAGTCGGAAAACTCGCATACAATTTTAGATGTTGGATTTGATTTTAAAATAGCCAATTCTTTATCTCCAGATTGGAAATAAGCTTCAATATAGGAAAGTTTATCTAACACTTCCTCAGCTGAGTTTTCTATTTTAGTTATTTGTATCACGTTGTTTGTTTTGTCTAATTCAACTTTAATTTCACCAATTTTAACAACTTTTCTTCCGTCAGGTCCAAGCGCATCCATTTCTTCCTGTGATAAAGTTTTTTGAATGACAGAATTTGTTTCTTTGGTACTTTTGCCTTGTAATAAATATCCTACAGCTAACAAAGAAAGCACAAAAGCTGTTCCTGTTAAAAGCTCAGAACCTTTCTCAGCTTTACCTCTAAATTTTTCAAAAATACTCATAGTAAAAATTATTTCTTAAATTCTTCTTTAAATTCTTTTATAACTTCTTCCAATTTTTCTAAAATAATTGTATCAGCTTTTGGATAAAGTGAAGTTAAATAAATATACAAAGAATTTCTACTTGCTCCTTTTCGTATAAATTCTATAAAAGCAGAAAATTTATCTTCTCCAAGATGTTTTACAATATCAAGTATTGCGCGCTCGATGGACTGTGAGGTAAGCTGAGCAGAAATGTAGTCGTGCATTTTTTGTTCCATCGGCCCAAAATCTGTTACAGAGAGAATTTCGTCTACCTTTGCATCTATATCTATTTGTACATTTTTATTATCTTGCATATATTATTTTTGACCTTGGGCAAGTCTCATGCAGATTGCTACAATGTCATTTGAATTTACAAGCAGTTTCGTTCCTGGCAAATCTTTTCCGACTACTTGCTTTATATTGTTTAGAAATTCAGAAATAGCTGAATTTATAACTTCAGATCCAACCTTTTTTTCTGCAAAGCGAATAACTTTTTTAATTTTTTCGAAGTTTTCAGTACCACCAATTATTCCAAGAATTTTTTTAATTTCAGCTTTTTTCTGAGTAATTTCTAAAATGAGTTCATCATCTGCTACTTTTCTTGTGGATTCTATTTTAGCAAGTTCCACTGAAAAAGCAGTGTCATATTCTTCCATGGCTGAGCTTGCTTTTTTAAGTTTTTCTGTGACATCCTCATCAGAGTCTTGAGCTAAAATAAGAGCATTTATTGATTCACGTATTTTTTGAGAGCTTTCTTCCAGTGCTTTTGATTGAGCTCTTTCTTGTTCCGTCGCAAGTGAAGTACTTTCTCTTTTTTTGTTTAGTTCCTCAAGAACTTTTCCGGCGTCAAGTAAATCATGAACCTCTGATAAAAAAATATTTACTAACTCAAAACCACTTGCTGAACGAACGATTTTTTCTTCGTGAGTTTCTGCTGAAGCTTCATTTTTTGGTTCTTCTTTTACAGTTATTTCTATAGTTTCTGGTGCTGGTTCACTTGCTTGAGGTATTTCTATTAGCTTTTCTCCTTCTTTTATCACTATTTCTGGCTCTAGTTTTGATTCTTTTGGTTGAGGGATAATTTCTGGAGCTTTCGCGGTTTCCTCTAAAGTATTTTCCAAAGGCAAGTTTTTCATTGCGTTACGAATAGTCTCAAGTCTTTTAGCTTTTTCATCAACAACTGGTTCTTGAACAAGTCCAGCCCTTTCTAATTCTTCTTGTGTAGGTACATCGGGAGCTACCAACTTTTTTGTTAAAGAGAAAAGGGATACCATATCTATATTGAGTTTAACAGTATTGTTGGAAAAGTAAAGTTGAAAAGTACCATATTGACTAAAAGATATATTTTGATAACATTATAGCTAGTCAATTGTAAGAAAGATCTGCAAATTCAGAAATCCAAAACTCGGTTGTTCAAAATATTAAATGTTAGAAAAATCTAAAAAACCCATAGCAAGCAAAGCCTTTTTGCCAATGTTCATATTGGTTCTTCCTTTTACTTCTTATGCCCTTTCTATGGCTATCTTTGGGGAAATTTTTAAAAGTTCTGATAAAAAAGAAAGTTTAATTCAAAAGAATGAAAATTTACAAAGTTTGAAAGTTTTTGAACCGAACAAAATTTTTGCAGAAGCAGAAAGTATAGATACAAAGTCACTTAGTATTGTAGATGAAAATGATACTTCCTTTGAAACAGGAAAAGAGTTTGTCGACGACTTTTCTTCAGACATTTCTGAAAATCACAGTGAAAACGCTATCTATACTGTACAAAAAGGAGACTCTATTTACTCTGTTGCTTCATACTTTGGAGTTTCTGTAGAAACAATTATGGCCTTTAATCATATGTCTTCAAAAGTCGTGCATGTTGGTGAAGTTTTGGAAGTTCCTAGTATATCTGGTGTTCCTTATATAGTTGGTAAAGGAGACACTTTGGCAAAAATTTCTAAAAAATATAGTATCGATGTAGATGACATAACTCTTTACAATGGCTTGCAAGATGATGAGATGCTTGCTGCCGGAGATGAAATTTTTATTCCAAATGCAAAAGAAGTTAGTGTTGTTACAAAAACAACAACTTTGGCAAAAATAGTTAATAAAGTTGCAACAACAAAAACTTTTATAAAAGATGCAACGACAATTTCCAAAGTTACAACTTGGGCAAAAGGTGACACTGCTCATTTGAATACTCCGGCAGCTATTGCAAAATATTCTGGTATGCCAAAATATGATGGTTATTTCTTGTTCCCCGCTCCTGGTGCAACTCGTACACAAAAAATGCACGGAAACAATGGTTGTGATTTTGCAAACAAAATTGGTTCACCTGTACTTGCTTCTGCTTCTGGTGTAGTTTCGGTTGCGAAAACAGGAGGCTACAACTTTGGTTACGGAAATTATATAAAAATTAAACACCCAAATGGTACAGAAACCATTTACGGGCACCTTTCTCGTGTTGATGTTTCTATGGGGCAATCTGTTTCAAGGGGTGAACAAATTGGTGCTGTTGGAAGTACAGGAAACTCTACTGGTCCTCACCTACACTTTGAAATTCACGGTGCTTACAACCCATTTGCTTGGTAAAACTAATTTGGAACTGTTGTTGTTCCATAAACGTAGTTAGTAATCAAATTTTGTATTATCTGGCTTTGATTAGGTAAAATAACGGGAACAGAATTCTCCATTTGTGAGATTCTTCTTTCTATGTCAAAACAATCATTTTGCATTCGCAAAAACTTTAAAGTTTCTGGATTTAAAATTCCGGTTGTTTTTAATCCAAAAGCGTATTGATATTTTGAAATATAAAATTTATTTTGAAAATCATTGGTTCCATCTGTTTTCATTTTTGGGAAAAAATTCTGTAAATATTTTTGTATATTTGAAAGATTGGGATTTGTATAAATGTTTACAGAATTTAGAACTTTGCAAAGTTCTAAAGAATTTTTTATTTGAATATTTTCTTCTGCAAAAGAAAAATTCACGCAAATAAAAGTAAATACGAAAATTAAAATCGCGCGTTTCATTTTTCTGAGTGTATATTAAAATATTAATTTGGGCAAAAAAGGAAATTTATTTTGTCTTGGGATAATTTTTGCAAAAAAACTTTTTTTTGGTATAATTGGTAACATTGCTACGCTGGTAGGGTAAAACCAAAGCTAGATGAGGCTTTGTTGGAACTCCGGACTCGACTCCTCACAACAGAAGCCATTAGTATGCCAGTAAGCAAAACTGGAGGGGATGCGTGACGCCACATCATCTATCCCCTTCAGTATAACTTGCCGCTTTAGCTCAGTTGGTAGAGCAACGGTTTTGTAAACCGTAGGTCGTCAGTTCAAGCCTGACAAGCGGCTCCAAAGAATTATCTATCGTCTTTTCCTAAAACGCTTAACAAAGCGTATTCAAATCTGTATCCAATCGTAAGCATCAAAAATACCATTAAAGCCGATATGGCAGCAATTTTGTAAAATCCAAGTCCACAAGTTGCACCTATTCCTGCAACAGCCAAAAGTGTCGCCGAAGAAGTAAGTCCAACATGTGCGCGTTCTTCTTTTGAATAAAAAATCATCCCGACCCCAAGGAAACCAATTCCGGTTATTATCGAACCTAAGACATTTGACAAAGCACGCCAAGTTTCTTGTGCTGTTTCAAAATTATTTCCGATCATAATAGTGCTTACCATAAAAGTTGAACAAGCCATGGAAAGAATTCCGTACGTGCGCATGCCAGCTTCTTTATGAACAAGTTTTCTTTCAAAGCCGATTATTGTTCCTAAAAAAAGTGCAAAACCAAGTCTTAAAAAAATTTCTGTTGTTGTCATATTTGTTTGTAAAGAGTGTAGCACAAAAAAAAATTCATTGTATACTTTTGTGTATGAATCCTGACAACAAACCAAAACCTTTAAAAATACCAGACTTTACAAAAAAAGTTGAAACAAATGCAGAACAGCAAAAACCTGTGACGCAAAGAATTTTGGTTAAAAAAATTGTAAAAAGACCAATTGATTATATTATGCAAGGAATAGTTTTTTTGGTCTTATCAATTTTGGTTTTGGTGGCTGTTTATTATGTTTTTAATTATTCTGAAGATTTTCTTTTGAGTGGTGAAAAAGCAACTGAGAAAAAATTGGTTTTTGAAAATCCACTTGTACGTGCTGACAGGAGTCGTGTGGTGAGTTTGGAAGCAGGAGCAACAAAGGAAAGTGTACGAAGTGTGATTACTCAAGCTTTGATAAATGAGCATGTGAATAAAGGAGAAGTTTCTTTAGTGATGCCTTCTTATTTGCGTGATACGGTTGTAAATAATGAAAGAAAACTTGTTTCTGAGCCACAACGTGGGGACGATTTCTTTTTCACTTTTGCTCCACGTGCGCCACTTAACTTGAAAACAATTTCTGCGGAAAAATATGCAATTGGTATAGCTGGTGTAGATGAACTAGCCCAAGATGGAAATAAAAGATTTTTTGTATTTTCAGTTTCTTCGGCACCGGACGCAACTCGAGAGCTTTTGCGTTATGAATCACAAATTTATACCGACATGAAACCTCTTTTAGAGTTACGAGAAATAAAAGGATCTTTCTATTTCAAAGATCTTTCTTATAATAATCACCTTTTGCGTGTTGGTTATGATGATTCGGGAGTTGTTTTGGTTTACGGTTTCGGTGCGCCAAAAACTGTTATCATTGCTCCATCACCAGAAACATTCGAGATGGTATATTCGTATTTAAAATAGAAAAATGCTAAAATATCTATGATTGGTCGGCATCTCGCTGATCATCTAGCTCTTGGGAGGAGTAAATGCTTTCAATTTTCCAACTTCTGTGTACTGGAGCAATTGTCTTATTTGGTCTATTCGTTCTTACGATTACCTACGACATCCTATATGTCTGGTGGCATGTTCGTCAGATACGAAAAAAGCATGGACCAAACGCCAACGTCGTTGTCCTTGAGTACAAGGATGGCACTATCTCCATATACAAAGACCCTAATATCGGCTACTTCGGACTCGACTCAGAATATTGCGGACAACCCGTCCGAGATATTGGCAGAGTTAAGTTTGTAAGAGGCAGGCACTAAGGTCGTTGGCAGCTTCTCCCACTAGAGCTGCCTTCAAAGAGTTTATTTTCTAATAAACCTTTTGAAGGCAGTATACTTGTAAGAAATATTTTTTAGTTCCGCAAGTCTTTGTGATATAATTTACATTATAACTTTATGAATACAGCACATTTTAAAGATCTATTATTAAAAGAACAAGAAAGACTTATAGAAGCAATGCAAACTATGGGTCAACTTGGTGATCTTGTTTCTGGACATTGGGAAACACACACTGACTCAACAGAAAACAAAGAAATTGAGCCAGACGCTTTGGCTGACAAATATGAAGAAGAAGCCATAAACGAAGGAGTTTTAGATACTTTAGAAGAAAGGTTAAAAGAAGTTACAGAAGCTTTGGCTAGAATTGAAAAAGGAAATTTTGGTAAATGTGTAAAATGTAGCAAAGAAATCGAAATGGAAAAATTGGAAGCTAACCCAGCAACTACAACTTGTTTATCTTGCACAGAATAAATTTTCAAAAATAAAAAAAGAAAGTGCTATACTCGCGAACACATGAGCATAGCAAAAGTTTTAACAGCACAACCAGGCGCATTAAAAGCGCAATTGGTAAATGTGGAAACCGACGTTTCTGTGGGGCTTTACAATTTTTTAATTGTTGGACTTCCAAATAAAGAAGTTGACGAAGCCAAAGACCGCGTGGCAGCCGCAATAAAAAATTCTGATATTCCAAGTCCAAAGTCGGAAAATAGAAAAATAGTAACTTCCCTTTCGCCAGCAAATATAAAAAAAGAAGGAACACATTTTGATTTGCCGATAGCAATTTCATATTTAAAAGCGACAAAACAAATTGAAATTGAAGGAAATTTTGAGCAAGCCATTTTTGTCGGTGAGCTTTCTTTGTCGGGTGAAGTTTTGCCTGTTTCTGGGGTTTTGTCTATTGCTATGATGGCAAAAGAAGAAGGAATAAAAAATATTTTTGTACCAGAAAAAAATAAATTGGAAGCAGCGCTCGTAGAAAATTTAAATATTTATCCTGTAAAAAGTTTGCGACAAGTTATAGAATTTTTTGATGAATTGGATGAAAATGAAACTGAAAATATTGAGAAACAAGAATACATTGAAAATATTTTAAGCGAAGAAGAAAAAGATATCGACCCATTTGAATATGTAAAAGGTCAGCAACTTGCTAAACGCGCACTTTTGATAGCGGCTGCCGGTGGACACAATGTTGCTCTTTATGGTCCGCCAGGAACAGGAAAAACCATGCTCGCAAAAGCTTTTTCTGGAATATTACCAACTCTTTCAAGAGAAGCTATGTTGGAAGTTACCTCTATCCATTCTTTCGCTGGAGTTTTATCTTCAGATCTTATAACCAAGCCACCTTTTCGCTCGCCACATCACACCGCGTCAGACGCATCTCTTATTGGTGGTGGAGCAAATATGCGCCCTGGGGAAATAACTCTGGCACACCGTGGAGTTTTGTTTTTGGATGAGTTCCCAGAATTTAGTCGTGATGCAGTAGAAGCTTTGCGTCAGCCACTTGAAGACGGCGAAGTTGTGGTGAGTCGAGCAAAAGGAATTGTGAAATACCCGGCTCGAGTTACGTTGGTTGCAGCGCTTAACCCGTGCCCTTGTGGCTTTAGAGGTTCGCAAGTTAAGCAGTGTGTTTGTAAAGATATTGACGTACAAAGATATGAAAGAAAAATTTCTGGGCCGATAATAGACAGAATAGATTTATGGGTGGAAGTCCCGCATATTCCTTATGAAGAGCTTGGTGAAAAAAATAAAGTAAAACAAAAAGAAAATAAACATGATACAAGAGATATTGTTAAAAAAGTACGAGATATTCAACAAAAAAGATATGGCAAAGATATTTTAAATGCACATATCAAAGCAAAAGAAATTGAAGAATTTATAAAATTAAGTGATGAAGCCGAAAATATTTTAATGCAATATGCTAAGAAATTTTCTTTGTCGCCAAGAAGTTTTCACCGTATGAAAAAAATTGCTCGTACAATTGCTGATATTTCTAATTCCCCGACAATTGAAATCCAACATATTCTTGAAGCTTTCCAGTATCGTCCAAAGTTGAAGGAATAATTTATATTCGGACTAATTAAATTTTGCATTCATATATCAGTTCGTTAACAGGTTGTCCGTTTGAATCCAATCCAGTATTTTCTTTTGCTTCAACAAATTTAAAACCTGATTTTTCTAAAACACTCACACTTGTTTTATTATATTCGTTTACAAATGCGGAGATCTTGTTGAGTCCAAGGTCCTTACAAACCTCAATTAGAGCTTTTACTGTTTCTGTGGCGTAACCCTGACCCCAGTATTCCTTCCCAAACCAATATCCCAAATTTTTACACTCACCATCTTCTGATGGATGGATGTCACATACCCCAACAGGCTTACCGTTTTTCTGGTAAATTGCATATATGTAAGTATCACCAGAATCCCAGTACCTTTTTACATCTCCAAACCAATCATCGTGAGCTTTTTCGTCAAATGGAGATGGAAAATTCCCTCCAAAGATTCCAAAACTTCTTTTTGGTTTGTTACATCAATTATATCTTTTTGGGGTGCTTTAAAAATTGGTATGAAATTAAGACGTACTGTTTCAAAAATTTCTGGGGGTTTCGGAATGGTTCTTTTTGTTTTTGGAGTAATTGGTGCATGTTCTTTTGACATGTTGTCTAGTATAACAAAAAAACTAGACCGGTGAGTCTAGTTTTAATTTTCTTATAACTACTTCTTCCTCACTATTGTGAAGTGGTTATCAGAAAGTGGGATTGATTCTTCTTGAGCGGCTTCGAGTTGACCTTTCAAAACTTCTGGGTTTTTAGAAAACTTTGGTTTATTTTTATCAAAACCGTTTCTGGGTTTGAAGTTTCCTTTTTTATTTTCTTCTCTTTTATTTTTACTATTTTGCCCTGGTTGGATTAGGAAATAGTCCGTATCTTTCGACAAATCTGTAAAAATATCTGCTTCTTCTAAAAGTTTTGCAGAAACACTTTGTCCAAAACAAACAACTTCAACTTGCACACCCATTTGTTTCAAATATTCTGCCAAAGGACAAAAATCACCATCTCCGGAAACCAAAACTACAACGTCTATCCGTGGTGCGATACGAATAGCGTCCACAGCAATAGCTACGTCCCAGTCGGCTTTTTTTGTTCCGTCTACAAAAGATTGCAAGTCTTTTGTTTTGATCTCAATTCCCATTTTTTCAAGTGCTAGGAAGAAATTTTTTTCATCACCACTTTCTGTTGTGATTACATACGCCAAAGCTCTCACAAGGGAGCGCCCTGCTACTGAATCTTCCACAATGTGGCCAAAGTTTACGCGAGCGTTCTTGTAAACGTGTTTTGCTGTATGATAAAGATTTTGTGTGTCAATAAAAACTGCGACACGTTGATTGATATGTTTTATTGCTGCCATATTTAAAATTTATTTAAAAACACTAATAATAGACCTCAAAGTATACACAATTTTTGAAAATTAGAAACGAGATTTTGAAAATTCTTGTTGGTTTAAAGTCCACTAAGATTATATATTCTTTAATTTATTTGTCAATTTAAGCTTTGTGTTTTCTAAAGTGAGGTTTTCTTGGTACAAAAGCCGTGCCTAAAGAGTTTTCTCTGTTTTTTGTGTTGAATATAAACTCGTAAACTGACCAAACACAAAATAATATAACCCCAGCCAAACAGATTACATATGTTGGTCCTATATAGACATACAAAAGTCCAGATAATATCGGCCCGATTGTCCAGCCCAAGTCTTGTGCGAAAGTTATTATACCGGCAACAAGTCCATCGTGAGCGTGATCTTTATCGAGAGAATGGAGCCAAGACCATAAAGATAGGTTGGCTAGTTCTTCGCCAGTTGTTGCCAAGAATCCAAACAAAATAAATAACAAATTTAAATTGAAACCAAGTATAAGTCCAAAAAAAGAATAAGTAGCCAAGCCCCAGAAGACTGCTCTCCTTCTATTTACTTTGTCCGCAACTTTACCAAGCAAAAAACCAAAAATAACAATTGAAAAATCAAAAATACCTAAAGCAAAAGACGGTATATCACTTACTCCATTTGCTATTTCAAGTGGAATAACAAACCATATAACAGCATAAAAAATTGAAGAAGCTAAACCAACAAGTAAAAGCATCGTACTTGCAGGATTAAGTTTTTTCATAATTTGCAAAAGTTCGTAAATATACTTTCTTCTAATATAAAAATGTTTATTTTCTACTTCGTGTTTTACTTCGTGAATTTTTACTTTATCTTTTGGACTGAAAAGTAATGCTAATAAGCTTATAAGTAATGGAATCATTAGAATTATCGACATAAATTTATATCCCAAAGCTAAAACATAAGTCAAACCAAAGCTTCCTAAAACAACTCCTGTCGAGCTGAAAACATCATTAAAGGACATTACTCTTCCCCCACTTCCCTTACTTGCTTGAGAAAGTAAATAAGCATTTATTCCTGGTGTTATAAATAGCCAACCAAAAATTGAGAAAAATAAAGTTCCCAAAAAAGTAATTTTACTAAATGGAAGTAACAAAAAGCTTGCAGATAAAAGAAAAAATAAATTACTTATAGTTATTAACTTTCTGTATCCAAATTTGTCTAAAAGTTTTCCAGCCGGAACATCTAAAAGAAGTTGTATAAAAGCTGCAGACCCAACAAAAATACCAACCAACCAAATGGGAAAAATTGATTCCCCAAGGGGAGCCATTAAAGTATAATGAAGACTTGCTGAAATTTTAAAGAATAAAATAAAAAACCAAAATGGCAAAAATTTAAAAAAAATTTTTTTAGTTGAATTGCCCGTCATATTACGAGCAAAAGTATAACACAGTAAAAAATTATAAACCTAGTTCTTTTGCAAGAGTAGAATATCTTTTTGGACTTTTCTTTTGTAAATATTTCATGTGTTTGCGACGATTTGAAATCATTTGGATTAGTCCTCTCCTTGAGTGTACGTCTTTTTTATTTACTTTAAGATGTTTAGAAAGTTCTTCTATTTGCTTTGTCAAAAGACCGATCTGTACTTCTGGTGAGCCAGTATCTGTGTCATGTTTACCAAGTTTTTTGATAACATTAGATTTCTTTGTTTTTGTTAGCATATTTTTATTTTTCTATATTTTATCATGCTTTTATGACGAAAGCAAGCCCTCGGAAACTCTGTTTATGAGGGCTTTTTGGATAATTCTGCCGCTATTTTTAGTGGTGAGATTGTTTTGTAATATGATGGCTATGGGTGATGCTGATGATGTCGTCGAATGATGAAAATTCTTCTTCTAACCACAATCTCTGTTTTGTTGTTAAGTTACAAACTAATAGAATATTTTTCAATATAATTTATTACACTTTTTTGTGATAAACTTTTGAGACCTATGAGCGACCTCCAAGACTTAAAAAGTAAATTTTTAGAATATATCGAAATTGAAAAAGGTCGAAGCCTAAAAACTGTTGAAAATTACGATCGCTATTTAAACAAATTTTTTAATTTCGCAAAAAAACAAAGTATTATGAATCCAGAAAAATTTGATGAAAGACTGTTGCGGGAGTACCGACTTTTTTTGAATCGTGAGCTTGCAAACCCAGGTAAAAAAGTTCGCCAAGACTTGCGAGGTGCGACTCTTAAAAAAAGAACACAAAACTACTATATGATAGCCCTGCGTTCTTTTTTAAAATTTTTAACTAAAAATAAAATTCAAAGTGTGGCTGCAGACCAAATAGAACTTGCAAAAGTTGGTGAGCGTGAGCTTGATTTAATTACTAAAAAAGAATTGGGAGATATTTTAAATGCTCCAGAAAAAAAATTTAGGAATATGGAAAATTTTTCTAAAGGCGAGAAAAAAAGTAAAAAAGAACTTGAGTTTTCTTTTATAAAAGCTTTGCGTGACAAAGCTATTTTGGAAACTTTGTTTTCAACCGGACTTCGTGTTTCCGAGCTTGTGTCACTTTCTCGGTTTTTGGATTTGTCTGTCGACCAAGTTTCTGTACGAGGAAAAGGTGAAAAAGTCCGTGTAGTTTTTTTTACAGGTGACGCTAAAAAAGCAATTAAAAGATATTTGGAAGAAAGAAAAGATACGAGTAATTATTTGTTCATTTCACATAGCTCCATTAATAATAAATCTTCTGAACAAGACGCTCCGCTTACAACCAGAAGTGTGGAGAGAATTGTAAAAGATTACGCTATTTTTTGTGGTATTTCCAGGAAAGTTACGCCGCACGTTTTGCGTCACTCTTTTGCAACGAATCTGCTTGGAAATGGTGCAGATATACGTGCGGTTCAAAAGATGCTTGGGCATGCAAATATTTCTACTACGCAAATTTATACTCACGTGACGGATAAAGAGTTAAAAGAAATCCACCAAAAGTTCCATAAGAAATAAACTATTAAAATTTAATCTATAAATCTAACTCTTGATTTGTCATCAATATCATTTGACATTAGTAACTTGATTTTTTTCTTCGACAATATTCCTTCGATGTCACGTCTGTCTTGTGGGCGAGCTTTGATTCTTAAACTTCCTACAATTGTTAAATTGTCTGGAAGATTCCTTATGTCTTCTAATAGAATTTGTTCACCAAATTCTCCGTCAAGTAGCACGTTCCCAACAATAACTTTTTTACCATGTAAGTCTCGGTAGAGTACTGTTCCTGTATTTTGCTCTAGTAAGTCAACTGGTTTACAGTTAAAAATTTTACAATAGTCCAAGATCTTGTTTCTGTTATTTTTTATTTTTTTAACCACTGGATTTTCACCTGTGACTTCAGTAAAAGTATCCATAGAACCAGAAAATCCATATATCCATTTCAATTCTTCCTTGTCTAATTCAATATTGTTCTCAGTTTTTTCTTTGAGTGTGTGTATAGTCAAAACATTATTTAGCTGAGTGTAATCTGGACTACCTAAATCTTGACCAAAGTACCTGAAAATCGCATTTTTTAGGTCTTGGTATTCGTCTAGGGTTTTATTTTTACCTTCTAAAATATCTAAAATGAATTGTGCATCATGAGCACTTAAGTCTTGCCCTTCCTCGTTCCCTCTAATTTCGTTGATGGTTCCGTTTTGTAAGTAAATAGCAATTTGTGGGATGTACTTTTCATTTTCTTTTGTTTGTTTATTTGTACCCTCTTTAGTTAGAATATATAAATCCCCATCTTGTAAGTATTCTCTAGCCATACCTTCCCCACGTATACAAAAACTCTTTGATTTCCGGCATAATTCCGCGACTTTTTTTGCTCTATCTCCTATGGTAGTGTCTTGGAGCAAATTTCCCCTAAAAAAATGAACAGAATATTTTTCTCCCAAGTTTTCATATTCTTCTGGTTCTGTCAGTTTATCAATCATTGTAAATACTTCTAAAAACTTCTCCTCCTCGCTTTTGTCTTTGGAATTTAAAGTTTTAACAATCTCATTCAATTCATTTTCTGTTAGATCCTCGTCACTGATTTCTCCGCTTCCTTCTTCTAAAATTTCTCTTAAGATGGGCAAAACTCTATTAACTGTATCTGTGTTAAATTTTGGAAAAATTGTTTTGTTGCTTGTTCTGGTTCTCCAAGTTCCATTCCTTTTTTCTTCCAAGTTTAGAATGTTAATTAAACAGTATATTTTAAACTCAAAATCCAGGTATACTTCATTAATAAAATACTCTAGCCATGGTGAAAAACTATCCCAGATTTCTTTATAGATTTCCCTTTTTCTTCCCTTGTAATTTTCTTGTAACTCCTTTGGAAATTTTTGAATTTTTTGAACTCTGTGTAGTAGAATTAACCTAAACAACATTTTAGTTTTTTTATTATCAATTCTACCTAATTTCTCATTAAGTTCCTTGTTTGTTATTATCCAGCGAATTCTAAATAGTGGGTCTAGATACCTTTCAGACTCATGATACTCTGACAGTTTACTATGCTCGGTCCTAATTTCTCTAAAAAGGTCGTTTACTTTTCCGATCTGATCTATTATCTGCCCATCTAGTAGTGATATCTCTGTTTCGACTTTAAGTAAGTTATCAGAGTAAAATTTTATTCTGCCAGAATATCTAGAGTTTATTTCTTCTAAGAGCCCTTCTTTTCCTTGGTTTCCTAAACCTCTAGATTTAAATTTTTCAATTGATCTCTGTCTAATCCTTTTTACTTTCTGAATAGTTTCGAGTATTCTTTGTTTTCTCTTTTTCAAAATTTCTAATCGGGAAACTGAAATCTTATCAAGAGTTTTATCAATAGGGTTTATCTCCAACATGTATACCAGTATAGCAAAAGTTTTGATATATGGTAGAATTTGAGTATGAAAAAATATTTAATTTTACTAGCTTTGGTTTTAGTTATTATCGCAATTTTTAGTGGATACTTTGGTTCAATCATTTTAATGAAAAATATTGTTAGTGACCGTGCAGCAACGATGTCACAAAAATACATTTCAAATTTGTACACAGAATATTCTGTTATTGGACTTAACTGCCAAGGAGAAGATACAGATGGTGATACTTATGTTTCTTGCGACGTGAGAATTAGAAAAGGGAATGATACAACCACAGAAAGTACACGTTACTTATCTTGCCCAACTCTTTGGAAAAGTTTTACAGGAAATACTTGTAAAGAAAGACCTTTACTACCAGGAAGTAACTAGTCATGAAAATAATCACTTGGAATGTGAATGGTATCAGAGCTGTCTGGAAAAGAGGTGATTTGCAAGAATTAATAAAAAAAGAAAAGCCAGATATTTTGGCTTTGCAAGAAACCAAAGCAGAAATTGAACAGCTTGAAGATGAAACTAAAAATCATGAGGGGTATTATACTTTTTTCGAATCGAGTAAAGTTCGCAAAGGATACTCTGGAGTTGGCTTATTTACAAAAGTGCACCCTGTGAAAGTTTCTGGGACTCTTGGGCTCGAAGATTTTCGTGATGATGAGGGGAGAACTTTGATAGCTGAGTATGAAAAATTTTATATAATGAATTGCTATTTCCCAAATGGAGCAAAGTCCAAAGAACATTTTCAATACAAGTTAGATTATTACAAAAATTTCCTTGAAACTGCAAAAAGATTGGAAAAACATAAACCTGTTATTTTTATGGGAGATGTGAATACTGCGCAAGAGGAAATAGACCTTGCTCGTCCAAAGGAAAATGAGGGACATGTTGGTTTTGGCCCAGAAGAAAGAGATTGCATTAGAAAATTTTCTGAACATTTCATAGATATTTGGCGTGTTAATAATCCAGAAAAAGCCGAATATACTTGGTGGGATGTAAAGACTGGTGCAAGGTTAAGAAATATCGGCTGGAGAATAGACTATATTTTCATTTCCAAATCATTAGAAAGTAAAGTTAGAAAGATTGAAATATTAAAAGACCAGATGGGTTCTGATCACTGCCCTGTTTTATTAAAAATTGATCTATAATTTATTGCTATTTACATTTTTTGTTTTTTGTATTATCATACTGCATGTTTAGTTACCACACTCGGCATAGACCGAGGGAAAGGGACGAAATGCTTAAACTAACATTTTATATGATGATGGTGCCAATGCTTTTGGTGCCGGTCATCGGAGTGGCCCTGTGCTACTTTGCGCCCAGTTAGTTCGGGGCGCTTTCTTTTTTTGGAGTTTTTAATAATAAAAAACTGCGGGTCGTGTCCTGCAGTTTTTATTTTGTTTATGAGAACTTATAGAGAGATGTTTGCAGTGCTAATAATTGATGGGTTTTCACCTGTACCTTTCACACCACATGCTTTTGAATCAGCTTGGAAAGTTTTCCAAGCTGTATTTTTAACATTACGCAAAGCTGTGTTTGCAGCTTGCATCTCAGTCCTGAACGCTTTGTAGGTTGCTTCTCTTTTTGCAACTCGGTCTTTCTTTTCTATCATTGTCCAAGAAGACTTAAGTCCTGCAAGTCTATTTGTTAATGCTGTTTTGACAGCTACACCGTACGTGTCATGTGCAGAGATTAAAGCATTCTCTCTTTTTTCAAGAGAGTTTTGCATACAAGTTATTTGAGTACTTGTTGCAGATGTTGTAGTAGCAATAGTGCTAGTTTCTTGAGCAAATGTTGCAATAGGTGCAAAAATTGCTCCAGCTATAGCTAGTGATAAAATCTTTTTTGTATTCATGAATTATTTTAGTTTAAAGGTTTTCCAAAACACAAAGAATTTTAGTCTTTGTATATGAGGGTATACGTCAATGTCCCATTTCTGTGACCTCACTTAACTGCCTCTATCCCTGTGAGTGTTCCATTTGATAAAAAGTCGATCATTGCTCCTCCTCCAGTAGAAACATGGGTGAATTGAATATTAGGATTAGTTTCCTTTACTTTGTCTATTTCTGTAACCGTATCACCACCGCCAAGAATAATTATTTTCTCTGTCATTTTAGAAAAATTTTCTATAAGCTCTTTTGTACCCCAATCAAATCCTTTTTCATAGAAATCAACTGGTCCGTTCCAAACAATTGTATTAGAGTTTTTCGCAACTTGTAAAATTTCTTCTAAAGTTTTCGGTCCAAAATCTACAACTTTTTCTTCTTTACTAATATTGTTTGGGCTTTTAATTTCTTTATTTTTTACCATAACGTCACTTGGTAAAAGTATTTTTCCAGCAACTTCTTCATTTAAAACTTCTTGTGAAAGTTTTACTTCTTCGTCAACCAAACTTTCCCCAAGTTCATAATTTTTATTTTTCCAAAAAGAATGAGCCAACGCCCCACCGACAAAAATTTTATCTGCAATATCTAAAAATTTTTCTATCATTGGGAGCTTGGTATCAAATTTTGCCCCACCAATCAAAAGTAACATTGGGTGTTGTGGGTTTAAAGCAAGAGAAAGTTTTTCTACCTCGTTTAAAAACTTTGGGCCGAGACATTTTTTATCTGACGAGAAAAATTTTGGGATAGAAGTTATAGAGGAGTGATTTCTGTGACTTGCTGAAAAAGCTTCATTAACATAAAAATCTGCCAAGTTCGCAAGTTCCTTTCCAAGTTCATCCCTTTCATTTTCATCTTTACTTTTTTCTCTTTTATCAAGGCGAATATTTTCAAATAAAAAAACCGTGCCATTTAATTCAGAAGAAACTTTTTCTAAAGTAATCTTTTCTGTGAATTCAAAGTTTTCAATTTTTGTTTTTAAATATTCTGCAACTTTTTCTAAACTTCCCTCTTCTTTGTGAGCTACAATTAAAACTTTCGCACCCAAATTTTGCAATTTTAAAATTGTTGGTAAGCTTTCACTGATTCTAAAAAAGTTTACAATTTCCCCATTTTCGTCTGTCGGTACATTCAAATCTAATCTTAATAAAACTTTGTCGCCAGCTTGTATATTTAAATCATCAATTGTTCTAAAATTTTTCATGTCTTTCAAGTATAGCAAAAGAATTTTCTAAAGTGAAAATGGCGAGCCCGAAGTGATGGGCTCGCCAATGGCTAGACCCAATGACAAGTCTAGCCGTTGCCAACGACGCGTTGCTGAGACGCGGCGTTAACTGAATTTAGTGGAGGGTTTCTGTTGCCAGGTACCCTCCGAACCCCGCCTAAACTTGTGAGAGTTTAGGACTTGTCCCCTTACGCGTGAGCGTGCGGGGCGTTGGCCGAGACAGCGTGAGCCATCTAAGCCGGCACAGTGCTGGTGTCGCCAGTTACTGTGAATGACCCGATAACGGCGGTATCATGCCGAGCAAAAGCTAAGTCTTTTACACCCTCGTCGATCCTAGTTCGGGCCCATCAGCAATTCACTTGTTAGTGAGTTGGTGGTGGACCCGTCGGGTACTGCCCCCGAGTCCGAATGGCTTATTATGACCGCGTTTATTACCATAGCTCACTTGCGTGAACATTTGTATAATAACACAATAATTAACGAAACACAATAGCTTTGGGTTATATTATTTTTTGTAAAAGTTTGAGCCATTTTTCTGGGTCGCTTGAAGCTCGTCCAATCAAAAGTCCGTCGACTTCTTCTATATTTAAAATTTCTTTCGCATTATTTTCGTCCACAGATCCACCGTAAAGAACTTTAAACTCCACTTTATATTTTTCCTGCAAAAATTTTTTAAGAAAATTTATTGTGTTTACAATTTCTTCTTTTGTTGCAGCTCGTTTTGCTTTTTCACCAATCGCCCACACTGGCTCATACGCAATAATAATTTTTTTTAAATTTTCGTCAGAAATATCTTTCAAACAATTTTCAATTTGTGTTTGTAAAAAATTTTTCCAATCAGTATTTTCCCTTTCATATTCACCAACACACAAACAAGCCCACATCTGTTCAAGGAATAAATTTTTTAATTTTTGGTTTACGTCTTTGTCTTCGTCACCATGAGTATTATTTGGACTCAGTCTAGTTTCACTGTGACCGATAATCGACATTTCAAAACCAAGCTTATTTGCTTGCGCTGCACTTATTTCCCCTGTGTGTGACCCACTTTGAAATGTTGAGATATTTTGCAAAACGATATTTGCTTTCTCATTTTCTTTTTTTAAAATTCCAGCAAAAATATTTGGAACTGCGTGAGTTATGGCAATATGTTGGGTAGAATTTTCTTGATTATGAAAATTTTCGGAAATTGTTAGAAGTTTTCTAGCAATGTCTAAATTCTCAGGATTTTCTTTCCAGTTGGCAATTACAAATTTCGTTTTCATGTTTTAGAGTATATCAAAACAAAAAACTTCTGCGATGCAGAAGTTTTTTGTTTAACTTGTTTTTCTTAGAACCCGAAGAATCTTTTCCAAAATGGAGCCGGCATCTTTTCTGTAGATGTGGCTTCTGTAATTTGTCCGTATTCGTCAATTTTTCTTTCAACTAATTCTTCTTTCGGACCGAAAATTCTTGAACGAAGATTCCCGAAAAATCCTTTTTCCTCAGTAACTTTTGTGAAAGTGGCAACTCTTGGAGGAAGAATTTGTTTCATTTCTTCTGGAGTTATTTTGTCTTTAATAATTTCTTTAAGTTTTGTACCACTAGCAAGTTGAGCTTGTAAACTTTCTGCCGTTATACCAAGTTTTGTGGCGATGGCTGCTGTAGCTGTTGCGTTTAATGCTTTTGGTTTGATTCCAAATTCTTTTTTATCATCACGCATTTCGTTATGAAAATCATTTTTAATGTCTTTTACATTTTCACGAAAACTTTTCCAAGGAGTTGGAGTTGCCGTTCCTGGAGTTGTAGAGCCATTTATAAAATCTCTTTTAGCCCTCATTTCTTCACGGAATTGGTCACGTGCTTGCCCCATTCTTTCCTTTGTACCTTTAATGTTTTCGACTTTTGCATCGTGGAATTCACGCATCATTTTTGGACGGTCATGTCCTTCTGGTGGCATAGGAGCTAATTGATTAGCCTCTTGAGCAAAAGCTATGCCAGTCGCAACCATTGAAATCATTGCTAAAGTAGTTATTGTTTTTGTTGTTTTCATATTTTGTACAGTTTTTAATACGTATCATCAACTTCTTTTCTTTCGTTGATCTTTCTAGTTTGGCATGTGCATGCTGATTTTGCAAGTAAAAAAAGTATAAAACTCTGGGAATTATTTTTTATGAAATATATCATATATGATATATGTATGATAGAATTGTAGGATAAAAATAGAAAAAGAAGAAAAATATGTCAAATACAAATCTTGGGGAATTTATAAAGCATTTGCGTGAAGAAAGAGGAATGACACAAGTAGAGCTTGCAGAAGAACTTAAAACTTCTCAGTCAGCAATAGCCAGAATGGAAACCGGCGAACAAAACTTAACAACTACTAATCTGCAAGAAATTTCCAAGATTTTTGGAAGAAAAATTATTAATCCCACAGACTCGATAGATTTTCAGATCACAGGAGGTAAACAATTGAGCGGAAGTATTAAAACTAATCCTTCTAAAAATGGCGCACTTGGGCTTTTGTGCGCAGCTCTTTTAAATGACAACAAAACAATTTTGCATAATATTCCTCAAATAGAAGAAGTGAAAAGACTTTTAGAAGTTTATGAAAGTGTAGGAATAAAAGTAAAATGGATAAATAAAAATTCTTTAGAGATTTTACCTCCTAAAAAATACGATTTCAAAAATTTAAGAAAAGACTCGGCAGCGAAAATTCGCTCAGCCCTTATGATGATTGGTTCCCTTGTCCACAAAGTTTCAAGTTTTAATCTGCCTCACGCTGGTGGATGCAAAATGGGAAATAGAACTATTGCTGCGCATAGATTTGCTTTAGAAGAACTTGGTGTAAATATCGAAACTCAAGACGAATTTTATGAAATAAATTCTCCTAAAAGTTTTGGGAAAGATGGTAGAGAAATAATTCTTTACGAATCTTCTGACACAGCCGCAGAAAACGCTCTTATTTGTGCTGCACTTCGCCCAGGGAAAACAGTTATAAAATTTGCTCCACCAAACTATCAAGTACAAGATGTTTGTTTCTTTTTGGAAAATTGCGGAGTAAAAGTGGAAGGAATTGGTACTACGACATTGATAGTTCATGGGGTTGAAAAAATCGACAAAGTTATCGAGCATCATAACTCAGAAGACCCTATCGAGTCTATGATGTTTATTTCTGCTTCGATTGTTACAGATTCTAATTTAACAATTACACATTGCCCTATTCGTTTTCTAGAGCTTGAGTTATACAAACTTGAAAAAATGGGACTAAAATATAATTTATCTAAAGAATATTTTTCTAGCAATGGGCGTACAGCTTTGGTAGATATTGAAATTAAAAAGTCGAAACTAGTTGCGCCACACGACAAACTACATGCTCAGCCTTACCCTGGTATAAACGTAGACAATCTTCCATTTTTTGTACCTATTTGTGCCAAAGCAGAAGGTAGAACTCTTATCAATGACTGGATGTGGGAAAACAGGGCTATTTATTATACAGAGGTAAATAGACTTGGTGGAAATATTGTTTTGCTTGATCCGCATCGAGTTTTTGTTTATGGCCCAACAAAATTCAAAGCGGCACAAATTGTTTGTCCACCCGCTCTACGCCCAGCTATGATAATTATGATTGCTATGCTTGGCGCAGAAGGTACTTCAGTTCTTCGAAATGTTTATTCTATCAATCGTGGTTATGAAGAAATAGCCGAGCGACTCAACTCTATCGGTGCTTCAATAAAAGTAATTTCTTAATTTAACTGTAACTTTTTTGCTAGCTTAGCTGTAAAATGTTAGTATAAGCATATGAATTTGAGAGAGTTAAAAGACGAAGAAGTAGTTATTTTGGTACAAAATGGTAACAAAGATGCTTACGGTGAAATCATTGGTCGTTTCGAACCAAAAATAAAAAAATATGCTTATAGGTTTTTTCGTGATAAAGAGGAAATTATTGACCTTGTGCAAGATGTTTTTATAAAAGCTTATGTGAACCTTCAGTCTTATAATTCTTCTATGCGCTTTAACCCATGGATATATCGCATTGCGCATAACGAATTTGTAAATAAAATTGCATGGAAAAGTATTCGTAAGCTTATACCTATTGACTCTGACGAGCTTATCCCACTTGCTATTTCTGCGCCGGAAGATGTCATGAAAGATGCTTTGCAAGAAGACGAAAAAAGAGTAATGGAAAAACATTTGTCACAACTCGATGACAAATACAAAACTCCAATAATTTTATTTTATTACGATGATTTGTCTTATGAGGAAATAAGTGATGTTCTGCAAATTCCACCCAACACAGTTGGTGTGAGAATAAAAAGAGGAAAAGATAAATTAAAAGAAATTATATGCAAGACACAGAAATAAAAAACAATATTTTAGAAAAAATAAAAAAAGACGAAGTGAAAATGACACCTAAACAATTTTTTATTTTGAAATGGTTTACTTTGTTTGTTATCTCTTTATTTTTTCTTGCGTTTGGTTTTTATATTTTGGCTTATGTGATTTTCCTGTTTGTCGACAATGGTTTAATTTATATACCTTTGTTTACCGAGTCTGGAATTGTTGATTTTATTATAGAAATACCATGGACTTTGGTTTTACTTGGAATTTTATCTATTTTTCTTTTTTCAATAACTTCCAAAACTTTTTATAAAATTTACCGAAAACCTTTTTTAACCTTCTTCTTTTCGATTTTTATGGTTATTGTTTTGTTACATTTAATTTTAGTCACATCTGGGGGAATGCAATATTTAAAAGAAGAAGCTTACAGAGAAAAAATTCAACTTGTCCCAGGAAAATTTTTAGAGTTTCGAGACTCACAAACAGGAACTATTCTTGTTGGTTATGTTGTTGGTTCGACCACAAATTCTTTAATTGTTCGTGATAGGAAAAATAATTTAATAGAACTTTTTAGTGGAAAAGAATTTAATTTAAATGGTTTTGTACAAAGTGAGCTTATAAATGCGTACGGTAAAAATGAAAATGGAAAATTCTTTGTAAAAAGTATCGAAGTTGTAAGATAATTTTTACAGTGGTATTTGTATAATATTTTTGAGTTAAACGAGTGTATTATATTGTGAGGAAAGAAATCTGAGCCTCACCTTATTTTTTCTTTCCAATTATTTCATCAACAAGTCCATATTTTTTAGCTTCATCTGCGCTCATCCAATAGTCACGGTCTTGATCTTTTTCTAATTGTTCAACGCTTTTACCACAATTTTTTGCCAAGATTTCCGTGAGTCTTCTTTTAAGTCTCAAACCTTCTTTGAAATCTATTTCAATATCAGAAATTTTCCCTCTTGCACCTCCACTTGGTTGATGAATCATAACTGTTGCGTTGGGTAATAAATATCTTTTTCCTTTTGTTCCAGAAGAAAGCAAGAATGCTCCCATAGAAGCTTGCAAGCCCATTCCGTAAGTTGCTACATCACATTTCAAATGTTGCATTGTGTCATAAATTGCCAAACCATCATAAACAGAGCCACCAGGTGAATTTATATAAAATTTAATTTCTTTTTTAGGGTCTTCTGCTTCCAGGAAAAGTAATTGTGCTACAATCAAACTGGCAGCATGTTCGTTTACGTCCTCGCCAAGGAAGATAATTCTTTCTTTTAAAAGTCTTGAATAAATGTCGTAAGCTCTTTCCCCTCCCGCTGTTTTTTCTAAAACTGTTGGTATTAACATATTTTTATTTTTATAAGAGCCACTATAATTTTTTTGTGTTAAAATGTCAAGTATATGAAACTTCAGAGATTTTTGGTTGAAAATTTGCAATTTAACCATGATAAAGTTATTTTAAAAGAAAAAAATTTATTAAACCAAATTTTAAATGTTTTCAGATTTAAAAAAAGTTCTCGATTCTTAGTTTTTGACGGAAGTGGTGTGGAATTTTTACTAGAAATAGAAGAAATTACTAAAAAAGAAGTTATTTGTTTGATAAAAGAAGAAAAAGCAGGAATCAAAAGAAACAAAAAGTTGACTTTGATTTTTTCGATGATTAAAAAAGAAAATATGGAATTAGTTGTACAAAAATGTACCGAAATTGGCGTGACACATTTCGTACCGATTATTTCTGAAAGAACTGTAAAAACTGGCTGGAATTTTCCCCGTATGGAAAAAATTGTGAAGGAAGCTGTTGAACAGGCAGGTTTTTCTGATTCACCAGTTCTTGCAACCGAGCCAGTAAAGTTAGAAAGAATTTTAGAAAAATTAAAGCTAGAAAAAGAGAATCTTGATGGTTTAGCAGTTTTAGATTTTAATGGTGTTCCTCTTGCTTCAGTTAAACATTTGGTTTCTGTTGATACTGTGTTTATTGGACCAGAAGGAGGTTGGTCGGAAAAAGAACGACGGATTTTTAAGGAAAATAATATTAAAATAATTTCTCTTGGTCAAAATACTTTGCGCGCTGAAACCGCTTGCATCTCTACTTCTTCAATCTTTTTACTATAAAAATACACCAGTTTAACTCGGTGTATTTTTATTTTATTAATGGTTATGCCCTTCGTGGCCTCCAAACAATTCTTTTTCATCTGGAACTTTTCCTGTCACTAAGAATTCTGCTACCAAACTATTTGTCATCTTTTCTTCTGTATAAGCTTTGGCTCTGGCTTCGTCCAAGTTTTGATAATGTGTCATCAAGTGAGCGACTTCATTTTTCACAGTAACCTCACTAACTTTGATGTCTTCTTTTTTAGAAATTGCATGAAGTGCAAGTTGTAGAACTACTTGTTTTTTTGCATTTTCTTTTTCACTTTCTTTCCATTCTGCCAAACTTTTTTTCATATGTTTCAAATAATCTTCAAATGAAACTCCCATTTGTGCAAGGTCAGCTTTTATTCTTTCTTCTATTTTTGACAATTCATTTTCAATTAAAGAAGTTGGAACTTCAGTTTTTGTTTCAGAAATTAATTTTTCAAAAATTTGTGCGCGGCGCTTTTCCTCTGCACGCCACCTTTTCTCACTATTTATATTTTCCTCAATTCTCTTTTTTAAATCTTCAAGCGTTTTAAAGTCACCTACGGATTTTAAGAATACTTCATTTACTTCTGGCAAAGTTTCGTCTTTCATTCTCATTCGGAGAAGTTCTTCTACGGCGTCGTTAACTTCTTCTTCTGTTGCAAGATTTGTTTCTTCCAATTTTATTTCTTTAGTGTATTTTTTATATTCTGGAAGTTCAACTGTTGGAAGTACATCAGTGACTATTTGATATTCAAAATCCTCGCCTTTGTTTACTTTTAGAATTGCGATTTCTGGTTTCCCTACAGCTTCAATTTTTTCGTCGACGATTACGTTGATATATGTTTTATCTACTGCGATGTATCCCATTTCTTGACGAACTGCGAATTCTCCATAGGCTTTTACATAGGCCTCATAAGGAACTTTTCCATCACGAAAACCGTTAAGTTTTGCAGTGCTAAGGATTTTTGTTTTTGCAGATTCGAAAAGTGTCTCGAATTCTTTTGTTGGAACAGTTACCAAAACTTTCACTTTAGAATTTTCTAATTTTTCCACTTTTACTTTGTAATTTAATTTTGTGTTTTTCATATTTTAATTTTTATTTTCTCACTTCTATTTTCACTTTTGGCCAAGAGTTGTCAGGTGGATTTTTAAAATTCCCTTCCTGCATTTTTCTTTTATAATTTTCTTCTAAATTCAAATCTTTTTTTATCATTACTGACATCAAGATTCCCAAAAGAATAAAAAATATAAGAAAAATACTTGTTAACAAAACTTTTTCATTATTCATGTGTTTCTACTGATTTTTCCTCTGCTTTTGTTTCCTCGGTAGATTTTACATCAATTTTCCAACCAGTTAAGCGTGCTGCCAAGCGAACATTTTGTCCCATTTTACCAATAGCCAAAGAGTATTGGTCAGGAGAAACTTTTACATTTGCTTGTCTATTTTCTTCATCAAGTTCGATTGATTCTATTTCCGCTGGAGAAAGTGCCTCCGCAATAAATTCTTTTGCATCTTCATTCCATAAAATAATATCAATTCTTTCGCCTTTTAGTTCTTGAGTAACTTGGTTTACACGAACTCCGCGTTGTCCAACACAAGCACCGATTGGGTCGATGTATTCATCTTTTGTGAAAACGGCAATTTTGCTTCTTTTACCTGGCTCGCGAGTAACGGCTTTAATTTCTACAATTCCATTTGCGATTTCTGGACATTCTTGTTTGAAAAGTTCAACTAAAAATTTTGGATGTGTGCGAGAAAGTTTTAGAGAAAGTCCTTTTGCATGTTCGTCAGAAGAGAATAAATAAGCACGGATTCTTTCTCCTGGTTTATAGTTTTCACCTTTGATTTGTTCATCAGGTGTGAGTACGGCTGTTGCGCGACCAAGGTCAATGAAAACATTTCCTTTTTCTGCGCGTTGTACAGTACCTGTAAGTATTGTCCCCTCTTTTTCACCAAATTCTTCTGTTAGAGATGCTTTTTCTGCTTCACGAAGCTTTTGCATAACAACTTGTTTCGCTGTTTGTGCTGCGATTCTACCAAAGTCGTCTTTTGGTTCAAGTGGGAAAACAACTTCTGCTCCAACTTCTGCGTCACGTTTGATAAGTTTTGCATCATTTAGCCAAATATGTTTTTCATCGTTAAATTTTGGTCTTTCATCAAGCTCGTTTTTAGCTTCTTCTGTACCATCTTCTAAAATTTTTGGAAGCCAAACATTTGTTTCGTCAACAATAAGTTTTGTTTGTACGAAATCCATTACCCCAGTATCTAAATCAAGAACACATTTTATTGTTTGTTCTTTTCCGGCATATTCTTTTTTGTAGGCAGCAGCAAGAGCTGATTCTACTGCTTCCAAAACTTTTGCTTTCGGAATTCTCTTTTCCGTTTCGATAATCTCAAGAGCTTGTTTTAATGCTTTTATATCTATCATAATTTTAATGGTTTTTAATTTTTTGGAAAATAAATTCCGAAACTTTCGTTTCGGTTTAAACTTTCCCACACATCTGATAATGTTGGTATATTAGCATAAATAAAAATTCTTTGCAAAAAACCATTCAGGTTTATAAATCCTAAATGGTTCAGTTTCCCAGTGACCGCGCGGATCACGGCTTTTAAGTCCTTCCCTTAGTCACTCTGACCTCAGGCACTGGGAACGGTGGGATTATATCAAAATTTTAAAATATTTTAAATTTTAAAAAAGTGAAACCGCGTGCCTCCTACACGCGGTCTGGGCGATGCCCAACATAGTTGTCGAGAGAGGAGATCAGATCATTTCCGCAAGAAAAGCTGCGGAGAATCCACCGATCCCGATGATAGCGTGTTGGATGTAGGTCGGTGCCGTCTGAGTGATTGTGAAGTAATCGACTCCCCAACTAGTTAGGACACCACCAACTGCTGCAACCGCTGCATAAACAATCATTTTTCACCCTCATGGAGTTGAGTTCATTTCGACTTAATTATTATACAATATTATTATATCTGTGTCAATATCTTTACAAAAAACCCTTGTTTTGCTTATACTATTGGCAGATTCAAAGATAGATTCAAAAAATCTTGAATCGAAAAATCTAAATATATGAACAAAGCATCCCTAGTAGACGTTATCCAAGGTGTAACAAACGGAACAAAAAGTGGAGCAGAAGAAATAATGGAAACACTTATTGATGCCATCACAAAATCTCTTAAAAAAGGAGAAGAAGTTTCAATTGCAGGTATCGGAGCATTCACTGTTAAAAATAGAAAAGCTCGTACAGCAAGAAATCCAAAAACTGGTGAATCTGTACAAGTTCCTGCAACTCGCGTAGTTAAATTCCGTGTTGCAAAAGCTTTGAAAGATATTGTTGCAGCGAAATAATTTTATAAATTTTACGTAATATAGTATAGGTAAAAATAAAAAACAACGACACGACCGTTGTTTTTTATTTAAAATTCTTTTCCATAGCCTTTTCATAGTGTTCAGTTTCTCTTGTGGCACTGGCAATCATTTTAATCAGTCGAACAAAAACTATTTTATTACTAAATTTAACAACAATCTTATCTGTTTCTTCTCAGTCTTTCCATACGTTCTTTGGGCGTGCCTTTCTCACTCCTTTTTTCTTCCGCTTCAACTACTTTAATTCTTTCGTTTATTAATCTCAATTTCATGGCTTCTTGTGTTAGGTCTTTTCTGCCTTTATCTCTGTCTATAACTTTTTCAAGCCTAGCTTTTTCGTTTTGTAGGTTAGACATAGTAAACGCAGTGCCACTTATTAATTTTCTATATTTATCTTCATCCATATCAGATAAATTATAAACTGTATCTATCTTTAATAGCAAGTGCTTTTCCCTCTAGATTTTGTAAAAATTTTATGTTAAAATATCACACATTGGCCCCATCGTCTATCGGTTAGGACAGAAGCTTTTCAAGCTTTAAAGGCGAGTTCGACTCTCGCTGGGGTCACAATAAACAAAAATCACCAAGTTGTTGGTGATTTTTGTTTATGTTTTTTGGTCGGGGTGCTGGGAATCGAACCCAGCCCGCATGCTCCCAAAGCATGTATACTACCGATATACTACACCCCGTTAGCTTGGCATTTTACCACATTTATATCTTTTTTGGAAATTTTTTTGTTGAAGCCTTTTTATTTTTAGGCTTTTGTTTCGCTAATAAATGGTAAAAAATTGGGAGATTCCACACAAAAATATCAAATAAGCCTTTTGCAAGTGGTTGATTTAGTGTATGTGGATGAAGATAAAGTTCTTGAAATAATATGTATATTTCCAAAGTTGCAAGTCCTAAAAGCTCTAGTTTTTTATGTGTTTTATGTAAAATATGTAGTAGAGCAACAACTAAAATTGCTCCAACCAAATGTAATATTCCCCTATAAATTACAAAATAATATATTTCATATTCTGGGACAGATTTTGTGTTGTTGGTAATAATATCTGCATAAGCTGTTTCACCAAAAGGAAAAAAATAATATGGAAACTTGAAAGTTAGAAAATTATAGATTTCTGTGATTGCGTTTGTAAATGTATTCATGTTTTTTATTTAATTATTTTCAATTGGAATTGCAACGTAGAATGTTGACCCAACTCCTAATTTGCTTTCTGCCCAGACCATACCGTTATGTGACTCTGCAACTTTTTTAACAATAGAAAGCCCAAGTCCAGAACCTTCCTGTTTTCTTTGCATAACACCTTCAGCTTGGTAAAATCTTTCAAATAAATGATTTAAGGATTCTTCTGCTATGCCAACACCAGTATCTTTTACAGCGATCACAATATGTTCTTCATCTGGGTTAACTAGGAAAACTTTCACTTCACCTTTGTCCGTATATTTGTAAGCGTTACTGAGAAGATTGGAAATAACTCTAGCAAAATATTTTTGGTCAATATTTGCATCAGCTTTTTTTAAATTATTTTCCATAGAAAGTCCTAAACTCTTTTTGGCATATAAATCCTGGTTTTGTTCTACAATTTCCGCAACAAATTTTGGAAGATTTGTTTTTTCAAATTTTAAAGTAATTTTACCAGATTCGAATTTTTGAATATCAAGCATGTCGTTTGCCAGGTCGAGAAGTTGTTGAGTCTGAACATTTATTTTCTCAACATATTCTTTTTGTTTCTCATTTAGTTCACCAAATTTCCCTTCAGAAAGTAACGCAGAATAACCACGAATAACGCTCATTGGTGTGCGTAGTTCGTGAGAAACAACGGAAATGAATTCACTTTTGATTCTTTCTTTTTGTCTTTCTTCAGTGACATCTCTCTCGACTATAAGAAAATTATCAACACTGCCATCAATATTTTTAATCGGAGCTACTTGAATAGAAGCTTCAAATTGAATACCATCTTTTTTTGTTCCAAAAGTATTGAAACTCAAAGGCTTTTTACTTTTCAAAACTTTATCATAATTTTGTTTCCAAATAGCCACATCATTGTCTTTGTGCCAAAGGTCCGTTATTTTTTTATTCTCAGCTTCTTCAAAATTGATACCAGTTAATTGAGTAAGAGCTTTGTTTGTATAGTTTATATAACCAAATTTATCCACAAGAACAATTACATCAAGTACCGAGTCAATGGCCAATTTAAATTTCCCGACATCTTCCGTAAATTTCTTATTCAAAAATTGTTTCTGAGTTTCCTTTATTTCTAAAAGCTTATTGTTGTTTGAGTGTCCATTGCGTGCAATGTCCATTAAATATAAAGAATATTTTTCAATTTCTTGAAATTCTGTAATACCAGAGTTTACTTGATTGATTTTCCCCCACTCAGAAGACAATGCATTTTTTAAGTTTTCAGACAAGATTTTTATCGGAGAGCTCACTTTTTGATAAATTTCTACAAATAAAATTAACAAAAAAACTGAAAATAAAGCTAAAGCTACCAAGTCAAATAAGTTTTTTTCTAATAAATTATTTTCTAAAATGTAAAATTTTCCTATAAAAATCGTAATAATTATAAAAGTTACAAAGAAAATATTTTTCCAGATTATATTTGCTTGCAGGCTTTTCATAATTATTTATTTATGCTTTACTTTCGAGTATATATGCAAAATAACAAAAAGCAAAAGATTTTTATAGTTGAAGATAATAAAAGTTTGTTGGAAATATATCGTCTACGTTTTGAAGTTGCTGGTTTTGAAGTTGTATCTTCTGAAACTGGCTTGGATTTTCTAACAAGAGTAAACGAAGAAAAGCCAGACGTAGTTTTACTTGATCTAATGCTTCCGGAAATGGATGGTTTTTCTGTTTTGACTTCCCTCAAAGAAAATTTTTCAAACTCTGATATGAAAAATGTTAGTATTATTGTTTGGAGTAATTTATCAGAAGACGCCGATATTCAAAAAGCTTTGAAAAGTGGAGCTGATATGTATTTGCGTAAAAGTGACTATGAAGGTGACGATTTGGTTGAAAAAGTTCGAGATGTATTGGCTAAAAAATAAAATTATAAATTAGTCTGTAAAAAATTGGAAAAATTAGCGTAAAGATTTGAGTTGCGATAAAAATAGCTAGTAAAATAGAAAGAAAGAAGTATTGAGATAAAAAGTTTTCAATGCTTCTTTTCATTTGCCAAGGTAGAAATATAGAAATAATTCTATATCCATCGGCTGGAGGAACGGGTATCAAGTTGAAAACCGCAAGACCCAGGTTGGTTATGGAAATTATTGCTGCCAAAGTTTTTACACCTGTATCACTGCTAATGTGTCCGACATAGGCAAAAATCAAACATAAAAGAAAATTTACAAAAACCCCAGCCACAGAAACTACAAATGAACCTAATTTATGTGGGTTTAAATTGTGTTCAGAAACAGGAACAGGTTTTGCCCAACCAGCAAGCAAGCTTGATCCGGATAAGAGAAGTAAAGCAGGAACAATAATACTTCCGAAAAGGTCTATGTGAGGAATAGGATTAAGAGTCAATCTGTTTTGGTAATAAGCCGTTTTGTCACCAAAAGCATAAGCTGCGTACCCGTGGGCAATTTCGTGTAGTATCACAGAGTAAATAATTACAACAATTTGAAAGAAGATTTCTGGTTGCATAAGGGTTTTTTTTATGATATTATTGTAACATAATTTTCTAATTTTATGGCAAATATCTGTTTAATGTGTGAAAAAAAATCAATGGTAGGAGGACGTTACTCAAACCGTACTCGTGCAACAAAATTCCAACCAGTTGGGTCTATTCGTCGTTACCCTAACTTGCAATGGGCAAGAGTTCCAGGTGGACCTAGAATCAAGATTTGTACAAAATGTATGAAAGCTGGGAAACATCTTAAACTAGCGACAGTTAAATAAATAATTAATTACAAAACAAAAAAAACGAGATTAAATTTCGTTTTTTTTGTTTGAGTTCCATCTTGGCTCAAGTTCTAAAAACTTTTGCAAGATATTTTCTTGATATGTTTTATTCAGTTCGACAAAACCAGTTTTGTTTTCTATTTGTCTTGCTTGGAAGACCGCTGCTTGAATCAAGCTGTCTGTAAGCTGAACTTCTTCCCTTGGAAGTGACAGGATCTCGCCGGTAAAATTTACAGGGAAGCCAGAATTTATTAGAACCAAGTTACCAAACTCATAGTCTTTGTGTGAGTCTGAGTTTTGTTGGAATGACCTGCGAATTTCTGCTGATGGGAATTCTCTGTCAGAAGAAGAGACTGAAATTAAGAAGCACTTATGTTTGATACTTTTTAAAATATCTAATGATATTGGGTTAGAACCTGTAGCACCTATTATTATATCTGCGTTTCGAATAACTTCTTCTAAAGAATTGATTGTTCTTAGGTTAGAGTCAACATCATAAATGTGAGAGTTAAAATCTCTAGAGAGTAAAATCTTATGTATTTTTTTACCAATTGCTCCTCCACCAATTATCGCAATATTTTTTGCTTGAAGATTGTATTTTTTTAGGGTTAATAAGACATGTTTAACTTCTAATTCTGCTATCATTTCACCTTCGATTTCTAGCTTAGTTTTAGATCTCGCAATGTTTATAACAGGAAAAGGAATATTCTTGTCTTTGAGTTTCGTGAAACCCGATGAAGTTAATTCTGTTGCACCAATTACTCTATCTTTAAGGTCTAAATCATTTAGAATTCCATCAATTAAAAAACCACCATCATCCATAATTATAATTTTGTTGTAGTCTCCCTTTTCGAGCTTTTTTAGCTTCCTGCAAAAAATCCTTGATGTATTTATTGTACTGAATATCAAACGACTCGTGGCTGTCAAAAGTATACCCAAGGGGGGAAATGAATACACCATTAACGTCGATGTTGTTAAATATTAACTTGCTTGTTGAGTAGCATTTACCAAGCAGATACATGTTTTCCCGTCTTAAGCCCTTATCGTAAAATATTTCGAGAAGATGCTCAACAACTTCCAATATGTGATGAACACCTAAAATTGTTACTTCGGACAAATCAATGTCAGGAAATAACTCTTTTGTAAAATTTAAAAGTGGATACTGTTGCATACAGATATTATAACATTTTCTATTTTATTCTCTCCAAATGTTTAGTCCGTTGCTGTACATATTAATAGTACCCAACTTATCAGTTCTTAAAACTTTTATTTGAAACTTTTCTAGTAATTCCAAAACAGATCTGTGCGGGTGGCCAAAAGAATTATTTTTTCCAGCTGACACGATTGCTACCTCTGGTTTTACTGTTTGCAGAAATTCTGGGTTTGATGATGTGTCGCTACCGTGATGTCCGAGTTTGAGGACTGTACTTTTTAAACTCTCGCCATATCTATTTACTAAAAATTTTTCACCAGTTTGTGGCAAATCTCCAGTCAATAAAAATTTTGTATTTCCAAAAATAATTTGCGTGACAACTGACGCGTCATTGCTTGCAAATTTGTCTCCACCACCGTCCATATTTTTTACTGGAAATAAAATTTTTATCAGCAAGCCATCGTTGCTTTTTATAATCATTGGTTTTGTAATATGTACGATTTTTACATTTTTTTCTTGTGCAACTTTTATAATTTCTTGGCTAAATTCTTCTTTCGAATTTGGAAGTGAGTAAAGTAAAACTTTTATATTGTATCTTTTTAAAACTTCGAGCAGCCCAACAATGTGGTCGCTGTCATCGTGCGTAGCTATCATCAAATCAATTTCTTTTGTAAAAAAAGGAAGCTCATTTCCCAATCTTTCCAAAACAGTTTTATCGCGTCCACCGTCAATTAAAATTTTTCCACCACGCGGAGTTTGAAATAAAATTGAGTCACCTTGTCCAACGTCAAGAAAAGAAACTTTCAAAAAATTTTTCGGTGCAAGTGAAAAAGAAAAATAAATTGTAAAAAGAGTTAAAAGAAAAATTGTGTAAAGAAAAAATATTTTAAATTTCTCAAACTTTTGCATTTATTAAAAGTTTAGCATTTTTCTTTTTGATTTTAAATTTGTTTGAGTTTAAAATAAAAAATAAAATAGTGTAGTAAATTAAAAGCTCAGCTTTGGAAATTTCAAAATTTGTTATTGGCAAATTTTCTGCGCCAAATTTTGCAACAGATAAAATTACTTTTGTAGAAAAAATATTTAACAAACCAAAAAAATCCGCTAGATAAAAATTGACGTATGAAGATAAAATTATTAGTAAACTCAAAATTGTTGTGAACATGATAAATGGATCGATTAAAAAAGTAAGTAATGTCCCAAACAAACTTGCTTGTTCAGTCAATGCTAAAATGTACGGCGTGATACAAACAAAAATCGCCACAAAATTCGCAAAAATAAATTTTAAATATTTATAATTGTGTGAAAATTTTTCCAACAAAAAATTTTCTATTTTTGGTGCAACAATGAACAAAGCAACGCAAGCTAAAAAAGAAAGATGAAGTGACGGACTGTAAACCAAGCTGAGCGGACTTATCAAAGTTAAAATAAAAAGAGAAAGTAAAAGCGAGTAACTATTAGAGATATTTTTAGAAAAAAATTCTGCCAAAATATTTGTAGTCGACATGACACCGGCTCGTACCGACGGAGCCGTCGTCCCGGTTATAAAAATAAATATCCAAGAAAAAGTAACCGCACTAAAAATTTTTAAAAATTTGTTTTTTACTTTTTGCAAACTGTACCAAACCAGAGAAATTACAAACATGACGTTGGCACCAGACAAAACTAAAATATGCATTAAACCAGAATTTTTAAAAATGTCTTTTATGTCTTTTAAAAGATTTTCTTGATTACCTAAACTTATTCCTTCCGCGATACTCGCATAAGGCTCGCTCATATGTTTGGGGATTTGATTTCTTAAGTCTTCACTTGCTTCATGAAACTTGAAAATTATTGTTTCATAAAATTTTTTTTCATAAGGAATTTGGGAAATATTTTTCGGAAATGAAACTGAGTAAAAAACATTTTCAGTTAGTTTCATGAATTCATAATTCAAGAACATTGGTTTTTTGTCTATATAAACTCTAGGGTTATTAAAATTTATTTCCCCAACAACTTTTACTTTTTCGAAAATTTGGATTTCGTTTAACGGTGAAACAGCAACATTTATGTATTCTGGGATATTCTCAACGGCCAAGTTTTCATTTAAATTATATAAGTTCTCTACTCTCACTGTCAGTATTCGAGTTTCATTTGTATGTTTCACTTGTTCAACTTTCCCTGTAATCTCATATGTCCCATTATTTAAGTTTTTGTATGAAACAGAGCCAAGCTCATATTTTGTGTAAAAGACAGCAAATATAAATATAAAAAATAAAAGTAATGTATTTTTTATTTGTCCTTTATAAATTTTAAAAGTCAAAAAAAGTATTGTAATAAAAACAAAAATAAAAATTAAAAAATATTTATCTGTGATTGAAAAAATTTCTGTCAGTATCCCGAGTAAATAGACATAAATTATTTTGTCCATAATATTTTTTATGTCCTATATGTTTGTCCTTTATGCAGGTTTATGTTTCCTTTAGCAGCAAGCTTTCTTGCTATTTCATCTACCCTTTCGTTCCACTTTTCTCCGGTGTGTCCGTAAACGTGAGTCCAGATTAATTTTATTTTTCTACTTTCAATTTCATTTTTAAGCTCCAAAATTTCTTGCCACAACTCTTTATTCAGTACAGGTTTTTTTTGAGAATTTTTCCAGTTATTTTTTACCCAACCATTCATCCATTCCGTTGTACCTTGAATCACATATTTCGAGTCCAGGCGAAGTTCATATGTAATTTGTTTTTGCTTGTTGAGTGCAATATGTTCATTTTGTAAATTATTTTCAGAACTTTTTATAATTAATTTTAATGCAAAAATGCAGGCACTTAATTCCATTTGGTTGTTAGTTGCAAGTTCAACTCGTTCCCCATATTCCCAGAATAATTTTTTTTCTGTATCAAGTGCTACAACTCCCCATCCGCCACGACCTGGGTTTCCCAAACTTGATCCATCGCAATAAATTATTTTCATATTTTAATTATATCATTTTCAATCTTGGCGTGTGAGAGTTCCAACCTGGTTCGATTTCAAAAAATAAATTTCCATTTTTGTACATTTCCAAAATTTTTTCTTCATCACTTTTTTCTACAAAAAATTTTATAGCTTCTGTTTCTTGTTTTTGGTCGCGCAAATTTTTCCCAATCAATTTTAATTTTAAATGTTCTTTATTTTTTCCAAATCTTTCAATTTTTGTATCCAAGATATTTTCAATTTTAAATATTGGTTTTGGGTTCCCTATTCCAAAAGGTCCGATCAATTTTAATCCTTCAAAAAAGTCTGGAGTTATTTTTTCTAAATTTATTTTTATAACATTTTGTTGTTGCTCTAGTTTTTTTTGTTCAACCAAATTTTCTATTCTCGCATATTCAATATTTTCATTCAAAATATTTTCAAGCGTATGCAAATTTTCAAATGCAACTGTAAAACCGCCAGCAAGTTCATGTCCACCAAAATGCACGAATTTTTCTTTCACTTGTGTCATCAGTTTCACTAAATGAATATCACCGCGACTTCTACAAGATCCTTTAAATTTGTTTTCATCACTTTCATCTTGTCCAAAAACAAAAACACTCACGTTATATTTTTCCAAAATTTTTGTTGCGAGAATTCCAAGTACGCCGGCATTCCAATCTGACTGCCCTATCACCACAATTTCTGGTAATTTTTTTTCTTTGGAATTTTGAATTCTTTCATCAAGAGTTTTATAAATTTTTTTAGTAATAGTTTTTGTTGTTTCTTTTCTATTCGAATTTAACTCTTCCAATTCGTGTGCGGCGTTTATTCCCTCTTCTAAATTTTGTGAAAACATCGACAGTGCAATTTTTGGGTGTGACATACGTGAAGCTGAGTTTATTCTTGGTGCAATTGTAAAAGCGATATCTTGTTCACTAACTTTTCTTAAATCAGTTTTAGCATTTTTAAAAAGCGTTTGAAGTCCAGCTCTATTCGTTTTTGATAAAACAAAAAGTCCATAAATCGCGAGAGTTCTATTTTCGTGCGTAAGTGGAACCATGTCGGCAATTGTGGCAATGGCAACCAAATCAAGTAACCACTTTTCATATCCATTCTGTGGCAATCGTATGCCAACTTTTTCAAAATCTTTTTTCTGATTATTTAAATAAATTTTTTTTAAAGAATTGATTAATTCTACTATCAATTTGTAAACTGTGCCACTGCCACACAAATCTTTGTTAGCATAATTACAAGAATTTTGTTTATTATTTATGATTGCGTAAGCTTTTGGTAAAATCTGCCCATCTTCTGTTTCCAGTGGCAAGTGGTGATCTGTGATAATAACATCAATATTATTCTCATTTGCAAAATCAACTTCCTCAATATTTGTAGTACCAAGGTCAATAGTTAACATGAGTGAAACACCTTGCTCTGCCAAAGTCTGTATTGCTTGCTTGTTTAGTCCATACCCTTCTGTATGTCTGTGAGGTATATAATAGACTACTCGGTTATAGTTTATTTTCTCAAAAAAATCTCGCACAAGGGCTGTTCCTGGTACACCGTCACAGTCATAGTCTCCGTACACACAGATTTTTTCTTCATCTTTTATAGCGCTGAGTATTCTCTCTACTGCTTTGTCCATTCCATACATTGTCCTCCCGTCTAGTAAAGTCTTTTCAAATTCTGGAAAGAGAAAATTATCAAAATCAGTTTCTTTGAGTTTTAGATTATTTTTCAAGTATTCGAAAACAAAGTCTTTTGTTTCTTTACTCAACTTCCCCCACACTTCTCTCCTCTGTCGCATTGGTATATTCTACCTAAATATTTGGATTTCCCCAAACTAACTCGAAAATCTGTTTAAATGTTCTTGCAAAATCCTCATCTTTTATAGAAATTGCTTTTTCCTTCTGTAGGTCTACAATAACAACTTTTTCCTTTTCGATGTCAATTGAAATGTTTGATGAATATAAATTCCCTGTAACAACCTTGATTTTTCTATTTAAAATTTTGTCAGTTGCTCTCCACTCTTGTAGACTTTCACTCTTTGGAGCAATAGCCCTGACTGGAACGTTGAATTCACTTCTAATTTTATTTTGCTTTTTAAATATTTCCTCCAATTCTGGTGAAACATGTTCTGCTGATCCGTAAAATCCAACTATCTCACTATTTTTTTGTAACGTGCTATTTTCTAATAGTAATTTTTTTATTGGGTTTAGTCCCTCGTAAAACAATATTTCAGATTTACCCTTTGCTTGTCGGAATGATTCTGCAATATTTTCCAGTCCTGCAACTCTTAGTTTAAGTGTGTATAAGAGCTGCTCAAGTGGTTTCGCAGTAAAAATATCCTTTCTATTTTTTGGTATTTTTATGACTGCACCCTTACCAATTAGACTGTCAAGTATTACATATGTAGTACTGGGTTTAACACCACTACGTCTAGCCAAGGCATATACAGAGGTTTCGCCTCTTTGCAAAAGTGATACATATACATCTATTTCCTTCTCTGAGAACCCAAAATAACTTAATGAATCCTTTAGTTTTTCAATTTCTCTTTCCATATATTTATAATATTACACTAAAATGGAAAAATATCAACAAAAATGTAGATTAAATGTTGAGAAATATATTCTTATTTTATAAGTATATTTATTAAATTATGCTAAAACAGTATCAAGAAATTTGATATTCTACTTCCATATTGATAAATTGTAAATCTCAACTAGATGGAGGTCAAGATGATCTGGGTATCTCGGCTATCACCTGTGTTCATGATCTTACTGATGTTTCTGTGTACATATCTCATGATTAGATATGTTCCAGAAGATTGGTGGAATGTGTGCACAGTGGCCCTGAGTGTTTTCCTTCCTTTAATCCTGCTAAGACTAGCAAGGTTGTAGAATAAATCTTGAAATCTGTTTGAGAGAACTTGAATAAACTAAAATGGCACCAGTTTCACGTGGTGCCATTTCTTTTTTAGACTTTAAATTTCTTTCGTATTTGCTTTTCCTTTTCTAACTCAACTTCCTCTAACTCTTCTTTACCCTTTTCAGCTAAAACTTTTAGCTCTGGTATAGATAACTTTGCCAATTCTGTGGAGCGTGTTGCAAGTTTTTCCTCTGTGTTTAGTGTTGGGTCTTCTAATACTTCACCCATTATCGCGTTCAATATTAGCCCAATCCTTGGTCCTGGAGTTTCACGTGTAACTTCCATCATCTTCTTTCCATCGATTTTAAGCATTTTTAAGTCAGTTGGTTGAGTCATTGCCTCTTCTATCATTGCAAAGTATCTACGAAGTCTATATGGTTCTTCCATGGGTCTTCCACTTCCGATACGGTCACAGAAACGCAAGTTCATTAGATCCCAGATATTTTCTCTACCAACATTTACTATCATTCTGCGGACAGCAGACATGGTTATCTGATCTGGGTCAGAGTTAAACATGTGCCAGCGAACTAGTTTTGTTACACGTGAAACAAGTTCTTGAGGGAATTTTAGCCTGTTCAAGATTTCACGTGAAACTTTTTCTCCAACGACTTCATGTCCGTGGAAACTGTTCCAGCCAGTTGCTTTGTTGAGCCTGCAAGTGTGAGGTTTAGCGATGTCGTGAAGCAAAGCAGCAACTCTCAAATCCAAAGAGTAATTTTTATCAGCAGCATGTTGCATGCATCTTAATAGGTGACCATAAACATCAAATTTGTGATTCTCTGTTTGTTTCATGCCTTTGCCCATTAGTAGCTCTGGCATAATGTCCTTTAGAAGTCCTGTAAAATCAAGCATTAGAAAACCTACCATTGGTGTTTCAGTAAGGAACATTTTTACCAATTCATCTCTAACCCTTTCACGTGAAACTTGTTCTAGTTTGTCAGAATTAGCAATTATAGTGTTTTCCGTCTCTTTTTCTATGGTGAAACCTAGTTGATTAGCCAGGCGTACCGCTCTAAGCATTCTTAAATAGTCCTCATTAAACCTTTTTTCTGGATTTCCTACAGCTCTTATAATCTTGTCTTTTATGTCCTTTATAGATTGAATTATCCCAATATCCACATAGTTTTCAACAATATTATAGTTTCCTTCTATATCTTTTATAATATTTTTTATGGGATCATAGGCAATTGCGTTGATTGTAAAATCTCTTCTTTGTAAATCTTCTAACAAAGTGGCGTCAAATGAAACATTGTCTGGGTGACGACCATCTTTATAGATTCCTTCTTTTCTATAAGGTGTGACTTCGACTATTTCAGTTTCTTCTGTTTCACCTGAAACTTTTCTTATTTTAACGCCAACGGTACCAAAATCATTCTCATAAAAAGAATCTTGGAAAAGTTTTAAAATTTCTTCTGGTTTAGCATTTGTATTTATATCCCAATCTTTTGGTTGCAAATTTAAAAACAAATCCCTTACAGATCCACCAACGATTTGTGCTTCAAAACTGTTATTTTGCAAGGTCTGCACAATATTCAAAACTTCTTTGGGTATTTTTTCTTTCATATTTAAATTAATATTTTATTTCACGTGAAACTTAAAAGCCTTTATGTTTTGCGCATCCACCAGGATTCGAACCCAGAATAACGGTTCCGAAGACCGTTGTGATATCCATTTCACCATGGATGCTTAATCATTTTCCACAATAATAACATTATAACACGAAACAAAAGCTCTTTGTGCGGCGCTAGGGAATCGAACCCTAATCCACTGCTTGGAAGGCAGTTATTCTACCACTAAACTAGCACCGCATTGTTACAATTCTATCATGCAAAAAATTTTTTGCAACTAATATATCTCCAAATTTTCTATATAATTAATATTTTTCAAACTAAAATCATTATTTAAATATATTCCTATAAAATCTATACAAAAAATCCTACCTTTAGAAAAAATTTCTCCCAACTTGGCAACTTTGCGCATTTTGGTAAAATTCATATTTTCTTCTGCTCTCACCTTGTTGCTCTGGCTAGTTTTAACTTCAATTATGTGAATTTTATTATTTAAAATAGTGATTATATCTATTTCCCCCAATTTATTTCTATAATTTCTCTCTAAAATTGTATGTCCTTTAGAAATTAAATATTCCACAGCAAAGTTTTCTCCAAGTTTGCCTATTTTGCCAGCATGAGTATTTAAATTTCCTATATAATTCATAAAAAAGACATATTATATTTTATATATTACCAAAAAAACTTTTATTTTCAAGTGAAAATTAAAAATAAAATTTATAAAAGACATGAGTTATACACTTATACACCTAGTTTTCCACATTTATACACTTTAAAGTACCAATGTCCTATTTGGAAGTTTAAACACTTTTTGTTAAAATGTAGAACATTGCGGAATTAGTTTAGTGGTAGAATAGGTCCTTGCCAAGGATCAGATACGAGTTCGATTCTCGTATTCCGCACAAAATCCTTAATAATATATTTACTTTTCTACTTTTATTTGTTATAATTTACCTAGTTCCACGTGAAACGGGAAACTATTACAAGAAATAAGAATTAGTATTTAGATAGGGTTTTTAACCCGCGATCTAGAGAAAACATAAAATTTATGCGTAGAAAAGTTAAAAATCGTAATATAGTTAAAGCCGACAGAGTACATAACTCTACAGATATTGGTAAATTTATCAACTACATTATGTGGGATGGTAAAAAAAGTACATCAGAATCAATAGTTTATACAGCTCTGGATAATGCTTCTAAAAAGTTAAATGTTCCTGTTACTGACCTTTTCAAGAAAGTGATCGAGAATTGTTCGCCTGTAATGGAAGTTCGCTCAAGAAGAATTGGTGGTGCAAACTACCAGGTTCCTCGTGAAGTTCGTCCAGAAAGACGTTTGCAACTAGCACTTCGTTGGATTATTGAAGCTTCTCGTGGTAAAAAAGGTAAACCAATGGCGGAAAAGTTAGAAGAAGAATTGGTTCTTGGCTACAATGGAGAAGGTTCTGCTGTTAAAAAGAAAGAAGATGTTCATAGAATGGCCGAGGCAAACAAAGCCTTTGCTCACTTTACTTGGTAAAGTTACATGTGAAACAAAAATCTTTAAGGGAAACCTTGAGGGTTTTTTGTTTTTGTGATAGAATTGCGAGTATCTTTTATCTATGTGTCAAGAAAGCTTGGCCAAAAAGTAAAATGAAACAAATTCAAAAATTAAATAATTAAAAAATATTATGCAAAGAGATTATCCATTAGAAAAAGTAAGAAATTTCGGTATCATCGCCCACATCGACGCCGGAAAAACAACAACATCTGAACGTATTTTGTACTACACAGGCATGTCACACAAAATTGGTGAAGTTCACGATGGTCAAGCTACAACTGACTGGATGGAACAAGAAAAAGAACGTGGTATTACAATTACTTCTGCGGCCATTACTTGTTTCTGGACACCGACTTGGGCTGGTGCTGACAAAACAAAGAAACACCGTTTCAATATCATCGACACGCCGGGTCACGTGGACTTTACTATTGAAGTAGAGCGTTCTCTTCGTGTACTTGACGGTGCTATTGTTACTTTCGACGGTGTAGCTGGTGCTGAGCCTCAGACAGAAACTGTTTGGCGCCAATCAGAACGTTACCACGTTCCTAGAATTTGTTTCATTAACAAACTTGACCGTACAGGTGCTTCTTTTGATAAATCTTATAAATCTATTTTGGAAAGACTTGATAAACGTGCTGCTCGTGTACAAATGCCAATAGGCTTGGAAGATCAATTCCAAGGAATTATCGACCTTATAAAAATGAAAGCTTACTATTTTGAAGGTGACATGGGTAACAATGTTATTGAAAAAGAAGTTCCAGCAGAATACATGGACGAAGCTAAGAAACTTCGTATTGAGATGATTGAAAAAGTAGCTGAAACTGATGAAGCTATGATGGTGAAATATCTTGAAGGTGGAGAATTTACTGAGGCAGAAATTAAAGCTGCTATCCGTAAAGCGGTAATTGCCACTACTTTCTTCCCAGTATTCTGTGGATCTGCTCTTAAAAATAAAGGTGTACAACTTGTTCTGGACGCTGTTATTGACTACTTGCCATCTCCTATTGATATTCCAGCCGTTAAAGGTACAAATCCTGATACTGATGAAGTTATAGAAAGAAAAGCTGACGATACTGAGCCTCTTACAGCTCTTGCTTTTAAAATGATGGCGGACCCCTATATTGGACAGCTTGTATTCTTCCGTGTTTACTCTGGTACTGTAGAAGCTGGATCATACGTATACAACCCACGTACAAACAGTCGTGAAAGAATTGGTCGTATTGTAAGAATGCAAGCTAATGAGCGTGAAGAAGTTAAAAAAGTTTTTGCTGGAGAAATTGCAGCAGCCGTAGGCTTCAAAGATGTTATTACTTCTGATACTCTTTGTTCAGAAGATAATCCTATAGTTCTAGAGAAAATCCATGCAGCAGAACCAGTTATTTCTCTTAAAGTTGAGCCAAAAACTCGTGCAGACCAAGAAAAAATGGGTATGGCATTGTCAGCTCTTGGAAAAGAAGATCCATCACTACGTATTGCTTCTGATCCAGAAACTGGTGAAACAGTTATATCAGGTATGGGTGAGCTACACTTAGAAATTATTGTAGATCGTATGAAACGTGAATATGGAGTTGAGTGTAACACTGGTAAACCACAAGTTGCTTACCGTGAATCAATTCTTGGAGATTCTCAAGCAGAAGGTAAATATATCAAACAATCTGGTGGTAAAGGTCAATATGGTCATGTTTTGATCAAGATGAAGCCAATTGAAAGAGGTGTTTCTAAAGAAGATCTACCTAAAAACATTAAACGTGATGGTGACAACTTTGAATTTATTAACAATATCAAAGGTGGTGCTATTCCTAATGAGTTTATTCCTGCTGTTGAAAAAGGTGCGAAAGAGTCCATGGATAGAGGAGTTTTGGCTGGTTACAAGATGGTAGGTGTGTCAGTAGAGCTTTACGATGGATCATTCCACGACGTGGACTCTAGTGAAATCGCCTTCAAATTAGCGACTACTGAAGCTTTTCGTGACGCGGCAAAACGTGCGAAACCTGTTATTCTAGAGCCTATTATGAGTGTGGAAGTTGTTACACCTGATCAGTTCTATGGCGATGTATCAGGAAACTTGTCATCTAAACGTGGACAAATAGAAGGAATGGAAGAGCGTGGAGTGAACAAAGCCATAAAAGCAAAAGTTCCACTTTCTGAATTGTTTGGCTACGTAACAGAATTACGTGGCATGACACAAGGTCGTGCGAATCCAACGATGGAGTTCTCACACTATGAAGTTGTTCCTAAAAATGTTGAAGCTGAAATCATCAAATCAAGACAATAAAAGACACGTCCTTTTAAGTGTCTTTTAAATAAAAACTCTAGAGGAAATCTAGAGTTTTTATTCTGTACTTTTCCACATCTTTTACTTTCCAAAAATTTTTTTTTAAGTATACTCAAATTTGTGTGCTTGTGTGTCAAATTTTTAAACAAGTATTATACAAATCTAAAATGAAAAAAATAATCTCTTATATTCTAGCTACATTGTTGGTGCTTCAAGTTTCTTTGCCAGTTTTAGCTGCAACAGTGACTGACACTGTTTTGATTACTCAAGTTGTTTCACCAGGTATTACAATCTCAGCTCCAGCTGATATTACCATGACCCCACTTTCTGTAACTCAAAATTCTGCAGTTGGTTCTGCAACTTGGACAGTAACAACTAACAATGCAGTTGGTTATACATTATCACTAAACGCAAGTACAAACCCTGCACTACAAGGAACAGGAGGAAGACAATTTACAGATCAAGGAACAACCCCTGCAACATGGTCTGTATCTAATGCTTACAAATTTGGTTTCTCAGTAAGAGGTACAGATATCAACTCAACTGTTTATGGAACGGATACAGACTGTCTTGGTTCAGGTGCTGATATACCAAGTACAACTCTAAAATGGCGTGGCTTTACTGGTACAACGGCAATCCCTGTTGCAACAACAACATTACCAACATTAATGGCTGGTTCCGCAACCACAATGTGTGTAGCAACAGAACAAAATGGAGTATTCGCTCCTTCTGATACATATACAGCAACAATCACAGCGACAGCTGCGACGAATTAAAAATAATTTATAAGCTTAAAATGAAAAATAAAATATTACTTGGAACTACGATATTATTATTAGGAATCTCGAATGCTTTCGCTTACACAGTAACTCAAACAGGAGCAACATCTAACGATGACTTTGTTCTTGATCAAGCCAAAGTAGAACTTAAAATGAAACCTGGGGAAATGACAAAAGTTCCAATAAGTTTCATTAATAGAACGAAAATAGAAAGAGAATTCGAAATTGTTCAGGAAGATATTTCAGGAAGTTCAAACGGTAGTGATGCTGTTGTACTACTTGGTGATCAACCAGGGGAATTTTCTGCAAAAAACTATATAACACCAGAAGTTAAAAGTTTTGGGCTTAAACCAGGAGAAAAAATTACTTTGCTCGTAGAAGTAAAACTCCCAGAAACAATGGAACCAGGAGGAAGATATGCTTCAGTTATCTTTACAAACAAAAGTTCTGATGGAGAAGCTTCCTCGAGGACAATCTCAAGACTTGCTTCATTGTTCTTTATCGAAGTTCTTGGAAACACAACAAAAGATGGTAGTTTGGAAAGCTTCAATATATCTAAAAAACTTTTGTTAGATAATGCTACAACTACATTTTCTATAAATTTCCAAAACAGAGGTAACGTTCACTTGGACCCAGCAGGTAAAATAAATGTAACAACCTTGTTTGGGCAAACAGTTGAACAAATTGAAATCAAACCTTTCTATGCGATGCCAAAATCGTTAAGAAATAGAACTATCGAATGGAAACCAAATTATTCTTTCGGAGTTTACAAAGTAGATCTCCAACTTGATAGAGGTTATGACAATATAGTTGACCAAAAAGGATTTTACATTGTTGCATTCTCATGGCAAGTAGCATTGTACATATTTGGTGGACTTCTTGTTCTTGGCGTTCTGTATAAATTGTTTACATCAGAATTCACAATTTCAACTAAAAAATAAAATCAATATATAAAAAATATAAGGATGAGAAAAATAATTCAGAAAAAAATAAATATAAAAAGAAAATTATCTCAAGTAGTTGTTTTCTTTACATGTTTAAACTTTGGATTATTAACAAGTTATGCGCTTGTGATGCAAGGTGGTCAATACAGCATTGAGTTCGATAGTCTAAACACTGGCGGAAAATTGTCTAACAGTACAGGATTTTCTTTAGAAGATACAGCTGGTGAAATGACAACTGGATTTTCAGGAAGTGCTTCGTACAATATGCAGGCTGGTTATCAGCAGCCAGATGACATAACAATATCTATTTCAGCACCCGCTGATATAAATATGACTCCGCTTACAGTTACGCAAAAGACTTCTGTTGGAACAGCTAGTTGGTCAGTTATAACAAATAGCCCAGCTGGTTATAACTTGTCATTAAGTGCAAGTACAAATCCAGCCATGAAAGGAACAGGAGGAAGACAATTTACAGATCAAGGAACAACCCCTGCAACATGGTCTGTATCTAATGCTTACAAATTTGGTTTCTCATTATACGGTCCAGATATAGCAACTGCAACATATGGAACAGATACTGATTGTATAAATACTGCAAACGTGCCCAGTGCTACCCTAAAATGGCGTGGCTTCACTGGTACAACTTCTATACAAATAGTAAATAGAAGTACATATGTTTTGGATCCCGGTTCCGCAACCACAATGTGTGTAGCAACAGAACAAAATGGAGTATTCGCTCCTTCTGATACATATACAGCAACAATCACAGCGACAGCTGCGACGAATTAAAAGCATGAAAAAAGTAAAATTACAAACAAAAAAAATAAATTTCAAAACAATAATATTTTTCTTGTTAAGTATTTTTACTTTTAAGTATTTAGGAGCAGTATCTTCTGATGTAATGATAAATCAAGTTGTTGATAATAAGTATTCAGCTGGACTCTCATATTCGACAGAAAATACAATTTATCCTGTTAACTATAAAGCCCCTGTGATATTTATTTATCAAGAGCCGGTGGCACAAAATAGTGTGCAAAATAATAAAGTTAAACCGACTATTCCTTCAGGATATTTTGTTCCAAATGAAAATCAATTCGTTGTTGTGGTAAATGTTCCCAGTGCAAAACCAACAGAAAATGCGGAAAATGACAAATGCTTAAATGTTTCTGGGATACAAACTAAAGTTGAAAAGGGGTGGATACAAAATTCTTTGAAAGAATGTTTTCTTGTCGTTCAGCAAAATAGCGTAAATGTAAAGTCTTCTTCTAAAAATAATGACACACAAAATAGAGAGGCCGTTATAACATTTTCATTCATTCCAGAAAAATATATTTATCCTGTCGATTCACCTGCTTTAACAAAAGTTTTTAGAAAAATTTCTTCTGGAAAAGAAAATAAAAACTTTATTAACGACCCAAATCCGAGTGAGCAAATAAAAATTGATTTAATCGGCGCAGTAATTTACATATTATTATTGCTAATTGCATGTATACTTGCATTGAGAGTTATGCGTGAGTTCTACAAATTTGAAACAGCATGACAAAAAAAAAATTAAAATATACAAAAAAATATTTTCTGATAATTCTAATACTTTCTTTGGGATTATTTTCTTTTGCAAATGCTGCAATTAATCAAGAATTAAACTATCAAGGTAAACTTGTGAATTCTGTTGGAGTTGCTGTTCCAGATGGAACATACAACATGAGGTATAAACTCTATACAGTTTCCTCTGGTGGTACAGCTATTTGGTCAGAAGATAGAATAAACACAGACAAAGTACAAGTTACAAAAGGCTTGTTTAGTGTCATGCTTGGCTCAGTTGCTTCTTTGTCTTCTATAAACTTTAACCAAACACTTTATCTTGGTGTAGAAATTGGTGGAACAGGTACAACACCAACTTGGGACGGGGAAATGTCTCCTAGAAAAAAACTTGGCTCAGTTGCTTCTGCTTTTAACTCAGACAAATTAGACAATCTTGATTCAACCGATTTTGCTCAATTGGCTAGTAACAATACATTTACTGGTTCAAATACTTTTGCTAGTACAACAATATCAAATATAAATGCTACAAATTTATATATAACCGCTTCTTCAACTCTTGGGTCCACTACAATTTCTAATCTTACCGTTTCAGTTGTAAATGGAATCAGTGCTATTTTCGGTACAATTTTTGCAACTACGGGTACTTTTAACAACTTGACTGCAAGCTCAACATTGACTCTTTCTGCAACTCCATCAGCACTTTTGTCTACAGATGCAACTGGAAAAGTTGTAGCTACAAGTTCGGTGTCGAGTTCTTTAATAGGTTTACAAAATGGATACACATTTAGAGGATCGACAAGCAACGGTGCCGAAGCAACATCTACAATTTTTATTTCCAACACTGGGAATGTTGGTATTAACACAAAAATACCAGGTTACCTGTTGACAGTTGCTAGCACTACAAGTGATGCTGGTATAATTATGGGATTTGGTAACACCAGTATATCTGGTGGTTTACAAGTGATAACAAATGGTAACTTAGATTGGGGCTTCAATGCTTTTAACTCTCGTAGTTTGGTTTTTCAAACTAACCAGTTAGAGCGTATGAGAATAAATGCTTCTGGGAATATAGGTATCGGTACAGCAACTCCAACCCAACAGCTTGAATTAACTGGAAACCTTCAACTGCCTAATACGGTAGACGCAAGCACTGGAGTCATCTATAAGAATGGAGCTAGATTTTTACATAATTATTCATTCTCATCAAGCAATGGACAAAACACTTTTATTGGTACTAATGCTGGTAATTTTACTATGGGTTCTTCTACGAGTGCCCTCTATGGTTCTTATAACACTGCTATTGGAACAAATGTTTTACTTTTAAATACAACAGGATATAGCAATACAGGAATTGGTGTAGGAAGTTTGATTTCAAACACAACAGGATATCTTAATAATACTCTTGGAACAAATGCTATGAGGTTGAATACTAGTGGTTATAACAATGTGGCATTAGGCTCTAGTGCTTTATATAATAACTTAACCGGGTACAATAATACTGCAGTTGGTCTGCAGGCTCTTTACTCAAACACTGATGGATTTGCCAACGTCGCAAACGGTACAAATGCTTTGTATTCAAATACAACAGGTAATTACAACGTTGCAAATGGTAATGCTGCTCTCTATAATAACGCGACAGGAAGTAACAACGTGGCTGTGGGGTATCAAGCTTTGTGGAATAACTTGACTGGTGTAGGTAATGTCGCAAATGGCTTTGTTTCTTTATATAGTAATACTACTGGTAATTACAACGTCGCAAATGGGCAAAGTTCTTTAAGATTTAACACAACCGGAAGTTATAATTCTTCTTATGGAATCAATAACTCTTATAACAATACAACAGGGTCTTATAATGTAGCAATGGGTGCTAGTGCTCTTTTTTCAAACACAGCAGGGTCTTATAATACAATAATTGGTCAAACTTCTGGTTATGAGTTAGACACCCCAACAGGAACAGGTAACAATACTTTTATTGGTTCAAATACTGGTAGAGGAATTGTTGGAGGTATAAATAACACAATATTGGGTGCTAACGTTACCGGTCTTGCTTCTACAACTTCCAACAATATTATTATCGCCGACGGAGCTGGTAATAGAAGGATAAACGTAGATGCAAATGGAAATGTTGGTATTGGTACTACTACACCATTTTCATTATTGCAAGTCAACGGTAATTTTGCTTTGGAAGGAATAAGTAGATATTTAAACTTCGGTGTACTCAGTTCCACAGGTGTTGGTTCAACAGGTTATGGTTTTCGTGATAATGGAGGTGTGATGGAATATAAAAATAATGCTGGATCTTGGGCTTCGTTTGCAAGTGGCAATGGTTCAATGTCCGGAACGCCAAACTATCTACCTCTGTACACAAGCTCAAACTCACTAGGTAACTCGGCTATTTATCAGTCAGGAAGTAATATTGGTATTGGGACAACAAATCTACTTGCTAGGTTTGATGTTCGTGGAGCAGGAGCAAACGCAGGTATTTTCCTTGGCAACACAGACTGGAACCTTGGAACAGTAGGGTCAGGCTTACGTATTGAACAGGGAGCGAGTACCGGGGATACATTCACACGTTTCCAAGCATTTACTGCAGGTGGGTCAGGGGCAGGTAACATTGTGCTTAACGTAGCTGGTAATGTTGGAATTGGTACAACAACACCCGATCAAAAGTTTACAGTAGATAATGGCTACCTTAAAACAAATATTTTTTCTGGTATTGGTGGCTTGCAAATTGCAGAGCGTGGTGGCAATCCTCAGCTTATGGTTATGGTTAATAGTGCTACTCCAGGAGCTACAACACTCGCAAACAACTGGGGTAACTCATCTAATCCTGGGATTGTAGTTGGTACTACTCGTACGGATGGAACAGCTTTTCAGGTAGGAACGGGTATTACTAAAGGTATAGATGGATTACCGAGTTCAAATGGCACAACAGCTTTCTATGTTGGTGGTAATGGTAATGTTGGAATTGGTACTACAAGTCCACTGGTTCAGCTAGATGTCGGAGGACTGTTCTCACCGGTCGCGAACGGTGGCATCAACTTCCCGACGGCACTATTTTCCGCAAGTAGCAGCGGCACTACAGGCATCAACGTGTCCAATTTTGGGACCATGAATAATTCCGAAGGACGTATCGTTGTTTCTGCAGCATCGAGCTCAGTACCCTCATCGCGAGACTACATCGCGCTATCAATGGGTAACGACACTAATACAAGCACTTTGTTTGGGTATGCTCGATCTGGTCTTGCGTCGCTGTTTACCGCTGCGGGCACGGGAGGTTCATCTGGCCGCACGCTGGCTATAGGTACATTTAACGCAAATGACCTATTCTTTGGTACCGCAAACGTCGAACGTGCGCGCATTACAAGTACTGGCAACTTCGGCATTGGTACGACGACACCCACAAGTAAACTGGAAGTTGCTGGAGTTCCACTCAGCTCTACTCCAGGATTTAAGATAAGTAACTCTGGTACAGGTCAAACTCTAGACATGGGTCTTTGGTATGGTGGTGCTACTACAAATGGGTGGATAAATGCAAATGGAGGACCTCTCTTGTTACAACCTGGTGGGGGCAATGTCGGTATCGGAACGACCTCGCCTACCTCACTCCTCAATGTTGCAGGAAATGCTTTATTTCAGGGAGCAAACAGTGTGTACCAAAATGGAGCTTATTCTACTCTTGATACTCGAGCGGCAGGTGGTACAGGTACAACTGGTGCTGCACTTTCTCTCCTAGCTTCTGGAAATTCTAGTTATAATAACTATCTTGCAGCATATATGAATGTTGGTAACAGTGGAGCATGGTGGGCTGAGGGGCTCAACTCCGACAAGGCTTTTGGGCTTGACAATGGGGACAACAATGATTATCAATGGATTTACAACACAACCGTAACGCCAGTGAGTTATATGACTATAAAGAGCAATGGTAATATAGGCATCGGGACGACGAGTCCTTCTACTACACTAACTGTTAATGGTGATATCTCGATTCCTATACTTAATGGTGCTAAAGGTATTCGTCTTGGTACGACTGCCCCACATTATACTGCATACCTAACAACAGTATTCGGTTCAGGTGGTGAGTATGGTGCTGAATTCATTTCAAACACAACAGTCTCAACAAAAGCATTAGGGTTTAGATACAACAATACGACTGACGTTGGGTCAATTGTAATTAATAATACTTCGACGAGTTACAACACAACTTCTGACCGTAGGACAAAGGAAAATATTGCTACAACAACCCAAGGCATTAGTGAACTTATGCAACTTCCTGTTCGCAGCTTTAGTTTCATTTCAGACAACAATCATGCAACTACTACTGGTTTTATTGCCCAAGAATTATATAAAGTTTTTCCTTGGGCGGTTACAACAAATGGAGATGACGGAATTGTTTCTTTGGGAGCATCCACAACTCCTTGGTCGGTTGATTATGGTAGAGTAACACCACTTTTGGTAAAAGCCATTCAAGATATTGCAAACATAACAAGCACATTTAAAGAAAACTTAATTAAATGGCTTGCTGATTCTTCAAATGGAATCCAAAAATTATTTGCAAATGAAGTTCACACAAAGAAAATTTGTGTAGACGATGACCAAGGAAATTCTACTTGTATAAACCGTGCACAGCTTGATTCTATATTAAATAATTCTGGAACAAATTCTACTTTTGTACCAGCAACTCAAACAATAACACCGACAGCTCCTGCTACATCTACAACTACACAAGAAACTACAACAACAGCAAGTACAACTTCTCAAACAACTGACACAAGCATACAAACTTCAACTTCGACATCAGAAACAACTACCACAAGTCCAGCTACAACTGAGCCAGCACCAGCAGACACTAGTTCTCAAACAACAACACCCACAACCGATACAACAACACAATAAAAATATCTTTAAAATATTTTTATTTGGAAATAAATTTCAAAAAATGTTATAATATCAAAACATTATACGCATCCATAGCTCAGTTGGTAGAGCCGGCGTCTTATACACGCCTGGTCAGAGGTTCGAGTCCTCTTGGATGCACATGTTTGGAAATTTATACATAGTCGCAACACCAATAGGGAACATGGAAGATATTACTTTACGTGCTATTAGAATGTTGCAAGAAGTAGATTTTGTATTTGCAGAAGACACTCGCACAACAGGGAATTTATTTAAGAAATATAATATTTCTAACAAACTTTTTTCTTACAACTCTGTTAACCAAAAACAAAAAAATACAGAGATTATAAAACTTTTAGAAGCAGGGAAAAACCTTGCTTTAGTAAGTGACGCTGGAACACCGGGAGTTTCTGACCCTGGGTATTCTGCTGTGGCTTCCGTAAGAGAGTATTTTGATGACAGAGTAAAAATAATTACCATTCCTGGCCCATCTGCTTTAACAGCTTTTATTTCTATTCTTGGTGTAGGTACACACGCTTGGACTTTTTATGGGTTCTTGCCACATAAAAACGGTCGACAAAAACTTTTAAAAGAAATGCTTGAGAATAAATATTCTTCGGTTTTCTATGAGTCTACCCATAGAATTAAAAAATGTATAGAAGAAATAGAAAAATTTGATACTGGAAGGAAAATTGCAATAGGCAAAGAACTTACAAAAATTTACGAAGAAGTGCTAATTGGTACACCAAAAGAAATTCTAACTATTTTTGAAAAAGACCCAAGTAAAACAAAAGGAGAATTTGTTGTGATGATAATATGATATAATAGGTTCATGTCAAAAAGGACTCTAATAACAATTTTAGGCAGTATTGTAATAATTCTGCCTTTCCTTGGTTTACCCAATTCTATATCTACACCAATCTTTGTTTTCTTGGGAATCGGGGTAATTTTTATAGCTCGTACAGGTACAAAAAAAAGAAATTTACACCACTAGTTTTTCTATAGCAGATTTGATTGCGTCGCCACTAGCTACGTCTTTTAAATCTTTAACACACATGCCAATATATTTTCCCATGTTTTTAGGGTCAAGTGGCACAACTCTAGAAAGTATTTCAGAAACTTTTGCTTCAATTTCTTCGTTACTTAGTTGAGCAGGTAAAAACTGCATTAAAATATTTTTTTCTTTTATTTCACTCTCGGCAAGCTCTGGCCGACCAGCATCTGTGAATTGTTTAATTGAATCTTCTCTTTTCTTAATTTCTTTTTTAATAACAGTCATTGCTTCTTCGTCAGTAATTGGGTCTTGAGGCTTTTTACCGTTTGCTGTTAAATAAGCCATAAAAGCCGACAAAAGTCCGCGATAAGTAAGCTTTCCAGTCTCATCACCACTTTTCATCGCTTCTTTTAATAATTCTTTAATTTTTTCTTGCATATATTTATTTCGTAAGTATTATAACATTTTCTTTAAAAAGAAAAATCCTTTGGTACGTCGTACTTTTTCGGGAATGTCCATTTCGAAAATCTGGCTATTGATATAGAAGTTTGGGCTTCATTTTGGAAATAGACTATACCTACTCCATCAGTTTTTATATATTGGTTTTGTCCTGGGCCAATAGTTAGCAAGTATTTAACTTCTCTATAGTTTTTATCATATTCGAAGATGGTAGCATAAACTTTTTCATTACTTTGGTTTAGAAAAAATAAAGCTGAGTTTGTATCTAAAACTGTGTACTGGCTAGAAAAATTATTATCATAATAAACCAAACTTGTGTGAATGGCTATATTTCCTGGGTTTAAAGTTACTCCATCTGCCATTTTATAAATAGTGAAAGATATGAAAATTAAGAATAAAACCCCAAAAATAAAAACATGAAGATTTTTCATACAAATAGTTTAACATTTAAAAAATATTTTTATGCTATACTTTTCAACAATTATGGAAGTAACTTCTATTCTTTTTATTTTAGTTGTTTTTATGTTTGTGACTATGATTGGTTTAATTGCTTATTTATTTTTAAAACCAAATAATAATTCTCAAAATGAAAAAGTTTTACAAAATTCTTTGTCACATTTGTCAGAAATGATGAGGGAGATGGAACATAAAGTTATTTCTGGTGAAAGAGAAATGAAAAGAAGTGTAGAGTTTCAATTTCAAGAGTCACAAAAATTGATTTCCGAAATTACTGAGAAAATGCGTAATTCTGACATAGAAACTCGCAAAGCTTTTGGGGAACAATTCCAAAGTGCAAACAAACTTATACAAGAAATTACGAAAGAAGTTACAGAAGTTAAAGAGGGAAATAAACAAGTTTTGAATATGACCGAACAACTTTCCAATTTAGAAAAAGTTTTGACCAATCAAAAACAAAGAGGGAATTGGGGTGAAAGTTCCTTGGAGCTTATACTTTCCAACTTTCTACAAGAAAATTTTCAAATGCAATATCAATTTAAAAGTGGTGAAGCTGTGGATGCGGTTATTTTTGTGCGAGATAAATTCTTGCCAATTGACTCAAAATTTTCTTTGGACAATTACCAGCGTTGTATAGACTCTGATAACGACGAAGACAAAAAGTTTTATGCTGATGAATTCAAAAAAGATTTGAAACTTCGTATAACAGAAACTTCTAAGTACATTCGTGAAAATGAAAATACTTTACCAATTGCTTTTATGTTTATTCCTTCAGAGGCGATTTACTATGATTTATTAGCTGGTGAACAAAGCAGAATAAAAGTAAATACTCAGGCACTTTTAGAATACGCCCAAAAACAAAGGGTCTTTATAGTTTCACCAACATCTATTCTTGCTTATCTTCATTTGGTTTTGGCTGGTATAAAAGCTTTTAAAGTAGAAGAGGGAGCAAAACAGATTCAGAAAAAAGTAGAAGACTTGGGGCGACATATTCAAAATTATGAAGAATTTTATAAAAAGCTTGGTTCAAGTCTTTCTACTACAGTAAACCACTATACAAAAGGCTATGACGAGTTGAAAAAAATTGATAAAGATGTGTATAAAATCACAGACGGCCAAACTGGTGGTGCTGTGGAAGCTTTGAGGATAGAAAAACCACATTTGGAAGAATAAAAACAAATACTTTTCCACACCTCCCCACTCCAACTTTTCCTCAAAAAGAAATATACTCTTGTTATGTCCAATAAAACCAAATATTTAATCGGTTTGTTAGGAACGATTCTAGTCCTTGCTATTCTTGGGCTAGCTTTCTTTCTTTCAAATAAGAAAATTAGAAATCTTTCCATTAATAATAATTTAATACCTGAGGTTAAAAAAGAAGAAGTTAATAATCAACAAAAATTTGTTGATCTATACAATCAAGGAAATTTTACAGAGTTGAACAAACTCCTAGATTCTCAACTATCAAACAACCCTGGCAACTTTGACCTTCTTTTGCAAAAGGGTAATGCTCTAGCACAAGAAGCATCTCTTGCTTTCAAGGAAAAAGAGTTGGGAGATAGAGCTATGGATTTTGTAAACCAAGCATTAGATATAAATCCAGACAGTGTTGAAGCCTTAACTCTTAAGGGATATATTTATGAAATACAACAAGACTATGTAAATGCTCATAAATACTACGATCAAGCTTTAAAGATAGAGCCGAATAATGTGGATACCTTAGCACAGAAGGGGCATGCTTATGATTTGCAGGGAAATATCAAAGAAGCACAGAAATTGTATGAGAAAGCATTGGGTATTGATCCTGAGAATGAGGATTTAACAGCAAAATATGCGAGGCTTGTGTTTTTTTCTGATACAGAGAAAGCGAAAAATTTGTATCAAAAACTTTCTAAGTCTACGAATAACAGAGTAAAGGCAGAAGCCTTCTATTCTTTGGGCAAACTTTCACAAACAGAAAAATATAGTTCAGAATCAGAACAATATTTCAAACAATCTTCCGAAGCTGATCCAGCTTATGCAAATGCGTATCTTGGGCTTGCTTTCGAAGACACAAAACATGCATTATCGGTAAGTGACCCTGCAACACAGAAAGAGCTTATAATTTCTGCATTTAAAAAACTGGATAAATCCATAAAACTTAATCCAGGACTATCCTCTGCTTATATCCAGAAAGCTTTATTATTTATATCTTCTGGTAAAAAAGACAACGCAAAAAAAATCTTACAGGATATGTTAAAATTTGGAATTGACCAAGATATAACCCTTAATCAAGGTGACAAAGAATTGTCTAAAAATTTTGTTAGATCCTTAATGAAAACAATTTAATAACCCAATATAAATAAATACATGAAAAAAATACTAATCCCAATATTCCTTTCCTTCTTTGTCATGACGTCTTATTTGTTTGTTTCTGCACAAGTTTGTGACAATCTCGGTTGTGTAACTGATAACTATGATTGGGTTGAAATATCTAAAGGGTTTACAGCTTACTATAAACAAATTATAAATGAAGCAACTGTTTGGCTCGGTAGGGATACTTCAACTTTGACAGGTACTTTTAATGCTCAGAGTTATCATGGTACGGTAACATATCAATTTAGTAATGGTGTCCTCCTTAGTCGTTCTTGTCAAAATGGTAGAGTTAATGTTTTTAGGTTAAATTGCCCGCCAGGACAAACCTTAAGTTCTCCTACGCCAGCCGTAGCCAGCACAACAACCACTGGTGTCGACCCAGAAGGATACCCATGCACACCCAGCCAATATTTCTCATGGTGGTCTTCTTGTACTCCAACAGATACTACAATTTACAAATGTCCTAGTGGATATTCTGCATTGGATGGCACAACAGAATCATCAAGTCCTTTTAGCTGTTATTCAATAGCAAACAGATGTTCTATCACTTCTTGCCCCAACGGTGCCTCCAACCCTCCAGACTGTAACACCTGTCCCTCTGGCTCAAACATGACTAATGGGCAGTGTATATGTACAAACGGGGCAAGTAACCCTCCTTCTTGTAATACTTGTTCTTCTACTAATAGTTGTATGAATAACAATATTTGTCAATGTTGTAATGGAGCATCAGATAATCCGACTTGTGTTCAATGTCCAGCAGGATCTGTCTTAAGAAATGGACAATGTGTTTGTCCAAATGGTGCTTCTAATCCACCAGTTTGTGATACATGTCCCTCTGGCAAAGTAATGTACAATGGCTCTTGTACAGACAGTTGTACTCTAACAAATGTTTGTGGACAAACTAGTCAAGGAGTAATGTTAAACGGAACATGTGTTGCAGGGGATGGCACAAATATTAACAACTCTTGTATAAAAATATTTACTACCTCAACTGACAAAGTAAACCCTAACGGTTCCGTAGACTTCTCTTGGAGGATTCTTCCTCTCAGACAAGGTGTAAGACAAAACTGTGGTTTCGTAGACTTAACTACTCCAACTCCTAGACCAATACCAGGACTACAAAACCTAGATCCTAATCTAGATAGAACTAGAATATCTAACATTCAAACTACTACTCGCTTCTGTTTAGTTTGTCAATTCTTTAATACATCCAATAACTCTTCTCTAGGTGATGCTGTTGCTCATCAATGGGTGAGAGTAATAAGGGTGGGGGAGCAGTAATTATTAATCAAAACAAAAAACTCTTGAGGGAACTCGAGAGTTTTTTGTTTTGGGTTTATAGAACGTGGAAAATTTCTTTTTGTCAATTAACATTTTCATTTTGAAAATGTTATAATATTTAGCAAATTTATGGCAAAAGAAAAAGAAGAAAAAACAAAAAACTCTGAGTATTCAGCAGAAAACATTTCTGTTCTTGAAGGTCTGGAACCAGTGCGTCGTCGCCCTGGGATGTACATAGGTTCAACTGGACCAGAAGGGTTGCATCATTTAGTATGGGAGATTTTTGACAACTCTCGTGACGAGGCTATGGCTGGGCGTTGTTCTCGTATTGAGGTAGCACTACTCCCTGGTGACTATGTTCGTGTTGCTGATAATGGGCGTGGTATTCCTGTGGGAATTCACCCAAAGACAAAAGTTTCAGCACTTGAAACTGTGATGACTGTTCTTCATGCCGGAGGAAAGTTCGACAACAACGCCTATAAAGTTTCTGGTGGTTTGCACGGTGTTGGTGCGTCTGTAGTTAACGCTCTTTCTGTACATACAAAAGCTATAGTTCACCAAGATGGAGGAATTCATCAGCAAGAGTATGAGATAGGAAAACCACAATATAAAGTAAAACAAGTTGGTAAGTCGAAAACAACAGGTACTATAATAATGTTTAAGCCAGACAATACGATTTTCAAAGAAGGAACAAGTTTTGATTTTAACAAAGTTGTAAACCACTTACGTAATCAGGCTTACTTGGTTAAAGGACTAAAAATTAATATAGTAGATGCACGCGAAATTGATCCAAAAAATCTGAAAGATATTCTAGAAGATAATTATTGGTTGATTGATTCCGGATTAAATCTTTCTTCTTATTCATTCTATTTTGAAGGAGGTTTGAAATCTTTTGTACAAAACTTAAACGACAATCAAAAACCACTTCATAAAAATATTTTCTATGTAGAAAAACAACATGAAAATGTAACGGTAGAAATCGCTTTACAATATGTTGATGATTTAACAACAAAAATAGTTCCATTTGCGAACAACATTTATAACCCAGAAGCTGGAACGCATGTAACTGGTTTTAAAACAGCACTCACACGTTTAATAAATACTTACGCCAAGAAAAATGGAATCCAAAAAGAAAAAGATGAATCATTTACTGGTGACGATGTTTTGGAAGGTTTGACTGCCGTTGTATCTGTTAAACTTCCGGAAATCCAATTTGAAGGGCAAACAAAAGCAAAGCTCGGAAGTATGGAAGCCCAAGGTGCCGTTGCAACTGTTTTCGGTGAAGCATTTAATTATTTTTTAGAAGAAGACCCAGATGCAGCCAAAGCAATTGTAGAAAAATCAATGCTTGCACTACGCTCGCGTAAGGCGGCAAAAGCAGCGAAAGACTCGGTTCTTCGTAAAGGTGCACTAGAAGGCTTTTCTCTTCCTGGAAAACTTGCTGACTGTCAAAGTAAAGATGCTTCAGAGTCAGAAATATTTATTGTGG
>WBZS01000212.1_pt1 | contig 102310 bp, 98 predicted proteins | sample 5204201 | NCBI WGS metagenome assembly WBZS01 (sample SAMN12344357, study PRJNA552823) | activated sludge metagenome | biome: Activated sludge suspended growth; feature: Nitrification reactor; material: Wastewater; isolation source: activated sludge from nitrification reactor of wastewater...
GATGCCGAGTCGCGGTCGTGTCTGGTGGGGTCGTTGGTGGGGGTGCGGCACGCGTGTGCGGTGGCTCCGCTCACCGACGACCATGCCGATGCCACCGGGTCGGTGGTGTGGGAGGCGGAGTTGGTGGCGATCATCGCCGAGGCGGAGAATCTGAAACACGCCCTGGCGGGGTTGCAGGCCCGCGCCACCGACGAACTCCGGCAGGCGCGGACCGCCGCCGCCGGCCCGGGCCGGCGGGCCCAAGACCAAGCCATCCAGTCGGTCGCCGCCGAAGTCGGCCTGGCCCGTCGGGCGTCACCGTGGTGGGGCGGCCAGTACGTCGCCGCCGCCCGGCTCCTGCCGCGAGAACTGCCCCACACCTGGGGACTGCTGCTCACCGGCCAGGTCAGCGAGACCATGGCCCGGGGGTTGATCGGCGAGACGGCGTGCTTGTCTCGGGAGGATCGGGCCGAGGTCGATGGCCGGCTGGGCCCGCATTTGCCGGGGTTGACGGTCCGGCAAGCCTGCGGCCGGGCCCGCCGGATCGCCGCCGAACTCGACAACCCTGCCCTCGCTAGGCGACACGCCGCCGCCGTGCAGTGTCGGCGGGTGACTGTCCGGCCCGCCCCGGACGGAATGGCGTACCTGACCGTGCTCGGCCCGATGGCCTACGTGATCGGCGCCCACACCGCCCTCACCCGCCACGCGATCACCCTCTGCGCCGCCCAACTCAACACCCACCGCCTGACCGGGGACCCGCAGTCCCCCGGGGCCGGCGACGGGTCCGGGACCGCCGCTAGTGACGTGCCGATGCGGACCGTCGCTCAGATCGCCGCCGACACCGCCCTCGAACTCCTCTCCGGCCGCACCACCGCACAACCCACCCCCGTCGCTGTGCACCTGCTGATGACCGACCGGGCCCTCCTCGGCACCGGCGACTCCAACCGGTCCGTCGACGAACCCGCCTGGCTCCCCGGCCACGGCGTGATCGGCGCCCCCGCCGCCCGAGCCTGGCTCGCAGATCCTGACACCCGCGTCTGGCTCCGGCGGCTCTACACCCGCCCGTCGACCGGTGAGTTGGTCGGAATGGACTCCAAGGCCCGCGCCTTCACCGGCCAGTTGCGGCAGTTGATCCTGCTCCGTGACGACCAGCGCTGCTCCACCCCCTGGTGCGACGCACCCGCCCGCCACATCGACCACACCGAACGGGTCGCCGACGGCGGACCCACCACCTACCACAACGCCGCCGCCCTGTGCGAACGCTGCAACCACACCCGCGAAACCCCCGGCTGGCAGATCACCACCCACCCCAAAAGCCCAGCCGGTGCCCGCACCATCCAAACCCCCACCCGAACCACCTACACCCACCAACCACCACCCATCACCGAACGCGGTGGCTGACCACAACTTCAGAGCACGGGCAACAGATTCTTCAGTTCCCAAGGAGTGACCTGACGGCGGAACTCCTCGAACTCACTGCGCTTGTTGCGCAGGAAGTAGTCGAAAACGTGTTCACCCAACGTCTCGGCCACGAGCTCGGAGTGCTCCATCAGCCGTACCGCCTCGTCGAGGTTCTTCGGCAGCGGCTTGATGCCGAGAGCCTTGCGTTCCTGCTCCGACAACGTCCAGACGTCGTCTTCCGCTCCGTGCGGCAACTCCAGCCCCTGCTCGATCCCGGCCAGTCCTGCGGACAGGATCAGCGCGTAGGCGAGGTAGGGGTTGCAGGCAGAATCGAGCGTCCGCACCTCCACCCGTGCCGACGCACCCTTGGTCGGCTTCAGCGCGGGCACGCGCACCATGGCGGAACGGTTGTTGCGCCCCCAGCAGATGTACGACGGCGCCTCACCGCCACCGGCGAAGCGCGAGTAACTGTTGACCCATTGGTTGGTGACCGCACAAATCTCCCCGGCGTGGAAGAGCACGCCAGCGACGAACTGCCTCGCCACGTCGGAAAGGTGGTACTCGGCGGAGGCGTCGAAGAATGCGTTCCGGTCACCCTCGAAGAGCGAGACGTGCGTGTGCATGCCCGAGCCGGGCGCGGTGGCCAGCGGCTTCGGCATGAACGAGGCGTGGATCCCTTGCGAGGCGGCGACCTCCTTGACCACCACCCGGAACGTCATGATGTTGTCGGCCATGGTGAGGGCGTCGGCGTACCGCAGATCGATCTCGTGCTGCCCCGGCCCACCCTCGTGATGGCTGAACTCGACCGAGATGCCCATCTGTTCCAGCATCGTGATCGTCTGCCGACGGAAGTCGCTCCCCTCGCCCAACGTCGTGTGGTCGAAGTAGCCGCCCGTATCCAGCGGAGTAGGCGGCAACGACGGATCGACAGGCGGTTCGAACAGGTAGAACTCGATCTCGGGATGCGTGTAGAACGTGAAACCTCGGTCGGCGGCGCGACGCATCGCGCGCTTGAGCACGTAGCGAGGATCGGCGTACGAAGGAGAACCGTCAGGGAGCCTGATGTCGCAGAACATCCGAGCAGTCGGCTGCCGATGGTCACGCCACGGCAGAATCTGGAACGTCGACGGGTCGGGGTGAGCGACCATGTCCGACTCGTACCGGCGCGCGAAGCCCTCGATGGCCGAGCCGTCGAAACCCACTCCTTCGGCGAAGGCACCTTCGACTTCGGCCGGGGAGATCGCGACGGACTTCAGGAAACCCAGAACATCGGTGAACCAGAGCCGGACGAACCGGACGTCGCGCTCCTCCATGGTGCGCAAGACGAACTCAGTCTGCTTGTCCATGGTGGTCAGTCTGCCGCCGGCATGTTTCGGCCGCGTAACAGGATCAGCCGAACGGGAAGCTGCGCTCGTCGGATTCGGAGTCGCCGTCCTCGTCGTCGTTGAATCGAGGATCGTGATCCCAGGCCTCGTTCCGCGCCTTCACCTGGTCGAGGGCTCCCGCAGCCTCGTCAGGGGTCGCGTACGGTCCGAGGCGATCTTCAGCCTTGCAGGCGCCGTACGGCTCGACCTTGCGGTGCTTCAAGCACCAGTACCACTGACCTTCTGCCATGGCCCCTCCTCACCGCTCGCCTATGATGCGACTTCGTGACCCGAGTCGAACCCTACCCCGTGACCCCGCTCCGGCCGGTGCCGTCGTCGATTCCGCGACCCGAATACGTCGGCCGACCCGGCCCCCGTCGCTACCGCGGCTCTCACGTCCAGACCGCCGAGACGATCGAGAAGATGAGGGTGGCCGGCCAGATCGCCGCCGCCGCCATGTACGAGGCCGCCCGCCACATTGCCCCCGGCGTCACGACCGACGAACTCGACCGGATCGGTCACGAGTACATGTGCGACCACGGCGCGTACCCGTCCGCGCTCGAATACCGCGGCTTCCCCAAATCGATCTGCACCAGCGTGAACGAGGTCATCTGTCACGGCATCCCTGACCTGCGCCCCCTGGAAGACGGCGACTTGGTCAAGATCGACATCACCGCGTTCAAGGACGGCGTGCACGGCGACAACTGCGGCACCTTCGCGTGCGGCACCCTCGACCAAGCCTCCCAACTGCTCATGGAGCGCACCCAAACCGCTCTCGAACGCGCGATCAAGGCCGTCCGGCCAGGACGCCAGATGAACGTGATCGGCCGGGTGATCGAGTCGTACGCGGGACGGTTCGGGTACGGCGTCGTCCGCGACTACACCGGACACGGAGTCCATACCGCGTTCCACTCGGGGTTGACGATCCTGCACTACGACGAACCGCGCCTCACCACGGTCATCGAGCCCGGCATGACCTTCACCATCGAACCGATGTTGACCCTCGGGGACTACCGCAGCCACGTCTGGGACGACGACTGGACAGTCGTGACCAACGACTTCTCCCGTTGTGCGCAATGGGAACACACGCTGGTCGTCACCCACGACGGAGCGGAGATCCTCACGCTGCCGTAGGCCTTCAGTCCTGTCATGGCCCCGGTACGGTCCGTTCATGAAGCAAACCCGCGTCGACGACGTACCCGGCACCGGCCGCCCTTTGCACCGAGCGTTGGCAAAAGCGGGGTACCGACATCTGGGCGATCTCGACGGCGTACCTCGAACGGTCCTGCTCAACCTCCACGGCGTGGGCAAGGTGGGGCTCGCGCGCCTCGAGCAGGCGATGGCCGAGCGGGGGTACGGCCTGGCTGGCGGTCATGCGGTGGTGACGTCGACGGATCGAGGCGCGCCGAAGCCCGCAGGCCGCAACCGGTCCTCTCCTGCCACGGCACCGACCGAGGTTTCGCCGTACGCCTTCGTCGAATCCCTGCCAGAAGCGCGACGGGTGGTCGCCGGGCGCGAGTTGCTGTCGCTCTTCGCCGACGTGACCGGCGCCGAACCGAGGATGTGGGGGCCGAGCATGGTCGGATACGGAGAACTGCACTACCAGTACGCGACCGGCCGTCAGGGGGACATGATGCGGGTCGGGTTCTCCCCAGGGAAGGCGAGGATTTCCCTGTACGGATTGCATATGTACGGCTCGAACGCCGACCTGGTCGACCAACTCGGGAAGGTCCGACTCGGCAAGAGCTGTATCTACGTGAACAAACTCGCCGACGTCGACGTCGAGGTGCTGCGAGCTTTGATCGCCCGTGTCTGGAACGACCCCGACCCCAAGGCGTCCGGCGTACACTCGTCGGCGGACGAGTCGGCCGGGTGACCGCGGCCCCATGGGTCGAGGAAAGTCCGGACTCCACAGAGCAGGGTGGTGGGTAACACCCACCCGGGGCGACCCGCGGGACAGTGCCACAGAAAGCAGACCGCCTCCCGTTTCGGCGGGCGGTGAGGGTGAAACGGTGGTGTAAGAGACCACCAGCATCCCGGGTGACCGGGATGGCTCGGCAAACCCCACCCGGAGCAAGACCAAGAAGGACCTTCGGGTCCGCGGCGGTGTTCGAGGGCTGCTCGCCCGAGCCGCCGGGTAGGTCGCACGCGCACCCGCGCGAAGGCCGTTGGCGACAGCGGTCGCAGATGGATGGTCACCGACCCTTCGGGGTCACAGAATCCGGCTTACAGGCCGGCTCGTCCCCGCCGATACCCTGATCCATAACGAAAGGAATCATCATGGCGTTCGACCTGAGCACGACGACTCTGGGTGACCTGTTGGCCGATCCGAGGGTCGTGGCGATCCTCGAACAGCACGCTCCCGGGCTGACCACGAACCCGATGATCGGGATGGTCAAGGGCTTGAATGCACTCCAGGCGTTGGAGCTGGGCCGCGGGATCATCGGCGCGGAGAACGCCGACAAGATCAAGGCCGCGGTCGCCGCGCTCGGCTGACTCGGCGTCCCTCTCGCCGGCGTTGGGTGCGCCACCGGCTGCTGCGGCGTAAGGTGCCAGGAACCCTGATGTGAGGGAGGCGGTCGGCATGGGCATCGGCAAGGTCCTGCTGCACTGGCCGGTCATCCGGCAGATCCGCGACCGCGACTACCTCGGCAGAGGCCCGGCCGTCACGAGTCCGACCACCGACGCCACCGAGCCGCGCACCGCCGACGCCGACACCGTGGTGCAGAGCGTGTGCCCCTAATGCGCGGTCGGCTGCGGCCAACGGATCTGGGCCAAGGACGGCAAGGTCGTCCACATCGAGGGCGACGACGACTCGCCGATCAGCAGGGGCCGGCTGTGCCCCAAGGGCGCGGCCAGTGAACAACTTGTCAACACCTCCAACCGGGTGACGACCGTCCGTTACCGCCGGCCGTACGGAACCGACTGGGAAGACCTCGACCTCGAGACCGCGACCGACATGATCGCTGACCGGTTCGTCGACACCCGGAGGGCCTACTGGCAAGACCACGACGATGCCGGCCACCGGGATCTGCGACGCACGATGGGGATCGCCTTCCTCGGTGGAGCCACGCTCGACAACGAAGAGAACTACCTGATCAAGAAGCTGTTTACCGCCGCCGGAGCGATCCAGATCGAGAACCAGGCGCGGATATGACACTCCGCCACGGTTCCCAGTTTGGGAGCCTCCTTCGGGCGCGGAGGCGCCACGCAATCCCTTCAAGACCTGGCGAATTCTGACTGCATCGTCATCCAGGGTTCGAACATGGCCGAGTGTCATCCGGTGGGGTTCCAGTGGGTCGAGGAGGCCAAACGCCGGGGTGCCCGCGTGATTCACGTCGACCCCAGGTTCACCCGGACGTCGGCTCAGGCCGACCGTCACATCCCGATCCGGGTCGGCAGTGACATCGTGCTGCTCGGCGCTCTGATCAACCACGTGCTCACCGAAGACCTGTTCTTCCGTCCGTACGTCACCGCCTACACCAACGCCGCCACCCTGGTCAGCGACGACTTCCTCGACACCGAGGACCTCGACGGTCTGTTCAGCGGGTACGACGAGACGACCTCCTCGTACGACCTGGGCAGTTGGGCGTACCAAGAGGCCCCAGGCGGAACCCCTGACTCCGACGTCAGCGACGACGGCCAGGACCTCGGCGACGCCAGCCGCGGCGAGATGCTCGGCTCCGGCGGGGCGACCCTCGAACATCCCGACGCCCTGCGCGACGAGACACTGACGCATCCCCGGTGCGTCCTGCAGGTCCTGAAACGCCACTACCAGCGCTACACGCCCGAGATGGTGACCCGTGTCTGTGGCATCAGCGCCGACGACTTCTCCTACCTCGCCGACTCGCTCACCACCAACTCCGGCCGCGACAGGACGAGCGCCTTCTGCTACGCCGTCGGCTGGACTCAGCACACCGACGGGGCTCAGATCATCCGCACCGCCGCGATCCTGCAACTCCTCCTCGGCAACATGGGCCGTCCGGGCGGCGGCATCATGGCGTTGCGCGGCCACGCCTCGATCCAGGGCTCGACGGACATCCCTACCCTGTACAACCTGCTGCCGGGCTACCTCCCGATGCCGCTGGCCGGTCAGCAGGACGATTTCGAGTCCTACCTGGCGGCGATCTGCAGCCCTCGACAGAAGGGATTCTGGGCGGAGGCGGAGACGTACGTTGTCAACCTGCTCAAGGCCTGGTGGGGCGGTGCCGCGACGGTCGAGAACGATTGGGCGTACGGCTACCTCCCGAAGCTCACCGGCTCTCACGGCACATACCAGACGGTCATGAGCATGCTCGACGGATCCGTCGGCGGCTACTTCGTGGTCGGGCAGAACCCGGCCGTCGGGTCGGCGCACGGGCGGATGCAGCGCTTGGCCATGGCGAAGCTGGACTGGCTCGTCGTGCGTGACTTTCAACTCGTCGAGACCGCGACCTTCTGGAAGGACAGTCCCGAGATCGAGACCGGCGAACTGACGACCGAGTCGATCGGCACCGAAGTGTTTTTCCTGCCTGCCGCCAACCACACGGAGAAGGCCGGCACGTTCACGCAGACTCAGCGGCTCCTTCAGTGGCGATACAAGGCTGTCAACCCGCCCGGCGACGCGCAGAGCGAACTGCAGTTCTTCTGGCTGCTGGGCTGCAAGATCCGGGACCGGCTCGCTGGCTCCGCTGACCCCCGCGACCGTCCCCTGCTCGACCTGACCTGGGACTACCCGGTCGACCACGAGGGCGAGATCGTCCCCGAGTCGGTGCTGGAGGAGATCAACGGTCGCTACCTGGCCGGGGACAAGGCCGGCAGACCGCTGAGCAGCTATACCGAGATGGCCGCAGACGGAACGACCGAAGGCGGCTGTTGGATCTACACCGGGGTCTACGCCGGCGGTGCCAACCACGCGGCAGATCGCGTGCCCGGCCGAGAGCAGGACGAGATCGCGTCCCGCTGGGGTTGGGCCTGGCCGGCCAACCGCCGGATCCTCTACAACCGCGCCTCGGCCGACCCCGAAGGCCGACCCTGGAGCGAACGCAAGAAACTCGTCTGGTGGGACGCTGATCTCGGCCGCTGGACAGGGGCAGACGTGCCCGACTTCGTCGCCGACAAGGAACCCGGCTATCGGGCACCGGACGGCGTCGGTGGGGCCGCTGGTCTGGACGGCATCGACCCGTTCGTCATGCAGGCCGACGGCAAGGGGTGGCTCTTCGCGCCCAAAGGTTTGGTCGACGGCCCGCTGCCGACCCACTACGAGGCGAACGAGTCACCCGTCCCGAACCCCCTCTACGGCCAACAGAGCAACCCAACCCGCCGCACGTTCAAGCGCCCCGACAACCTCTTCGCGGGCGCCGGAACCACCCGCGGCACCGAGGTTTTCCCGTACGTCTTCACCACCTACCGACTCACCGAACATCACACGGCGGGCGGGATGAGCCGCTGGCTGCCGTACCTCGCCGAACTGCAACCGGAGATGTTCTGTGAGGTCTCGACCCAGTTGGCCCGCGAACGGGGGCTCGAGCCGTACGGCTGGGCCACGCTGATCTCTCCGAGGGCCGTGATCGAGGCGCGGGTCATGGTCACCGAACGGCTCAGCCCGCTCGAGATCGACGGGCGGGTCGTCCATCAGATCGGGTTGCCGTACCACTGGGGCCAGGGCACCCAGGCCGTCGTGTCCGGCGACTCGGCCAACGACCTGCTCGGAATCGCCCTCGACCCGAACGTGCACATCCAGGAATCCAAGGTGGGTTCCTGCGACATCCGGCCTGGCCGCCGACCGGTCGGGCCGGCGCGACTGGACCTGCTGGCCGATTATCAGCAGCGGGCCGGTCTGACACCCGAGACGGGCAACCAGGCCCTCGGCGGATCCCACGACCAGGAGGGCCGATGAAGCTCCCGACCATCGCGATCGTCGAACGGTTCTGGCGCCACCAGCTGAGCGGGCCGACCGACCCGGCTCGCGACGCCGGGTGGGAACCACGCCCCCGCAAGGGTTTCTTCACCGACACGAGCATCTGCATCGGATGCAAGGCGTGCGAGGTGGCGTGCAAGGAGTGGAACCAGGTGCCCGCCCGCCCCACCGGGGACCACGCTCCCAGACTGGCCGAATCGTCGTACGACAACTCCGGTCACCTCGGCGCCGACACCTGGCGCCACGTGGCCTTCATCGAGCAGGACGCGGTGAAGGTACGGCGGGCGCGCGAGGAGGGCGCAGCGCAGGCGGGCATTGCTCCCGGCTCTGCGCACCTGCCGCCGGTGCGGTGGCTGATGAGCTCCGACGTGTGCAAGCACTGCACCCATGCGGCCTGCCTCGACGTCTGCCCGACCGGTGCCCTGTTCCGGACCGAGTTCGGAACCGTCGTCGTGCAGGCCGACGTGTGCAACGGCTGCGGATACTGCGTCGCCGCCTGCCCGTTCGGCGTGATCGGTCGGCGGGAATCCGGCACGGTCGAAGTGGGCCACCGGCGAGACCTGGTCCCCCACGCGGGGACGGCACAGAAGTGCACGCTGTGTTACGACCGGATCAGTGCCGACCTTCAGCCGGCCTGTGCCCACACGTGCCCGACGACCAGCATCAAGTTCGGCGACCACGCCGACATGGTCGCGCTGGCGCGCGCACGACTGGCCGAACTGCACGCGCAGGGGGTCACCGAGGCGCGGTTGTACGGAGCGAACCCCGACGACGGAGTAGGGGGTACGGGGTCGGTGTTCCTGCTGCTCGACGAACCGGAGGTCTACGGCCTGCCGCCCGATCCGGTCGTGACGACCGCCGACCTGCCGAGCATGTTCCGGCATGCGGGAGTTGCGGGTACGGCGATGATCGGCGTCGTCCTGGCAGTCTTCGCCGCAACGCGGGGGCAGTCATGACGACCAGTCCCTTCGACGGGGATCGTCCGCCCGAGCGGTCACGGCGACGCCCGACCCGGACTCGTCCAGGCCGGCAGCACGACCCCGACGCCACGGTCCCGGACGCCGAATTCACCAGCTACTACGGCAGAACGTCGTGCATCCGCCGCCGTGGTCGGCCGGCATTCCGGCCTACATCTTCCTCGGCGGCCTGGAGGCCGGATCGGGACTGATCGCGGCCGGAGCAGCTGTGGCCAGACGTCCGATCCTGAGGCGCAACGCTCGGGTGAGCGCGATCGTGGCCGTCGCGCTCGGCGGGGTCGCGTTGGTCGAAGACTTGGGTCGTCCCGAACGGGCGCTCAACATGATGCGGACGGCGAAGCTGACCTCCCCGATGTCGGTGGGGTCGTGGATCCTGGCCGGCTTCGGGGCGTTCAGCGGGGCGGCTCTGGCGATCGAGGTCGTCCGGCGTTGGCTGCCCTCCTCCGGTGGTGCAGCAACGCTCGTCGAGCTGGCGGACGGGATCGCCAGCGCAGGGGCGGCGTTCTTCGCTCCCCCGCTGGCGGCCTACACGGCAGTGCTCCTGGCCGACACCGCAACCCCGCTGTGGCACGAGTCGTACAGGGAACTCCCGTTCGTCTTCGTCTCGTCGGCAACCGCGGCTGCGGCGGGCTTGGCGCAGATCACGACGCCGATCTCGGAAACGGGATCAGTCAGGATCGTGGCGATCGTCGCTGCCGCCGCAGACCTGACCGCCGATGCGCTGCTGGCCCGCCGGCTCGGTGACCTCGGACGCCCCCTCCACGAAGGCAAACCCCTGCTGCTGCATCGGGCGGCCCGGGCGCTGACCGCCGCCGGAGCGATCGGAAGCGCCCTGGTCGGTGGTCGGCGCTCCGGAGCGATCGCCAGCGGGTTGGCTCTGCTCGCGGGGTCGGCCTGCACGAGGTTCGCCGTCTTCGAGGCCGGAATGGAGTCGGCGCGCGACCCGGAGTACACGATCCGACCTCAGCGAGCCCGCGCCCAGGCGGCGCGAGACGCGGGCCGCGGGGTGACCCAGCCCGGCGGTGATTGGCCGACCTGACGTCAGCGCACGACGAGAGTCGCCTCGCCCGCCGCGACGAATTCGCCGATCACCGGGGCGCCCCGGATTTCGCCGGCCAGGAGCAGCCCTCCGGACGTCTGTGCGTCGGCGAGCAGTAGCAACTCGTCCTCACCGAGGTCCGTGGTCAGGCTGTCCCGCACCCACGCCAGGTTGCGTCGGCTGCCGCCCGGGACGTACCCGGCAGCGAGCGATTCCCGCACGCCGTCCAGGTACGGCACCGCCGCCGCGTCGACCACGGCCGTCAGCCCTGAGGCCCGCGCCATCTTGAACAGGTGACCGAGCAGGCCGAAGCCGGTGACGTCGGTGGCCGCCCGGATTCCCGCGGCAAGAGCATCTCGCGACGCCTCGGCGTTGAGCGTCGTCATCGTCGCGATCGCCTGCTCGAACACTTCGCCGGTGACCTTGTGACGGTTGTTGAGCACGCCCACCCCGAGCGGCTTCGTCAGGCTGATGGGCTGACCTGCCTGGGCCGCGTCGTTCCGCAAGAGGTGGTCCTCCTGGGCGCGACCCGTGACGGCGAGACCGTACAGCGGTTCAGGCGTGTCGATGCTGTGCCCTCCGGCCAGCGACACTCCCGCCGCCAGCGCCACGTCGAGCCCGCCTCGCAACACCTCGCGCGCCAGGTCGAGCGGCAGAACCTCGCGCGGCCAGCCCAGCAGGTTGACGGCCAGGATCGGCTCGCCACCCATGGCGTAGACATCACTCAGCGCGTTGGCGGAGGCGATCCGGCCCCAGTCGTACGGATCGTCGACGACCGGGGTGAAGAAGTCGGCGGTCGAGATCACGACATCGCTGCCCGCGAACCGGACCGCCGCCGCGTCGTCGCCTCCGTCTAGCCCGACGACCAGGTCGGGTGTGCGATACCCGACCAGGCCCGAGATCATCTCTTCGAGCTCGCCGGGCGGGATCTTGCAAGCGCATCCGCCGCCGTGGGCGAACTGGGTCAAGCGGATCGGTGGCATCTGCGCAGACTACGTGAGGGTCCTAGGATGCGGTCACCAGGGAGGCGTCTGGGTCCTGGTGGGCCCCGCGGTCTTCAACACCGTTGAGGCCGGGTATCTCGGTCTGGCGGGTTCGATTCCCGTCCGCCTCCGCGACCCGGGGAGGCCTGCGATGTCGAGTGACGATCCCCGCAGGAGGATTCCCCGTACGGACGACCTCCTCGGCTCGACGGTCCTGGCCGAGGCCGTCGAACGCCTCGGACGAGCCCCGGTCAAACGCCTGGTCATCGAAGCCCAGGCCAAGGCTCGAGCCGGCGAGATCCACCCCGACGCCGTGCTGACCTTCGTCGTCGACGGCCTCCCAGCGACGGCCACGTCGCTTCGGCCGGTCGTCAACGCGACCGGCGTCGTCGTGCATACCAACCTCGGCCGCGCACCCTTCTCGGCGGCCGCCCGCGGCGCCATGCTGGCCGCTGCCGGGTATGTCGACGTCGAGCTGGACCTGGCGACCGGCAAGCGGGCCCGACGAGGGGCGGCCGTCCTCGACGCCCTGACGGCGGCGACCGGGGCCGAAGCGGCACTGGTCGTGAACAACGGAGCGGCGGCGGTCGTCCTGGCGGCGACGGCCCTCGCGGCAGGCCGTCAGATCGTCGTGTCGAGGGGCGAGTTGGTCGAGATCGGCGACGGTTTCCGGCTGCCCGATCTCGCGACGTCGACGGGTGCGTCGTTGTGCGAGGTCGGGACGACGAACCGCACCAGCGTGGCCGACTATGCCCGTGCGATCAGCGACCGCACCGGCTTCGTGCTCAAGGTGCATCCCAGCAACTTCCGCGTTCACGGGTTCACGTCGACGGTCGCTATCGCCGAGTTGACCCGGCTCGGCAGGCCGGTCGTGGTCGACGTGGGGTCAGGATTGCTTTATGCCGACCCCGCCCTGCCGGACGAACCTGACGTCACCACCGCGCTCGCCGACGGCGCCGCTCTCGTGACGGCCAGCGGTGACAAACTCCTCGGTGGCCCGCAGGCCGGACTCATCCTCGGCAAGGCGGAGTTCGTCGAGCGTCTGCGCCGCCATCCCCTGGCCCGGGCTGTGCGGGTCGACAAGCTCACGCTGGCCGCGCTGGAGGCGTCGATCACCGGACCGACGACGCCCGTCACCCGGATGCGCCGGCTGACACCGGCCGACCTGATCGACCGCACGACCGCGCTCGCGCAGGCAGTCGGCGGTCAGGTCGTCGCGTCGGCCGGGCAGGTGGGCGGGGGAGGCGCCCCCGGCGTCGACCTGCCCGGGTTGGCCGTCGCGCTGCCGGAACGCGTCGCCGTCGCCTTGCGGCACGGCGATCCGCCGGTCCTCGCTCGCGTCGACCAAGGTCGTTGCCTGGTCGATCTGCGCTGCGTGCCCCCATCGAGCGACCGCGCCCTCACCAGGGCGGTTCTCAGAGCGCTCGGGACCACTCCGACCCCGAGCGCGGCCCTCCCGTGAGGGTCATCGCCACGGCCGGTCACGTCGACCACGGCAAGTCGACCCTGGTCACAGCGTTGACCGGTACGGACCCGGATCGGTGGCCCGAGGAACACGCCCGCGGCCTCACCCTCGACCTCGGCTTCGCCTGGACTCGGCTGGGGTCAGGGTTGGAACTTGCCTTCGTCGACGTGCCGGGCCACGAGAAGTTCATCGCCAACATGCCCGCCGGTGTCGGCCCGACTCCGGCGGTCATGTTCGTCGTCGCTGCCGACGAGGGCTGGCGTCGGCAAAGTCAAGAGCATCTCGACGCGATCGCGGCACTGGGAATCGACCGCGGCCTGCTGGTCGTGACCCGGAGCGATCTGGCGGACCCGTCGTACGCCCTCGACCAGGCCCGCGCCCACCTCACCGGGAGTCCGCTCGCCTCCTGCCCGGCTGTGGCCGTGTCGGCCCGCACCGGTCAGGGCCTGGACGACCTCCGCCTCGCCCTCGACGACCTCTGTCACCGTCTCGACGCGCCCGATCCCGCCGCCGATCCCCGACTGTGGATCGACCGGGCCTTCACGATCCGTGGGGCCGGCACCGTGGTGACCGGCACCCTCTCGTCGGGCGCGCTCCGGGTCGGCGACACCGCCGACGCCGCCGGCCACCGAGTCATGATCCGCGGCCTGCGCTGCCTTGGGGAGCCGCGAGACACGGTGTCGGCTCCCGCGCGAGTGGCGCTCAACCTGCGCGGTGTCGTGGTCGGCGAGGTCGGGCGTGGTCACGCGCTCACCCGGGGTTGGCATCACACGTCGGTCGTCGACGCGCTGGTGAATCCCGAGGTCGAGTTGCCGGAGCATGCCATGGCTCACGTGGGTACGGCGGCTCACCAGGTGCGGATCAGACCTCTCGCGTCTGGGGTGGTACGGCTGGCGTGGCCTTCAGATCTCCCTCTGAGGGCCGGTGACCGGCTCGTGCTGCGCGACCCCGGGCAGCAGCGGGTCCTGTGCGGTGCCGTCGTAGCGGATGCCGACCCGCCGACGTTGACCCGCCGCGGCGACGCCGCCCGCTGGGGCGGGCAGCTCGCCGTACGTCAACCCGTCGCCGACGCTAGCTGGGAATTGAACCGACGCGGTCACACCACCGTGGCGCACCTGCGGTCCCTCGGTGCCGACCCGGCGACCCTGCCCGCCGACGCCATGCGCCACCGCGATCTCGCGATCTCGGCCGACCAGTGGCAGCGCTGGCTCGTGGCCCTGACGACGGCGGTCACCGAGTTCAGCCACCAGAACCAGCTGCAAGCCAGGATGCCGATCCCAGCCGCCGCGCGGGCGCTCGGATTGCCCGACCAGCGCGTGCTGGTGCGACTGGCGCAGGCCGCCGGACTGGCGGTCGAGGGCGGTCACGTGTCGCTGCCCGGAGCGACCGTGTCGCTCGGCGATGCGGAGCCTGGCCTGGCTGCCCTCGAGGTACGGCTTCGCCAGACCCCGTTCGCGGCCCCGGAGCGCGACGAACTCGCCGCTGCCGGACTGGGTACGGCGCAGGTCGCCACAGCGGTGCGGCTCGGCCGCCTGATCGACCTCGGCGACCAGATCGTCCTACTACCGTCGGCCCCCGCACTGGCGATGCGGGAACTGGCGAACTTGCCACAGCCGTTCACGCTGAGCCAGGCCCGCCAATGTCTGCACACGACCCGGCGAGTCGCCGTACCCCTGCTCGAACAACTCGACCACCGTGGGTGGACCCGACGGCTCGACGGAACTCTGCGCGAAGTCGTGCGACCCTCCGACCCGCCTCAGGACTGACCCTCACCGGCCGCGTCCGCCGCTGCTTCCAGATCGGCCACGACGAGCCGGCGCATCGTCAGCATCGCCTGCATGGCCGCGTTGGCGCGGGCGCGGTTGGTGTCGGCGAGCAAGTCGTACATGCGTTTCGGCACGATCTGCCACGAGATGCCGAATCGGTCCTTTAGCCATCCGCACTGGGATTCTTCGCCGGTCTCGCCGATCAAGCCGTACCAGTAGCGGTCGACCTCGGCCTGGTCCTCACACGCCACCGCGAACGACACCGCCTCGGTGAACGGGAAGCCGGGCTTCTCGTTGAGCCCCTGAAAGCGGGTCCCGAGCATGTCCCACTCGGCCATCAGAAGCCTGTGGCTGCCGTCGGGGTAATGCTGCTTCGAAATCACCCGAGAATCCGGGAACAACCCCGTGTAGAACTCCAGGGCCTCGGCCAAGGTGCCTGGGAACCACAAGCACGGTGTGATCGACATCACTGTTCTCCTTTGTCGAGCCAAGCGTCCAGTTTGGCGTACGCCTCGTCTCCGTCAACCCCCGGATTGAGGCCTCAGTGAGCCTTGAAGACGACCTTCCCGGTGCGCGGGTCGGCAGTGTCCAACGCCACGCTGACTTCCTGGCCGAGTTCCACCGGGCCCAGCACTTTGGCCATGACCGCGGGCTCGGCGAGGTAGACCTGACCGCTTTGTCCGTCCTTCTCCAGTTCCACGACGGTGCCGGTGAACGTCTCCCCGACATGGGGTTCCAAGACCAACGCCTCGAGCAGATCGACGATCCCCCGCTCGTACTTCTTGGCGCGTTGGTCGGAGGCGGCCATGAGCGCGGGTAGCCCCGCCAATTCGCGGGTGACCCAGACGGGCACGGGCTGGCCGGCGCACAGCGCGACGCAGACCTCTCCGCCGTACCGGTCGACCAGACGGCGCAGCGGCGCGGTCACGTGCGCGTACGGCATGGCCAGAGCTCCGTGCTCCAGATTCCCTGCTGGTAGGGCACCGTCGAACGGTGTGTAGCCGGCGCCCCGGAACAGCAGGGTGCTCGACGTGATCATGGCCAAGTGGGTCGGAACGCTGGGATCGAGCGAACGCACGAACTCGGGGTACGACATGGACCCCGGCCAGGCGATCTTCAAGCCCTTCGCGATCCGGCGCAGCCAATCGACGTTGCGTTGTTCAGCGGGCGGCAGGGTGCGGAGCAAACCGACTTTGCCGTCGATCATCATCTGGGCTGCGGCTGCTCCGGTCAGTAGCGAGATCTGGGCGTTCCACCCGTCGATCGGCCGCGGAGCGCGAAACACGAGCTTCCACTGATCACCGTCTGCCTCGATCTCCTGGTCAGGGATGTCCAGGCTGACACCACCCCGCTCGATCTCCTGCTGTTGGCGCAGGCGTCCCACGATCTCCAACAGGTGTAGGGAATCTGTGGCTGTGCCTTGGTCGAGTTGGTCCTGGACTTCTTCGTAGGTCAGTTGCGCCCGGCTCCTGACCGCCGCCCGCTCCACGCGGGCACTGATCTGGGCCCCGTCGCTGTCGAGTTCGATCGTCCACAGCAGGGCCGGGCGGGCGTGGCCGTCGGCCAGCAACGAGGCAGCGCCCTCGCTGAGAACCGGCGGGTGCAGAGACTCCCGCCGATCAGGCGCGTAGACCGTCTGCCCGCGACGGTGCGCCTCGACGTCGATCGGATCGCCGGGGCTCACCCAGGCGGCGACGTCGGCGATCGCATAGTGAACCGTGTAGCCGGTGCCGTTCTTCGCGACGTGGACGGCCTGGTCGAGGTCCATCGACCCGGGCGGGTCGATCGTGACCAGTTCGAGGTCGGTGCGGTCGAGATCGGGCAGAGGTCGGGGATGTTCGACGACGGCCTGGGCGGCAGCGACCACCGGAGGTGGAAACTCACTCGGGATCTCGAGGCTGGCCCGCAAGTCGGCGAGTCCTTGAGCGATCTCCGCGGGCACGGCAACGGGACGCAGGTGCAGGTTCGGCATAGCTCCTACGACCTGACCAGGATTCGGTCGCATTCCTCGCAGCGCACGACCTCGTCGGGCGGGGTGGCGAGATAGCGGTCGTAGGCGGTCGGCGTCGCTTCGAGGCCGCACCCGGTGCATCGTCGGCCGCTCAGGGCCGAAGCTCCCGTACCCCCCAGCCGGGCGCGGATGCGGTCGTACAGCTCGAGCAATGGCCCGGGGATGTCTTTGACGAGTTCGGCCCGCGCCCCGCGGCGTTCTGTGGCCTGCTTGGACAGGTCTGCGGCGGCCGCGTCCCGCTCGGCCATGAGCGACCGCATCGTGGCCTCGACCTCCGCCCGTCGAGTGGCGATGCGATCACGGTCGGCCTGAGCGTCCTCGAGGGCCTGCATGAGGTCGAGTTCGGCGTCTTCGAGGGTCACGATCCGCCCCTTGAGGTGCTCGATCTCGTCGACGATGTTGCGCAGCACCTTGGGATCGGTGATCGACCCCGAGTCGACCCGCTGCTGGTCGCGTTCCAGCCGTTGACGCACCGGCACCAGGTCGGCCTCGGCCTTCTCCTGGGCCGACGTGGCATCGCTGAGCACGGTTTCGGCAGCGACCAAGTCCTGTCCCAACGTGGCCCGCTTCGCCGCATGCGCCTTGAGCAGGGCGTGCTGCGGGAGGGTCTGGGCGCGATGCTCCAACTGGGCCAGGGCCGTGTCGACCGACTGAACCTCGATCAGACGCAGTTGGGCTGCCGGGTCGGCCTTCATGCGGCCTCCTTCTCACGCGTGGGTCGGTGGTGACTCTACTGACCCGCCCTGGGCACTCGACGAATCCCGTACCCAGCGTCGCTCAGCTATTCCAGCGCACGATCGCGGGTGACTCCTTCTCGTACCCGAGAATCGACACCGAGGCGGTGTCGAGCGGGAAGCTCTGCCCACGTGCGATGTCGATGTCGAGCCAGCAGAGGGCCAGCACGCGGCCGGCATGGCCGTGGCTGAAGCAGATCGCCTTGTCGACCCCGGAGTTGCGCACCCGTTCGACAACCTGTGACATCCGCGCGATGATCATCACCTTGCTCTCGCCGCCCGGGCAGCGGCCGCTCCAGATCCGCCAGGACGGCACCATCGCGCGGATCTGCGGACTGGTCAGGCCCTCGTAGTCGCCGTAGTTCCACTCCTGCAGGTTGTCGTCGACTTCGAAGTGGTCGAACCCGGCCAGTTCGGCCGTCTTGCGCGCGCGAAGCCTCGGGCTCGACAGCACCAGGCCGAACTCCGACGGGTTCAGCTTCTCCCGCAAGGCAGTCGCCTGGGCGACCCCCGCATCCGTGAGGTCGAGATCGGTGAAGGAGGTGTGACGGCCGTTCGCGCTCCACTCGGTCTGGCCGTGGCGAACGATGTACAGCATGGTCATGCGCGGGACTCCTTGGTCGACGGTCGGCGGCGGGCTGCGGTGCCGACGCTAGGCCTACCATGGGGCAGTTGCCGGGGGTGCCGCTAGTTGCAGGGAGCGATGATGTCGAGCGAAGAGCAGGTCCGACTTCCGAACCGGGGGATCCCGTTCAGTCAGGCGTTCAAGGATTTCATCTGCAAAGACTGGGCCCCGTACGACGAAGGCCTGCCCTCGCCGTACCCCGCCACCGCCCACACCGCCCCTCGTCGCGAGCGGCTGAGCCGGCTCTTCCCCGGCGTGCGGTTGGTGATCCCGGCGGGAGGTTTGAAGGTACGGTCGAACGACACCGACTTCCGGTATCGCCCCCACGCCGCGTTCGCCTACCTGAGCGGGCTGGGCACCGACCGCGAACCCGATTCGGTCCTCCTCCTGGACCCGGTCGACGACGGCCACGAAGCGACACTCTTCTTCAGCCCCCGGGCGCCTCGCACCGACGAGGAGTTCTACGCCTCCAGCCGGTACGGGGAAATGTGGGTCGGTCAGCGCGAGTCTCTGGAGGAGATGTCTGCTTTGAGCGGTCTGGCCACCCGCCCGATCGCGGAGCTCGGAGCGGCGCTGGCCGGCGATGCCGTACCCCTCCGCGTCCTGCGTGACGCCGATCCAGACGTGGCGGTCCTCGTCGACACCGCGCGAAGCGGCGCCCACGACGAGGCCGACCACGAACTCCAGGTCGCCCTCAGCGAGATGAGGTTGGTCAAGGACGCTTTCGAGATCGAGCAACTGCGCGCCGCCTGCGCGGTGACCGCAGCGGGGTTCGAGGCCGTCGTGGCGGCACTTCCTGAAGCGGTACGGCGCGGCCGCGGCGAGCGGTGGGTCGAAGGGGTGTTCGGCCTGTACGCCAGACACGCGGGTAATGCGGTGGGGTACGACACGATCGCAGCTTCGGGGGACCATGCGTGCACCCTGCACTGGATCCGCAACGACGGTGACTTGGCGATCGGAGACCTACTGCTGCTCGACGCAGGGGTGGAGTTGGACAGCCTCTACACCGCGGACGTGACACGTACGGTGCCGGTCTCCGGCCACTACTCCCCCGCCCAGCGAACGGTGTACGAAGCGGTTCTCGAGGCCCAGCGCGCCGGAATCGCCGCAGCCAAGCCCGGGGCGAAGTTCTCCGACGTCCACGACGCCGCCATCGCCGTGCTGGCCCGGCGGCTCGAAGAGTGGGGCATCCTGCCGGTGACGGCCGAGGAGTCCCTGTCCGCCGAGGGCGGGCAGCATCGGCGGTGGATGGTCCACGGCACGTCCCACCACCTGGGTATCGACGTGCACGACTGCGCGCAGGCCCGCCGGGAGAACTATCGCGATGCCGAACTGCGCGAGGGGATGGTGATCACGGTCGAACCGGGGTTGTACTTCAAGTCGACCGATCTTCTCGTTCCGGACGAGTTCCGCGGCATCGGGGTTCGGATCGAGGACGACATCGTGATCACTGCCGACGGCTGCGACGTCCTCAGCGACCAGTTGCCGACCGACCCCGACGCGATCGAGGCGTGGATGGAGAGAGTCTGGGCGCAGGCCCAGCCCTGACCGTCAGGGTTTGGTCCGCGCGGGGGCGACGGCAGGTACGGCACCCGATTGCGCGAGCCGGGTGACCGCTCCGCTCACCGCCGTCACCGCGACGATCGTGACCATCGCGCCGAGCAGCAGTGCCGTGTCCTCACCGGGCGCTAGCACGCCCGAGCTGGTCCCGAGGGCCGCGGCCGCGACCGGAACTCCCAACTGCGCCGACGTCATGACCGCCACCGAGAGCGGCTGGCGGGTGACCGTCAGCACAACTCTGGCGCCGACCGCCGCCAGGCCGAGTACGACCCCGAGACCGATGACGCTCGGGTGGGCCATGAGGTCAGCCAAATTGAGAGAGGAACCCAACCACACGAAGAACAGTGGCCCGAGCAACCCTTCGGTGATCGCGAAGGTCTGGTTCGACAGGCGCTTCGGCTTCCCGATTCCGGCGATCGCGAGACCGGCGACGAACCCCGCGAGCATGATCGAGACGTGCATCACCTGGGCCACCGCGGCGAGCCCGAACAACAACACGAGCATGATCCGCAGTTCGAGCGCCAGGCCCCGCTCTTCGGACAGTTCGTGCAACGCCTTCCGGCGACCGGTTCGCTCGGCCCAGTCCAAGAACGCGAACGCTGCAGCGCCGAGCACCAGCACGATCACCGCCCCCAGCGCGGCACGGCCCGCGCTGCCAGGGTCCAGCACGAGCGGCAGTGCCACGATGCAGGCCGCGTCGGCGATCGCGATCTGCGGCAGCATCTCGACGATCGGCTTGGCGGTCAGCGGCGAGCCGTTCAGCGACGGCATGATCACCGATGCCGACGACGAAGCGATCAGCACGGCGTACAAGGCTGTATGCCCGGTTCCGAAGACCCGTGAAATGAGCAGGCCCAGCGGGACGGCGACCAGCCCGACGACGACCGCCCGCAGGGCTCCCTTGGCCAGGCCCGCTTTCATGGCGGGGTTTCTGATGGGCACGTGGCTGCCGGCGACCAGCATCACGAGCGCGAAACCGACTTCGGCCATGAACGAGAAGGTCGGGTCGCTGGCGTGGAGGACCTTGAACCCCGACTGTCCCAGGATGAGGCCGACGACGAGTTCGCCGATGACGATGGGGATGTGAGCCCAGCGTTGCAGGGTCAGCAATGGGCCGACGAGCGCGACCGCACACACCAGCACCAACACCGCAAACGACATGCCTACCCCTCGGGCAGATCGGCGATCAGCACGGGAATGTCGGTGTTCTCGTCGACGTAGTAGCTGGCGCAGACCCGGTGGTAGCCGTCTGCGATCAGTGCCGGCGTTCCGGTCCGGGCATTCCCGCGCACCATCAGGATCGGCGACAACGGCTTGCCCGCCTTGACCTTGGCCAGGTCAGCGGTGACGTGCACGTTCGACGTCGGCAGCAAGTCCAACCGCGAGGCCCTCAAGATGTCCTTCGCCTTGTAGTGGGCCTCCTGGGCGCTCCTGAGCGTGGCCACGACCTGCCCGGTCGCGGCGTCGTCGAGCACCATGGACAGGTACGACGCAGCAGCCGGATAGTCGTGGGGATCGGGAGTCGGCATCCAGGTCACGACCTGTTCGTGCGTTGACACCATCCACCTCCAATCGGCGGATCATCCCACCTCACCGGGGTGTGCGGGGCGCCGATCGCGATACTCACATGTTCACGGCCGACGAGCAGGGCTCCACGTCCGGCGTACACCCACTACTGTGCGAGGTCGTGACCGAAGAACTGACGCACGTGGTCCTCCCGGAATCGGAGATCCCCACGCACTGGTACAACATCGTCGCCGACCTGCCCACGCCGCCACCGCCGCCGCTGCATCCGGGCACCAAGCAGCCGTTGGGTCCCGACGACCTGTCGGCGATCTTCCCGATGGAACTGATCGCCCAAGAGGTCGCGCAGGAACGGTGGATTCCCATCCCGGAGCCGGTCCGTGAGCTCTACAAGCTCTGGCGCCCGTCGCCGCTGGCCAGGGCCCGCCGCCTCGAGCAGGCGCTCGGCACGCCGGCCCGGATCTACTACAAGTACGAGGGGGCCTCCCCCGTCGGCAGCCACAAGACGAACTCGGCCGTACCCCAGGCGTACGCCAACGCCAACGCCGGCATGAAGAAGGTCGTCACCGAGACCGGTGCCGGTCAGTGGGGCTCGGCCCTGTCCTTTGCCGCCGAGGCCTTCGGCCTCGACTGCGAGGTGTTCCAGGTCAGGAGTACGTACGACTCCAAGCCGTACCGGCACGTGCTGATGGAAACGTTCGGGGCCACGGTTCACTCCTCGCCGTCGGATCTGACCGATGCCGGCAAGGCTTTGCGCGAGCGCTTTCCGGATACCCCCGGATCGCTCGGCATGGCGATCTCGGAGGCCGTCGAAGTGGCCATCAAGGACCCGACCGCGAATTACTCCCTCGGCTCGGTGCTCAACCACGTGCTGTTGCACCAGACGGTGATCGGCCAGGAGGCGATCAAGCAGTTGGCGCTGTTCGGCGAGAAGCTGCCCGACTACTTGTTCGCGTGCGCCGGAGGTGGCTCCAACCTCGGCGGCATCGCGTTCCCGTTCCTGCGAGAGAACCTCGACGGTCGCGGGGCGACCGTGATCACCGCGTGCGAGCCCCAGGCTGCCCCGTCGCTGACGCAAGGCGAATACCGCTACGACCACGGCGATACCAGTGGCTACACGCCGTTGCTGAAGATGTACACGCTCGGGGCCGACTTCGTGCCGGACCCGGTGCACGCCGGCGGTCTGCGGTACCACGGCATGGCTCCGCTCATCTCCCACGCCTACCACGAGGGCTTGCTGCAGGCGGTCGCGATCGGTCAGATCGAAGCGTTCGAGGCTGGCACGCTGTTCGCCCGCGCCGAAGGGATCGTGCCTGCGAGCGAGTCGAACCATGCGATTGCCGGAGCCGTACGGCAAGCCCGCCAGGCGACCGAGGCCGGTGAGTCCCCGGTGATCCTAATCGGTGTTTCGGGATCCGGTCAACTGGACCTGCCGGCGTACGCGGAGTTCCTCAGCGGTCGGATGGCCGACTCCTGACGCTCGCCCGCGGGGCGCGGGACGGACCGTGAGAGACTGGACGCTGGGGCGACCGCACGGCCGTCCGACGAGGGGGTACGCACGCCTATGGCCGCACGACCGATTCCTGCCGGCCAGGAACCGAAACCTCTGCCGGAGCACCTGCTGGGGCTCGTGAAGGACGCCGTACCGCCCATTCACCCGGCCGGTCGACCGTTCATCGCGGCCCCGCTGGTGGTCGCACTGGCGGGGTGGAGGTACGGCTGGGTGCGCCGGCTGGCGCTCGCCACCGCGGGCGCCGTGGCCCTCTTCTTCCGCGAGCCGAGGCGGGTTGCACCCACCGAACCGGGCGCCGTCGTGGCTCCGGCTGACGGGGAGGTCAGTCTGGTCGACGAAGCCGTACCCCCGGCCGAACTCGGGCTGGGCGACCACCCCCTGCCGCGGGTGAGCATCTTTCTCTCCGTGCTCGACGTTCACGTGCAGCGAGCCCCCGTCGCCGGCCGTGTCGCCGCCATCGCCTACACCCCCGGCGAGTTTCTGCCCGCCGACGTGGCGGACGCCTCTCAACGGAACGAGCGCAACTGCCTGCGGATCGACACCCCCGACGGCACGTCTGTGGGCGTCATCCAGATCGCCGGGCTGGTGGCGCGACGGATCGTCTGCCAGGTCGACGAGGGCGACGAAGTGGAACTCGGTCAGACGTACGGCCTGATCCGCTTCGGATCGCGGGTCGATACGTATCTGCCCGCCGGCACCTCGCTGCGTCCCGTCGTCGGACAGCGCATGATCGGCGGGGAGACGATCCTGGCCACCATCGGCTGATCCATGGACGACCACGTTTCACTGACCCCGATGACCGAAACGGGCCTCGGCGACGACGCCACCCCCGACGCGCCTCCCCAGCGACGAGGTGGCGTCGTGATCATCCCGACACTGCTCACTCTGTCGGCGTTAGCCGCGGGGCTGAGCGCGGTCAAGTACTCCTCCGACGGCGCCACGGGCCTGGCGTTGGGTCTGGTAGCGCTGGCGGCGGTGCTCGACATGATGGACGGGCGCGTGGCGCGGATGCTGCATGCGCAGTCCAAGATGGGCGCCGAACTCGACTCACTCTGCGACGCGATCGGCTTCGGCGTCACGCCCGCCCTGATCGTGTACTTCACGCTGATCCACGGGCGCGGAGGTGGTCTCGGTGACCTGGGCTGGGTCGCTGCCCTGGTCTATGCGGCCGCGATCGTGTTACGCCTGGCCCGGTTCAACACCCTGCTCGATGACGACGAACAACCCGTGTTCCACAAGGAGTTCTTCTCGGGCGTTCCGTCTCCGCCGGCCGGCTTGCTGGCCCTGGCGCCGGTGGTCGCCTTCGTGAAGTTCGGACACGGCTGGTGGACCGATCCGTACCTCGCCTCGGGCTGGCTCGTCTGCATCGCTGCGCTGGCCTTCTCTCGCATTCCGACCCTGTCGATGAAGACCGTGAGGGTGAACCCGCGACTGCTCCCGTTCATCCTGGCCGGATTCGTCATCCTGGTCGCCGCCCTGGTCACGCAGCCCCTGGTCACGGCACTCGTGCTCGGCTTCGGCTACCTCCTGCACATCCCGTTCGCCGTACGTACGTATGCCTGGTTGTCGTCGCACCCCGACGCCTGGGCGGTCCAAGGTGCCGAGCGTCGCGCGATCAAGCGGGAGACCCGCCGCCGCCCCCGTCCCCGGCCTCCGCGACGACGGCCGAGACTGCGCGTCTAGTACTTCTAGTCTGTACGGCTTACTGCCTCACCGGCATCCGGGCCAGGACTTCTCGGGCGCTTTGGGCGACCTTGTGTTCGCAGAGAATCTCGTACCGGGTCGCGACGATCTGCTGCACCGAGTTGAAGTCCCGCTTGCCGCGCGTCATGGCGTACCCGATCAGCGCGAACACGACACTGATCCCGACGCTGATCGCCAGCGCCCAGAGCAGGGCCTGCAGGAGGGGCACGCCGGGCAGGAACAGCAGCATGATGAAAAAGAGGATGAACGCCGTACCCAGGCCCTGCATCGCTCCTTGACTCGCAACGGTCCCCCACGTCTTGCGGCTGAGCACCCGCTCGACGGTCTTCAGATCCGTGCCGACGATCGCCAAGTTCTCGACCGGGAACTGTTCGTCGGAGAGGAAGTCGACGGCGGTCGCGGCCTCGGCGTAGGTGTCGTAGACCGCCACGTGCTGCGGATACTCCAGGGTGAAGAGTGAACCCGTTCTCGGGTGTACCGGCTGCTGGGACATGTGAACCTCCTGATCGGGCAACGGCCCGGGCAAGCCCCCGTATTCCAGGCCGGGCCTGCGCGGCAGCTACAGCCGTCCGGCCTTGGCGAGAATGCTGCGGGCCAACTTCACGCCCGCTTCGTCGACCATCTCCTCGTCGACGACGATCGCGCCCACCGCGCCACCGGCCTGGCTGGTCGCCACCTCGTAACGGGCCAAGATCTTCTCAGCCCGCTCGACGGCGCGGATCGACGGTGTGAAGACCTCGGTGCCGATCGACACCTGGTCGGGGTGCAGCACCCACTTTCCGTCGTACCCCAAGGCCGCCGACGACGTCGCCGCCTCCCGGAAACCGACCAGGTCGCGGATCGCCGCGTACGGGCCGTCGATCGCCGCCAGATCGTTGGCTCGGGCAGCCAGCAGGATCGACATGAGCACGTGGTGGAACGCGTCAGCCGGATAGTGCTCCGGCTGGGAACCGACGTTGAGCGACACCATCCCCAGCGACGCCATGAAGTCGGCCGGGCCGAAGACGAGCGACTCCAGCCGCGGCGACGACGCCGCGATGGCCTGGACTGCCGACACGCCCGACGCATCCTCGATCTGCACTTCGATGCCGATCTGTCCCTTCGGCAGGCCGTTGAGCCGCTCGACCTGACCCAGCAGCAGGTCGAGGGCGACGACGTGCTCGGGGCAGGTCACCTTCGGCAGGACCACGGCGTCGACGTACCTCCCGGCCCCGCCGACGACCTCGATCACGTCGGCAGCCGTCCAGGGGGTCGTCCAATCGTTGACCCGGACCGTGACCAGCCCAGCCCGCCACCCTTCTCCCGACGTCAGGGCGCCCACGATGCGCTGACGCGACTCGGCTTTCACCGACGGTGCGACGGCGTCTTCCAGATCGAGGAACACGGCATCCACGGCCAGGCCCCTGGATTTGGCGATGAAGCGGTCGCTGGAACCCGGGACGGCGAGGATGGTTCGGCGCGGTTTCTGTGTGCTCACACCCGCGACTCTACGGCTACCCTTGCTGTCCGTGGCCGGGACGACGATGTACATTTCGAGGCTTCGTGGCCTTCCGGTCATCGACGTGGACGGCGAGACGATCGGCAAGCTCCACGACATCGTGATCCAGGTACGGGGCCAGGGCCGCCCCCCGCGCGTCAAAGGCCTGGTGACCGAACTCTTCGCGCGGCGTCGCACGTACCTGCCGATGGAGCGGGTCTATTCCATCGATGCCGTCCAGATCGTGGTCTCCGGCGTGGTCAATACCCGGCGCTTCCACCGCCGGGAAGGCGAGACGTTGGTCGTCGAGGATCTGTTCGGTCGTCGGGTCGTGAGGCGTGGGGGTACGGCAGCGACGACGGTCTTCGACGTGGCCATGCATGCCGGCCGGGCGGGCGACTGGGAAGTGTCGAAGGCTGCCCTCCGCGACATCCCGAAGGGTCTGCAACTGCCCAGCCGGATGCAGGTGACGGTGGTCCCGTGGCAGGACGTGCCCGATTTCACCTTGTCGGGGGCCGATTCCGGCGATGCGCAAATCGCCGAGATGTTCGACATGAAGCCGGCCGACGTCGCCCGGGAACTGCACGACATGACACCGGACCGCAGGGCCGAGGTCGCCCACGCGCTCGATGACCGGCAACTCGCCGACGCGATCGAGGAACTTCCCGAAGACGAGCAGGTCGACTTGATCACGCTGCTCGACCCGGAACGGGCCGCCGACGTGCTCGAAGAGATGGACCCCGACGACGCGGCCGATCTCATCTCAGAACTGCCCGACGACGTGGCCGAGACGCTGTTGGAACGGATGCGTCCTGAGGACGCGCAGGACGTGCGGGATCTGCTCGCCTACGACGACGACACCGCGGGCGGCATGATGACGCCCGAGCCGATCATCGTCGCGCCCGACGCGACCGTCGCCGACGCCCTCGCCATGGCGCGGTTGGAGGACATTCCGCCGGCCTTGGCCGGCATGGTGTTTGTCTGCCGCCCACCGCTGGAGGCACCGACGGGCAAGTTCTTGGGTGGCGTCCACCTGCAGAAACTCCTGCGCGAACCACCGTCGACCCTGGTGAGTCACCACATCGACAAGGAGTTGCGGCCGTTGCTGCCCACGGCCGACCTGGCCACCGTCAGTCGCTACTTTGCGACGTACGACGTGGTCGTCGTCCCCGTCATCGACGCCGAACGTCACCTGTTAGGCGCGGTGACCGTCGACGACGTGCTCGATCACATGCTGCCCGAGGATTGGCGCGGCATCCAGATGGAGGGCGTCGTCGCGCCGACTGAGGAACGTCGTGGCTAGGCCGCGCAAGAGGATCAACGCCGACCGGCTGAGCAGCCCCGGTCCGATCAAGCACACCTGGGTACCGCACCTGCGGATGGACTCGGAGACGTTCGGCACGTTCGCCGAGAAGTTCGCGCGGTTCATGGGTACGGCGGGGTTCCTGATCTGGATGTCGATTTTCATCACGGTCTGGATCGTGCTCAACGTGGTGTTGCCGGAGGCCAAACGGCCCGACACGTACCCGTTCATCTTCCTGACGCTGCTCTTGAGCCTGCAGGCGTCGTACGCAGCCCCGCTGATCCTGCTCGCCCAGAACCGGCAGGAGGCCCGAGACAGGATCACGGCCGACGAGGATCGCAAGACGGCGTCGCAGTCACGGGCCGACATGGCGTTCCTCGCCCGCGAGATCGCCGCGCTGCGCATGCGGGTGGGCGACCTGGCCACGCGTGATTTCGTACGTTCAGAGCTGCGCGACCTGCTCGAGGAACTCGACCAGCGTGACGTCGAGGCTGTCGCCGAAGACGACGCGGACGACGAGGGCGTGGTCGGTCGGCTTAGGTAACCTGGCGCTCATGTCCGACGAGCACCACCTGCTGCCCAAGATCCGTGCCGCCCTGCACACGGTCGACGATCCCGAGATTCATCGGCCGATCACCGACCTCGGCATGGTCGACACGATCAGCGTTGACGACGACTCGCGGGTCACTGTCAGGATCCTGTTGACCACCGGCGGCTGCCCCCTGCGCGACCGGTTGCGCAACGACGTCACCGCTGCCGTGATGGGCGTCGACGGAGTCTCGGCCGTCCGCGTCGACATGGGTGTCATGGACGAGGAGCAGCGGTCGGCGCTGCGCACGATGCTGCGCGGCGGGGTTCCCGAACGCGACATCACGTTCGCCCGAGCGACCAGCCGTACCCGCGTGATCGCCGTCGCCTCCGGCAAGGGTGGCGTGGGCAAGTCCAGCGTGACCGTCAATCTGGCGCTGGCGCTCGCGGCCCAGGGACTATCGGTCGGTTTGCTGGACGCCGACGTGTACGGCCACTCCATCCCCGACATGCTGGGGCTCGACGAAGACGAGGGCCCGACCGCCCTTGAGGACGTGAACATGTTGCTGCCGGTCGAGGTGTACGGCATCAAGGTGATCAGCGTCGGCATGATGAAGCCGAGCCGAGACCAGGTCGTAGCCTGGCGCGGACCCATCCTCGACCGCGCGCTCACGCAGTTGCTGGCCGACGTCTACTGGGGTGATCTCGACTACCTGTTGCTCGATCTCCCCCCCGGCACGGGCGATATCCAGATCTCCCTGGGCCAGAAGCTGCCCAACGCCGAGGTGATCGTGGTCACGACGCCGCAGCAGGCAGCCGCCGAGGTGTCGGAGCGAGCGGGCACGATGGCCGGAATCATGAAGCAGAAGGTGATCGGCGTCGTGGAGAACATGGCCTACCTGGACGTCACCTGTCCCCACTGTGACCAGCCGCATCGCGTCGACCTGTTCGGCAGCGGAGGCGGCCAGAAGGTCGCGGCCGGGCTGACCGGCCGGTTGGGGTACGACGTCCCCCTGCTCGCTGAGATCCCGTTGGAGCCTGACTTCCGAGCCGCCGGCGACGCCGGCACACCGCTGGTCATGGTCGACGCGACTCGCCCGAGCGCGGCAGCGATCGCCGGGCTCGCACAGCGACTCTCGACCACCAAGAAGAGCCTGGTCGGCATGCAACTGGGCCTGTCCCCCGTCGGCTGAATCCTTGGGAAGCGCTGACGTCAGCCCAGGCCAACCTGCGGGTGGAGCCGTACCCTTCGCGTCGCGACGCTCATCAGCCGCCGTGGCACCCATCTCACATCGTCGGCCAGGTCGTGGCACAGTGGCGCCCGTGACCGTTGTCTGGGAGGTACCACTGGTCGACCCGACCCACTTGGTCCTGCGGGGCCGTACCTTCGACGCGGCCCACCCCGCCGTGATGGGCATCGTGAACCGGAATACCGACTCGTTCTATCCGGCCGCGAGGTTCGGCGCTCTCGAACCGGCCCTCAAGGCGATCGGACGACTCCTCGACGAGGGCGCGGACATCATCGACGTCGGCGGAGTCCGTGCCGGTCAAGAGGGCGACTGGGTCGACGCCGCCGAGGAGATCGACCGCGTCGGGCCCCTGCTGCGGGCCGCGCGTGCGTCGTACCCGAATGCCATCCTCAGCCTCGACACCTGGCGAGCCGAAGTCGCCCAGGCGTGTTCGCCGTACGGCATTGACCTCGTCAACGACACCTGGCAGGGGGCAGATCCCGAGCTCGTGCACACCGCCGCCTCGATCGGAGCCGGGTACGTGATCTCCCACACCGGCGGAGCACCGCCCAGAACCGACCCGCACGACGTGACGTACGGAGACGATCCCGACGACGTCGTCGCCGACGTCCTCACGGTGTTGTCGGTCGGCGCCGCGCGCGCGGTTGCCGCGGGCGTTCCGGCGGAGCGGGTGCTCGTCGACCCGACCCTCGACTTCGGCAAGACCACGGCCCATTCGCTGAGGGTCCTGCGCGCGACTGCCCAGGTCGCCTCCCTGGGTTTCCCCGTGCTCCAGGCCTTGTCGCGCAAGGATTTCGTCGGAGAAACGCTCGACCTGCCGATCGACGACCGGCTCGAAGGCACGTTGGCGGCGACCGCGGTGGCGGGCTGGTTGGGTACGGTCGCGTTTCGGGCCCACGACGTACGGGCGACCCGTCGCGTCGTCGACATGGTCGCCTCGATCCGGGGATCGAGACCTCCGAAGGTCGCCCTGCGCGGTGTGCCCGGGAGCGGCCGGTGACCCCGCCGGTGGGGCGGCAGACCCGACGGCTCGTGGACACCGTGACCGATCTGTTGTCCAGGCTCGACGCGGCGGTCGCTGCGTACGACAAGGCCCGCGACCAGGTCGTCCACCAGTTCGGGATCGTGCGGGACGCGCTGGTGACGCGCGAACTCCGGAGGCTGCCGTTGGACGACCTGAGGCAGGCCAGCGAGCAAAGACTGCTGCTGTCGCCGCTGACTGCGGCTGGGTACGACCGCGTCGGAGACATCCTGGGCATGTCGACCGACGACCTGAACCGCATCCCGGGCGTGGGCGATGCCAGCGCCCGGACGATCCGAGGTGCCCTCGACGGCTTCGTTCGCGCCGCGACCGCGGACGTCCGCTTCAGGATCAAGCTGGACCCAACCGATGCCGCCAGCACGAGACTCCTCCAGTCCTTGCGCACGTACCGGCAACTTCTGCGCGTTCGCGACCCCCTCCAGCAGGAAGCGCGTCGTCTGCGGACCGGTCTCCCGCGGGCACTCGCCGATGCGTTGCCGGCCACCTCCCGACTGCGCTGGTGGTTCGCCGGTGACGCCGCGAAAGCCCAAGCCGCCCAGGCGACCGCATGGCTCGACGACGTGCTTCGATCCACCTCGGTGTTCGACCAGCTTGGCCAGGCGGAGCGGGCCGTCGCCGGCGAGGGAGGCGATGTCTGGCCTGAATTCGAGGCAGCCGCATCCGACTGGTACGCCTGGTTGAGCGAGGTGGTGCCTCTGGGCAGCGAGGGCGCTGCCCGTGGCTTCCTCTCCGACGATCTCGTGGCCCGCGTCGAGGCCGTGGAGTTGGACGACCGGCTGCGGACCGTGACGCTGCGCGGGTACCAGGTGTTCGGCGCCCAGTTCGCCATCGCCCAGGAGCGGGTGATCCTGGGCGACGAGATGGGTCTGGGCAAGACGATCCAGGCCCTCGCCGTACTCGCCCACCTCACCTCACAGGCGTTCCCCGGGCCACGTCCGCCGTACCTCGTCGTCTGCCCGGCGACCCTGATGAGCAATTGGGAGCGCGAGACCCGTGCCCGGACCCAGCTCGATGCCGTGGTGATCCACGGCGCGGACCGCCAGGACGAGGTCACTGCGTGGCTGCGTGGAGGAGACGTGGGGATTACCACGTACGAGACGCTGCGGAGGCTCGAACTCCCCCACGACCTCGCGCTTGGGGCGCTCGTGGTCGACGAGGCCCACTACGTGAAGAATGCCGCCACCCTCCGGGCCAAGACGGTGACGGCTTTGGTACGGCGGACGCAGCGGGTTCTGTTCCTCACCGGGACACCGATGGAGAACCGGGTCGAGGAGTTCGAAGTACTGGCCGGGCTACTGCGGCCGGGGCTGATCGCGCCGGGGACGAGCCGCGGATTGGGAGCCACCGGGTTCCGCAAGGCCGTCGCGCCGGTCTATCTGCGTCGCCGTACCGAAGATGTCCTCGTCGAACTGCCCGACCGCGAGGAGATCGACGAATGGGTGGACTTCACGAGACAGGATCGGTTGGCCTACGTCGCCGCCGTGCACGACGGCAACTTCATGGCGATGCGCAGGGCCGGCTTCCAGACCTTCGACCCGCAGACGTGCGGAAAGGCCGATCGGCTCACGGAACTCGTAGAGGAAGCGGCGGCCAACGAGCGGAAAGTGGTGGTGTTCTCGTTCTTCCGCGAGGTCGTCGACGGCCTGAGCGGCCGGTTGTCGACAGCTCGCGGGATCCCACCCGTGTTCGGGCCGATTTCCGGCGCGGTCGGCGTCTCCCGCCGCACCGAGGTGTTGGACGCGTTCACCGCGTGTCGAGGACCGGCCGTGCTGGTGGCCCAGATCCAGGCCGGCGGCATCGGGTTGAACATCCAGGCGGCGTCGGTGGTGATCCTCTGCGAACCTCAGATCACCCCGACCGTCGAGGAACAGGCCATCGCCCGGGTGCACCGGATGGGGCAGGTACGGTCGGTGCAAGTACATCGCCTGCTGAACCCAGACACCGTCGAGGAACGCATCCGATGGTTGAATCAGGGCAAATCCCGTGAGTTCGACCTGTTCGCCGCCCGCAGCTACGTAGCCGAAGCGACCGAGTCGGCCGTGGACGTGACCTACGAAGCCCTCGCCACCCGACTCGTGCGCGAAGAACGCGAACGCTTGGCGCTCGAACCAGCGACCTGACCCGGTCGGGCGAGGGTACGGTGTCGGCCGTGAACCACCCTGCCGTCGACGAAGACTCTCTCGAACCCCAGGACCTGATCAGGCGATCACATCTGATCGTGAAGGGCGGGCAGATGATGCTCGCCGCGGGTACGAGTTCGCTGCGGGTCCGAGAGCTCATGCAGGCATTGGCGCGGTCTCTGGGGATGGACGCACTGCACGCGACGATCACCTACACCGACCTGGTCGTGACCGTGAACCGACGCGGCACGTTCCGCACCCAGGTAGGCGAGGCTCGCCGCCACGGCGTGAACGCCCACCGGATCGCCCAGCTGCAACAGCTGACCCGACGACTGAGTCGGGGCGAGGAGGTCGACATCGAGCGGACACTGCGCCGGATCGAGCACACCGCGCCCCTGCACCGTCCGTGGTTGCTCGTCGTGCTCGTCGCCCTCGCCTGCGCTTCGGTGACGGTGCTGGGCCACGGTTCTTGGCGCGAGATCCTCGCGGTGATCCCGGCCAGTGCGCTGGCGTACGCACTGCACCGCTCGCTGGTGCGGGCGCAGATCAACTTTCTGGCGGTCGTCGTCACGTCAGCCACGACGGCCTCGGCGCTCTACCTCGGATTCGCGGCCTTGGTGGCGGCAGCTCTCGGCACCGGCCCCAGCGACCGGCTCACCGTCGGACTGGTTTGTTCGCTCATCTTCCTCGTGCCCGGATTCCCCCTGGTCACCGCTGGATTGGATCTCACCCGACTCGACCTCCAGGCGGGAGTGCCACGCTTGGCGTACGCGCTCATGGTTCTGCTCGCGATGGCGATCGGATTGTGGCTGGTCGCCGCTCTGGCCGGTATCAAACCGACCGACGTCGGCCCCCTTTCGTGGTCGCCACCGCTGCTGTGGACCGTCTCCGTCGTCGCCAGCTTCACCGCCGTGTTCGCCTGGGCGATGATGTTCAACTCCCCCACGGCTGCGGCCGTGGCGTCGGGCGTCATCGCCGCGATCGGCAACGTGCCTCGCCTCCTCATGCTCGAGCGGGGCGTGAGCAACCACGTCGCCACCTTCGTCTCGTGCGTGCTGATCGGCTTGTTGTGTGCCGGGGCCGGGCGCCTATTGGACCTGGAGAAGATCATCATGACCGTCCCGACGTTGCTCGTGTCCATTCCCGGCGCGGCAGCGCTGAGGACTCTGCTCTACTTCGACTCGGCCGACATCGTCAGGGCGATGGCGAACGGCGTCGAGACCGCACTCGGCGTCATCGCGATGGTCGGGGGTCTGTCGGTCGCCCGGATGGTCACCGACCCCGAATGGGCGTTCACCAGGCCCGATCCGCCTCGTCTGCGGCTCAGACTCGGCCGCTAGGTGGCCTCGCTGTCGTACGGCACCCTCACCAGTGCGGGTACGGCCGTGTCCCGCATCGAGTCCGCCAGCCCGGCGCTGGCGCCGGCCAGCGTCTCACTTGATTCGTCGAGGACTTGCTTGGTCTCGGCGATCGCATCCCGTACAGCCGCGACTTCGCCGGCGTCGAGCAGATGCCGTTGCACGAACGTCTTCGGGTTGAGGTCGCTCAGTTTGATGTCGTCCCACTCCGGACCAAGTTCAGCTCGCAACTGCCCCTTGGCGTCGTTGGCGATCCCGTTGAGATAGCGGAAGATCCGCCCAGCCTTCCGGGCGATGCCGGGCAGCTTCTCCGGCCCGAACATGACGACGGCCAGGATGACCAGCATGACGATCTCCGGCGCGCCCAAGTCCACGCTCGGAAGGATAGTCGCCGTCGCCGGCGGGTTTCCCCGGCACCACAGAACGAGGGATCGTCGCAGGTCAGGCAGGTGACAGCGGTCTACAAACCGGCTGAGTCGAGCAGCGCCACGAAGGTCGCCGTTTGCTCGGGCGTCGCGTCGAGGAGCGGCGCCCGGACTGGCCCGGCCCAGTGACCGCGCGCGTTCAGCCCGGCCTTGACCAGCATCGCGCCCTGCGTGGCGAAGACCCCCGTGTAGACGCCGAGCAGACGCTGGTATCCGGCGAGCGCCTTCGACTGCCTCCCAGCCACCCAGTCGGCGACCAGCTCTGCCGTACCCGCACCCGTGAAATGGGTCGACGTGCCGACCACGCCGCAGCCGCCGATCGACAGGATGGGCAGCACCAGCGCGTCGTCTCCGGCGTAGTAATCCAGGTTCGTGTTCGCGATGACGACGGCGGACGCGCCCAGTTGACCCTTCGCGTCCTTGACCGCCACGATCCGCGGATGTTCTGCGACCTTGAGCAGGGTCTCGGTCTCGATCGGCACGCCGGCCCGGTGAGGAATGTCGTACAGCATCACCGGCAGGTCCGTGCTGTCGGCCACGGCGACGAAGTGGGCCGCGATGGCGTCCTGCGGCGGGCGGGAGTAGTACGGCGTCACCACGAGCAGCGCGTGGGCCCCGGCATCGACCGCATCGCGAGCCAGGTGCACGGTATGCGCGGTGTCGTTGGTGCCGACCCCGGCCACGATCTGGGCTCGGTCCCCGACCGCCGCGACGACGGCCTGTAGGAGTTGCTTTTTCTCGGCATCGGTGGTGGTGGGGGCTTCACCGGTCGTGCCGTTGACGACCAGAGCATCGTTGCGCTGCTCGTCGACGAGGTACGTCGCCAGCGCCTCCGCAGCGCCCAGGTCGAGTGACCCGTCGGGTGCGAACGGAGTCACCATGGCCGTCAGGACTCGCCCGAACACGCCCATGCGTCAGCTCTCCTGAACGACGACCAGGGGGTCGCCGTCGCTGACCACGTCGCCCGGGCCGACCACGACTTCGGTCACGGTTCCGGCCACCTCGGCGAGAACGGGGATCTCCATCTTCATGGATTCGAGCAGCACGACCGGATCGGTCGGTCCGACCTTCTGCCCCACCGCTACTTCGACGGACAACACGCTGGCGACGATCTCCGCGTTCACGACGTGACTCATGGCGGTCATCGTAGTGGCGGGTGCCCGCGCCGATGCCACCCGTTTCGCGGCTGGGTACCGGTAAGGTGACGCCCGTGAGTCCATCAGCCGCCACGCCTGGCAAGCATGCACCGAAGCCCGCCGCCTGGGCGTACACCGAGGACTACGTGCCCGATACCGACATCGGCCAGGCCGCACGGCATGCCGCCGCCGACCTCGGGTTGATCTCGCCGAGCCGTGGGGCCGCGCAACTGCTGACCTTCCTGACCAAGGTCGTGCACGCCAAGGCCGTGGTCGAGATCGGGACCGGCGCCGGGGTCGCCTCGTTGGCCTTGCTGGCGGGGATGGCACCCGAAGGCATCCTGACCACGATCGACCCCGAGGCGGAGTACCAGAACACCGCTCGGAGTCTCGTGGCCAAGACTGGCGTCCGCCCGCAACGGCTGCGCACGATCGCGGGTTCGCCGCTCACGGTGCTGCCCAAGCTGAGCGACGGGGCATACGACCTCGTGCTCATCGACGGCGAGCCGGTCGAATCACACGAATACCTCGAACAGGCGCTCCGCCTCCTGCGGCACGGCGGAGTGCTCGTGCTGCACCACGCCATGATGGGCGGCAAGGTCGCCGATCCGACCAACTCCTCAGACGAAGCACTGATCATCCGCGAAGTGTTGGCCGCGGTCGCCGAGATCGAGGAGCTGACCCCGATCCTGCTGCCGGTCGGCGACGGCATCCTGGCCGCCGTCAAAGCCTGACTCCCACTCATCGGGCCGACCCGCAACCGCCCTGATACGTCTGTGGGGCGGACACCGTCTCCGGTGCCCGCCCCACAGTGTGAGTTCGCTGATCAGTCCTGAGGAACCTTCGTGTTCTTCGACAGGGTGACGACGCCGTTGTCGGAGACGCTGAAGCCCCGAGCCAGGTCGTGGTCACGGTTGACGCCGATCTCGACGCCGTCGGGAATCACGCAGTTCTTGTCGAGGATCGCGCGGCGCACGACGGCGTTGCGGCCGATCCGGCAGCCGGAGAAGACCACCGACTCTTCGACCTTGGCCCACTTCTCGACCACCACGTTGGGGCTGAGCACCGACCGGTCGACGTCGCCGCCGGAGATGATGCAGCCGGCGCTGACGATCGAATCCTCGGCGTTGCCCCGGAGCGTGAACTTCGCACCGGGGGACTGCGCCTGCTGGGTCCAGATCGGCCACTTGCGGTTGTAGAGGTTGAACTCAGGGTCGACACTCACGAGATCCATGTGGGCCTCGTGGTAGGCGTCGATCGTGCCTACGTCGCGCCAGTAGTTCTTGTCCTTCTCTGTGGAGCCGGGTACGTCGTTCTTGGTGAAGTCGTACACCTGCGCCTGGCCCTGCCCGACGAAGAACGGGACGATGTTGCCGCCCATGTCGTGCTTGCTGCCCTCTTCGGCCGCGTCGTCGTGGAGCGCATCCACGAAAGCCTTGGTCGAGAAGATGTAGTTGCCCATCGAAGCGAAGGACTCGTCGGGAGAATCGGGCAGTCCGGGCGGATCGGCCGGCTTCTCGAGGAACTGGTTGATCTTGTTGTCCGCACCGGCGTCGATGATGCCGAACGCGCTGGCGTCCTTCTTCGGCACCCGGATCCCGGCGATGGTCGCGGCCAACCCGGAGTCGATGTGGGCTTCGAGCATCTGCTCGACGTCCATCCGGTAGATGTTGTCAGCACCGAACACGACGATGTAGTCGGGCTGATCGTCGTCGATGAGGTTCATCGACTGGTAGATCGCGTCGGCACTGCCCATGAACCACTGCTTGCCGGTGCGCTGCTGGGCAGGCACGGAGGTCACATAGTTGTTCAACAGCGTCGACATGCGCCACGTCTGGGAGATGTGACGGTCGAGCGAGTGGGACTTGTACTGAGTGAGAACGGCGATCCGGTGAAGATCGGAGTTCACCAGGTTGGACAGGACGAAGTCGATGAGGCGATACGTGCCGCCGAAGGGAACGGCAGGTTTCGCCCGATCGGCCGTCAGGGGCATGAGGCGCTTTCCCTCGCCGCCCGCGAGGACGAGCGAGAGCGCATTCGGTCGGGTCACCATGGCTTCGACCCTAGTGACGCAACGGAAGCCCCGAGCGGATACTGCCAAGTGTTTCCCCATAGGACAGGTCTACGCCGCATCCGGCGCGGGGCACCAGGTCGGGTGCGAATTCCGTCGGCAGGGGTGGCCCGCCTAGCCTGCCTCTGTGACGTACCCGCACCCGACGGCCGGACCCATGTCGTCGACGTACCGGGTCGTGACGATCGCCTTGCTCGTGCTGACGACCATGATCGCGTTCGAGGGGATGGCCATCACCACGGTCATGCCGATGGCCGCCGAAGAGCTGAGGGCGGTGTCGTCGTACGGCCTTGCCTTCAGCGCGATGATGACCGCGATGCTGCTGGGCATCGTCGTGGCCGGGGCCTGGGGTGACCGGGCCGGGCCGCTGCCGGTGCTCTACGCGGGTCAGATCCTGTTCGGGCTGGGCTGCGCCGTGTGCGCGGTCGCGGCCACGATGCCGGTTCTCCTCGCGGGCCGGGTGGTCACCGGCATGGGTGGTGGCTTGGCGATGGTCGCCGAGTTCCTGGCGATCGGGCGGATCTATCCCCTCGCCGTACGGCCGAAGGTCTTCGCCTGGCTGTCTGCCGCGTGGGTATTGCCGTCGGTCCTCGGCGCACCCCTGGCCGGGTGGCTCGCCCACGTCTTCTCGTGGCGAGCTGTGTTCTGGGCGGCCGTAGCCCCGGCCGTCGTGTCGTTGGCCCTGATCGTGGTCCGACGAGCCCATTTCCGCACCGTCGCCGAGGTCAGCGGGGTCACCGAACGCGCCGAGCACATCCGAGCACTGCGCCTCGGCAGCGTTGTCGCGCTCGGCAGTGGCGCGGTTCAGTACGCGATCCACGAAGTTCCGCCACTGCTCTCCTGGCCGATGGCGATCGCCGGGTTGGGCCTGGTCGGCCTGGGCGTCGCCGTACCCCGTCTGCTGCCCGCCGGCACCATGGTCGCGGGTCCAGGGGTGCCTGCTGTGATCGCCTCGCGGGCCCTATTCAACGGCGCGTTCATGGGTACGGTCACGTTCATTCCGCTCGGACTCGTGCTGGAGTACGGCTTGTCGGCCAGTGCCGCCGGGGCCGTGATCTCGGTGGGCGCGATCGGCTGGAGCGTGGGGTCCTGGATCCAAGGACGGCTCGGTGCGATCGACGTCGAGCGCCGCAAGGGCCTGGTCGTGTGGGGCGCGGTCGTGCTGATGATCGGGGCCACGATCCTGGCTGGACTGTGGGCCGTACGCGCGCCCGCCTGGTCGATGGGCGTGGTCCTCGTCCCCATGGGGCTGGCGATGGGCATGGGGTCGACGTCGCTGTCGGTGCTGGTGCTGGAACTCTCCCTGGCCGCTGAACACGCGAATGCGTCGTCGGCTCTCCAATTGGCCGACGTACTGGGAACCGTGGTCTCGGTCGGCGCCGCAACCGCGGCCTATGCCGTATGGCACCGCGCCGGCAGCGTCTCCGACTACGTGTGGATCTTCGCCGGCTTCGCTGCCCTGGCTGCGATCGGCATCCTCGCGGGCCGGCGTTGCGCACCGACGGGACCGGACGATCAGTCCCGTGGCGGGATGTTGCAAGTCTCTGCATCCCCCCCGGACCCGGTAGACCCGTGACAGAGTTCGGGCATGTCGCTTCGTGTCTCCATCCTCACTCGTGAGTACCCACCGTTCATCTATGGCGGCGCCGGCGTGCACGTCGGCCAGCTCGTGCCTCAGCTGCGCAAGTTCTGCGAATCCGTCGACGTCCAGGCCATGGGCGATCCGCGTGACGGCGCCACCTCGCACCCCGAGACGTACCCGGCTGGCGCCAACGCCGCCATCCGTACCCTCGGCGCCGATGTGGCCATGGCCGCGGCCATCCCCGAGGTGGACGTCATCCACGCCCACACGTGGTACGCCCAGTTCGCCGGCATCGTCGGTGGCCTCTACCAGGATGCCGCTACGGTCGTCACGGCCCACTCGCTGGAGCCGGACCGGCCCTGGAAGGCCGAGCAGTTGGGCGGCGGCTACCGCGTCAGCTCGTGGATCGAGAAGACGGCGTACGCCGAAGCCGACGCGGTGATCGCGGTCTCGGAGGCCATGATCACGAACATCCAGAACGCCTACCCCTTCGTGGGCCGCGACAAGATCTACGTGGTCAAGAACGGCATCGATCCTGAAGAGTTCAAGCCCGATCACAACACCGACGTGATGGAGTCCCTGGGCGTCGACCTGACCAAGCCGATCGTCGTGTTCGTCGGCCGGATCACGCGCCAGAAGGGCATGATCCACCTGGTTCGCGCGGCCCAGCAGTTCGATCCCGACACCCAGCTGTTGCTGCTCGCCGGCGCGCCCGACACGCCCGAGATCGCGGCTGAGTTCCACGAGGCGTTCGGCAAGCTGCAGGCTTCCCGCGGCGGCGTGACCTGGGTGCAGGAGATGCTCCCCCGGGCTTCGGTACGGCAGGTGCTCACCCACGCGACGGTGTTCGCGTGCCCGTCGATCTACGAACCACTGGGCATCGTCAACCTCGAGGCCATGGCCTGCGAGACAGCGGTCGTCGCCTCGGCGGTCGGCGGCATCCCCGAGGTCGTCGTCGACGGCGAGACCGGTCTGCTGGTCGCGTACGACCCGGCGAAGGCGGGCGACGCTGATTACATCGCCAACTTCGAGGCCCAATTCGCAGCGAACGTCAACGAGTTGACCCGTGACCGGGCAAAGGCCGAGGCCTTCGGCAAGGCCGGCCGTCAGCGCTGCATCGACGAGTTCTCGTGGGAGAAGATCGCCCAGGAGACCGTCGCCGTCTACGAGAAGGCGATCGCGGCACACAAGGCCAAGCAGGCCTGAGCTGCCGTACACGCAACGCGCCCCCGTCCGGACGAACCGGACGGGGGCGTGATCTGTTTAGTCGGGTCAGCCGACGACGCCGCGAAGCGCCTCCAGCAGATCGGTTGCCTCTTGAGCATTCAATTCGACGACCAGGCGTCCGCCTCCGTCGACCGGGACGCGCATGACGATCCCTCGGCCTTCCTTCGTGACCTCCATGGGGCCGTCACCCGTTCGCGGCTTCATCGCTGCCATCGCGTCCTCTACCTTTCCTGCGGGGGTTGAACGGGATCCATTATTCCAGGTTCCCCGCCGCGAGAACGAGTTATGGTCTCCGGCTCGGGCACGGAGGCCGGCTGGCCCGGTTGCTCGGGCACGGAGGCAGGCTGGCCCGGTTGCTCGGGCACGGAGGCGGGCTGGCCGATCTGGTCGGCAACCCGGGCGAGCAGCGCATCGACCTGTTCCATCGAGTAACCCCGCGGAACGACGGCGAACTCGACGTCACGCACATCGGCTGACGACAGCGCTCCGTCGGGCATCTCCGGCGCCACCCGATCGTCGACGACATCGGGCAGCTCGCCTAGCCTGCCCGTCGCCGCGACCGCCGCGACTCCGATGACCGCGACCGCCAGCGCCGCGATGAACCACTCCATCCGGTCAGCCTAGTCGTTGGAGGTCGGCCGTCACTTGGCTAGTTGGGGTCCTTCGGCGTCGGCTTCGACATGGGTCCGGTCATGGCAGCGACGACCTCGTCGACCGTATCGACGACTTGCAGGAGATCGAGGTCGGCGGCAGAGACGTACCCGGCGGGAAGGACGGTCGTTCGCAGCCACTCGATCATCGGCGACCAATACTCGCTGCCGACCAGAGCGACGGGGAAGTGATCGACCTTGTGGGTCTGAGTCAGCGTGAGTGCCTCGAACATCTCGTCGAAGGTCCCGAACCCGCCGGGCATGACGACGAAGCCTTGGGAGTACTTGACGAACATCGTCTTGCGGGCGAAGAAGTAGCGGAAGTTGATCCCGAGGGTGACGTACTTGTTCAGCGACTGTTCGAACGGCAGCTCAATCCCGAGACCGACCGACGTGCCCCCGGCCGCGCTGGCGCCCTTGTTGGCGGCCTCCATGATGCCCGGGCCGCCGCCGGTGATCACCGCGTACCCGGCCTCCACCAGCGACGCGCCGACCGCTTGAGCAAGCGCGTAGTGCGGGTGGGTCCGCTTCGTCCTGGCCGACCCGAACACACTGATCGCCGGGCCGAGTTCGGCGAGCGTGCCGAAACCTTCGACGAACTCACTCTGGATGCGAAGGACCCGCCACGGGTCGGTGTGCACCCAGTCGTTGGACCCACGGCTGGTCAGCAGGCGTTGGTCGGTGGTGGTGGGCAGTCGATCGGCCTTGCGCCGGATAACCGGGCCCTGGTTCTGTGTTTCGTCGCGGAATCGTTTCGCCACGAGCGACCACTATTCCGTTCCTGGCTGTCGCTCGCCAGTCCCTGCCCGACGACGACGCGCCCGCGGCTCCCTCAGCTGGTCAGCCAGGCCACCAGCGCTGCTCGGCAGGCGTCGAGATCGACAGCCGGGCAATACTCGTCGTCAGCATGGGCCAGGTTCGGGTCGGCCGGGCCGTAGTTCACAGCCGGGATCCCGAGCGCTGAGAAGCGCGCCACGTCGGTCCAGCCGAACTTCGGCCGAGGCTCTCCGCCGACCGCTGCCACGAACTCTGCGGCGGCCGGCTGGTCCAGACCTGGCCGGGCCCCGACCGCGAGGTCGAGGAGGCGTACGTCGTACCCGTCGAACAGCCTGGTCACCTCGGCCAGCGCCGCGTCGGCGTCTTTGCTCGGTGCGAACCGGTAGTTCACCAGCACCTCGCACCGATCGGGGATCACGTTGCCGGCGATTCCGCCGGAGATGCCGACGGCGTTCATGCCCTCGCGGTACTCGAGCCCGTCGACGACGACGCGCTGGGCTTCGTACGACTCCAGCCGCCGCAATGCCTCGCCCATCGCGTGGACGGCATTGCTGCCTCGCCAACTGCGCGCCGAGTGGGCAGCCTTGCCGTACGTGCTGACGGCGACGCGCAATGTCCCCTGGCAACCACCTTCGATCGCCGCCCCCGTGGGCTCCATGAGCACTGCGAAATCACCGGCGAGCAGGTCCGGCCGCTCCCGCGACAGCCGGTTGAGCCCGTTCCGGTCGGCGTCGACTTCCTCGTGGTCGTAGAAGATCCAGGTGACGTCGCGGGATGGTTCGGCCACCGAGGCAGCCACGGCAAGCGCGACGGCAACCCCGCCCTTCATGTCGCAGGTGCCACGGCCGTACACGCGCTCCTGACCGTCGACCGTCTCCCCCCACGACGGGAGATTGCCCGCGACCGGGACCGTGTCGAGGTGCCCGGCGATCACGACTCGTTCGGTCCGTCCGACTTCGGTCCTCGCGATCACGGCGTCGCCGTTGCGTTCGACCTGCAGGTGAGGTACGGCTCGCAACGTCTCCTCGACCTCGTCGGCCAGCGCGCGTTCGTTCCCGCTGACCGACTCGATGTCGGTGATCGTTCGCAGAAGGGTGACGAGGTCGGTCTGCACATCCAGCATGCCGTCAACCTATCGCCGAGCAGCCGAGCGCCCGGGCCTGTCACACTCCCCCGCTACTCTGGCCCGCATGGCAGAGCGGAAGGCATGGGGCTGGGGTCTGGCGACGGTACACGAGTCCGGGCAGGTGCTCGACACGTGGTACCCCGACCCGAAACTGGGCGCGTACGACGACTCGCCCTGGCCGCAGGGACTCGGTTTCGAAGCCGACGACGGACGTCACGTCACCGGGCAAGTCGTGAGGGTCGAGATCGACCTGGATGCGCCGCCGGCCTCCACCGCCGACGCCTACCTGCGTTTGCACCTGCTCAGCACCCGCCTGGTCGCCCCGCGCGGCCTGGATCTGACGGGCATCTTCGGAGTCCTCCCGAACGTGGTCTGGACGTCGGCAGGGCCGTGCGCGATCGACGGTTTCGACGAGGTACGGCTTCGCTTCCGGGGAGCGGGCCGGCAGCTCAGCGTGTACGGGGTGGACAAGTTCCCTCGCATGCTCGACTACGTCCTGCCGAGCGGGGTCCGGGTCGCCGACGCCGACCGGGTACGGCTCGGCGCCCACTTGGCGCCCGGCACGACGGTCATGCACGAAGGATTCGTCAACTTCAACGCCGGAACGCTAGGCGCGTCCATGGTCGAGGGGCGGATCTCAGCCGGTGTGGTGGTCGGTGACGGCACCGACGTCGGCGGTGGCGCGTCGATCATGGGCACGTTGTCGGGCGGCGGCCAGGAAGTCATCACGATCGGCGAACGGTGCTTGTTGGGTGCCGAATCGGGCGTCGGCATCTCGCTCGGCGACGACTGTGTGGTGGAGGCGGGTCTCTATGTCACGGCCGGCACCAAGGTCACGGTGCCCGACGGTCGTGTGGTGGCCGCCCGCGAACTTTCCGGCGCGTCGAACCTGCTGTTCCTGCGCCATTCGGTCACCGGACAGGTCCAGGCCAGGAGCCGCAACGGGGGGGTTGTCGAACTCAACGCGGCCCTGCACGCGAACTGATGCCTGACCCCAATCGGCTCGACCGCGGCACGCGAACCGCCTTGATCGGCATCGCGGTCGCGGTCCTGGTCTTGGGGACCTTGGCCTTCGTGGTGGGCCGTCTGTGGGGGCAGAACACGCCGCCGCCGATTCCGCCGCGGGAGCGGTGCGTCGCGACGGTCGGCGATCAGACAGCCGATCTCGAACTGGAGCAGGCGTACTACGCCGCGATCATCGCCGGCGTCGCCAACCAGCGAGGGCTTCCCCCGCGCGCCGTCTCGATCGCCCTCGCGACCGCCCTCCAGGAGTCGGGTCTGCGCAACATCGACTACGGCGACCGAGACTCGATCGGCCTTTTCCAACAGCGACCGTCTCAGGGATGGGGCACGGTCGAGCAGATCATGAACCCCCAGTACTCAGCCGGAAAGTTCTACGACGCCTTGGTCAAGATCCCCGACTGGCAGAACGGCGACATCAACGACGTGGCTCAGGCCGTGCAGCGCAGCGGCGTTCCGGACGGCTATCGCAAGCACATCGAGCGCGCGAAGATTCTGGGCAGTGCCTTGTCCGGCGAGACCCCGGCGGCGTTCTCCTGCCTGATCCGAGGCACGGGTACGGCCGACCCGGCCACGTTCGCCGACCTGGTCAAGGCGACGTACGGCGGCACCGCCCCTGCGACCACGAGCGGTCAGACCATCACCGTCACGACGGCCAGCGACCGCACCACATGGGCGGTCGCCGCCGCGGCCCAGGCGTGGGCGTCGTACCACGGCATCCGTCAGGTCTCGGTCGGCAACCGCACCTGGGTGGTCTCCGGATCGACCTTGGGGCCGTGGGCGACCGCGACGCCAGGGCCTGACCGGGCCGTACGCATCGGGTTCTGATCAGGCAGGCGGTTCGGCCGAAACGAACTGCCGGAGCGCCTCCGACAAGCCCTCCGGATACAACGGAATCATCCCTTCGTCGATGATCGGGCGCCACTCGCACCAGATGTCGATCCCGTCGTCGTTCAGGAACCCACCCTCGGCGGGAACCGGCAGAGGTGGCGCTAGCCGAGCCAGGTAGACGAACACCACCTCGTGCCCGAGATCACCGTTGTAGACGAAGATGTTCTCGACCACGGACAGCAGGGTCAGTGAGTCGCCGTCGAGGTCCAGACCCACCTCCTCGGCCATTTCGCGCACAACCGTCGCCCTGGTGTATTCGCCGTACTCCACGTGACCGCCCAGCAGGCGGTGGAAAGCGGTGGGGTGACTGGTCGCGTCGTGCCCCCGCCAGACCAAGTGCGAGGTGCCGGCGAGGAGCACGCAGTACGCCTTCAGCTTCGGCATCTGGCGCGCCACAGGGCCCTCAGATTCCTCGTCGTGCGCCTCGGTCACCGCCCCACCTTATCCGGCCGTCGACCACACCTAGCCCCCACGGAGTTTGTGCTTCAACAAGGCCAAATGCTGTCGTGATCAGGCGTAGTGTCGCGCACATGGCCCGCCGCTCCGTCCGATCCAAGTCGCCCTACGAAGAGTCCATCGGGTTCAGCAGAGCAGTGCGGCACGGCTCCTACGTGGCGGTCTCGGGTACGGCTCCGGTCTGGCCCGACGGGCACGTCGATCCCGACCCTCGGGTGCAGGCACTGCAGTGCTGGGATATCGCGCTCGACGCCCTGTCGCGGCTGGGTGGCCGGGTCGACCACGTGATCCGCACGCGGCAGTACCTCGTCAACGCCCGCCATGTCGACGCGGTCAGTGAGGCGCACCGGCAGGTGTTCGGCGACGTCAAGCCAGCTTCCACGATGGTCATCGTCGACGCGCTGCTCGATCATCGCTGGCTGGTCGAGGTCGAACTCGACGCGATGATCGACTGATCCTGCGCTCAGGAGGCGGCCGTACCCACGCCCGGTGTCACTCCGCGGCCGCCGACACCAACCGTGCTGCCGCGGCGGAAATGCGTTCGTTCGTCGCCGTGAGCGCCACCCGTACGTGCGCAGCCCCGGCTTCGCCGTAGAAGTCCCCCGGCGCGACGAGGATGCCCAGAGTCGCGAGCCACTCACAGGTCGCCCGGCCTGATTCTCCGCGCGTCGCCCAGAGGTAGAGGCCTGCCTCGGAATGGTCGATCCTGAATCCGGCCACCGTCAGGGCGTCGGCCAGGATCCGGCGGCGAGCGGCATAGCGCTCCCGCTGCAGGTCCACGTGCCCTTGATCTCCGAGCAGCACCGTCATGGCGGCCTGCACGGGCGTCGGAACCATCATCCCCAGGTGTTTGCGCACCGACAACAACTGGGAGACGACGGCCGAGTCGCCGGCGACGAACCCGGCTCGATACCCGGCCAGGTTCGAACGCTTCGACAGGGAGTACGCCCCGACCAGACCCGTGGGATCACCACCGTTGAGTGAGGCGTCCAAGACCGAGACGGGGGTGGCCTCCCACCCGAACTCGCCGTAGCACTCGTCCGCAGCCAGCAGGGCCCCGCGAGACCGCGCGTAGTCGATCCACGCCAGCGTCTGCGCCGCGGAGTCGACCCGTCCCGTGGGATTCGACGGGGAGTTCGTCCACACCAGCCGAGGTTGCTCGTGCTCGACGTCGTCGGGAGAGTCGGCGGTGACGACCCGGGCGCCGACCATCGCCGCGCCCACGGCGTACGTGGGATACGCCGTGGCCGGGATGACGACCGTGTCACCGGAACCCAGTCCGAGCAACGTCGGCAGCCAGGCGACGAGTTCCTTCGTACCGATCACCGGCAGCACGCCATGGTCACCGACGTCAGGGGCTCCCCAGCGCGACGACAGGTACGTACGGATGGCGTGGCGCAGCGCCGGCGTGCCCCACGTCAGCGGGTACCCGTGGGCGTCGGACGCAGCGATCAAGGCCTCGCGGCCCAGGTCCGGGGTCTCGTCGACCGGAGTTCCGACCGACAGGTCACAGATCCCGCTCGGATGTGCCGACGCGGTCCGGGCGGCACCACTGATCGTGTCCCAGGGGAAGTCCGGCAGCGCGAGCGGCCGGAACAGGGATGTCACTCGCCCTGTGGTGGCAACGCGGCGACCACAGGGTGGTCGTCGTCGATGACCCCGAGCTTGGCGGCGCCGCCCGGCGTGCCCAGCTTGTCGAAGAATTCGGTATTGACCGCCAGGTATTCGGAGTATTGACCCGGCAGGTCGTCTTCGTAGTAGATCGCCTCGACCGGGCAGACGGGCTCACAGGCTCCGCAGTCGACGCACTCCTCCGGGTGGATGTAGAGCATCCGATTGCCCTCGTAGATGCAATCGACCGGACACTCGTCGACACACGCACGGTCCTTGATATCGACACAGGGAAGGGCGATGACGTACGTCACTTCGGCTCCTCGAACTCTCGCTCAGGCGCCCGATACGGGCGCTCCCGCGACAATACCGCGCGTATCGCGAGTCGGGCGGTGGAGCCCGCCCAGCGTCAGGCCGGAGCGCAGACGATCTTGTCCTGAGGCGCGTAGCGCACGAAGAACTTCTCTTCCCTGGCTACCTGTCCACCCCGGACGAACAGGCGCGAATAGTTCACGTCGAAGCCCACGTTCGACCCCTGCGGCTCACACTTGGGGTTGGTCGAGGTCCGGGTCGTGGGCTGGGTGTAGTTCGACTTCACGAGCTCGGAGCTCCGCACCTCGTCCCAGGTCTTGGTCGACCACATCCGCACGGTGATCGACCCTTGAGAACCGGACGTCGACGGCTTGATGAACGACTGCACCAGCACCCCGTAGTCGGTGTCGTTGGAGAACCTCAGGTCGAGGGAGCCGTAGTAGACGGTCGCTTCCCGCCCGGCCGGGTACCGGTCGATGTAGAACATGTGCGGGTGGTGCTCGACGTCCTTGAGCCCGGCGAAGAACGCGGCGTTGAAGAACGTGGTCGCGCTCTGGCTGATCCCTCCGCCGGTCTCCTTGACCAGCGCGCCGCCCTGGATGACGTACCCGTCGACGTACCCGCGCTCTGCTGTCCTCGGGCCGAGGATCTGGTTGAGGCTGAACGTCTCCCCCGGCTTGAGCAGGGTGCCGTTGACCGTCGAGGCGGCCTTGCCGATGTTCGTGTTGCGATAGGCGGCGTGCGGCCAGTACGTCGTGAACTCGCCCGTCACCTCCTTCACGCCGAGCTTCTGCGCGGCTTCGGTCGTGAACGCGGCTTGGGCGACCGTGGCCTCGACCGTGCCGGTCCGCTCAGCGGCGGGTTTCGGCAGAAGAGGTGCGACAGCGGCTGCCAGTTTCTCGGCGGTGATGGTGAGGCCGTCCTTCGACGGGGTGACGGCGGGCTTGCCGTCGGCCCCGATCGCAATCTTGGCGTCCACCGGCGCGCCGAGCTGGACCGCCGCCATCGCATTGGTTGCGGAACTGAGCAGCTTCGCCGGGTCGACATTGAGCGTGAGGGCCCCGTCCTTGGCGACGAACGTGGTGGCACTGGCGATCGCCTCGGGCGACACCTGGAAACTGCCCTTGCCGGAATCGAGGGCGACGGGCGCCGCCACGGCGGGCTTCGCCAGCTTGGTCAGAGCGTCGTCCGCTTCGGCGGTGGTGATGTCGGGGTGGGCGATGGCAGCCTTGGCCGCGATCGTGGTCTGCTTGAGGTACGACGACACGATCTCCTCGGCGGTCCCCGGCTGGTCGACGGTCACGCCGTCGACGGCTTCGGTCCTGACCGGCTCCACGCCTTGGTAGGTGATACCGGCGTCGACCGGCGTCGTGTCCAGGGATGCCGCGGCCGTCGTCACCGCCGCCGACAACGCGCTCTGGTCGACCGCTGGGACCGGGTCGACCGTTCCGCCGCCGGTCAAGACTCGCCAGATATGGACCGGCGACCAGCTGCGGCCCACGCCGGTGGCGTCGACGGTCTTCTCCGCGTCGAGCGACAATCCGGCCGATTCAGGCGTGATCGTCGCGCTCTTGGCCTCGACGGTGAGGGTCAGCGGGGCGACAGCCTGGTCGGCCAGACCCGCCTTCACGGCGTCGATCGCGGTGGCTCTCGTCAAGCCGCCGAGCTTGATGTTCGACACCGTCGCGTTGCGCGGCACTGTGTCGCCGGCAGCGACGTACCCGGCTACGTAGGCGCCACCGACCAGCACCAACGCTGCGAGGCCGGACACGAGCGGCCAGCGGCGTCGCCGCTTGTCGGCGGGAGGCTCCGGCTGCTGCGCAAGGTCGTCCGACAGGGTCTCGGGACCTTCGGAGGGCAGGACTAGCGTCTCGTCGGGCCCCCGGGAAGGAGTCGGGACAGGCTTGTCGGATGGGGCGTCGGTCACACGGCACCTCGTCGGAAAAGTGGGATGAACCCCACCACGGTACCCCGATGATGGACGTTTCAAGAAACCGAGGCCACCGCGGCATCCGGGTTGCGAGGCGTCAACTCGCCGTCTGTCCGGCCCTGCCGTACCCGCAACTCGGTCAGCCGACCACGTCGCGAGGTGAGGCGAAGTGGCACGCCGAGCGGTGGCTGGACACGCCGTCGGGACGGTCGGTCAACTCCGGTTCAGTCACCGAACAGATCTCCTGCGCCTTCCAACACCGGGTATGGAACCGGCAGCCGGACGGCGGATTCGCCGGACTCGGCACGTCACCGGTCAGCATGATCTGGTCGCGTTTGCCGCGGGTCGTCGGATCGGGTACGGGGACGGCGGACAGGAGCGCTTGGGTGTACGGATGAGTCGGGTGGCTGTAGATCTGGTCTTCGTCGCCGAGTTCGACGATCTTGCCGAGATACATGACCGCGACCCGATCGGAGATGTGCCGTACCACCGCCAAGTCGTGGGCGATGAAGACGTACGACAACCCGAGTTCGTTCTGCAACTCCTCCAGGAGGTTGACCACCTGCGCCTGCACGGACACGTCGAGCGCCGAGACCGGCTCGTCGCAGATCAGCACCTTCGGGTTGAGCGCGATGCCGCGGGCGATGCCGATCCGCTGCCTCTGACCGCCGGAGAACTGGTGTGGGTACCGGTTGATGTGCTCGGGGTTGAGGCCCACCAGATCGAGGAGTTCCTGGACCCGCTTGCGCCGCCCTTCTTTCGGCACGACGTCGGGATGGATCTCGTACGGCTCGCCGACGATGTCGCCCACGGTCTTGCGAGGGTTCAGGGAGGTGTAGGGGTCCTGGAACACGATCTGGATGTCGCGACGCAGACGCCGCATGTCACCGCCTCGTTGGGCGTACATGTCGATCCCGTCGAAATCGAGCGATCCGGCGGTCGGTTCTTCCAGCCGCATGAGGAGTCGGCCCAGGGTCGACTTGCCGCAACCCGACTCCCCGACGACCCCGAGCGTTTCGCCCCGCTTGAGCTCGAACGAGACCCCGTCGACCGCTCGGACGTGCCCGACGGTACGGCGCAGCACGCCGCCTTTGATCGGGTAGTGCTTGACGAGCCCTTCGGCTCGCAGAACGACGTCACTCACCGGCGAGCACCTCCTGGCTGAAATGACACGCCGCCCAGCGCCGATCGCCGACCTCGAGCAGGGGCGGGGGTGCGCCCGTACGGCAGACGTCCTGGGCGTAGTGACACCGCGGGTTGAACGGGCACCCCGGTGGGATCCGGGTCAGGTTCGGCGGCAACCCGCCGATCGCATTGAGCTCGTGCCCCTTCTGGTCCAAGCGCGGAATCGAATCCAGCAAACCTTTCGTGTACGGGTGAGCCGGCTTGCGGTAGAGGTCGTACACGTCGGCCAGTTCGACGATTCTGCCGGCGTACATAACCGCGATCCGATCGGCGACGTCGGCGACCACACCCAGATCGTGGGTGATCAGGATGAGTCCCATCTTCCGTTCCGCCTGGAGGTCTTCGAGCAGGCTCATGATCTGGGCCTGGACGGTGACGTCGAGCGCGGTGGTCGGTTCGTCGGCGATGAGGACCGCCGGGTCGAGCGCGATGGCCATGGCGATCATGATCCGTTGCCGCATCCCGCCGGAAAACTGGTGCGGGTAGTTGTCGACCCGTTCCTTGGCGGCCGGGATCTTCACCCGCTGCATGAGCTGAATAGCACGATCCCGGGCGTCGGACTTGTTGAGCCCCCGGTGAACCCGAAACATCTCGGCGATCTGCCACCCAACCGGGAACACAGGATTCAGCGCACTGAGCGCGTCCTGGAAGATCATCGAGATCTCCGCGCCGCGGATCTTGCGCCGCTGGTCCTCAGGCATCGTCAGCAGTTCCGTGCCGCAGTAGCGCACGGAGCCGCCCGTGACGTACCCAGGAGGCGTATCGAGGATGCCCATGATGGCCTGGGCGGTCACCGACTTGCCAGATCCGGACTCACCGAGGATCGCGAGCGTTTCCCCTTGATCCAGCGTGAACGACGCCTTGTTGATCGCTTTGGCCACGCCGTCGCGGGTCCGGAACTCGACCTGCAGGTCCTCGACCTCCAGGAGTCGGCCGTCGACGGGCTGCCACACGCCGGCGGAGTCCATGATTTCGGTGGTCGTCATCTCACCGCAGCTTCGGATCGAGAGCGTCCCGCACGACCTCGCCGAGCATGATGAATGCCAGCACGGTCAGGGACAGGAACAGGGACGGGAACAACAACATGTGCGGTGCGGCGACGATGTAACCGAGGCCAGACGCCTCCGAGATGGCGATGCCCCAGCTGATGGCGGGAGGTTGTAGGCCGATGCCCAGGAAGGACAGTGTGGCCTCGGCGGCGATGTAGACGCCGAGGTTGATCGTCGCGACCACAATCACCGGCGCCAGGGCGTTGGGGACGATGTGGCTGACGATGATCCGCGCGGGATTCGCCCCGAGAGCTCGTGCGGCTTGGACGTACTCGTTCGGCTTGACCTGCAACACGCTCGATCTCATGATCCGGGCCAGGCTGGGCCAGCCGAGCACCGACAGGGCGAACACGACCTTGAGCACGACCACCATGTACGGCGTCTGCAGTGTGCTGGGGATCGAGTACATGATCACGATGCCGCCCAGCAACGTCGGGATCGCGAAGAAGATCTCCCCGACTCGGGACAGGATCGTGTCCACCCATCCCCCGTAGAAGGCCGAGATCGTGCCGACGATGCCGCCGACCAACGTCGTCACCAGCGTGGTCAGCACCCCGACCAGGACCGACGAGCGTGCGCCGTACACCGTCCGGGCGTAGACGTCGCAGCCCTGTAGGTCGAGCCCGAACCAGTGCTGGGCGCTCGGTGGCTGCCGGGAATTGGCCAGCACGCAGTAGCCGGGATCCTGGTTCGTGAATAGCTGCGGTACCGCGGCCATGAGCAGCACGAGCACGATGAGGACGACCGACACCCAAAACAGTGGGCGACGACGCATCTCCCCCCAGGCATCGGACCACAGAGACCGTGCCTTGTCCTGCGCGGCGGGGGCAGGTGCGGAAGCGTCCAGGGCCAGCTCGGCCGTCGCAGAGAGTTCTGCCACCTGAGGTTCGACGGGCCTGTCAGTCATGGCTGATCCTCGGATCGAGTACGCCGTACATCACGTCGACGACGAGGTTGGCCAGCAGGTAGATCAGGACCAAGACGGTCACGGCTCCGACGACAGACACGCCGTCGAGCTGGTTGATGCTGCGGTAGATGAAGCCGCCGATCCCGTTGATGTTGAAGATACGTTCGGTGACGATGGCTCCGCCCATCAGTGAGCCGATGTCGTACCCGATGAAGGTGATGACCGGGATCATCGAGTTTCGCAAGGCGTGGACACCGATGGTACGGGCCGCGCTCAACCCTTTCGCCTTCGCTGTCCGGACGTAGTCCGCGCGAAGGTTCTCGACCAGGTTGGTCCGAGTCAGACGCGCCGAGTAGGCCACCGACAGCGAGCCCAGCACCATGCCGGGTACGAGCAACTGTTGCCAGGCCCCTTGACTGGCTGTCACCGGGAAGATGCTGTTGAGGTCGAACTTCAGAATGCCGAACTGGGCCATCGAACCGATGACGAACACGGGAATCGAGATGACCACCAGGGTCGCTACCGTCACGAGCGAGTCGATGAAGGTTCCACGGCGGATACCCGCCACGAGGCCAGCGCCGATGCCAATGACGATCTGGAACAGCAGGGCCAAAATGGCCAACTTGATCGTGGTCGGGTACCGAGCGGCCAGTTCGTCGACCACTCGGTTGTTGTAGAAGTTGGTGCCCAAGTCTCCTTGGACGAGCCGGAGGAGGTAGAAGCCGTACTGCACCGGCAGCGATTCGTCCAGGTGGTAGTCCTGCTTGAACTTCGCGATGTAGGCGTCCGAACACGGCCGTTCACCGCATCGGCCTTCCCACGGCTCGCCGGGGAGCGCATACACGAGCGAGAAGATCAAGAACGTCGCCCCGATGATCACGGGGATCATCTGGAGCAGGCGTCTGACGATGTACGTACCCACGCGACCACCTCCTTGTGACACCGCTACGGCGGCACCCGGACGAACCGGGTGCCGCCGCGCGTGCTCAAACTACTTGACGCTGATGCTCGACATGTCCAAGACGCCGAACGCGTTGACCTGGACGTTCGTCACCTTGTTGGACCACGCAGCAGGCTGAGTGCGGTACCACAGAGGAGCCGTCGGGAAGTCGTTGGCGAGAATCGCCTCGGCATCCTGGTACAGCTTGTTGGCCTGAGCCAGATCCTTGGCCGCGGCCGCTTCCTTCAACTTCGCCTCGAACGCGGGGCTGTCGTACTTGGAGTAGTTCGAGCCTGCACCCTTGGCGTAGATCGGGGTCAGGAAGTTCTCGATGGACGGGTAGTCCATCTGCCAGCCGTTCCGGAAGGCGCCCTTGAGCTCGCCGGCCTTGGCGCGGTTCAACAACGTGCGGAAGTCCGGCGTGGTCTGCGCGACGCAATCCATGCCGAGGTCGTTCTTGAGGTTGTTGCAGACTGCGTCAGCCCACGGCTTGTGACCGCCGTCCTGGTTGACCGTCAGGGTGAAGGTGCCCTTGTAACCGCCGGCCGCGTCGTATGCCGTCTTGGCCTTCGCCTTGTCGTACGTGCACGGATCGCCGCACTGGCCCGCCTTGTAGCCGTCGACGACCGGGGAGACCCAGCCGGTCGCGGGGGTACGGGTGCCGTTGTAGATCTGCTTCGTGATCGTCGCACGATCGATCGACTCCGAGATCGCCTTGCGGAGCGCAGGGTTCTTGTTGAGTTGCTCATCGGCCGGCGAGAAGGTCATGACCTCGATCACGCCGGCTTCGCGAACGACCGTCCGGTCGGCGCCCAACTGGGCCTTCCACGCGTCACCGACCAACTGGTCAGGCGGGATCACGTCGGTGAAGTCGATGTTGTTGGCGACGACATCGGTGAAGGCCGCTGCCGGGTCGTTGTAGATGCGGTACGTGACCTTGTCGACGTGCCCCTTGTTGGCGCCCGTGTATTCGGTGTTCTTTTCGAGCACGATCTCCGTCGCCGTGTTCGACGTCACCTTGTACGGGCCGCTCGACAATGGCATCTTGCCGTAGTCGGCGTTGGCCGGGTCGGCGAGGTACTTGTCCGAACCAGGAGCGAACGCGGAGTAACCCAGCCGAACGGGCAGGTTCGACGTCGGCTCGGTCGTCTTGACCGTGAAGGTGTAGTCGTCGACCACCTTGAGACCGGTCATGGTCTTCGCGGCGGGGGCGTGACCTGTGCAGTCGGTCTTGCCATCCGCGCCAGAGCCACACTGCAAGGCGTCATAACCCTCGATCGGCTCGAAGAAGTAGCTGCCCTCGTGGCCGTTGGGGCCGTACGCCCCCACGTTCCACGCGTCCACGAAGTTCTTGGCCTTGATCTCGCTGCCGTCGGAGAACTTGTGGCCCTTCTTCAGGGTCACCGTGAAGGTGATGGAGTCGTCGGTCTTGATGGAGTCGGCCAGGTCGTTCTCAGGAGCGGCAGTCTTCGAGTTGTAGTGGACCAGCTTCGACGTCGTCCAGTCGATGACGTTGCCGCCACACACCTCACCGGTCATCGAACCGATCAGGGGGTTCTGCGGCGTGCACCCACGGATGATGATGGCGCCGCCATCTTTACCGGCTGCGGTCGCGCCACCCGTGGCGCCGGACGTAGTAGTACCGCTACTCCCGCACGCGCTGGCCACGAGGGCGAACGCGACGAGTGAGGCGGCGGCCAGGGGGCGAGTCTTTGCCCGCATAGATGAGCCTCCTTGGTTGGGCAAGGTGCCCGTACGGCATTGCACGGGCAGGTCGGGGTGTTCCCCGAGCGATGCCGCCCAACCTATTGCTGTCAAGCGATTTCAGCCACGGCCCCCGAGCTAAGACGGGAAATCGTTGTTCAGCCGTTACCTGACCAGACCTTCCGTGTGAGGAGGGGCTCGAGCTTGGACTCAGGTCTGACGCGCCGCCGCCGACGGAGGGGCAGACTTGCCAACGTGGCTCGCTCGGAACTCGTCGTCGACGTCCGCGGCCTGGTGAAGGTGTACGGCTCCCGCGGTTCGTACCACCGCGCGCTCGACGGGCTCGACCTGGTCGTGCCGTACGGGGGCGTCCATGCGTTTCTGGGTCCCAACGGCTCGGGCAAGACGACCACCATCCGGATCCTGCTCGGTCTGACCAAGGCTGACGGCGGCAGCGTGGCGCTGATGGGCGCGTCCGTGCCCGCCGGACTCAGCTCGGTCATGAGTCAGGTCGGCGCGATCGTCGAATCGCCGCGGTTCTTCGGCGGATTCACCGCCCGGCAGACGCTCGGCCTGCTCGCCGACGCCGCTGGAGCGCCGCGAGCGCGTGTCGACGAGTCCCTCGACCGGGTCGGCCTGCTCGACCGTGGCAACGACCGGGTGAGCGGCTACTCGCTCGGGATGCGACAACGCCTCGCGATCGCCACGACGCTGCTCAAGAACCCTCGCCTGTTCGTCTTCGACGAGCCCACCAACGGTCTCGATCCCGAAGGGATTCACGAGGTACGGCAGACCATCCGTCGGTTCGGCGACGAGGGACACACCGTGCTCCTGTCGAGCCACCTGCTGAGCGAGGTCGAGCATCTGGCCCACCGGGTCACCGTGATCTCCCACGGCCGTGCCGTACGTTCCGGTGCGCTCTGCGATCTCCTCGTCGGTGATCCGGGCATCTCCGTCGACATCGCGCAGGTCGACCACGCGACGGCCGCACTCGTCGCCGCCGGTTTCGCCGTCCGACGCTCGGGCCCCCGCTCCCTCGTCGCGACCGGCCCGGAGGCAAGCGCCCCATCGGTGGGGCGAGCACTCGCCACCCACGACCTGTGGCCTGACTCGATCGGCCCGCACAGACCCGACCTGGAACAGGCCTACCTTTCGTTGACAGGAGCCGACCGATGACCACGACCACCACGTGGCGACCACCCACCCACGCGCCGACCGCGTCGTACGGAGCGCTGGTCACCATCGAGATCCGGCGCTACGCGATGCGGAGGCTTCCCCGAGCGGCGCTGGCCAGTCTTGGGGCGCTGACCCTGGCGGTGTGGTTCCTGATCAGTCCGAGGTTCGTCATGAGCGTGGGCTCCCAGGCCGACACGGCGGAGATGCTCGGCGCCCCCGTCATCGCCATGACCGTACTGATGATGCTGCTGCTCTATGCGACGGCAGCCACGTTCATCGGCGCTGACAGTTCCAGCGGCGCGCTCTCCCAGTGGCTCACCTTCGCCCCCGATCGCACGAAGGTGTTCTGGTCCAAGGCGACGGCCGTCGCGGTCTGTTCGGTGATCGTGGCCGGTGCGGTGCTGGCACTCACGATGGTCGTGGCCTTTGCCACGTTCGTGGCCTCGGGCGTCCACGTGCCGAGCATCCTGACAGCGCTGCCGTACGCAGCCCGCGGCCTCGTCGCCTGCGTGCTCGCGGCCCTGGGTGGGTACGCCGTGTCCGCCGCGTTCGGACGTACGGCAGCGGCACCCCTCGCCATCGCCGTGTACGTCGCCCTGTTCGTGACCCGGAACGTCTTGTTCAGCGCAGGGTGGGAGTACGACTGGCGCTTCGGCCCGGCGGTCTCGCTGATGGCATTCCTGCTCGGAGGGACGTGGGTCACCCAGCACCCGTTCCACCAGGCGTACGTCACCTGGCAGCAGGGCGCAGCGATCCTGGCCCTGCTCGTCGCGACCGCGCTGCTCGCTTCGTGGGCCTGGTTCTGTCGCCGAGATCACGACTAACCCCGCCCGACGGCCGGCCCGACTCTGCGGCCACGACTGGCGCCGGTCATCCCCTTCAGGCCGCACTGTGCAGGTGAGGCGTCCTAGCATGCAGCCGTGACCTTGTCGCTTTCCATCCCCGAGCAGGACCTGGTGCGCTGGTTCGAGCGGCGAGGTCTGGGACTGTTCCTCAGAGACACCGGGATCGGCGGCGGGACGAGCACCAGGGCCGCGCCCGCCCTGGTCGTGGAGTTCGTGCTGGCGATGCTGCTCGTGATCCCAGCCGCGACAGAGGCGACCCTCGTGGGGGTCCTGCCGATCTGTCTGGCCGTACTGGCGCTGGTCTGGGTCGGCGGAAACCTGCTGCGCAGGAAACCACCGCTCGCCCCCATCAGCCGAATCGGACCGCTCGAGGTCGTCGCCTTCGTCGTCGCGCCGATCGTGGCGATGGGGCTGGTCCCCCAGCAGCCGATCGTGCTCGAGGGTTTCGAGATCTCGACGCTGGAGCTTCGGTTGTCGTCGATAGCCGTAGTCGGGGTGCTGCAGGCCGTCGTGCTCGCTGTGGTCTGGGTGATCGTGGCGAACGGGATCGACTCGCTGTCGATCTACCTGTTCAGGCACCTCTGGCGAACGCTCGGCAACGCCGCCACAGCCCTGGCGACCACGTTGCCGGTGCTGCTCGGTGTCGTGTTCTTCTTCTTCCTCAACCCCGGGGTCTGGGTCTCCATCGGCCGACTTCCGCCGGTGCCGTACTCCACCGTGTGCGCGCTGCTGCTGGTGCTCGCGGCCCTGTTCCTCGGCAGCCGCAGCCAACTCGACCTCGATCCGCTGACCCGCTTCGACACCGCCGACGACCTGAGATCCGCGCTGGTCGGGACACCACTCGAGGATCGTCCGGTCGAGCTGACCGAACCGGTCGTCGTACCCCTCGAGCGTCGCCAGCGGCTCAATGCCCGGGCGGTCGGGGTGATCAGCCGAATGGTGGTGGGTACCGTGATCGCGTTGGGCGTCTTCTGCTTCTTCGTCGTGCTCGGCTACCTGGCCGTGGACGAGGACACCGTCAAGGGCTGGACTCGAGTCGACCCCCACGTGCTGCTTCGGTTCACGACGCGCGCCCACGCCTACATCTTGTCGACCGAGCACCTCCGGATCGCCGGCTTCCTGGCCTGCTTTGCCGCGCTGAACTTCTCGCTGGCCTCGGCGACCGACGCGCGCCTTCGCCACGGCGCGCAGGGAGCCGCCGAAGACGTCATCAGGCAGGCAGCGGGAGTCAGATTGTGGCTGCTCTCAGCCCGCGAGAACGCGGGCCCGCGGCTGGCGGCTGACCTGCCACCGACGTAGCGTCTCCCCCATGACGCGGGCCCCCCTCAGGCGACTGCTCCTGGTCGGCCTGTCTACGGCACTGGCCGCAGGCTGTTCGCCCGCCGGGTCCACCCGCCAACTCGACCTCCTGGAAGGGCAACTCGGCGCATCGATCGCTGACAAGCACGCACCCGTGGTGGCCGTCGTCGTGGACCAGAGCCGTACCTCGGTCAGCTACAGCCTCGACGGCCGGATTCAGCCGTACACGCTCTGGCCCACCCCGGCCCAGGGCGACGTGACCGACGCCGCGGTGGTCGCTCTGGCCGTCGACACGTTCCCGGTCGCGTCCTTTGCCTCGCTCACCCGCGATTTCGTCACGGGGTGCTCGGCGAGCACGTACAGCGTCGAGGTCAGGGCCGTGTCGGCGGCCGCGTTCACGACCAGCAGCACGTGCGGCACGCAGCGTGGCCCCGCCCGCCTCAACGACACCGGCCTGGTGGCCCTGGCCGGCGACTGGACCCCGGAAACCCTCGCCTCTCTCTGGTCGGAACTGGCGGTTCTGGGTACGCCGATCCTCCAGATCACCGCTCTCCCGGACACGGTCGAGGTGGTGCTCGCCGAGGAACCGGCCACCAGCCCGAACCACGCGTGTTCGATCACCTGGCATCGCAACCGGGCCGACCCCTGGGTGTCGGCGTCGACCTGTCAGCCGAGCCGACCGTCCCAGCAGCAGGTGTTGGACCTGGATCGCCTGACTCCGGCGACGGTGGCGGGGGCCTTGCAGAGCGCCATGACAGAGGCAGGCCTGGTCGAGCAACGAGGAGTCACCGTGACCCTGGCGAATTGGGGGACGCCCCGGCTCACCGTGAGTCGAGGCACCGCCCAGGCAAGCGTGGACCTGCGGCAGTGAGGAGAACGATGTGACCGACGCCTACACCGACCCCGCGGGGGTGATCACGGTCCGGCTCGACGGTGGGCTGGTCGACGGAATCTCGATCGGCAATCGGTGGCGCACCGTTTACGATCCGCGAGCACTGGGTGAGGCGTTGACCCAGCTGTTGACCTCCGCTCTACCGCCCCAGCACTCGGTGTCGTACGAGGACACCCCAGCGCCGGGAGTGGTCGGCGAGCTGTCCGAGTCGTCGGCGAGGGCGTTCTGGGAGGAGCTCGCGCAATACCAGCACTTGCTCGCCCGGCGGCGTCAGCGGGCCGCGGCCGGGGTCGAGGCCGTCAACACCCCTGCCGTACCTCGCACCGTCTTCGATGCCCGCCGACGAGTCGGCGTCAGCTACGCCGAGGGCCGGTTCGAATCGGTCGCGGTCGATCCCGACTGGGCCGATCGCGTCTCGGTGAGCGAATTGGGCGACCGGATCTGTGAGGCCCTGACCCAGCATCCCCTGTGGCCGCCGGCCCACGCCGATCCCGAACTCGCCCAGATCGACCAGCACCGGCGCAACTTCCTGTCGTACCTGCGCAGCTAACCCCGAGGAACTCCGAATGGGAATTCAAGAAACCATCGCGCAGGTCAAACAAGCGTGCGCGGACATGAAACAGACCTTCGCCACGCTGGCCGAAGGGGCCGCCCCGGCGTTCGAACGGCTCAACTCGACGATCGGTCGCGTCACGGCTTGGCAAGTCACGTCGGGAATGGCCACCGAGATCCGAGAAACGGAGCCCAACTGGGCCGAGATGGTGTTCCTCTACAACTGTCTCTTCGAGGTCGTGGACGTCAAGGAGATCCCCCATCCGCGCGCCGAGGAGGCCCGCCAAGCTGCAGCCTCGCTCTTCGGCACAGCCGCGACCAACGACGCCCAGTTCAAGCTGCGCACCGAAGACATCGCCGCGACCCCGGAGAAGCTCGGAGACCTGATGGGCCGGTGGCTCGAGTTCGCCGACACGTTCTCCAAGGACGTGGCCCAGCGGATTCCTTCGAGTACGGCATATATCCCGACTGCGGGTGGTCTCGACGGGTGGCAAAGCCCCACCGCGAGCGGCGTCTACGAGGCATCCGCGTCGTCACAGAACTCGGCGGCCGACACCACCTCGGCCGTGATCACCGCATACCTGAACAACTGCGCGAAGTTCCTCAGCCACCTGCAGGGAAGCCTGGCCAGCATGGCGAGCCTCACGGCCGACCAGGAGAAGTACTACACCGACATCATCACCGGGCTGACCGTGCCGGACAAGATGAGCTTCGACGCGGTCATGGGTGTGATCAACACCGGAGTCACGATCGTGCAGGGGCTGAAGGACAACGAACGCAAGACGGCCGAAGCCCTGGGCACGATGCTCAACAGCTCGATCGAAGCGCTGCTCGACATCGCCTCGCTCGACCGTCAGATCACCGAGATGGGCGAGCAGACCGGTGACAACGGCTGGCCCGGGCCGGCTCCGATGAAGCTCGGCACTCCCCCGCCTGACAAGCCAAGTCGCACGACGCTGACCTACAACACCCAATACTTCAAGGATCACTCGGCGTTCTGGCTCGACGTCAGCCAGAACATTCGTCCCCTGCAGTACCTCAGCGCCGGACTGCCCGATCTGCCTGTCATGTTCGTACGGATCCCCACGTTCTCGGCCAACCAGTCGTACGCGCTGAACAACCTCGTGCACCGCATCTCGGCTGACGCGTTCGGCAAGGGAGCGGACGCCACGGAAGGCTTGTCGCACAAACTCGACGAGACGATCAAGGCCTACCTGGCCGTCGAAGCCCAGAATGCTGCCGAAGCCCAGCAGATCTACAAGCAGATCTACGGGTGAGATCCGCCAGAGTTCCTCGGTTCTCTAGAGCGCGCGCAGGATGTCCTCGACGCGTTGTTTGGCGTCGCCGAACAGCATTTGCGTGTTTTCCTTGTAGAACAAGGGATTTTGAACGCCTGCGTAGCCGGTGTTCATCGACCGCTTGAACACGATGACGTCGCGCGCATGCCACACCTCGAGCACCGGCATCCCGGCGATGGGGCTGTGCGGGTCGTCGAGCGCGGCCGGGTTGACCGTGTCGTTGGCGCCGATCACCAACACGACGTCGGTGTCGTCGAAGTCGGGGTTGATCTCGTCCATCTCGAGCACGATGTCGTACGGCACCTTCGCCTCGGCCAGCAGCACGTTCATGTGTCCGGGCAGGCGCCCAGCGACCGGATGGATACCGAAGCGCACGTTGACGCCCTGGGCCCGAAGCTTCGACGTCAGTTCGGCGACCGGGTACTGCGCTTGGGCCACGGCCATGCCGTACCCGGGCGTGATCACGACCGACGACGCGTGCTTGAGCAACTCCGCCACGGCCGGCGCCGTGATCTCCCGGTGCTCTCCGTAGTCGCGGACCTCGCCGGTCACGGTGCCGTCGGATCCGAATCCGCCTGCGATCACCGAGATGAAGGACCGGTTCATGGCCTTGCACATGATGTACGACAGGTAGGCACCCGAGGAGCCCACGAGCGCCCCGGTGATGATGAGCAGGTCGTTCGACAGCATGAAGCCGGCAGCCGCGGCGGCCCAGCCAGAGTAGGAATTGAGCATTGACACGACGACCGGCATATCCCCGCCGCCGATCGCGGCGACGAGGTGCAGCCCGAGCAGCAGGGCGATCACGGTCATGACGACGAGCAGCCAGATCGACGGAGCCACCACGAACCATGCGGTCAGGGCGACCACCACGACCACCGCAGCCAGGTTGATCAGGTTGTGGCGCGGCAACGCGAGCGGGGCCGAGCTCATCTTCGCGCTCAGCTTGAGGTAGGCGATGACCGACCCGGTGAACGTGACCGCGCCGATGAATGCGCCGACGAACACCTCGCCGAGGTGGATCTTGTCGGTGTGATCGCCGGTCAAGTAGGAGTTGTAGCCGACCAGTACCGCGGCCAGACCCACGAAGCTGTGCAGCATCGCGATCAGTTCGGGCATGCCGGTCATCTCGACGCGGCGTGCCAGCGTCACCCCGATCACTGCTCCGACGGCCATCGCCGCCGCGATCAGGGCGAGGCCGAGCCAACCCGACCCTGGAGCATCGGTCGCCTGCGTCCAATGCACGCCGGCCACGGCCGCCAGGACCGTAATGACGAGCGCGAACCCCATGCCGACGATGCCGTACCTGTTGCCGTTCTTCGCGGTCTCGTGTTTCGACAAGCCGGCCAGCGCGAGGATGAACGCGATGCCGGCGAGAATGTAGGCCCCCTGCATGAGGGACGCAGGAACCATCGGCATGTCAGCCCCTCCTGAACATGCCGAGCATGCGTTGAGTGACGGTGAATCCGCCGAATATGTTGATGCTGGCGAGGAGGATGCCGACCAGCGCGAGCACCGTCACGATCAGGCCTGAGCTCGCATGGCCGACCTGCAGGAGCGCCCCGACGATGATGATCCCCGAGATGGCGTTGGTCACGCTCATGAGCGGGGTGTGCAAAGCGTGGTGCACGTTGCCAATCACGTAGTAGCCGATCACGACGCTCAACATGAACACCATGAAGTGGCCGAGGAACGACTCCGGCGACGCCCACAACAGGGCGAGCAGAGCAACCGCGGAGATCCCCAGCAGGGCCAGAGAACGGAACGGGCTCGGCGCCGGCTTCTCCAGCTCGGTCGACGTCACCGGCTCGGGTTTCGCCACCACCTGCGACGACACCTGAACCGGCGGCGGTGGCCACGTCACCTCCCGCCCACGCGCGACCGTCATGCCCCGGACGATCACGTCGTCCATGTCGAGCACGAGCTGCCCGTCCTTGGTCGGGGTGAGCAGCTTCATGAGGTTGACGATGTTGGTGCCGTAGAGCTGCGACGACTGGGTCGGCAGTCGGCCCGCCAGGTCGGTGTAGCCGATGATCTTGACACCGTTGGGGGTGATCGTGAGCTGGTCGGCCACGCTGCCCTCCACGTTGCCCCCGTTGGCCGCCGCCATGTCGACGATGACCGACCCAGGCTTCATCGTCGCGACCATCTCCTTAGTGATCAGCCGTGGCGCAGGCTTTCCGGGGATCAAAGCGGTGGTGATGATGATGTCGACGTCGGTGCACTGCTGCGCGTACAGCTTCGCCGCAGCCTCGTTGTACGCCTCCGAGGTCTGTTTCGCATACCCGTCGGTCGACACCTCTTGCTGCTCGACCTCGACGGCGAGGAACTCTGCCCCCATCGAGGAGACCTGTTCGGCCACCTCGGGGCGGGCGTCGGTAGCCCGTACGATCGCGCCGAGCGAGCGAGCCGTACCGATGGCAGCCAATCCGGCGACCCCAGCGCCGACCACCAGGACCTTCGCCGGCGGAACCTTGCCCGCCGCCGTGACCTGACCGGTGAAGAACGAGCCGAACTCGTGCGCCGCCTCGACCACGGCCCGGTAGCCGGCGATGTTCGCCATCGACGAGAGGACGTCGAGTGCCTGAGCGCGCGAGATGCGCGGCACCGCGTCCATCGCCAGCACGGTCAGATCGCGGGCGGCGAGCGACTTCAGCAGGTCTGGCTGGAGTGCAGGCGAAATCAAGGAAATCAACGTCGCGCCGTCGGTGAGCTGGTCGATCTCCGCCGAGGTCGGTGGGTCGACCTTGCAGACGACCTCGTTGTCCCAGACGTCCTTGTAGTCGACGATGCGGGCGCCGGCGTCGGCGTACGCGTGGTCGGGATAGCTCGCCATCAGGCCGGCTCCGGACTCGACCTCGACGTCGTACCCCAACTGCACCAACTGGGCCACAGTCTTGGGTGTGGCGGCGACTCGAGTCTCACCTGGCAACGATTCAACCGGGATCCCGATCCGCATCCGTCCTCCTGTCCGGGCCTCCGCCACACCTTAGTGGCGGGTCCGGCGGGCCCGGGAATCGGGGTGGTGCCTCCTCACGCTGACGTCGTCGCTTGGACGATCAGCGCGGCGAGGAACCGGAACGGGCGGCCGAGTACCGTCGCAACGCCTCGTCGCGCTCCTCGGCCAGGTCGATGATCGGCTCAGGGTATTCGTCCACGCCAGTCGCGCCGGGCCGATGGACTGCGGGGGCGGTGACCTGCCGCAACTCGGGAATCCAACGCCGGATGTAGTCGCCGTTCGGGTCGAAGCGTTCGCTCTGCAGGACAGGGTTGAAGATCCTGAAGTACGGCGCGGCATCGGTGCCGGTGCCGGCCACCCACTGCCATCCGTGGTTGTTCGACGCCAAGTCTGCGTCGATGAGGTGACGCAGGAAGTGGCGAGCACCGACCTGCCAACGCACGTGCAGGTGCTTGGTGAGGAAGCTGGCGGTGATCATTCGGAGCCGGTTGTGCATCCAGCCGCTCCCGAGCAATTGCCGCATGCCGGCGTCGACGAACGGGAAGCCGGTACGGCCCTCCTTCCAGGCGGTGACGGCCTGCGACTCCGAGTCGTCGTACTCGAGGCAGACGAGGTTCGGTCGGAGGTCTTCCCACAGACTGTCGGGCCGGTGACCGACAACGTCGGCGTAGAACTCTCGCCACGCCAACTCGGTCACGAACCGCTCGCACCCGCTGCCAGTACGCACGACCAGGTCGGCCAGAAGAGTACGGGGGTGCACCACCCCGAGTTTGAGGTACGGCGACAACCTCGATGTCGACTCGGCAGCCGGAAGGTCGCGCCCGGAGGCGTACGCCTCGAGACCGTCGTCGAGGAACTCCGACCACCGCCGGAAGAAGCCGGCTTCTCCAGGCTCGGGGAGGTCGGGCCCTGGCGACGTGGCCTCGGCCCTGACCAGGTCCCAGACCTCCTCGTCACTCCGGTCGGGCGCGAGGGAGAGCCGTTTCGGATCGGCGGCTGGAGCCCGCCACCCGTGCGCCCGCCAGGCACGTGAGAAGGGGGTGAAGACGTGGAATGGCTGGCCTTCGCGCGTCACGACCCTGCCTGGCGTTACGGCGTACGGACTGCCGGTCCGGACCAGTTGCACGCCGAAGTCGGCCAACGCACTCGACACGTCGCGATCGCGCCGCGCTCCGGCGGGTTCCGTCTCCTCGGAGACGTGCACCCGGGTCGCCCCCAACTCACGTGCGACTTGCGGCACGACGGTTCGCGGGTCGCCCCGCCGCAGCGTCAGCCGACCGCCGTACGTGTCACGGAGGCTGATGAGGTTCGCCGCCAGCCAGCGACGCGGCCCTGGCCCCGCCGGGTCCCAGAACTGCGGGTCGACGACGAAGAGGACTGCGACATCACCGTTCTCGGTCGCGGCGCCGAGGGCAGGAAGATCGGCCCTGCGCAGGTCTCGCCTCAACCACAGCAGGTCGGTCATGGATGACTCCGACGGTCGGGACAACTGGGGAACCCGGGTCGCCAGGAGACCCGGAGCGACGAGCGCGGCAGAGGTAACGTGGGGGCGCGGCCGGCCGAGGAGGGTACATGGGCCAGCGGAAAGCTGAACGCCCCGACGAGCCGGGTGGACCCCGCTTGGACCGGGTCGGTCACGTCGTCCGGATCCGATCCTTGGCTGCCGCCCAGCAGGTGCTGCGTGAGCGCCGCCGCACGCGGCAGGCTGGTTTCACCGCCGAGTACGTCCCTCAGGGTGTCCTGCGTCACCACCCCATTCTCTTCTCCGACGGTCCACTCCATGACGAACAGCGGCGCAAGGTGGCCCGGTTCTTCGCGCCGACGGTCGTCGCCGACCGGCACACCGGTGTGATGCAGGAAGTCGCGGAACGGCTGCTCTGTCATGCCGGTCGGGCCGGAGGGTGTGATCTGGCGGAACTGGCGCTGCTGTATTCGGTCTCGGTGAGCGCGGAGGTGATCGGCCTCACAGCCTCGCCGGTGGCCGCCATGGCCCGACGTCTCGTCACGTTCTTCAACCAGCCGCCGTTCGACATCACCAAGCCTGACCTGGGCCGGACCCGTGGGCAATGGGCCATGGCGGCGGTGCGTGGTCTGCTGCCCGTCGCCCGCTTCTACCTGCGCGATGTCCGCCCTGCGATCCGAGATCACCGACAACGACCGCGGGACGACGTCATCAGTCACCTCATCACCGAGGAGTACACCAACGCCGACATCGCGATCGAGTGTGTGACGTTCGGCACGGCCGGAATGGTGACCACGCGCGAGTACATCTGCATGGCCGCCTGGCATCTGCTGGATGACGCGCGGTTGCGCACGACCTACCTGACGGCGGAGCAACCGGGCAGGCTTGCGATCCTCCGAGAGGTGATTCGGCTCGAGCCAGTGGTCGGACATCTCTACCGTCGGGTCACCGAACCGTTCGGCGTCCACGACGGGGAGGAGACCCTCGCGCTCGAGCCGGGTGATCTGGTCGACATCTGCGTTCGGGACACCAACGCCGACCCGGTGGCCGTGGGTGAGGACCCCCTTGGTCTGCGCCCGGGGCGAGTCCTGGAGGCCGGGATCGACGGGGCGGGGCTCGCCTTCGGCGACGGTGCGCACAAGTGCCCCGGACAGCCCCTCGCCCTGCTGGAGGCGGATGCGCTTCTCGTCCGGCTTCTCGCGCTCGACCCCGTCGTTACGGCTGAGCCCACCGTGGGCTGGGACGATCTCGTTGCGGGCTACACCCTGCGCGGCTTCACCGTGCGGTTCCCATCCGGCGAGGGTGTTGTCTAGGCTTTGTGGAATGTTTAGTGTGGAGTCAACCCGAACTCGGAAGGACCATCATGGCACCTCAGACCGACCGCGACCGGCTGCACGACCTCGTCGAGAAGCAGCGGTTCGTCATGCTCACGACAGCAGACGAGGAGGGAACTCTCGTCAGCCGCCCCATGACCGTGCAGGAGGTGGACGGCTGGGTGCTTCGCTTCATCACCCAAGGCGATACCCGGGTCACCCGCGAGGCAGAGGGCCGACACGTCAACCTTGCGTCGAACAACGGCGGAACCTATCTGTCCCTCTCCGGAACCGGAAGCGTGACGCGTGATCTGGCGCTCAAGAAGGAACTGTGGAATCGCCTCAACGAGGCATACGCCGGCGATGCCGAGGATCCGAACAACGTCGTCCTCGAGGTGCAGGTGGACTCGGGCGAGTACTGGGAGTCGGGCAACCCCGTGGTCGAAGTGATCGGGCTCGCCAAGACTCTGATCACCGGGACTCCACAGAACAGCGAGCACGGCAGCGCTTCGGTCTGACCCTCCATGGATCGGTTCGAGTACCTGCTCCTCATGGCCGCATGTCTCCTGGTGACGATGCCGCTGGAGTTCGTGCTGCGGGCGCGTGTCTACCGCCGACCCCTCCGCCTCCTGATCGCGCTTCTGCCGACAGTCGCCGTGTTCGTCGTATGGGACGTCGTCGGGATCCTGCGTGGCCACTGGTCGTACAACCCACGCTTCACCACAGGAGTCACCATCGGCGTCATGCCGATCGAGGAACTGGTGTTCTTCCTGGTCATTCCGATCTGCGGCCTGCTGACGTACGAAGCGGTCGGCCACGTCCTGGCTCGCGCGCGGAAGGCCAACGATGCCTGAGTACACGCTGCTCACCGTCCTGGCCGTCATCGCTGTCGTGGTCGCCGAAGTGGCCTTGTTCCGTACCGGCATCTTCCGAACTCCGCAGTACTGGCTCGCCATGGCGATCGTCTTCTTCTTCCAGGTGATCGTCGACGGTTGGCTCACGAAGTTGTCCGACCCCATCGTGATCTACCACCCAGCTCACCACAGTGGGGTCCGGCTGCCGTGGGACATCCCGGTCGAGGACTTCGGCTTCGGCTGGGCCATGGTGACCCTCACCATCCTGGCGTGGCTCCGCCTCGCAGGCCGCCTCCCCGACCACACATCCGAGCAGTCGTGAGTACGACGGAAGCCTTCGACCGCGGGGCACCGCGGTACGACACCATGGTCGGGCTGAACCCGGGGTACCACCGAGAGCTGCGGCGGGCCGCTCGCACTCTGATCGACCGCGTGGGCGTCAGGCACGGGCTTCGGCTGCTCGACCTGGCCTGCGGATCCGGCGCCTCGACCCGTGCCTTGGTCTCCGCGGCACCGTCGGGGGCACAGATCCTCGGAATCGACGCCTCCTCGGGGATGCTGCGCGAGGCGGAACGAAAGAACTGGCCGCCGGGCGTCCGGTTCGAGCAGGCCGTCTGCGGCGAGCTCACCGACGGCGACATCGACGGCGACCGCGACGGAATCCTCGCCTGTTACCTCTTCCGCAACGTTCCGCCCGAGACGAGGGACCGGGCCTTGGCCGAGTCGCTCTGCCTTCTGAAGCCGGGCGGCTGGCTGGTCGTCCAGGAGTACTCGGTCGCCGGAGACCCGCGTGCCCGGCGGGTCTGGGACATCGTGTGCCGAGGCATCATTGTGCCGCTCGGGGTGGTCGTGGACCGCAACCATGACCTGTACCGGTACCTCTGGGCGAGCGTCCACCGGTTCGACTCGGTGAGCGAGTTCTGTGACCGCCTGCGGGAGGCCGGCTTCACCGACGTCGCCCACCGCACGGCGTCCGGGTGGCAGCGCGGAATCCTGCACACGTTCGTCGGCCGGAAGGGCCAGCTATGACCGTACGGCCAGGGCGTGACCGACACGCCGTACTCCATCCCGGTCGCCCCGGCTCAGCGCGCCCCAGCCAGCCGCGGTCGGCGGCAGTCGTGGGCGGTGGCATCTCCGGGGTGGCCACGACGGCGGCCCTGGCCGAGCGAGGTGTCTCGGTGACGCTCCTGGAGTCCTCGGACCGCCTCGGTGGCCGGGTCGCCGCGTGGCCCTTGCCCGATGGACGCACCATGAGCCGTGGCTTCCACGCCTTCTTCCGCCAGTACTACAACCTGCGGGCGCTGCTGCGCCGCATCGACTCTGACCTGGGTTTCCTGATCCCGGTCGATGATTACCCGCTTCAGCGCCCCGACGGGATGCGCGACTCCTTCACCGGCCTGGTCAGAACGCCCCCCTGGTCGGTCATGCAGTTCGTCGCCCGGAGCCCGGCCTTCACCGCGAAGTCCCTGGCGCGGGTGAACGTCCTGGCGGCACTGGAGCTGCTGAGGGTCCGGTTTCCCGACACCTACTCGGCGTACGAGGGCGAGTCCGCCGCCGCGTTTCTCGACCGGCTGCAGTTCCCGCCTCTTGCCCGCGACCTGGCCCTGGAGGTGTTCGCGCGGTCCTTCTTCGCCGATCCGAGGGACTTCGCAGCTGGGGAACTGGTCGCGATGTTCCACACCTACTTCCTGGGGTCGGCCGAAGGCCTCCTGTTCGACGTTCCGGTCGACGACTACGACACGGTGCTGTGGGCGCCGCTGCGCGAGTATCTGGAGGGTCTCGGCGTGAGGGTACGGACGTCGACTCCGGTCTCCGGCGTGCACATCGACGACGATCGGGTCGAGGTGATGCTGGAGGGTGAGAACGTCCGGGCCGACGCTCTCGTCATGGCCGCCGACCCACGCAGCGCCAGGCGGTTGTTGGCCTCCACCTCTCTGCCCCAACCCTGGCGTCACGAGGTCGGCCGCACGGTCAACGCTCCGCCCTTCGTCGTCGTCCGACAGTGGCTCGACCTGCCGCTCCGGGCGGACCGCCCGGCGTTCCTCGGTACGGCAGGTTACGGCTTGCTCGACAACATCTCCATCCTGGACCGCTTCGAGAAGGGTGCCGCTGCGTGGGCGGGAGAGCACGGCGGAGCGGTGGTCGAATTGCACGCCTACGCCTGCGAACCGGAGGTCGCGACCGACGCCGGAACGGTCGAGCGCGTGCTGAACTCCCTCGTGGGAGAACTGCACCGCGCGTATCCGGAGGCCCGAGATGCCGGCGTCGTTCACCAAGACGTGCTGGTCCGCGACGACTGCACGCTGATCGGCCCGTCAGGTTGGAACCGACGCCCCGGCGTCCGTACGCCCTCGGAGCGTCTTTTCCTGACAGGCGACTGGGTCCGGTGCGACTATCCCGTCGCACTGATGGAGCGGGCCGCCACCACCGGGTTCATGGCAGCCAACGAGATCCTCGCCCGCTGGGGTGTCTCCGGCCACGATCTCTGGACGGTACCGATGCACGGGCTGCTGAGCTCCCGATCGTCGCCGCGGGGAGGCGACGCACGTCACCCGTCGGTCACCAGCCAACGTTGACGCCGGGGGTCAAAGCACGGAGCGCGACCGCGAGTTTCTCCGGGTCGGGCACGCGAACTCGGCCGCCAAAGACGTCGTAGTCGGCCGCCTCGATCCGGTCGAGGATCCTGCTGTACAACACCAGCGCCGTCCCCACGCAGCGCCGCGACGCAGGCGGCAGCATCGGCAATCCGAGCCGACCCTGGTGGTACAAGTCCCGGTTCCGAGCGACCTGCTCGGCCATCATCGAGCGCCATGCCGGGGTGACCCGCCTCACCAGAGGATCGGCCCCGTGCCGGGCCAGGTCCTCCTGCGGGAGGTACACCCGCCCCCGGTCGAGGTCTTCGGCCACGTCGCGAAGGAAGTTCGTCAACTGGAACGCGTTCCCCAGCGCACGGGCCGGACCCTTCGCCTCAGACGTGTACGGCTCCAATACCGGCAGCATCATCTCGCCGATCACGGCGGCGGACCCCTCCATGTAGCCGTCCCGCAACTCGGCCCACGAGCTCCACGTCGTCTGGGTCAGGTCGGCTGCCATGGCGTCGAAGAACCGCTCGAAGCACTCGGGAGAGGTCTGGCGGCGACGCACGGAGTCCACGATCGCCGCCATCACCGGTTGCGGAGCGTCACCGCGGGCCAGCGCGGCGAAGAAGCGCGCGCGGAACTCGCTCAATCTCTCCTCGGGAGTCCCGTCACGCGGCACTGCCGTGTCCTCCGGCGCCACGGACCCGGGCTCGTCGACGATGTCGTCGGCCAGTCGACACAGCGCGTACACCGCAAACACGTCCCGGCGCTGCCGGACGGGCAAGAGTCGAGCGCCCCAGTAGTACGTCGTCCCGTGCCTTCTCGTGAGCTCTCCGCAGCGGCGGTGGCCGGCGGCGAGCAGCGTCACCGCAGGCCCTCTCGCACACGCTGGGCCGCCAGCTTCCCCGAGATCAGAACCATCGGGATTCCTACCCCCGGAATCGTGCCCGACCCGGCGAACACCAGCCCTGGCACCCGGCGATCGACATTCCCCGGCCGAAACGGGCCAGTCTGGCGAAACGTATGTGAGAGCGCGAACGGCGTCCCCGCCGCCATCCCCTGTCCTTCCCAGTCGGCGGGGGTGACGAGGCGCTCGGTCACGATCTCCGTCGGATACCCCCAACTCGTCAGGGCCCGCAGCATGCGCTCGCGCAGCAGCGGCGCCGTCGTCTCCCAGTCCAGCCGGCCGACCTGGAGGTTCGGAACGGGCTCCAAGACATACAGCGCATGGCAGCCCGCGGGCGCGGCGCCCGGATCATCGACGGACGACACCGCAACGAACCGGGACGGATCCGCCATCGGCCGGCCTCGGTCGAGCAGATCCGCGAAGGCGTCGTCCCAAGCCAGCCCGAAGTGGAGGTTGTGATGACCGACGTTCGGGGGCAGGACACCTCGGACGCCCACGTGCCAGACCAGAGCACTGGGCGAGTAGCGGCCTCTCCGGACGACGCGCGGGGCCGGTACGTCCGGCAGCAGGCGCTCGTAGGCGACCGGCAAGTCAGCCGTCACCACGACCGCATCTGCTACGACCTTCTGCCCATCGGCCAGGCGCACGCCGACCGCCCGCCCACGGCTGTCGCGCTCGACCCGCTCCACAGACGTCGACCAGTGGAACGTCACCCCCGCTTGCTCGGCCGCCGCGACCATGGCCCGCGGCACCGCGTGCATTCCCCCGTCGGGGAACCAGACCCCCTCGACGGAGTCCATGTAGGTAATCACCGCATACAAGGCCAGCGCCCTGGCCGGTGCCAGCCCGGCGTACATAGCCTGGAAGCTGAACGCCCGACGCAGCCGCTCGTCGTCGAACCGGCGTGCCACGGCCGGGCCGAGGCGACCGAAGGCTCCCAGTCGCAGCAGCTCGAGCGCGGCCCGGGGCGAACGCAGGAGGCTCAGCGGAGACGCAAAGTTGGTGTCGATGAAGTGGGGTAGCTCGACATCGTTGAGCCGCTTCAGCCACGCCACGAACTGGTCGAACGCGGCCGCGTCCTTCGGCCCGCACTCGGCCAGGATCTCGTCGCGCATGAGGGCGTGTCCCGGTCGTACGGCGAGTCGCGACCCGTCGGCGAACCACGCCTGGTACGCCGGATCCAGCAGCCTCATGGCAACGTGGTCGTCGACGCGGCTGCCCACCGCGCGGAACGCGTCCTCCAGCAACGGCACCATCGTGAAAACCGTGGGGCCGGTGTCGAAACGGAAGCCGTCCTGCTCCAGCGTTCCGTTGCGGCCGCCGGGCATGGGCTCGCGTTCCAGCACCGTCACCCGATTCCCGTCGGCCAGGTGCATCGCCGCTGAAAGACCCGAGAGACCGGCGCCGACGAGGACGATGTGCGCTCCAGTCATGCGTCCCGCCAGGCGATCGCATGGGCCGCGTCGCGGAGTCCGGCGACGCCCTCCGCCACGAGCGGCTGGCTGTCGAGGGCCTGCAGGGCCTCCCCGACCGCGAGCGCGATGAGCTTCTCCACCTCGGCCTCGACGCCAGCCTCCCGCATGGCGTACGCCAGCGGCTGCACGTCAGACGCTCTGAACGCCGTGGTTCCCACCCGACGCAGCCGGTCGGCATCCAGACCTGAAAGCCGTTCGCCCGCGATGACCAGCAGCACGGTCGACTTGGCCTCGGCCAGATCGTCGCCCGCAGGTTTCCCGGTCACGCGAGGATCCCCCCACACGCCCAGGCAGTCGTCACGCATCGCGAATGCCCGGCCGAGGTGGTCGCCGTACGCCGCCAGAGAGGACGCCACGTCGTCGCCCGCGCCGGCCGCAGCCGCGCCCAGCTGCAGCGGTCTGGACACGGTGTATCGACCAGACTTCACCCGGGCCACGTGCTCGGCGTGCTCGCGGTCGCGACGACCAGCCGCCGACCCGGTGAGATCCGCCCGTTGCCCGGCGATGAGTTCGACCGACAGTTCGTACCAGACCGTCCGCATCGGCTGTGACAGGCCGTCAACGAGCCGGTCGGCCACCGTGTGGGCCAGGTCGCCGAGCAGCACGGCCAGGTTCCGACCGAACAGGTCGACGTCGCCGAGAGCGTGAGCAGCACGGTGCCAACCCGCGGCCTCGACGTGCGCGGCTGGGCGACCCCGGCGGAACTCCGACTCGTCCATCACATCGTCGTGGACGAGAGCGAACAGGTGCAGGGTCTCGAGCGCGGCGGCGGCGCGGATCAGATGCTCGTACCCCACTGAGCCGTGCAGGCCGCCCGCGGCGATGAATCCCCAGTAGGCGAGAACGACCCTCAGCCTCTTGCCGCGTCCCAGCAGTTGGCGGCCCAGCCACCGGGGAAGGTCGGCCGGGAGGAGGTCGAGGCCGAACCCGCCTGCGTAGGTCTCCCACTCGGCCGCCAACGCCTCCACCTCGGCCGACAACAGGGCCTCCACGTCGCGCAGCGCGGCGACAACGTCCGGAGGTGTCTGGTCGGATTCGGCGCGGCCGTCGTGGCGAGCCTCGATGAGAGGGACCTGGAGGACGCTCCACGGGCTGTACACACCCGGGGTCGCGGCCACCGCAGCCACGAGCCTGTCCCACGGCACCCAGGCCCATTCGACCACCTCGTCGGGGTCGGGCTGCGGGTCACCGTCCAACACGAAGCCGGCATAGACGGGGCAGATCTCGTTCTCTACGATCCCCGACGCATCCGTAGCGCGATACCGAAAGTCGGGCAGGAGGGTCTGGAGGGGGCCGACGTGGAGCCCGAGTTCCTCACGAATCCGGCGCCTCGCGGCGGCGTCGAGGTCCTCCCCGGGTCGGGGGTGACCACAACAGGAATTCGTCCACACTCCCGGCCAGGTCTTCTTGCCGAGCGCCCGGCGGGTGATCAGCACCTCCCCGCGCATGTTGAACAGGTAGGTCGAGAAGGCCAAGTGAAGCGGGGTTTCGTGGGTGTGGACCTCGACTCGGCCCGCCCGCCCGACCGCGTCGCCCGCCTCGTCGAGGAGCACCACATCGTCGGAGGTAGGCCGCGGCGACCTCACGTGACGCCCGAGTGGCCGTGTCATCTCACTCTGATGTCTATTGTTTGTGCAATGTGGGAGACCCTACCGCCGGCATTCCCTCCTGCACAATGCCATCCTCGACGGACTTAACCCAGGCGGATACGGTACGGCACACTGAGGACGCCGGACGGCGCGAGCCCGAGGCGGGCGGCCAGCCCGGCCAGCAGTCCTTCGGGGGTCAGGTCGGTGACCGCCGCATCCAGCCCACCCGGCTGTTCGCTCGATTCGGCCGGTTGAAGCCGTTCGAGCAGACCCAAGAGCGGCAAGGGACGTACGGAGACCCGCTCCCGATCGAGTCCGGCGAGCGCACATGCCCGATCGACGGCCAGATCCCGGCCACCGAGGTGGTCGACCAACTTGCGTTCGAACGCATCGGCACCCGTCCACACCCGTCCGCGAGCGAGTGGCTCGAGCTCTTCGATTGCCATCCCGCGGTCGTGGGCGGCCTTGGCCGTGAAGTCGGCGTAGACGTCGTCGAGCCACGCATCGAGGATGCGCCACTGCTCCTCGGAGAACGGCCGGTTGCCGGTCAGGAAGTCGGCATTGGCACCGGCTTTGACGTCGTCGCGGGTCACGCCGAGCTTGTCGAACAATCCCTGGGTCACCATCTTGCCGGCGAGCACACCGATCGAGCCGGTCAGGGTCGACGGATTCGCGACGATCTCGTCGGCCCCCATGGCCACGAAGTAGCCGCCGCTGGCCGCAACGTCGCCCATCGTGGCGACGACGGGCTTGCCGGCCTGCCGTACCTGCAAGACGGCTCGACGGATCGTGTCCGACGCAATGTAGGAACCGCCGCCGGAGTCCACCGACAAGACGACCGCCTTGACGGTGTCGGACTTCGCAGCCTGCCGCAGGTGCTCACTGACCACCTCGGATGCGGCCTGCCGCCCGCTCATCGGGGTGACCGGAGCGCCTCTGCCCTGCACGATGCCACCGTGCGCCGACACGACAGCCACGGTCGGACGCTGTGACGACGTCAGCTTCTCGAGTGCCCGAGTGGCCAGCGAACCGGAGTAGCGCGCCGCGTACTGGAGCGCGACGTCGTCGCCCCACTCGGCGCGGATCGCGCCGTACACCTCGTCGCGGTAGCCGATCTTGTCGACGAAGCCTCGGTCCAACGCTGCCTGAGCCGTCATCGGGCCGGAGTTGACCGCGTCCCAGACAGCCTGTTCGTCGAGGTGACGACGCTGCGACACGGCCTTGACCGTGGATTCGGCGAGCGATTGGGCGAGCCGCTGGCTCATCTCCCGATTGGCCTGGCTGATCTCCTTGCCGCCGTAGACCTCGGCTGCGGTCTTGTACTCCTTGCGCTGGGCGAACTCGGGTTCGATGCCCAGCTTCTCCAACCCGCCGCGCAGCAGCAGCATGTCGACGTGCACGCCGCCCAACCCCAGAGCACCGGACGGCTGCAGCCACACCTGGTTGGCGGCGATCGCCAGCCGGTAGGCGAACATGCCGCTGGAGAGCTCACCGAAGGATTCGGCGTACGCCACCGTCGGCTTCGAGCGACCGAACAGCGTGATCACCTCGACCAACTCGTCGACGGTGGCGGCGGAAACCGGGCAGGTGCCGATGTGCACCACGAGTCCTTTGACCCGAGGGTCGCCGGCTGCCTTGCGGAGGGCTTCGGCCAGCACGCCCAGAGTGGGCGAGTTGATCGCCCTCAACGCCTGGAGCGGATTCTCCGGAGTGGCCTTGAGGATCCCGCGATCGAGATCGATCTCCAGAACGAGGGGGCCGACCGCCTTGGCGGGAAACAGGGAACTGAGCAGGGTCGATGTGCCGGGTCGCATAGAGCAACCCTAGGCGCCACCCTGCGCCGGACCACTCCGGGATTGCCCGGACCTGGCCGTGGCCTCGCGCTCGGATCAGATGAAGATCGTCTGCGCACCCTCACTGATCTCGATGAAATCGGCGGCGCTGATCACTCCCTTGACGGCCGGGTGCAGGTCAGCCTCGATCAGTTTCATCATGTCGAAACTCATCTTGCAGGCCCACATCGAGACGCCGGCGGCAGCGAGCAGGTCGACGAATTCGGGTACGGCCGGCACCTCCAGATCGGAGATCTGCTTCCTCATCATGGCGGTCGCGATCGCCGTCATGCCCGGGATCCGTCCCATGACTTGCGGCATCGACGCGTGTTCCAGCCCCGGCCGCAGGTAACCGAGCTCGGGCATGTGCATGGCCGTGTTGCCGACCATCGTGAACTTCAGCTTGCCGTTGGTCTTGCGGTTGACGATGTCGAGGCCCCAGAACGTGAAGAAGATGTGGGTCTCGATCCCCTCCCCCGCCGCCGCGTTGCCCAGGATCAGGCCGGGATAGGCCATGTCGAGGTTGCCTTTGGAGCAGATCAGGGCGAGCTTGCGAGGGCCGGCGTATCCGGTCGGGACACCGGCCGGTGTGGTGTCCGAACTGACCGGCGGCGCTGCCGTACCGAACTGGGGAAGGACGAAGCCAGCAGGTGGCTGACGCATGGTGAACTCCTCTCAGACGCAGCCGACGGGCTTGCGGAGGCCCGCGAGATAGGCCATCTTCTTGGCCGGTTTGACGGGGAACAGCTCGAACAGTTCGGCGACGTCGAAGCCGCCGACGTTCTGGGTACGGCGCAGGGTCGGGGTCACGCCGGTCTTGGCCGCGTCCTCACGCAGGAAACGCAAGACCGCCCAGTGCCGGTCGGTCAGGTGGTCGATGCCGACGAGGTCGGCGAGAATCTCGGCGAGGTCTTCGTTCCATTCTTCGCGACGGGTGAAGAATCCTTCTGCGTCGATCTCGAAGGAATGGCCGTCGATCGTGTTCGTGGGCATCACGTGCTCCTGGTCAGGGCCGGGTGTTTGCCGGTCATCGACATGGTGGTGGGAACAGGCAGGGGCCGCCCGGGAAGGAGCAGGTTCCAGTAGATCTGCTCGAAGGCAAGCTTGCCGAGATGGTTGACCCGTGACTCCTTGAGGAGGCGCAGAGGCCCGACGACCGGCAGCGGGAAGTCGCCGGTCAGCGGTTCGACGTCATAGCTGAAGTCGAGCAGAAGTGCCTTGCTACGTCCGGTTTCGACAAAGCAGTTCGCATGCCCGTCGAACAGGCTCGTCATCGGCCGGCCCTCGGTGTGGGCGACGAAGTTCTCGACGAAGTGTTCGGCCTCGAAGTGCGCGACGGCTCCCGCCTTGGACGTGGGCACGTTGGTGGCGTCACCGATCGCGAAGATCGTGTCGTGGTCCGTGCTCAGCAGGGTGTGCTTGTCGACCGGCACGAATCCGAGGTCGTCGCCGAGTCCCGAATCGCTCACGAACGTCGCGCCTGCGTTGACGGGTACGGTCACCAGCAGGTCGAACGGGAGGCGACGGCCGTCGCACCCCACGAGTTCAGACCGCTCGTTGTCGATCTCGGAGACAGCGAAGTCGGGAGCCAGCCGTACGCTGCGATCGTCGAGCAGGTTCCCCAGCGCCTTCGAGGCGACCGGCTTCGTGAACGCCCCGTCCAGGGGCGTGACGAACGTGATGTCGACCTTGTGCCGCATGCGCCGTTTGCGGAAGTAGTCGTCGGCGAGGAAGGCGAACTCCAAAGGTGCGACCGGGCATTTGATCGGCATCTCGCTGATGTGGACCAGCAGGCGCCCGCCTTCGAACTTTCCGAGCGCCTCGCGCAAGACCGTCGCCCCGTCGAGGGTGTAGAAGTCGAAAACTTTCTTGCGCCACAAGAATCCGTCGGCCATTCCCGGAGTCAGGTCGGGCCTAGGACGGGTGCCGGAGGCGATGATCAGCCAGTCGTACGGCAGCGTTCGGCCGTCACCTAGCCGTACCACCTTGGCTGCCGGATCGACCCTGGCCACCTCCCCCAGGACGAACTGGACGCCGTCGGCCAACTGGCCGCGGCGACTCTTGGCGACCCGTCCGGGGCGATAGTGGCCGAAGGGAACGAACAGGTACCCGGGCTGGTAGTGGTGCGCGTCGTCGGAATCGACGGCGGTGATGGACCATGTGGAGTCGAGCCCCGCGCGGAGCCGATTGGCCACGATCGTGCCGGCGGTGCCGGCACCGAGAATGAGGACTCGTGCCATGATGCCGACGATACCCCCGCGGGTATGAATGGGAACGGCGGGGGTCTCGATTGCCGTACGCAGCACGAGGCCCCGACCCGTGGGTACGGATCGGGGCCTCGTCGGCAGAACTGGTTCAGCCGATCAGTTCCTTGGCCGCAGTGGCGACGGCCTCGGCGGTGATGCCGAACTCCTGGTACAACAGAGGCGCAGCAGCCGACGCACCGAAGTGGTCGATGCCGATGCTCGCCGAGTTGGCGCCGAGCACGTCCTTCCAGCCGATCGGGCTCGCTGCCTCGACAGAGACGCGCGGCAAGTCACGCGGCAGGACCGAGTCCTTGTAGTCCTGGTCCTGCTCGTTGAACCACTCGACGCACGGCATCGAGACCACGCTGGCGGCGATCCCGTCGGCCTTGAGCAGGTCGGCAGCAGCGGCAGCGATCTCGAGTTCGGAACCCGTACCCACCAGCACCACCTGGGCGTTCTCGGCCGGGGCCAAGACGTACCCGCCCTTCGCGACGCCGTCGGTGCTGGCGAAGCCCGAGCCCTCGGAACGATCGAAGACCCGCAGGTCCTGGCGCGACAGGATGAGTCCGACCGGAGCGTCCTTGCGCAGGATCGCAGCCCAGGCGGCGGCGGTCTCGTTGGCATCGCCGGGGCGAACCACGGCGAACTTCGGGATCAACCGCAGCGACGGCACGTGCTCGATCGGCTGATGGGTGGGGCCGTCCTCGCCGACACCGATGCTGTCGTGGGTCCACACGAACGTCGACGGCGCGTCGGAGATCGCGGCCAGCCGGGCCGTGGGACGCATGTAGTCGGAGAACACCAGGAACGTGCCGCCGTACGGACGGGTCAGACCCGACAACGCGATCGCGTTGACAATGCCGCCCATCGCGTGCTCGCGAATACCGAAGTGGAGGGTACGGCCGTTGGGCCCCCCGACGAAGTCGTGGCTCGAGCGCTCCGACGGCAAGAAGGAGGGCTGGCCCTTCATCGTGGTGTTGTTCGAGCCGGCGAGGTCGGCCGAACCGCCCCACAGTTCGGGTACGGCGCTGGCGAGGGCGCTCAGCGTGTCGCCTGAGGCCGCGCGAGTCGACTTCTTCTTGTCGGCCGGGAAGACCGGCAACGCTGCGTCGAGGTCGGCCGGCAGTTCACGCTTCTGCACTCGCTCGAGCAGAGCCGCCTGGTCAGGGTTCGCGGCCTTCCACGCGTCGAACCTGGGCTGCCACTCCGCCTTCGCCGCCGCAGCGCGGTCGGCTGCGTTCTTGCGCGTGTACGCCAGAACCTCGGGGTCGACGTCGAAGGACTTCTCGGGGTCGAATCCGAGCTCCTGCTTGAGGGCTGCCACTTCGGCGGCACCGAGCTTCGAACCGTGAACGGAGTGGTCACCCTGCTTGTTCGGTAGCGGCCAGCCGATGATCGTCGTCACCTTGATGAACGAGGGACGATCGGTCACGGCCTTCGCACGGTCGATCGCGTCGTAAAGTTCGGCGACCTTCTCCTCGTACGTGGTGAAGCCGTTGGTGAAGTCGACGTGCTGGGTGTGCCAGCCGTACGCGGCGTAGCGACCCTCGACGTCCTCGGAGAAGGCGATCTTGGTGTCGCCCTCGATCGAGATCCGGTTGTCGTCGTAGATGAGGATCAAGTTGCCCAGATTCTGGGTCGCGGCGAGGGACGACGCCTCGGAGGCCACACCCTCCTGCATGCAGCCGTCGCCTGCGATCGCGTAGACGAAGCGGTCGAACACCGACTCACCGGCCACCGCATTGGGGTCGTACAACTGCTGTTCCTTGCGGGCTGCCATGGCAAACCCGACCGCGTTGGAGACGCCCGCTCCCAGGGGGCCGGTCGTGCACTCGACGCCCTTGGTGTGGTGCACCTCCGGGTGGCCGGGCGTCAACGAGCCCCATGTGCGCAGAGAGGCGATGTCTTCGACCTGCAGGCCGAAGCCGGCCAGGAAGAGCTGGTTGTACTGGGTGAGCGAGGAATGGCCAGCGCTGAGCACGAACCGATCCCGACCGATCCAGGAGGGGTCGGCAGGATCGTGCTGCATGACTTTCTGGTACAGCAGGTATGCGATCGGGGCGAGCGAGATCGCCGTACCAGGGTGACCGTTGCCGACCTTTTCGACGGCGTCGGCAGCGAGGACTCGCGCGGTGTCGACGGCCTTTTTGTCGAGCTCAGACCAAGTCAAAGAGGTGTTCACAGGGCGGCGCCTTTCAAGGACGGAATGGCTTCACCCGGCAGTGGCCGGGTCCTATCGGAACCTTAGGCTTTCAGCCCGTCCGGCGCAGACCGAACGTTTGGAGACTGTTGCCAAACGGCCCTATGGGAGGCGAGACCGCCCCCTACCCTTCCAGCAGTTCGGCGTTCTTCCGCTCGGGCAGGAACAGAGAACCGACGGTGGCGAGCAAGAACGCCACGGCGAACGCACCGAAGGCGAGCGGGCGGCCCCCGACCGGCACGAGGTACGGGATCGACAGCGGGGCAATCATCGCTGCGATACGTCCGAAGGCCGCGGCAGCGCCCGTACCCGTGCCTCGGATCGTGGTCGGGTAGACCTCAGGCCCCACGGCGTAGAGCGCACCCCAGGCGCCCAGGTTGAAGAACGAGAGCAAACAGCCGGCACCGATGACGTATCCGGCGGTGAGCGGCTGCTGCGAGACGGCCCAGCCGAACAGTCCGGCGGCCACGGCCGAACCGGCGAGGAACGTCGCCAAGGTCGCCCTACGCCCCCAGACCTCGATCAGGAAGGCGGCTGCGCCGTACCCGGGTAACTGAGCGAGCGTGATGATCAGCGTCCAACCGAACGACTTGGTCAGGCTCGCGTCGCCAGCGCTCAGCAGGGTGGGAATCCACGTGAACGCGCCGTAGTACGAGAAGTTGATCCCGAACCAGACCGCCCAGAGCGCCGCCGTCCGTACCCGCAGCCGCGCCGACCAGATCGACTCGGTCTTCGCCGACACAGGATCGGGGTCGCGGGTCGGGGCCGGGTCGAGACCGGCTGTTTCCTCGAACAGGCGTACGGCTTTCTCGGCCTCGGCGTCTCGGCCCTTCGATTCGAGGAACCGCACGGATTCGGGGAGCCCGAAGCGCACGACGAGGGCGTAGATCGCTGGCACGAGACCGGCGGCCAGCGCCCACCGCCAGCCGTCGGGGTGGGTGGGGATCAGGAAGTACCCGAGCAGTGCGGCCATGATCCAGCCGATGGCCCAGAAGGCCTCCAGGGCGACGACGACTCGGCCTCGGATCTTCTTCGGGGCGTACTCGCTCACGAGCGTCGAGGCGACGGGTAGTTCGGCGCCGAGACCGATGCCCACGACGAACCGCAGCGCCATCAGCATCGCGACGCTGGTGGACAGGGCCGCGGCGCCGGTGGCAATGCCGTACACCAGCAGGGTCAGGGCGAAGACCTGCCGGCGTCCGATGCGGTCAGCCAGCAGACCACCGAGACTCGCTCCGGCAGCCATGCCGACGAAGCCGATCGACCCGATCCAGCCCAACGTGGTCGTGTCGAGTTGCCATTGCTTCGCCAAGGCGGCCATCACGAATCCGATGAGTCCGACATCCATGGCATCCAAGGCCCAACCGATGCCCGACCCGGCCAGCAGCGTGCCGTGTCGGCGTGTAAAGGGGAGCCGATCGAGTCGCTCCGAGCGCGTCATAGCGGTCATGTTTGTAGTCTATAAGTACAAGAAAGCTCGAGGCTAGATGCGGCCGCAGTGGTACCCGCACGGCGTGCCAAGGTGGTGCCATGAAGGGCACACGGTTCTACGAGGACGCCCCCATCGAGGACATCTACCGTTGGTGGGGCGCGGAGGCCGCGGGCTCGTCGCCGGCGTGGGAACGGGTCTGCAACCAAGTGGCGACCACCGCGGAACTCCAGGCGCTGCTCGAATCACTTCCGGGTGCGAAACGGCAGCCGAACCTGTTCCTGGGAGCACTGCGGTACCTCGGCGGCCCGCAGGAAGCGGGCGACGACCTGCTGGCCTGGGTGCTCGGCCACTGGCCCGACATCCGGCACACGATCCTCACCCGTCACACCCAGACCAACGAGGTCGGACGCTGTGCGGTGCTCGCCCCGGTGCTCGCCTCGCTGCCCCAGCCGATCGCGCTGATCGAGGTCGGCATGTCGGCGGGGTTGTGCTTGTTCCACGATCTGTACCGGTATCGGTGGTCCGTCGACGGTCACGTCACGACGGCCGGTTCGGGCGACGTGCTCGTGGAGTGTCGAGTTTCTGGTGGCGGCCTGCCCCTGGCCGTACCCGCCATCGCGTGGCGCGGCGGAAGTGACCGAAACCCCCTCGATCCAGCCGACTCCGACGACGCGCGCTGGCTGCAGGCCCTGGTCTGGCCCGGCGAATCGGCCCGCGAACGACGCCTCGACGCTGCCCTGGCCGTCGCGGCTGATCAGCCCGTTCATCGCGTGACCGGGGACGTGACGGCCACCTTGCCCGACCTCGTGGCCGCGGTCCCGGCCGGCCTGACCACCGTCGTGGTCCACTCCGCCGTGCTGGCCTACCTCGACCGTCACGCACGCGAACGGCACATCGCACTGCTCAAGGACTTAGGAGTTCGCTGGGTCACCAACGAGGGCATGCGCGTCGTCGCCGAGGTACGGCATCGCCTCCCCCGCGGGTTCGAGGACGACTCCCGGCCGTGCTTCGTGCTCGCACTCGACGGCCAACCACTGGCCCGTGTCGGCTCCCACGGGCAGTGGCTGGAGTGGCTGTAGGTCAGAGGACCCGCGCGGTCAGCACCCCGGGGATCGCGCGCACCTGGGCCAGTACGTCCGGACCGATCTCACCTTCGACGTCGATGAGCGTGTAGGCCAGGTCGCCGCGCGACTTGTTGAGCAGGTCGGCGATGTTGAGGCCGGCTTCGGCGAGCAGCGTCGAGATCTGACCGACCATGTTCGGCACATTGGAGTTCGCGATGGCCAACCGAGCCGTACCTGGCGCCCTCCGCAGCTTCGCCTCCGGAAAGTTCACCGAATTGGTGATCTCGCCGCGATCCAGGAAGGCTCTCAACTGGTCAGCGGCCATCACCGCGCAGTTGTCCTCCGCCTCGCCCGTGGACGCGCCCAGGTGGGGCAGCGAGATGACCCGCGGGTGGGCGAGCAACGCTGCGGACGGGAAGTCGCACACGTACGCCCGCAACTGTCCCGAGTCCAGGGCCGCTAGCACCGCTTCGGTATCGACGATCCCGCTGCGTGCGAAGTTGAGGAGTACGGCTCCGGGCCTCACGAGCGCGAGCCGACCGGCATCGACGAGGCCTTTGGTGGCCTCGATCAGGGGGACGTGAATCGTGATCAGGTCGGACCCTGCGAACACGTCGTCGATCGTGGCTGCACGCTCGATGTCGCTGGACAGCTGCCAGGCATGGCGGATCGTGATCTGCGGGTCGAACCCGAGCACGTGCATGCCGAGGCTGCGCGCGGCGTTGGCGACCTGGACGCCGATCGCACCCAGGCCGATCACGCCGAGGGTGCGGCCCGGCAGTTCGAAGCCGACGAACGCCTTCTTGCCTTTCTCGGTCGCCGCGTCGATCTCGGGATCGGAACCGGTGAGTTCGCTCGCGAACCTGGCCGCGGGGATGATCTGGCGCGCCGCGAGCAACATGCCGGCAATCACCAGCTCCTTCACCGCATTCGCGTTGGCACCAGGGGTATTGAACACCACCACGCCCCGCTCCGACAGCGCCGGCACCGGGATGTTGTTCGTGCCCGCCCCTGCCCGAGCGATCGCCTTCACTTGGTCGGGAAGCTCCACCTCGTGAAGGTTGGCCGAGCGCACCAGGATGCCGTCGGGGTGTTCGACATCGGCTCCGACCTCGTAGTCGTCAGGCAACCGTTCGAGGCCGAGGGAACTGATCGCGTTGTACGTACGGATGCGATACGACACCCGTTAGCCGTTCTTCTCGGCGAACTCGGTCATGAACGCGATGAGGGCGTCGACCCCTTCGCGTGGCATGGCGTTGTAGATACTCGCGCGCATGCCGCCCACCGACCGGTGGCCCGCCAGGAACATGAGCCCGGCCGCGTCCGCCTCCTTGACAAACTGCTTGTCCAACTCAGGATTGGCCAACAGGAACGGCACGTTCATGATCGACCGGCTCTCCACCGCCACCGGGTTGGAGTAGAAGTCGTGACCGTCGATGAAGCCGTACAGAGCAGCCGCTTTCTCGGCGTTGAGCTTGCCGATGCCCTCGGCGCCGCCCTGCCGCTCCACCCACTTCAGGATCTTGCCCAGGAGGTACAGGCCGAACGTGGGGGGCGTGTTCGTCATCGAGTCGTTGGCGGCCATGCCGGCCCAGTCGACAATCGTCGGCGTCGCGAGGCGGGCACTGCCGAGCAAGTGCTTGCGCACGATGACCAGGCACATGCCGGCCGGGCCCAAGTTCTTCTGAGTGCCGGCGAAGATCACGCCGAACTTCGACACGTCCATCGGCCCCGACAGGATCATCGAGCTCATGTCGGCGACCAGGGGCACGTCACCGGTCTCGGGAATGTAGGGGAACGCGACGCCACCGATCGTCTCGTTCGGCGTGTAGTGGAGGTACTTGGCACCAGGGGTCAGCTCATAGGAACCAGCGGCGGGAGTCGTCGTGTAGCCCGATGCCTTCTCGTCTGCGATGACGCGAACGTCGACACCGAACTTCTTGGCCTCCGAGATCGCCTTGGCCGACCACTGGCCGGTGTTCAGGAAGTCGACGGCGTCGCCCGCGGCGGTCAGGTTGAGCGGAATCGCCGCGAACTGACCGGTGGCGCCACCCTGCAGGAACAGCACGGCGTAGTCGTCGGGAACACCCATGACCGATCGCACCAGGGCCTCGGTCTCGGCCGCGCAAGCGACGAATGCCTTGCCTCGGTGGGAGACCTCCATGACGGACATGCCGGAGCCCTGCCAATCGGTGAGCTCGGCCTTCGCCTCCTCGAGCACCTCGTGAGGCATGACAGCGGGACCAGCGGAGAAGTTGTAGACAGCCACGGGGGCATCCTTTCATTCGCCCGTGACTCGCCGGCAACCGGCGTCGTCAGTTGCCGCCTGCCGTACCCTCGAACGAGCCCGACAGAAAGGTTGTCCTCGACGTGAACGATCGAGTCGTCGTCATCACCGGAGCCAGCGACGGGATCGGCGCCGCCGCCGCCGAGGCCCTGAATCGGCCCGGAACCCGCGTGGTGCTGGTCGGTCGGTCACCTGCCAAGACCGAGGCCGTGGCCGCCTCGTTGGGCGTCGAACACCACGTCTGCGATTTCTCGTCCCTGGCCCAGGTACGGCAGTTGGCCCAGACCCTGGGTGGTCGGCATCCTCGCATCGACGTCCTGGCGAACAACGCCGGTGGGGTGATGCCCCGGCGGTCCGTGACCGAAGACGGGTACGAGACAACGATCCAGGTCAACTACCTCGCCCCGTTCCTGCTCACCCGGCTGCTGCTGCCGAACCTACGAGCCGGAGACGGCGTCGTCGTCGTCACCGCCAGCGACGCCGCCCGGCGGGGACGCATCGACCTGGCCGACCTCTCACTGGCGCGTCGATGGACGTCGTTCGGCGCCTATGCGAACTCCAAGCTCGCCGACATCTGTTTCGCCCGGGGGATGTCCCGCCGCTGGGCCGGAATCCGGGCCGCCTCCTTCCATCCCGGCGTCGTGGCCTCGAACTTCGGAAGCAACGGACCAGCCTTCGTGGCCAGGTTCTACGGGTTGGCGTCCCGGTTCATGCTCGACAGCCAGGCCGGGGCCGACACGCTGGTGTGGTTGGCGAGCGATCGATCGGCCGTGGATTGGGAGAACGGCGGGTACTACGTGCGCCGCCAGTCCGCCCAATTCCCGGGGCAGGCCGCCGACACCGGTTTCGTGGACCGCCTGTTCGACGCCACCGACCTGATCCTGGCGTGACCGCCGGTCAGCCGCGCGACAACGCCAGATAGAGCGTTGGCATCACGACGATGCCGACCAGAATCGACACCGAGTTCACGAACGTCGAGATGCTCACATCGCCTCCGATCTCTTGGGTGAATCCGGGGATCATCGATGCCACCGGCGCGAACAGGATCATCATCGTGGTGAGCCGAACCTCGGTCGGGAACGGCAGCAGGAACCAGACGCCCGCGGCGAAGAGCGCCGCCAGCACGTAGCGGGTCACCAGCACCCTGACGGCCACACCCAGCTTGTGGCGAGGCAGCCGGATCTCCAATCCGATCCCGATCATCAGCATGGCCAGGAACGGGTTGGCTGCCCCCACCAGCGTCGTGAACGCGAGCACCGGCGCAGGCAGGTGCCAGTCCAGCAGGCGGATCACCACGAGCACGAAGTAGGTGAGGAACACCGGCGACGCGAACATCGTCCAGAGGTACGACGCGACCGTCGTCTTCTTCTCCGGCGTCGCGACCGCGTGGGCCGTACTGCGACCGAGGCCCGCGGCGGACAGTGAATTGCCGACGTCGAACAAGGAGGCATAGACCAGGGCGCTGGGCCCCAGGAACCCCGAGAGGTACGGAATCGCGAACGCGCCGATGTTGTACGTCCCGCCGTGCAGAACCCCGAATCCTCGCTCGACTGCGGTCCCCGACCGGGCCTGGAGGTAGCCGATCAGTTGCTGGGTCATGTTGACGACGATCGCCACCACGGCCAGTCCGAGCAGCGCTAGGTCGATCGTGAACCCGTCGAACGACGTCGCCAAAGCGCAGGGCAGCGTGATCTGCAGCACGAGCTTGGAGAAGATCGGAAAGTCCGTGGCTTTGACCCAGCCGGCCCGCTTGACGAGGTTGCCGATCACCACGATGACGACCAGGATCAGCGCCTTCGTCAGGATCTCGACCACTCTGCTCCCACCCCGTGCGTGCGTGGCTCGATCGTTTCACTGACGAGCGTCGGGAGCCGCAGGGGTCCACTTCTCGTCGTCAGTCGAACTGGACCGGTCCCCGCTCGGCCCATCGTTCGAGGCTGACGACCGCCTGTTCGACGCCGCGCTCGGCGCCCAGGCGGCGCGCGGCTCCGCGAGCCCGTTGCGCGATCGGCTCGCGGTGGGCCCTCTCGACCGCTTTGGCGACGGCCGCGACGGTCACGTGCCGGGCGTCGAGAGGTGGCGTGGCCACGCCCTTGAGCCGCAATCGTCGCGCCCAGAACGGCTGGTCGGCGGTCATCGGCATCGGGATCGTGGGGATCCCCGCGCGCAGGGCGGAGTGTGCCGTACCCGCGCCACAGTGATGCACGGCTGCGGTCACCTGCGTGAAGAGCCAGCGATGCGGGAGATGTCCGACGATCCGAACGGTGTCGGGCACGTCCACGCCGGTGAGATCGCCCCACCCGGCGGACAAGATCGCCCGCCGGCCGTCGAGGCCCGCCACCACGATTCGTACCAGTCCCGGGTCGAGCCCCATCGACCCCAGGCCCACGTAGACCGGCCGTTCACCCGAAGACAGCCACGCCACGAGGTCGGCCGGCGGTTCGACGTCCTCGTCGACCAGCGGCCAATCGCCGGTCACGGTGACGTCACAGGGCCAGTCGACCGGCTTGGGCAGCAGCCAGCTCGACCATCCACAGATCGCGGGCCGGGTCCGCCACATGCGTCGGCGAGCGGGGAGTCCGATCGCGGCGCGACCAGCGTTGATGCTCGGCCGAACCGCCTGCCAGAACAGTCTTCCCGTCACCTCGAACAGCGGTTTGCGCAACGGAGCGGGTACGACGAGGTCCAACGACGGCACGAACTCACGGGTCCCGAGCATCGGCTGCAGCAGCGCAGCAACGCCGGGCACACCGTGGAGTTCGGCGGCGGACCTACCCGGAGCGAGGGCGAGGCCGCTGTACGTCACGAGGTCGGCTCCGGCTGCGGCTTCGGCAGCCACGCGATGCCACGGAGCCATCAGTTCCTCGTACAGGCGACCGACCAGTCCCATGCCTGCCGCCGTACCACCGCCTCCGCGGATGTAGCGCCCCAGCTCGTCCTCGGACATTCGCCGCTTCAAGTCCCCGTCGAGCGGGACGAACTCGATCCCGTACCGGGTGGCCGTCGCAGTCAGTGCCTGGTCGGAGACCACGACCGCCGAATGTCCCGCGGCAACCAGGCCCCTGGCCAGGGCGAGCATCGGCCGAGTGTCTCCCTCGGTGCCGTAGGTCACCAGGGCCGCTCGCACGCTCGACCCGCCTAGTCGCGATCGTCGACGAGGTCGGTCGCGCCCGCGTTGCGGGCCGCGCGCTCGGATTCCAGATGGCGGCGTGCGGCCTCGCGCCGGTCAGGGGTGTCACTGGCTGTGAGGTCATCGAGGACGTCAGCGGGCAGCGGGCCACCGGGCAGACGCGGGCTCCGGAGAAGCGGGTCAGGCTTCACATCGGTCGCGGGCAGCTTCGGCCTGGCACCGACCTTCGACTTCTTGGTCGGCTTCTTCTTCGGCTGCGGCACTTTCGGCATCGTCACCACGCCTGGCACAGTACGCCCGATCAGCCCGCCAGCCGCCAGGTCGAGCCCATTGCCACGAAGGGACCGGCTTCGGTCGCGGTCGCTTCGGCGAGCGCGACGTCGCTGGGCCGGCCGGCGGCGAGGCTGGAGTGGTACCGGGCCATCACCGACGCCGCCGCGTCGTCTCGGATCGGTGCGACGGCCGCCACGACACAGCGGACGCCCAAGGCCACCAGCGTGCTGGCCAGACCGAGCGACTCCCCGCCCGGGCGCACCTCTGCCGTACCCGCCTCGCACGCCGACAAGACAACGTGCCCTGCGCTGACGCCGGTGACGGGCAACTCGTGGGCGTACACGTCTCCGTCGGACATGCGCAGCGACGAGAACAACGGTGAGCTCGGCTGATGCTGACCGTGGGCGGCGACGTGGACGACTTCGGCCTCGTGGAGCGCTGCCACGAGATCGGCAGACGAGGCGGTCGGTCCAGGCGACGACGCGGATCCGTTCCAGACCGACAGTACGGCCTGTCGCTCGGTGTCGGCGAAGTCGAGTTGAGGTCCGGTCAGCACCGCGACGTTCGCCGGACCCGCACCTTGGCGCCCGGCCCACTCGGTCAGCGATCGAGCCACGGTGACGGGAACCCCGCGCAGACTCGGCAGCATCCCCCAGGGCAGTTGGTTGACCGCGTAGCCGCCGGCGATCACCACGCCACCGGAACGGAATCTCCACGGGCGGATCAACAGGTCGTCGAGGCGACCGAGTGACTCGGCCAGAGATCGCTCGACCACCGGCCGTAGGTCGCCCAATTCCGGGTGCGCCGCGACTCTCAGATCGGCCCGAGCCCGCCGGACGATCTCGGTGACAGCGGCCGCCTCACCGATCCGGACGACCCGCTTGCGGCCGCCCACGACGGCGATGCCATGCAACGTCGGACCGTGGGAGAAGAACCAGACGAAGTCCCGATCGGCGGCGGCGACCTCCCCGATCGACTCGGTGACGCCGGGCAGGATCGAGGCATCGCCCGATGCCTGGGCGTGGCCGAGTCCACGCACGGTCAGACGTCGCCGGAGGCGCCGCATCTCCTGGCGCCAGGCGGGTACGGCGGGCGAATCGGGCTCGTCGCGGACCCGTTGCCCCAACATCCGGAGCGTCTGGGTCAGGTCGGCGAGCCCCGGATCGTCGGGTGGCCTTACGATGGGCAGCGCCTGGCCGGTCGAGCGCCACCGTTCCAGGGCGGTCAGCAACGGGATCGGGCCTTGATTCAGCGCGATTCCGAGGTCGAGACGGGCCAGCCTGATCGTGAGCACGCTCCGCGCCGCGCGCGAATCCAGAGCAGCGCTGCCGGCCTGGCTGGCGCCAAGTTCCGCAGCCGCCCGCATTAGACGGGCTCGCGCCGATCGAACCTTGTTCTCGGCCAGGTCGGTCAGAACGGCGGCATGGGCATGTCGCATCCGCAACACCAAACCGAGTTCGGAAGGCGGGTACGACTCGAGGGCCTGCCTTGCCATGGTCGGCTCGCCGATGCGCGTGTAGGCCTCGGCCGCCACGACCAGGCTGCGCGCCTGCACGTCGACGTCACCGCGCCCGGCAGCGTCCTCGGCCAGTTCGACCGCCGATCGGGAGACGCGTGCCAAGCCCCTGGACAGCATCAACTCGCAGTCGAGCACGGTGGCCTGAGCCCGTACGGCCAAGCCGTGCGCCCCCAGCCGACGCATCCGGTCCCGACTCGACCTGGCCGCTGCCAATGCCGCCGGGATGTCGTCGGCGAGCCGGAGCACCCGGGCCCGCTCCAGGTCGATCTCGGCCATGACCAACGGCTCCTGGCGAGCTCGGCACTGCGCCGCCGCTCGATCCAGAGTGTTGAGTGCCTCGTCCACGAGGCCGGCCTCGTGCAGCACCCGGCCCAAGTCGAGCAACGACGGTGCCCGTTCGACGTCGACGTCCATCTCCTGGGCCGCGGTGATGGCAGAGATGGCTCCGGGCAGGTCACCGGTCAGATACCGAGCGAAGCCGGCGTTGTGCCGAGCCATGAACTGCTGTCGGTCGAATCCGCCGCTCTCGGCCAGCGCTGCGGCTTCGTCGAAGGACGCGGCCGCTTCGGCGGCTCGACCCAGGGCCAGCAACACGTTGCCTCGGTTGAGCTGCAGAGAACAGCGTTCGAGCAGGGTGAACCAGGCACGTTCCTGCCGGGTCAGGAGCAGTTCGGTCGAGGCCGAGGCGAGGTCGCCGCTCCGGCCGTGAACGAGGCCCGACTGCACCCGGCAGCGGGCGCGAAACTCCGGGTCCAACCCGGCCAGTTCCGTCGCGGCGTCGAGGTACGCCTCTGCCGCGCCTCGGCCCTGGCCGGACATGGCCACGTAGGCGAGCGTCAACAGGCAGGCGATCCGGACCACGTCGACGTCGCGGGTGGCGGGCTGGTCGAGAGGCGGAAGCAGGCTGAGGGCAGCCTTCAACGACCGGGCGGCCCGAGCGGGTCGACCGGCCGAGACCTCGGCCAGGCCCCGTTGCCGGAGCGCCTTGGCTTGTTCGAGGACGGGTTCGACGATGCTTCCCTCCAGCTACAGGTCGACGGCCGGCGTGATCACCGGCCGGTGGTCATTCCTCCTCACCACGAAATGGGTACGGCCACGTGGCACGTCCGCGACGGCGAACCGGCCACCGTCGTCAGCAACGGCGTTCAACGTGGCACCTTCAGCCACGATCTCGATTTCCGCCCCCGGGGCCGTGACCCACCCGTCGACGCGAACCTTCCGGTGTTGCGGCACCGTGGTCACCAGCAGGCGAAGTGACCCGCACGTGAACGTGATCGAGTCGGTCTCGTCCTCGCCTCGCACACCGGCCAGCGAGTTCCTCGTCAACTCGGCGACCTCCGCTTCGAGCGCTTGCACGGAGAGCGCGAACGTGACCCGGTCGACCAGCCCGGTCGGCATCGGGTCGAGGCGGGAGTACATGCGCTGGAGCTGGGTGAGGATCGTCGCGTCGACGTCGTCTAACAGATCGTCGTACATGGGTCAGTCCTCCCAACGTGGGTCGGCGGCCAGCGCGGCCCTGAGCTTGGCCAGGCAACGGCCCCGAGTCGGCCCGATACTGCCCACGGGCATGCCCAGGCTCTCGGCGATGGCGGCGTAGTCGGGGGTGGGGGAGAAGGCGATCACGCGGAGCAGGGCCTGGCAGCGTTCCGACAGCGTCGCAACGTGGCGCCAGAGCACCAGTTGACTCTCGGCCAGGACGGCGTCGTCTTCGGGAGTTTCGGTGCTGACCGGTTCGGGCAGCCCGGAGTCGGGTTCGGCTTCGCGACCGTTGAGGCGGAGCAGCCTCCAGGTCTCGCGCTTGACGGTGACGACCAGCCAACTCGTCACGGCTCGGGGCTCGGTGATCGCATCGGCAGCGTCGACGAGCCGGAGCCAGGCCGTCTGGATGGCGTCCTCGGCGACGGAGGTGGTCGCGTGTTGAGACCGTGCCGTGTGCCACAACAGGGGCGAGAGCATCTCGACGAGGTCACCGAGCCGGGACCGATCCCCCTCCCGATAGTCGGAGAAGGCGGCTGCTGCTCGGGCGCCGAGCGTCTCGGTCGCCGTACTCATGCCACCGGGCGCGCCAGCGCCCCCCCGAGTACGGCGTCGATCGCCTGCCAGCCCCGGTCGACCAAGCCGTCGGCCGTGATGTCGTCGGTCCCGATGTCGATGAGCGCCTGGGCGAGTTCGCCGGCGAGCACCGGGGCGGCGAACGACGTACCCGACCAGACCCCGAACCCGCCGGAGAAGTCGTCCCGGTCGATCGTCGCTCGGGGCCGGGTGTCGGGGCTGACATCGGCCGCTTCCAGGGTCGGCTGAGCTGCCGCGTTCTGCTGGTCAGGCAGAGTGGAGACGACCGCTCCGCCCGTGCGATAGGTGGTGACCCAGGTGCCGGCGTTGGAGAACAGGCAGACGGTCGCGTTGTTGGGGTTGAGGGCGCCGACGCTGACCAGGGGCAATGCCGTACGCCGCAAACCCGTCACTTGACCTGCCAAACCGGCGGGCAGCATGGGGCGGGTCGTCGCGTCGTTACCGGCTCCGGCGACGACCAGCACGCCTGCCTCCCCGAGGTCGCGCATGACCTGCGCGACGGTCGTATCGGTCAGTTGGTCGTCGGGCTTCTCGTGGTAGTAGCCCAGCGAGAGCGACAGGACGTCGATGATGCCCGCCGGGTCCCGGGCCGCGATCGCCGCCCGCTGCTGGGTGAGCAGTTGGTCGAGGAGTCCCAGCAGTTCGCTTTCCAGCAGGTAGCCGTCCGACCGTACGACCGAATGCGCCACCAAGCGGGCTGCCGGGCACTTCTGCCTGACGATCCCGGCGATGAACGTGCCGTGGCCCGCGATCCGATCGAGAGAACCGAGCAGAGGATCACTGACACCTGGTTCGTCGTCGGAGATCGGAGAGCCGGTGACGACGACCGAGCCGGGCACGGCTGCGATCATCCGCGCGTCACCGTCGGCTCGGGGGAACCAGGGATGACGACCGATGCCGGTGTCGGGCATGACGACCACGGGGGGCCTCGCGGGCACCGTCGCGGTCAGCGCTGGATCGGCCATGACGACGCTGACGGGCATCTTGCCGCCCGATCCCGGGCGCGCGAACTCCGACGCCCCGGCCCCGATCGAATCCCAATAGGGAATGGAATCCCAATAGGGGATCGAATCCCAGTACGGGATCGAGTCCCAGTACGGGATCGGCGCCACGATGTGGTCCAGCTCGAGGGACTCGGCGACCTCGGGGGATGCCGCGGCGATGTGCTGCAAGGCGACCCAGGCATCGGGCGGCGAGGTCAGCGTGTCGCCGATCGGCGCCAGGTCGAGCGGGGTCACCCGGCTCGTGGTCGGCTGCGGCGCGACCGCGTCGAACTCGCGCTGGGCCGTCCGTTCTTCGGGGGGCGTTGGGCTGGCACGCCAGCCGAGTTTGGCGAGGGCGTCAGTCGCCTCGGCGGGCAGAACTCGAGGCGGCCCGATCTCAGCCCCGTCGGTCGGGGCCGGCGCGGCATGGCGCCAGAGCAGTCTGTTTGCGACGTATGCGGCGCGTCGCGGCGCAACCGATCCACGGACCACAGCCGTCGCAGGATCGAGCACCCTGATGTCCATGCGACCCTCCCGTCGGCGCCGCCAGCCTAGGAAACGACCGACTTCCCTGACTAGAGCCGCCAAGCAGAGGTTCTGATACATCCGTGCATCGATTGGCGTTGTTCTCTCACCCGTTGGACGGAATCGACCTCAGGCGGCTTTGAAAGTACGGTTCACCCCATGCGTTCAGCCACCGCCCTCGTGACCCGTCGTCACGTGGATTTCCAGCGCGTGCTGAGCCACTTGTGTCGCGTTCTCTGACGCGCCCCCTATCCAGCCGGGCGTCACCGCCGGGCAGTTCTTTGCCTCGGCGCTGCGCCGATCCAGCCCAGAGGACACACCAGTGACGACCACCAACCAACCGTCGGCCAGCCGCGTACGGCCGCCGCGCGAAGACCGCTCCAACGGCCAATGGCTGGTGGACGGCCGTACACCCCTCAACCACAACGAGGAATTCAAGGCCGAGGACAACCCGCTCAACGTACGGCGACGGATCGAGGAGATCTACGCCAATCAGGGGTACGGCTCCATCCCCACCGACGACGTGCACGGACGGTTCCGCTGGTGGGGTCTGTACACCCAACGCCGACAGGACATCTCCGGTAGCCGTACCGCGTCGTTGGGCCCGGACGAGCTGAGCGATGCGTACTTCATGATGCGGATCCGACTCGACGGCGGCGCCCTCACCACCGACCAGGTGAGAGTCATCGCCGACATCTCCACGACGTTCGCGCGCGACACCGCCGACATCTCCGACCGTCAGAACATCCAGCTGCACTGGGTACGGATCGAGGACGTGCCGGAAATCTGGCGACGCCTCGAAGCCGCCGGCATGCAGACCACCGAGGCCTGCGGCGACTCCCCTCGGGTCATCCTCGGGTCGCCGGTCGCCGGCATCGCGGCCGACGAAATCATCGACCCGACGCCCGTGATCCGCGAGATCGTCGACACCTACATCGGCGACCCCGAGATTGCCAATCTGCCCAGGAAATTCAAGACGGCGGTCACCGGTCATCCGAGTCTCGACGTCGTGCACGAGATCAACGACGTCTCCCTGGTCGGCGTGGTGCACCCCGAGCTGGGTGCCGGGTACGACCTGTGGGTCGGCGGCGGCCTGTCGGTCTCCCCTCGCCTGGCCGAACGGTTGGGCGTCTTCGTGCGGCCCGAGGAAGCGGCCGAGGTCTGGTACGGCGTGATCCGCATCTTCCGCGACTACGGATACCGCCGCCTGCGGGCGAAGGCCCGCCTCAAATTCCTCCTGGCCGAGTGGGGCGCGGCCAAGTTCCGCCACGTGCTGGAGACCGAATACCTGGGCCGGGCGCTGGCCGACGGCCCCTCCCCCGCCGTCCCCAGCCAGCCTGGCGACCACCTCGGCGTCCACGAGCAGAAGGACGGTTCGTCGTACGTCGGTTTCGCCCCGACCGTGGGACGGGCCTCGGGTACGGCATTGGCCGCGATCGCGGACCTGGCCGAACAGGCCGGGTCGAAACGCATCCGGCTGACCCCCCACCAGAAGCTGCTCGTGCTCGACGTGGCGCCGGATCGCGTCGGCGCGCTCATCCGCGGCATGGATGCCCTCGGCTTCAGCGCCCATCCGAGCCCGTTCCGGCGTCACACGATGGCCTGCACGGGGATCGAGTACTGCAAGCTGGCGTTCGTCGACACCAAGGACACCGCCAAGGCGACGATCTCTGCGCTCGAGCAGCGACTGTCCGACGTGACCCTCGACGTACCGATCACGCTCAACATCAACGGCTGCCCCAATTCCTGCGCACGGATCCAGACCGCCGACATCGGGCTCAAGGGCCAGATCCTGACCGGCGCGGACGGCGAACCCGAGTTCGGATTCCAGGTGCATTTGGGCGGCGGACTGGCCTCCACCGAGCGTGAGGAAGCGGGGTTGGGCAAGACCGTACGCGGGTTAAAGGTGACCGCCGACAACCTTCCCGACTACGTGGAACGGGTGACTCGCCGCTACCTCGACGACCGGATCACCGGCGAGTCGTTCGCGGTCTGGGCGCACCGCACGAGCGAGGAGGCGCTGCGATGACGATCACGACCCACGGCCCCGGCCGTACCCGCACCGCGGACGAACTGCGCGCCCTTGCCGACGAGGCGTCGGTGCGATTCGGCGAGGCATCAGCCGACGAGGTGTTGGCCTGGGCAGCCGACACCTTTGGTACGGCATTGGCGGTCGCCTGCTCGATGGCCTCCGACACCGTGGTTCCGCACCTGGTCAGCCGTTTCCAGCCCGGTGTGGACGTGTTGTTTCTCGAGACGGGGTACCACTTCGTCGACACGATCGGCACCCGGGACGAGCTGGGGTACACCGTGCCCGTGACGATCGTCGACGTCCGGCCGGCCCAGACGGTCGCCGAGCAGGACGCGACGTATTCGGAGAAGCTCTACTCCCGCGATCCCGGCCTGTGCTGCCAACTGCGGAAAGTCGACCCGATCAACGCCGAACTGGCCACGTACGAAGCGTGGGTGACCGGCGTGCGCCGGGAGGACAACGCGCTGCGTGCCAACACAGGCACCGTCGAGTGGGATGCGAACCACCAGATGGTGAAGATCAACCCGATCGCGGCGTGGACCTTCGACGACGTGTTGTCCTACGCGACCGAGCACCGAGTGCCGGTGAATCCGCTGCTCGCCGACGGCTACCCGTCGATCGGCTGCGAACCCTGCACCCGGCGGGTGGCTCCGGGAGAAGACCCACGGGCCGGCCGATGGGCCGGGCTCGGCAAGACCGAATGCGGGTTGCACGTATGACGCGGCAGTTGACCCAGCTCGAGGAGCTGGAATCCGAGGCGATCCACATCTTCCGCGAGGCGGTCGGCGAGCTCGAACGGCCGGTGCTGCTGTTCAGCGGCGGCAAGGACTCGGTCGTCATGCTGCACATCGCGCGCAAGGCGTTCTGGCCCGGCCCGGTGCCGTTCCCGTTGCTGCACGTGGACACGGGACACAACTTCCCCGAAGTGCTGGCCTATCGCGACGAGCAGGTCGCGAAGCTGGGCTTGCGGCTCGTCGTGGCCAAGGTTCAGGACTACATCGACGACGGCCGGCTGCTCGAGCGGGCCGACGGGACCCGAAATCCCTTGCAGACCCAGCCGTTGCTGGACGCCATCGCCGCCCATCGGTTCGACGCCGTATTCGGCGGCGGCCGCCGTGACGAGGAGAAGGCCCGGGCCAAGGAGCGTGTCGTCAGCCTGCGCGACGAGTTCGGTCAGTGGGACCCGCGCAACCAGCGCCCCGAGCTGTGGACGATGTACAACCCCCGGCATCGCCCCGGAGAGCACGTGCGGATCTTCCCGCTCTCGAACTGGACCGAACTCGACGTCTGGCGCTACATCGCGGCCGAGCGGATCGAACTGCCCGACCTCTACTACGCCCACACCCGTGACGTGTTCAGTCGCGACGGCATGTGGCTGGCGGTGGGCGAATGGTCCCGTCCTCGCAACGGCGAGCAGGTCGAGTCGAGGATCGTGAGGTACCGGACGGTCGGCGACATGAGCTGCACGGGAGCCGTGGAATCGAGCGCGGCCGACGTGACTGCCGTACTCGCCGAAGTCGCGGCCACCCGGATCACCGAACGCGGCGCGACCAGGGCCGACGACCGCCTGACCGAGGCCGCCATGGAGGACCGCAAGAAGGAGGGGTACTTCTGATGGGGACTTTGCTCCGGCTGGCCACCGCAGGCAGCGTCGACGACGGCAAGTCCACGCTGGTCGGGCGGTTGCTGCACGATTCCAAGTCGGTGTTGGCCGACCAGCTCGAAAGCGTGGCGCGGGTCTCGGCCGAACGCGGCCTCGGCCAGGTGGATCTGGCCTTGCTCACCGACGGTCTGCGCGCCGAACGAGAGCAGGGCATCACGATCGACGTGGCGTACAGGTACTTCGCGACACCGAAACGCACGTTCGTGCTCGCCGACTGCCCGGGACACGTCCAGTACACGCGCAACACCGTGACCGGCTCGTCGACCGCCGACGTGCTGGTGCTCCTGGTCGACGTACGCAAGGGAGTCCTGGAACAGACCCGGCGCCACCTGGCCGTTGCCGCCCTGCTGAGGGTGCCGTACCTCGTGTTCGCCGTGAACAAGATCGACCTGGTGGGGTACGACGAGGCCGTGTTCCGGCGAGTGGCCGACGAGTTGGCCGTGGTCGCGCACGATCTCGGGGTCTCGCACGTCGAGAGCGTTCCGGTGTCGGCCTTGGTCGGCGACAACATCGTCGAGCCGTCGGCGCACACTCCTTGGTACGGCGGGCCGACCCTGTTGGAACTGTTGGAGGACCTGCCGGCCGCCGACGATCCGGCCGAGGAGCCGTTTCGCTTTCCCGTTCAACTCACGATCCGGCCGAACTCGGACTATCGGGGGTACGCGGGGCAGGTCGCCTCGGGCGTCGTCAGCGTCGGAGATTCGGTCGTGGTGTTACCCTCGGGCCGGACGACCACGGTGGTCGGCATCGACACCGCCGACGGGCCGCTGACCGAAGCGTTCGCACCGCAGTCGGTGACCCTCCGACTCGCCGACGAGGTCGACATCACGCGCGGGGATCTGATCGCGGCGGCCGACGCTGCACCGGTGCCGACCCAGGACTTGCACGGGCTGGTCTGCTGGCTCTCGGATACGGCACTGCGACCCGGGGCACGGGTGCTGGTGAAGAACACGACCCGGACGGTGCAGGGCATCGTTCGGGAGATCCACGGCCGGCTCGACCTGGACACGATGACGCCCGTGGCCGCCGAGGGTCTGACGTTGAACGACATCGGGCGGGTGACGGTACGGCTCGCGTCCCCGATCGCGGCCGAGAATTACACCGAATCCCGCAAGACTGGGGCGTTCCTGCTCGTCGATCCGCAGATGGGGAGCACGCTGGCCGCCGGGATGGTACGTGCACCCCTCGCCGAAGATCCCGACGCCGACGCGTTGACATGGGCCATCTAGGAGGTTCCTCAAGGCACCCGTCGACGCGATCGCGACCGAACAGAGCTACGTCCAGATCCTGAAGCCGGCCGATCTCATCGCCAAGGTCGATCCCAAGAGTTACATTCTGGCCGAGGAGTACAAGGGCATGACGCGACCGAACCTCGTCTTCATCTTGGCCGACGACCACGCTCCCCACGCCATCTCGGCGTACGGGAGCGTGGTCAATGCCACGCCCCAGATCGATCGCCTGGCGCGCGAGGGAGCAACGCTCACCTCGACGTACTGCACCAACTCGATCTGTACGCCCTCGCGAGCCACGATCCTGACCGGCACGTACAGCCACGTGAACGGTGTGCCGGGCATTTTCGCCGAGATGGACTACCGGGTTCCCACGTACGTCGATGCCCTGCACGAAGCTGGTTACGCCACTGCCATCTTCGGCAAGTGGCACCTCGGCGAGTCGGTCGGCGCGCAGCCGCGCAACTTCGACGCCTGGCGCGTGTTCCCGGGACAGGGCGACTACGTCGACCCGGTGATGATCGGGCCGGACGGCGAGGAGGAGGTACGGGGGTACGCGACCGACATCGTCACCGATCTGAGCCTGGCGTGGCTCGAACAGCGGGACCACGGGCAGCCCTTCGCGCTGATGATCCACCACAAGGCCCCTCACCGGCCGTGGCTGACCGACGCGGCCCACGCCAACCTGTACCCGGTGGGCACGATCCCCGAACCGGCCACGTTCGGCGACGACCACGCCACCCTGAGCCAAGCCGTACGCACCGTGACCATGAGCATCGCCGACGACTTGACCGAACGTGACGTCAAAGAGCCGACTCCGCCAGAACTGGAGGGTCCGGACAAGACGGCTGAGCGAGCCAGCTGGAAGTACCAGCGCTACATGCGCGACTACCTCGGCTGCATCGCCTCGATCGACGACAACGTGGGCCGGGTGCTGGATTACCTGACTGCCGCCGGCCTGGACCGCGACACGATCGTGGTCTACTGCTCCGACCAAGGCTTCTTCCTGGGCGACCACGGCTGGTTCGACAAGCGGCTCATGTTCGAGCAGTCGCTGCAGATGCCGGTGCTCGTGCGGTGGCCGGCGGAGATCCCCGCGGGCGTACGGGTGGACGCCATGATCACCAACGTCGACTTCGCCGCCCACGTTCCTCGACCAGTGCGGCCTGGATCCGGCGGCGGCCCTTCCGATGCACCAGGGGCGGAGCTTTCGTCACCTCTTGCGCGGTGAAGAGGTCGAGGGATGGCCGGATTCGATGTACTACCGGTACTGGGAACACGACGACCCTCACCATCACGTACCCGCTCACTACGGGGTCCGTACCCGAACCCACAAGCTGATCCGCTACTACGGCGCACCGTTGGGAGTGCCGGGCTCGTCGGACCGGATCACACCCGACGAATGGGAGATGTTCGACCTGGTCGAGGACCCGCTCGAACTAGTGAACGTCTACGACGATCCGGGGTACGCCAGTGTCCGCGTCAGCTTGGAGGCTGAGTTGGCCCGACTGCAGGACCAGTACGGCGACCTGCCCTACGCGGGACCCGGAACGTGGCACCCGGCCTGGGGTGAGGGCTTCCAACAGCACAGTTGACGTGCAGCTCCGGACTCAGCGTGTCACGAGCGAGTGGGACGTTCAGCCCAGTGGAGACGGTCGTGGTCGGCCCGAACTCGGCGGTTTGTGAATCGGGACTCCGAGGTGAAACGGATCCGAGGTGCCAGGCGTAGACAGGGTGAAGTACCCGAACGAACCGAAGGGAAACGCCATGTCCACCACCCGCGCACTGTCCCTGATCGCCCTCGTCGTCTTGGCCGGGTGCGCGACCACAACCGCCTCGCCGGCCGGGTCACCCTCGGCCCCGATGACCTCCCCCGTTGCGACGTCGGCCGCTTCGACGGCATCCGGGGCCGCGACGACCGCCCCGGCCAGTGTGCTCGCGGCGAACGACCGGCTGACCACCGCCGGCATCGGCGCGATCCAGATCGGCGCCTCGGTCACCGCGCTCGAGGCGCTCGGAGCGGCCGCTCCAGCCGACACCTGCGAGAACGCGGTCGGGCCGAGCAAGGCTCTGGCAGCTGAAGGTGTGAGTTTCCACGTCGACTACGAGACCAAGCGCGTGTCCCAGGTCGAACTCACCACTCCAAAGCGCTCGACGCTCGACGGGGCACGTGTCGGCATGCTCGTGTCTCAGGTGAAGGCGCTGTACGGCACCAAGGTCGCCGTGGCGACCGTGTCGGTGATGCAGAACCAGCGTCAGCAACTGGTCATGCGGGCCGATGGAGCGATGATCGTCTTTCTCACCGACGCCCCGGTCAGTGACTCGGCCAGCGTCGTCACTATCGTGCTGAAAGCCGACAACGGGTCCGCGGTGGTGACACAGGACTGCTGATCCGGCAGGACAACGTCGGTGCAAGAGGTGGTCGATGGACGAGCAGGCATTCGACGCGTTCTACTCGTCGTCGTTCGCCCCGATCGTGTCGCAGGTAGCAGCCATGTGTGGTAGCCGTACAGAAGCCCAAGACTGCGTGCAGGAAGCGTTCATCCGGGCTTGGGACCACCGGAGAGACCTGGACCGCGCCTCGTCACCCGAGGGGTGGGTACGGACGGTCGCCACTCGGCTGGCGGTCAGTCGGTGGCGCCACCGCTCCCTGGACAGCCGCGCGGGCGACCGGTCGGTCGCTCCCACCCCACCCGGGGAGCCCTCGCCTGACCGGGTCGCGCTCCAACGGGCCATGGCCACGCTCCCCTTCGAGCAGCGGCAGGCGCTGGTGCTCTACCACACCGCTGATCTCGACATCGGGACGATCGCGGCCGAACTCCGGACCAACCCCAACACAGTCAAGACGAGACTCGCCCGTGGGCGGGCGGCGCTGGCCAAGCTCTTGGCCGAGCCCGACGAGGAGGCGAGCCATGTTCGATGAGACGAGGCTCGACAGCCTGCTGAAGCAGGCCAACGACCCCTCGATCGTCCCCGACTTTTCGGCCGCAGAGGTCCGTCGAGCGGGTGGGCGGCGTCGTCGTCGCCGCTACCTGGCGACCACCGCGACCGCGGTCGTGGTCGGCCTGCTCTCCATCGGCGGCATCGTTGCGCTGACGCGCGCCGCCGTATCCCCCACGGTTGCGGCCCCGGCGACGCCGACGCTGTCGGTCACTCCGCACGAGACTCCTTCGACGCCGCCATTGCCGTCGAGCCCGTCGCAAACCCCGGCCTCCACGCGGGAGTCGTCGTGCCCACCAGCACGATCGACACGCTGCTCCCATTCAGCGTGGGCTCGGCGCAGGCGACCGGGCGGGCGTACGGCGGGTCTGTGGTCTGGGACCCTGCCGTGATCCTCGACCCCGGCCCCAACGCGTCGGCCTGCGGCACCGCGCTCAACGGATCGTTCACGCCTGCCAAACGCGGTACGTCATTCGCGATGGTTCCCGGTGACAGCTCGACTGATTGGGGTTATGCCCTCGCGTACCTGGACCCGGCCGCTGCAACGACGGCGATCGACAACCTGACCCAGGCCCTCACCACCGTCTGCGCGCCGGTGGCGAAGGCGGGCGGCACCCAGATCATGGGCGACGGCGTCACGGTCAGCGTGTTTACGCCAGCCGCCGGTGGCCGGATCTACCTCATCCGCGACCGCAACGTCGTCGTGTACTGGACCGACACCCTGGGCATCGACCCAGCAGCCTTTGCCACGGCACTGCACGCCAAGCTCCCGTAGTCGCAGGCGGCGCTCAAAGCCGATCAGGAGAGGCGGGACAGAGCTTCGGCACTCAATCGCAGGCACGAGCACATCGACTCTGCCGCCGAAAAGCGGGCCAAACGCCGACAAGCGGGCCAAGGCGAAGCACCGTGGTCACCGAGGCCATGGCGAGGGAGGTTGTGGTTCCCCCCGTTTCGTGGAGGGTTTCCTTTAGGCCGCGTCTCGGTTGAGGGCGGTGGTTTCGTAGTTGATCGGGCTCATGCCGCCGGCGGCGGTGTGTCGTCGTTGGTGGTTGTAGAAGCCG
>WBZS01000213.1_pt1 | contig 102258 bp, 93 predicted proteins | sample 5204201 | NCBI WGS metagenome assembly WBZS01 (sample SAMN12344357, study PRJNA552823) | activated sludge metagenome | biome: Activated sludge suspended growth; feature: Nitrification reactor; material: Wastewater; isolation source: activated sludge from nitrification reactor of wastewater...
CAGCCCAAAGTCGGCTGGTTTCGCCCGGTCGAGAACGCGTCACAAATGGAGGACGAGTGAAGGCATCAAGGTTTGTTCTGCCACTGATTGCCGGCCTTACCGCGTTGGGACTGGCGGCCTGCGGCGGGCCGGCCCAGCCCAACGCCCCGAGTGCCGGCGGGTCGGCTCCCGCGGTCAAGGCTGGCTGGGATATCAACGAGACACCCCGCGATCAGTTGGTCGGTGGTGAATTCATCGGTTCCATCTCGCATGAGTACCGGGACTGGAACCCCTACACCGCCGCGGGCAACGACAAAGAGATGTCCTTATTGGAGAAGCCCGTCGTCCCCGCATATTACGACTACAACGCATTGGGCGAAGCCAAGATAAACAATGACTATCTGCTGGAGGCGAAGGAAGAGGTCAACCCGAACCTCAAACTCACGCTGAAGCTGAACCCGAAGGCGGTCTGGAACGACGGCGCGCCGATCACGGTCAAGGACTGGGCCGCCACCGTGAAGGCCTTGAACGGTTCCGACAAGGCGTACAAGAACATCAATCCCGCCGGCTGGGAGCAGATCGCATCGGTCACCAAGGGCGCGGATGACTATGAGGTCGTGCTCAACTTCAAGACCACCTACCCGGACTGGACCAAGTTCGTGTCCGGAGGCCCCTTGCGGGCTGAGAGCGTCGCCACTGCTGACATGTTCAACACCGGTTGGCAGAAGGGAATGAAGCTCGGCTGGCAGTCCGGCGCCTACAAGATCCAGTCGATCGACAACCAGTCGGGCACCACGATCATGGTGCCGAACGAGTTGTGGTGGGGCGAGAAGCCGCTGCTGACAAAGCTCACCTGGAAGAAGATCCTGACCGACGCCCAAGCGACCGCGTTCGCCAACCAGGAACTCGACTACTACGACATCGGCCCCGACCCGAACGGCTTCAAGACCGCCAGCGCCGCGCAGAACTCCATCGTGCGCAAGGCCGCGGGTCCGGATTTCCGGCAGTTCACCTTCAACACCAAGGCCCCGAACCTGACCGATGTCAAGGTCCGTCAGGCCATCGTGATGGGCCTGGACCGCGGATCGATCGCGCGCTCCGACCTGGCTGGCCTCGACTGGGACGCCTCGCCACTGAACAACAACCTGTACATGGCGAACCAGCCCGGTTATGTCGATCAAGGCAAGGCGACCGGTATCGACTTCAATGTGGAGGGCGCCAAGGCCAAGCTCGATGAGGCCGGTTGGACGTTGAACGCCAGCACCGGCTACCGCGAGAAGGACGGCAAGCAGCTCGACGTGAATTTCGTTGTGCTGAGCGGTGTGAAGGCGTCCGAGAACGAAGGCCTGCAGGCACAGAAGATGCTCAAGGACATCGGGATCAACCTGAAGCTCAAGAACATCAATATCGACAAGCAGTGGCCGGGCGTGCTGCTGGATCACAGCTTCGACATCATCGCCTTCTCGTGGATCGGCACGCCGTACCCGTTGGGTGACATCCGGCAGATCTACGGCGCCTCCGTCAAGGACGGCAAGGAGGTCTACGGTGAGTCCAACTTCGCTCAGCTGCTGAACCCCACGGTGGAGGAGCTGGCGCCGAAGATCGACACCGAGATGGATCCCGCCAAGCGGGCCGAGATGGGCAACCAGGTCGCCAAGTCGATCTGGGAGTCCGTCCACACGCTGCCGCTGTACCAGCGCCCGATGCTGGTCGGCGTCCGGTCCAAGCTGGCCAACATCGGTGCTGTGGCGTTCGGCACCACCAAGTGGGAGAACGTCGGCTTCACGAAGTGACCGTCTGAATGAACGGGGGGCGACCGCTGGTCGCCCCCCGTTTCGCGTTCCGGACCATCGTTGATCGAGCTTGGCGAGATCCTTGGTCCGACCGCGTCAGGCAGCGTGACCCAACTCCCCGGCAGGGCGACGAAAGGGTAAACACTTGTCGGATTCCTCGTCGTCAGGGTCGCGGATTCGCCAGGATTGACCCATGGTCGAACTCATCGGCGCGGGCAAGCGCATCGGCATCCTGACCAGCGGCGGCGACGCTCAGGGCATGAACGCGGCGGTCCGGGCCGTCGTCCGGACGGCGATCACGCTCGGTGCCGAGGTTTACGCCATCTTCGAGGGCTACCAGGGCATGATCGACGGCGGCGAAGGCATCCGGCGGTTCGGCTGGGACGACGTCGGCAACGTCCTGCACCGCGGCGGCACCGTGATCGGCACCTTCCGCAGCCAGCAGTTCCGCGAACGTGACGGACGCCGCCTCGCCGCCCGCAACCTGATGGCGGCCGGCATCGACCGGCTGGTGGTGATCGGTGGCGACGGCAGCCTGTCGGGGCTGGACGCGTTCCGCACCGAATGGCCCGAGTTGTTGGCCGAACTGGTCGAAGCCGGTGAGCTGGACGCCGCCACTGCCGCCGAGCATCCGGCGCTGATGATCGCCGGATTGGTCGGCTCGATCGACAACGATCTGGTCGGCACGGACATGACGATCGGGGCCGACTCCGCCCTGCATCGCATCGTGTCCGCCATCGACGATCTGGCCAGCACCGCGGCCAGCCACCAGCGCAGCTTCGTCGTCGAGGTGATGGGCCGGCATTGCGGCTACCTCGCGTTGATGGCCGCCGTCGCCGGCGGCTGTGACTATGTGCTGACCCCCGAGAACCCGCCCGCGGACGGCTGGGAGGACAAGATGTGCGCCGAGTTGCGTCGCGGACGGTCCGCCGGACGCCGTGACTCGATCGTGCTGGTCGCCGAGGGTGCGACCGATCGGTCCGGCAACACGATCTCGGCGGAGTACGTCCGGGCGACGCTCGAGGAACGGTTGGGCGAGGACACCCGGGTGACCATCCTCGGTCACGTCCAGCGCGGCGGCAGTCCCAGCGCCTTCGACCGGTGGTGTTCCACCTGGCTGGGCTACGAGGCGGCCCGGGCGCTGCTGACCGCCGACGCCGATACTCCGGGCCGGGTGTTCGGCTTCCGCGGCAACCGGGTGGCTTCGGTCGACCTGATGGAAGCGGTACGGAACACCCGCGAGGTGCCGGTGCTCATCGAAGCCGGCGACTATGCCGGCGCGATGGCCAAGCGCGGCGGGTCCTTCGTCACCATGAACCAACTGTTCGCCGAGCTGTCCGAGCCCTCCCGGGTCGCCGCGGCGGACGGTGCCCGGAGGATCGCGATCATCCATGGCGGCGGACTCGCGCCCGGCATGAACACGGCGGCGCGGGCCGCGGTCCGGCTTGGGATCAGCCGCGGCCACACCATGCTCGGCGTCCATGACGGTTTCCCGGGGCTGCGCGACGGCCGGATCAGCGAACTCGCCTGGGGTGACGTCGAGGCGTGGACGGCCGACGGGGGCGCCAAGCTCGGTGTGCGGCGGACCATCCCCTCGGTGGAAGAGCTCTACCCGGTCAGTCGCCAACTGGAGGAGCACGGGGTCGACTCGCTGCTGGTGATCGGCGGCTGGAACGGCTATCAGGCCGCGCATCTGCTTCACGACGAACGCGACCGCTACCCAGCGTTCCGGATCCCGATCATCTGCGTGCCGGCGTCCATCGACAACAATCTGCCCGGCTCGGAACTGGCGATCGGGGGCGACACGGCACTGAACGTGATCGTCGAGGCGATCGACCGGATCAAGCTGTCGGCGTCGGCGACCACCCGGTCCTACGTGGTGGAGACCATGGGTCGCTACTGCGGCTATCTGGCGCTGATGGGCGGTCTGGCCGGCGGCGCTGAGCGGATCTACCTGCACGAGGAGGGCATCACCCTCGACCAGCTGAACGACGACGTGAAGTGGCTCAGGCGGTCGTTCGCGGCCGGCCGGTCGCTGTTCCTGGCCGTCCGCAACGAGCGGGCGAACGAGCACTACACCACCAACGTCATCGCCGGTCTGCTGGAAGAGGAGGGCCGCGGGCTGTACGACGTCCGGCAGGGGGTGCTGGGGCATCAGCAGCAGGGCGGCTCGCCGACCCCGTTCGACCGGCTGCTGGCCACCCGGCTGGTCGGCCACGCGCTGGACCTGATCGCCACCGAGCTGACCGACGGGTCCGATGGCAGCTACCTGGTCGGTCTCACCGAATCGAGGCTCACCGACGTCCCGATGGAGTCGATGATGCGCCTGATGGATCGCACCTTCCGGCGTCCGAAGAACCCCTGGTGGCTGCAACTGCGCGACGTCACCCGCGCCGTCGCCGAGGAACCGGAGCCCGTCAACGGCTGAAGTTTGCCCGCCGGTCGGTCGCACCCCCGGGGACGGTTCTTTCCATGCGATTTTCGAACGTCGGGGACGGTTCTTTCCGTGCGATTTTCGAATGTTGAGAACCGTCCCCGGCGTGCGAAGCGCGTCCCCGGTGGGCGAATCGACAGGGTGACCGAGGAGGGTGGCTAGATCACGATCCTGGGGATCTCTCCGGTGATGTCCGGTAGCGGGGCGCGCAGCAGGGCGGTGCTGTGCGGGCCGAGGGCCACCTCGCCGGCGTAGGTGAGCACGACCTCGCCGAAGCGGGCGAGCAGTTCGGAGCCGTCCGGCACCGAGAGCCTGCCCGGTTCGGCGCCCAGGTTGGCCAGCACCTCGACCGTGCCGCGGCGCACCAGCAACAGATCGCCCTTGCGGACGACGGCGCCGTCGCCGAGCTGGGCGTCCCGTACGGTTGGCAGCTCCCGGCGCAGCCGCAGCAGCGTCCGGTACCAATCCAGGAACTCCCGCCGTGCCGGGTCGTCCAGGTCGGACCAGTTCAGGGTGGACGTCTCTACGGTGCCGGGATCCTGCGGGTCGGGGACGTTGCCCGACCAGCCGTGCTCGGCGAACTCGGCCTGCCGTCCGGTGCGGATCGACTCGGCGAGCCACTCCTCTTCATGGTCGGTGAAGTACTGCCACGGTGTCGAGGCGTCGAACTCCTCGCCCATGAACAGCATCGGCGTGTATGGCGAGGTCAGCAGCAGGGCCGCCCCGATCGCCGCTCGGCCACGCCCGGCCAGATGGCTGAGCCGCTCGCCTGTGGCCCGGTTGCCGACCTGGTCGTGGGTCTGCAGCGAGCCGACGTAGCGCCAGCCCGGCGTGATCCCCGGTTCGATCGGACGCCCGTGCCGGCGTCCGCGGAAGCTGGAGTACACGCCGTCGTGGAAGAACGGCGTGTGCGCCAGCACCTTCGGCAATGCCTGCGGATCGGTGAAATCGGCGTAGTAGCCCTGCGTCTCGCCGGTCAGCAACACGTGCAGGGTGTGATGGATGTCGTCGGCCCATTGGCCGTCCAACCCCTGTCCGCCGGCCCCGCCACTGCCGCGCGCCGCGACCGTGCGCGGGTCGTTCCGGTCGGACTCGGCGACCAGCGTCCGCGGAATCCCGGTCGCGGTTCCGATGTCCTCGGCCAAGGCGGACAGGTCCTCCAGCAGATGGATCGCCGACTCGTCGTGCAGGGCGTGCACCGCGTCCAGTCGCAGGCCGTCCAGGTGGTAGTCGAGCAGCCACTGCCGCACGTTCTCGACGAAGTAGGTGCGCACCTCGTCGCTGCCCGGCCCGTCCAGATTGACGGCGACCCCCCAGGGGGTCTGGTGCCGGTCGGTGAAATAGGGGCCGTACTGCGGCAGATAATTGCCGACCGGTCCGAGGTGGTTGTACACCACATCGAGCCACACCGCCAGGCCGCGGGTGTGGGCGGCGTCCACGAAACGCTGCAGCCCCTCCGGCCCGCCGTACGGCTCGTGCACCGAATAGAGCGCGACCCCGTCGTAGCCCCAGCCGTTGCGGCCCGGGAACGACGCCACCGGCATGAGTTCGATGATGTCGACGCCGAGATCCACCAGATGATCGAGCCGCTCGATCGCACCGTCGAAGGTGCGGGCCTCGGTGAACGTGCCGATGTGCAGCTCGTAGATCACCGAACCCTTGAGCCGGCACCCCGTCCAGGCGTGGTCGGTCCAGGTGAAGGTGGCCGGGTTGACCAACGCGCTGGCGGCGTGGACGCCGTCCGGCAGCCGGCGTCCGCGCGGATCGGGCATGGGGTCGCCGCCGTCCAGCGCGAACGCGTAGCGACCGTCACCGGGGTCTGCGTCCACCGACCACCAACCACCGCCCTCCGGGCTCATCGGTTCCACCCGGACGCCGTCGGCCCCCAGGTGGACGTCCACCCGCTCGGCCTCGGGCGCCCACACCGAGTAGCGCTGTCGCATCAGGCGGTCCTGACCAGGACGACGACCGGCAGGACCTCGAACAGCGTGCCGGTTCCGTCCCGATGCCGGACGCCGGTGAACGCGTCGGCCCACTCGCCGCTCGGCAGCGGGACGGACGCCGGCGTCGGCATCCGGGGCAGCCGGCGCACCGCCACCAGGACATCGGGGCCGCGGCTGAAGCCGAGCAGTCCTTCGCCGAGTTCCAGCGGCTGATACCCGGCGGTGAAGGAGTCGCGTCGCCGCTGGCGCAACCGAAGCACGCGGGACGTGACCCACAGCACCTCGTCGTCCAGGTCGAGTGCCGGCCGGGAGCGGGAATCCAGAGCGGTGAGCCGAGCCCGGTGAGCGGAGAAGTCGATGTCGGCGCGGTTGTCCGGATCGACCAGCGTGAGGTTGAGCAACTCCGCGCCCTGATACGTGTCCGGGACGCCGGGCAGGGTCAGCTGCAACACCTTCTGGGCCAGCGTCACCGTGCGTATCGCGTCCGCGTTGGCGCGGGCGGCCCCCGCGATCGCGTCGCCGACCGGGCCGCCGGCCAGGATCTCCCGGCCCAGCGCACGGACGCGTTCCTCGTAGTCGTCGTCGGGATGCAGCCAGCTGGTGCGCTGCTTGCCCTCGCGAAGCGCCTTGGTCAGGTAGGCGTCCAGTCGTTCCGGGGTCAACCCGGGCGTGCCGGCGACCGTCTGCCAGACCAGGTGACCGGTGGGCGCGTCCACACCGTGCCGCACGGACGCCCCGGCCGCCAGATTGGCGACCCGGGTCCAGGAAGCGGGATCGCCGGCCAGCGCCAACAGCCGGGCGCGGACGTCCTCGCCACGCTTGGTGTCGTGGGTGGAGAGCGTCGTCATGCCCAGCGGCCAGCGGGACGCCTGGTGCTCGGCCCACGAGTGCAGGGCCCGGACGCCGGGGGAGGACCCGTGCGCCGGGTCCCCGCCGACCTCGTTCAGCGCGACCAGCCGGTGCCAGCGGTAGAACGCGGTGTCCTCGATCCCTTTGGCCATCACCGGCCCGGTGGTCTGTTGGAATCGGACGCAGAGGTCGCGGGCCGCGTCCACCTCGCCGGGCGCGTTCTCCGGTCGTTCCAGGACGCCGGCCAGGGTGATCGCCACCTCCGCGAGGTCGGGACGGTCGGCGCGGACCCGCTCCAAGGCCTCGTGCAGCGGCGCCACCAGGGCGGGATCGGCGGGCGTCCCCGGCGTGACATACGCGCGGTAGACGTGCAGCTGGACCAGCAGCTCCGACAGCGCGGCACGCAGCCAGGCCGGGTCCGTGCCGGGCAGGGCGGCGACCGCGGCCCGCTGCAGGCGGTTCAGTTCGGGTTGCAGCAGCTGGGCCAGCACCTGCCGCTTGCTGGCGTCGATGCAGGCCGCGAGCACCGGTTCGCCCCCGGTGGCCGTCCAGGTCGCCGTCACCGCGTCCACCCCGGCCGGATCGACCAGCGCGGCGTCGATCACAGCGGCCGCGTCGTACCCGGTCGTGCCGTGACACGCCCAGGCCGGCAACCGCTCGTCGCCCTCCAGGATCTTCTCGACCCAGATCGGCGTGCCCGGACGGCAGGCGGCGGCCAGCCGGGCCAGGTAGCCCTCCGGATCGGCCAGGCCGTCGGGATGGTCGATCCGGAAGCCGTCGATCAGCCCGGCGTGGTGCAGTTCCAGCAACAACGCGTGGCTGGCGTCGAACACGTCCGGCTCCTCGACCCGGACGGCGACCAGCTGATCGACCTCGAAGAATCGCCGGTAGTTGAGTACGTCGCCGGCTTCGGTGTGCGACGCGAGTTGCCAGTGCTGGGCCGCCAGCAGCTCGACCAGGTCGGAGGTGTCGGGTCCGTCCGGACGCAGCGGCAGCACATGCTCGTAGTAGCGGATCACGGGCTGGCCGGCCGCGGGGCCTTCGTCGGGGCGTCCGGTGTCGAGTTGAAGCTCGGAGAGGGTGTCGGCGAGCGGTCCACCCAGGATCGGCAGGCCGAAGCGGCCGTCGAGGTGGTCCCAGTCAACGTCGAACCAGTGCGCGAACGAAGACGTCCGCCCGTGCCGCAGCACCTCCCACAGCGGTGGGTTGCGCCATTCGCTCGCGGTCAGCGCCACGTGGTTGGGCACGACGTCGACGACGATGCCCAGTTCGTGGGAACGGCACCGTTCGGCGAGCCGTTCGAAGGCGTCCCGACCGCCCAGTTCCGGGTTGACGGACGCGTGGTCGAGCACGTCGTAGCCATGCTGCGAGCCCGGCACCGCGGTGAGAATCGGTGCCAGGTAGAGGTGGCTGACTCCGAGCGTCGCCAGATACGGAACGACCGCGGCGGCGTCGTCCAGGGTGAAGCCGCGGTGCAATTGCAGGCGGTAGGTGGCCGTGAACGGCGTGACGAGGGGCTCCATCCAGCCGATTGTCGCAGACCCGCCCAGGAGAGTTGGACGGCCGATGCTGCGCCGCGCCTGCCGATCTGCCGGAACTGGCGCCAACCGGTGTCTAAACTCGCGGCAGCGACCGCAGCCGTGCAGCAGCCTCACGAACGGGCGCCGGCGCTCGTCCGGGCGGTGGTAGACGGCGGCGGGACTCGATGGAAGGAACGACAGATGCACCGAGGCCGGTTAACGGGCAAGATGTGGGCAACCGGTCTGGCAGTGGTGCTGGTGACGGGATGCGCGGCGGCGCCGGGGACGCCTGGGCCTGCGGAAACGCCGACCGGTGCCGGTAGTACGACCAAACCGGCCGCGCCCAGTGCGTCTCCCAGTGACAGCCCGACCGGCTCCGGCCCGTCGACGAGCGCTCCACCGACCACGCCCGGACGTGCGGCCAGCAACATTCCGATGACCAAACTCCAGCCCGGCGAGAAGCCGCCGCAGTTCGTCATCTTCTCCTTCGACGGCGCCGGCAGCCATGACCGCTGGCAGGAGTTCCGGGCGGCGGCGAAGCCGACCGATTCCCGCTTCGTGGCCTTCCTCTCCGGCATCTATCTGCTCACCGAGAAGAACCGGAAGAAGTACCACGGACCCGGGCATGCGCCGGGGGCCGCGTCGATCGGGTTCGGCGGCACGAAGAAGGACGTCATCACCCTGATCAACGACCTGAATCAGGGCTTTGCCGCGGGCGACGAGATCGGCACGCACTACAACGGACACTTCTGCTCGGGCTCGGGTTACGCCGGCAACAGCTGGACGACGGCCGACTGGAAGTCGGAACTCAGTCAGTTCATGGACTTCCTGACCAACTACAAGCAGCTGAACGGCTGGGACGACGACGAGGTGCCCACCCTCAACGTCACGCCGCAGGACATCAAGGGTGGCCGCACCCCGTGCCTGGAGGGCAAGCTCGCCGCCCTGGTGCCGGCCTGGAAGGCGTTCGGGTTCACCTACGACTCCTCGCTGCCACTGACCAGTGGCATCAGCTGGCCGGTCAAGCTTCGCGGCATCTGGGAGTTCCAGATGCCCTGGGTCTACTCGCCGGGCTTCAAGCGCAGCATCATGGCGATGGACTACAACATGTGGGTGACGTTCAACGGCGGCAAGAACGAGCCCGGACGTGCCCCCGAGCTGCGGCAGAAGGTGCGGCAGACCTACGACTACATGTACCGGCAGGCCTACCGCGGCAACCGGGCGCCCGTGCTGATCGCGAACCACTTCAACAGTTGGAACGGCAACTCGTTCAATCCACCGGTGGTGGATTTCATGAAGGCCACCTGCGGCAAGCCCGACACCTACTGCACCACCTACCAGGACGTCATCGCGTGGATGGAACTGCAGGATCCGGCTGTGCTCAAGGCGTTGCGGGCGAAGCCGGCGGTGGCGACCGGGGCGTCCTGAGCGTCGATCCGCGGCTGAGCCGGACGCCGCGCGCGGCATAGCGGGCATCCCCCTACCCTTGACCGGTGGGTTTTCTGCTCGGAGCCGAGGCGCTGCACCTGGAGTATCCGACCCGGGTCGTGTTCGACTCGGTGACGCTCGGGGTGAACGACGGCGACCGGATCGGCGTCGTCGGCCGCAACGGCGACGGCAAGTCCTCACTGCTGCGGTTGCTGGCCGGACGCCTCGAACCGGACGGCGGCTGGGTGCGCCGGCGCGGCGACGTCCGGATCGGCATGCTTACCCAGGAGGACGCGTTGGCCTCCGGAGTCACGGTGCGGGCAGCGATCGTCGGGGACCAGCCCGACCACGCCTGGGCGTCCGACCCGAAGATCAGGGACGTGCTGGCCGGCCTGGTCGGCGACCTCGACTTCGAGGCGGTGGTGGACACGCTCAGCGGCGGTCAGCGGCGCCGGGTCGCGCTGGCCGCGCTGCTCGTCGGCGACTGGGACGTGGTGGCGCTCGACGAGCCCACCAACCATCTCGACGTCGAAGGCATCACCTGGCTGGCCGCCCACCTCAACGGACGCTGGGCGCGCAACGCCGGCGGGCTGCTGGTGGTCACCCACGACCGGTGGTTCCTGGACGAGGTCGCCACCGCCACCTGGGAGGTGCACGACCGGATCGTCGAGCCTTTCGAGGGCGGCTACGCCGCCTACGTGCTGCAACGGGTGGAGCGCGACCGGCAGGCGGCCGCCGTCGAAGCCAAACGGCAGAACCTGATGCGCAAGGAGCTGGCCTGGCTGCGTCGCGGCGCGCCGGCCCGGACGTCGAAGCCCAAGTTCCGGATCGACGCCGCCAACCAGCTGATCGAGGACGTCCCGCCGCCCAGGGACCGGCTGGAACTGAGCCGGCTGGCCACCGCCCGGCTCGGCAAGGACGTCGTCGACCTGATCGGCGCCGGCGTCCGGTTCGGCGACAACGAGGTGCTGCGCGGCGTCGAATGGCGGATCGCGCCCGGCGAGCGGACCGCGATCCTGGGTGCCAACGGCGCCGGCAAATCGACCCTGTTGGGCCTGGTCGCGGGCACGGTGCGGCCGATGTCCGGACGGGTGAAGCGCGGCAAGACGGTGAAGCTCGCGGTGCTTGACCAGCAGTTCGACGCGCTGGCCGAGATCGCCGGCGACCGGGTGCGCGAGGTGCTGGCCCGGACCCGGACCAGCTATCAGATCGCCGGTCGCGAACTCACCCCCGCGCAGCTGCTGGAGCGGCTCGGCTTCGCCCGCGAGCACCTGTCGGCCCGCGTGGGAGAGCTCTCCGGCGGGCAGAAGCGGCGGCTGCAACTGCTGCTGGTGCTGCTCTCGGAACCGAACGTCTTGATCCTCGATGAGCCCTCGAACGATGTTGACACCGACATGCTCGCCGCGATGGAGGACCTGCTCGATTCCTGGCCCGGCACGCTGCTGGTGGTCTCGCACGACCGCTACCTGGTCGAGCGGGTCACCGACCAGCAGTACGCGATCGTCGACGGGCACCTGCGGCACCTGCCCGGTGGGGTGGACGAGTACCTGCGGCTGCGGGCCGGGCAGGCGGCGTCCGGATCTTCCGACGAGGGGGTCTCGACACGCTCGACCAATGGTGCCGAACTGTCGGGTGCCGAGCTTCGGGCGCTGCAGAAGGAACTGGCGTCCGTGGAACGCCGGATCGCCAAGCTGACCGACGAGATCCACGCCGCGCAGACGGCGCTGGCCGAGCACGACCACACCGACTACACCGGGCTGGCCGCCAAGATGGCCACGATCGAGGCGAAGCAGGCTCAGGTCGGCGACCTCGAGGAGCGTTGGCTGGAGTTGTCCGAGCTGATCGACTAGCGCCCACCGCGGCCGGTTCGCCTACTTCGCCCTCCCAGCACCCGCAGGGCGGGCCAGGCGAAGTCGGCACGGTAGATCGTCCCTCGAACGACGATGTCGTATTGCAACTCGGGAGCGGGCGGGCCGAGGCGCCAGACTGGTCGGCACTCAGCCCGCGCCGCATCCGCAACGGCGGAGTCCAGTTCCCCGCAGCGGCCGGCGTCGGCCACCGTCCGGGCCAGGGCTCCGCCAGGTCGTCCACGACCTCGATGTCGTCATCGGGCAACGGCGTCCGATAGCGGTGCAGGTAGGCCCGACCGAGTTGCCACTCTTGCCCGGCTTGGTGAGGGTGACCCGCGTCAGGATCCGGCGCCCCGCGGGTAGCCCACTCAGTCGGGCTGCGGAGGTCTTGCTGAAGAACGTGACCGGGCTCAGCCGACGAACAGTGGCGTGCCGCACGGTTATCCACAGAAGAACCCGGAGGTCCTGTTCCTGTCCGCAATCCTGGTTTCCGCACACAAGAAAGCCGGGGCGCCAACTTCGCCATGTTCGGGTTGTTTCACCTGGTTCAAACCATGGAACGGACGCCGAAACCGGGCGAAGTTGTTCTGGATCAAGCGCGCTGGCGGCGGAGCAGGATCACGCTGTCATCGAGCGTGACCGGCTGGCCGTCGGGGGCCGTGGCCGGACGGGCGCGTACCTCGGCCAGCACGGTCGTCCACTGCTCGGGGTCGAGCGCGAGTGACTCGACTTCGTCAGTGGGTGAGAGGAAGTCATGGTGATGGTCGGACGACGGGTCGGCCCAGGGTGGAGCCGCCGCGTGCGAAACCACCAGCAGGTGGCCACCGGGGCGGACGTAGCCGGCTGCCTCGCTTAGTGCCGAGGTTCGGTCGAAGGCGACCGGCGAATGCAGGAAGCTGGCGGTGACCAGGTCATAGGTGTCGTCGGTCGACCAGCCGGCGAGATCGGCCGCGATGAAACGGACGCCGTCCGGCGCCAGCCCGGCCTTCGTGGCGGCCTCGGTGGCCCGTCCGATGGCGGTCGGCGAGATGTCGACGCCGGTGACCTGCCAGCCCTGCTGGGCCAGCCAGATGGCGTCCGCGCCCTCACCGCAGCCGAACTCCAGCGCGGTGCCGGCCTCCAGCGTGGCGGCCGCCGCGGCAAAGCTGTGGTTGACCCGTCCCGACCAGACCGAGTCCGAGCCGCGGTAGCGCTCCTCCCAGAAGTCGACCGGGGCCACCTCGGGCCAGTCGGCACGGGTGGCGGCGTCGAAGTCCCAGCCGACCAGGGCGCCGTTCAGAGCAGCACCCGCCATGGTGCCGGCGCCGATCGACATCGGCACGTTCGCCATCGGGCTGGCGACGTTGCCGGCCGCCCAGATCCGGTCGTTGCTGGTCTTCCCGGCCGGATCGACTGCCAGGAAGCTACCGAACGGCGTCTCGGTACGGGCCAACTCGAGGTGCGCCAGGAAGTCCTCGTGGGCGCGCGGACGTCCGGCGGTGAACAGCGCGTCGATGGGGTGGCTGCCGCCGTCCGCGGTGTGCACCGCCTCAATGGCCGCGCCGTCACCGGTGATCGAGGTGACCGCGGCGTCGACCAGCCCGACGCCGCGGGCACGCAACCGGTGCCGGGTGGCCTCGGGCACCTCGATGCCGGCGGTGAACACGGTCACCTGTTCGCTCAACTGCCGCAACAGCTCGGCCTGGTGGATCGCCAACGGCGAGGTGAGCAGCACGCCGAGCCGCAGATCGCGCACCTCCCAGCCGTGGCAGTACGGGCAGTGCAACACGGTGGTGCCCCAACGCTGCGCCAGCCCGGGGATCGGCGCCAGCTCGTCGGCGAGTCCGGTCGCCACCAGCACGGCCCGCGCCCCATGCGCCGCGCCGTCGGACGTCTCTACCCGGACGCCGTACTCGGTGAGATCCACCCGAGCGACCGCGCCCTCGATCAGCTGGACGCCGTACGCGGCCACCTCGGCGCGGCCTCGGGCCACCAGGTCGGCCGGATCGACACCCTCGTTCCCGAGGACGCCGTGCATATGCGTCGCGAACCTGTTGCGCGGGCGGCCGGCGTCGATCACCAGCACCCGGCGCCGCGACCGGCCCAACATCAAGGCGGCGGCCAGCCCGGCCGGACCTCCCCCGATCACCACCACGTCCCACCCGGAATGCGTCATGCCGCCATGGTTGTCCGACCGTGGCACAGTTGCAAATGAGTTTGCTGGATCTGCAAGGAGTCGAACGATGGCAGATGCTCTCGGGCAGGTCGGCGTCCGACTGCGCGCGGCCCGCAAGGCACGCGGCTGGACGCTCGACGAACTGGCGGCGCGGGCGTGTGTGTCGGCGAGCACGCTGTCCCGGCTGGAGTCTGGCAAACGGCAGGCCAGCCTGGAACTCCTGGTGCCGCTCACTCGGCAGCTCGGCATCCGGGTGGACGACCTGCTGACCGACGAGGCGCCCGACCCGCGGGTGCGGCGCCCGGTGATCCGCCGCGACGGCATGCTGATCGCGCCGCTGGCCCCCGAGGGGTCGCCGATCCACACCTACAAGATCACCTACCCGCCGACGAAGGAGTGCTCCGAGCTGAAGGTCCACGAGGGCTACGAGTGGGTCTACGTGCTGTCCGGACGCCTCCGGCTCCGGCTGGGCGACCAGGATCTGGTCCTGACCAGGGGAGAGGCCGCCGAGTTCGACACCCGCACCCCGCATGCGATGAGCGCCGCGGGTGGCCGCCCGGCCCAGGTGATCAGCATCTTCAACGAGGCCGGCATGCGCATGCACACCCACTCGGACCCGCGGGAACTCTGAGTCGCCCACGCTCAGCGCGGCTGGCGTCCGATCCCGGCCAGTGCATCGGCGGCGCGCACCAGGGCCAAATGGGAGAAGGCCTGGGGGAAGTTCCCGACCTGGCGGCGCCCGCCCGGGTCGTACTCCTCGGACAGCAGGCCGAGGTCGTTGGTGAACGAACACAGCCGCCGCATGAGCGTGGCGGCGGCGTCGGCGCGCCCCGACGTGGCGTACTGCTCGACAAGCCAGAACGAACACGCCAGGAACGGGTGGTCGCCACCGGGCAGCCCGTCCACCCCCGTGCCGGTGCGGTAGCGCCGCACCAGGCCGTCGGAGATCAGGGTCTCCTCGATGCGCGCCACCGTGGCCAGCATTCGCGGGTCGTCGGGCGCGCAATAGCCGACCTGCGGCAACAACAGCAGGGACGCGTCCACCTCCTCGGTGCCGTAGTACTGGACGAAGTGGCCGTTCGCGACGCCGCTGCTGTCGATCTCATCCCGGGCCCGCCGACGAAGCTCCCGCCACTGCTCGACCGGACCCTCGAGTCCGTGCCGTTCCACGGCCCGGACGGCGCGATCGAAGGTCGCCCACATCATTACCCGCGAATGGGTGAAGTGTTGCGGCTCGCCGCGGATCTCCCAGATGCCGTTGTCCGGGCGCTCGAACTGCTCGGACGCGTATCGCACCAGGTGCTTCTCCAGCGGCCAGGAGAAGGCCGACTCGGTCAGCCCGGCCTCCCGCGCCGCGGAGAGCGTCACGATCACCTCGCCGACCACGTCGGCCTGGTACTGCAGTGACGCACCGTTGCCGATCCGCACCGGACGCGAACCCGCGTAGCCCGTTAGCTGCGGCAGTTCCCGTTCGGGCAGATTCCGCTCCCCGGCGAGTCCGTACATGATTTGCAGGTCGGCCGGATCACCGGCGACCGCTCGCAGCAGCCAGGTCCGCCAGTCGTCGGCCAGGCCGAGGAAGCCGTGCGCCAGCAGGGCCTCGAGGGTGAGCGCGGCGTCCCGCAGCCAGACGAACCGGTAATCCCAGTTCCGCACCCCGCCGACATCCTCCGGCAGGGAGGTCGTGGCCGCCGCCGCGATGCCTCCGGTGTCGTGGTTGGTCAGCGCCCGCAGCACCAGCAGCGACCGCACCACCTTGTCGTCGTGAACGCCGCCGTGCTCGATCCGCTCCGCCCAGGACTGCCACCAGTCCCGGCTCTCAGCCAGCGCCCGGTCCACGTCCAGGGTCCGCGGCACCGGCCGGAACGACGGAAACCAGGTCAGGGTCAGATCGATGCTCTGCCCGGCGGTGACCTCAATGCCGCCGCGGTGCCGAGTTCCGTCGGCGTGTAGCCGGACGCCGCGCAGCACCACGGCGTCCGGGCCGGCCATCGCGATCAGCTCGGGAGCCGTCGTGCTGCCGGTTTGACGCACCCACGGCAAGGCGCGGGCGTAGTCGAACCGGAGCCGCAGGTCGATATCGAAGGCGACCGTCCCGGAGACGCCGACCACCCGCCGGACCAGATCGGTGCGATCGATCGTGGCCCGCGAGTCACCGCCGACGGGCATGAAGTCATGCACCTCGGCGACCCCACCGGGGGTTTCCCATCTGGTCACCAGGATGAAGGAGTGGCCGTCGTAGCGCCGCTCGACGCGGGCTTCGGCTTCGGACGGCCGCAGCCGCCAGATGCCGTCGTCCGCGTCACCCAGCAGGGCCGCGAACACCGACGCCGAGTCGAGCCGGGGCAGGCACAGCCATTCGACGTCCCCCTCGCGGGAGACCAGCGCAGCGGTGCGGCAGTTGCTCAGCAAGGCGAGGTCTTCGATCGGAGTCGGCACACTCTGATCTTGGCACTCCCGTCCAGGGTCCAGTGGTACGCGGGGACGGTTCTTTTCGGTCCACTTGGCCGGTCCCCACGCGCGGAGTGGACCGAAAGGAACCGTCCCCTCGTACCGTCGGCCCGCTGGTTGAGCTTGTCGAGAGCTTCACCGCGGGGCAAAAGTTCGGGTAGCTTAACTTTCGTGACCACCGCCACCAGGACGTCGACGCCGAAGCCGGCGCGTCGTCGGCTGCCCTGGCTGCTGGGGCCGGCATTCGTGGCGGCGATCGCCTACGTCGATCCGGGCAACGTCGCCGCGAATCTGACCGCCGGGGCCCAGTACGGCTACCTGCTGCTCTGGGTGCTGGTCGCGGCCAATGCGATGGCGGTGTTGATCCAGTACCTGTCCGCGAAGCTCGGCCTCGTCACCGGCCGCAGCCTGCCCGAGCTGCTCGGGGACCGGCTGCCACGCGGGCAACGGCTGCTCTTCTGGGCACAGGCCGAGGTGGTCGCGGCCGCCACTGACCTGGCGGAGGTGATCGGCGGTGCGCTGGCCCTCTACATCCTGTTCGGGGTCCCCCTGCCGCTGGGCGGGCTGATCGTCGGGGTGGTGTCGATGGGGTTGCTCGCGGTGCAGTCGCGGGGCGGGCAGCGTCCGTTCGAGTTCGTGGTGATCGGCCTGCTCACCGTGATCACGGTGGGCTTCGGTGCCGGCCTGCTGGTCAGCGACGTCGACTGGGGTGCCGCACTCGCCGGCGTGGTGCCCCGTTTCGAAGGCACGCAGACGGTGCTGCTGGCGGCCGGCATGCTCGGCGCCACCGTGATGCCGCACGCCATCTATTTGCACTCGTCCCTGGCCCGCGACCGGCACGGCCTACACGGAGAATCCGGGGTGCGTCGGTTGCTTCGGGTCACCCGCTGGGACGTCGGACTCTCGCTACTGGTGGCCGGCACCGTCAACATCGCCATGTTGCTGCTGGCCGCGGCCAGCCTGAACGGCGTCGAAGGCACCGACAGTATCGAAGGGGCTCACGCCGCGATCACCGTCGCGCTCGGACCGGCGATCGGCATCGTCTTCGGCATCGGGCTGCTGGCCTCGGGGCTGGCCTCGACCTCGGTCGGCTGCTACGCGGGTGCGTCCATCATGTCGGGGCTACTGCGAGTGCGCATTCCACTGCTGGTCCGCCGGGCGATCACCCTGGTGCCGGCGCTGGCCGTGCTGGCCCTCGGCCTGGACCCGACCTGGTCACTGGTGCTCAGTCAGGTGCTGCTGTCGATCGGCATCCCCTTCGCGGCGATCCCGCTGGTGCTGCTGACCAGCAACCCGGCGGTTATGGGCCGGTTCGCCAACGGACGTCGGCTGCGGGCGATCGCCTGGACGGTGGTCGCGCTGATCGTGGCGCTCAACGCCGCGCTGCTGACCCTCACCGCGATGGGGCTTACCCTGGGGTGATGACCAGCCTCGACGAGCTGACCACGGTCGCTCAGGACTACCTGAAGGTGATCTGGTCGGCCACCGAGTGGGGCGATCCGCCGATCACCACCAAGGGTCTCGCGGCTCGGCTCGGCACCACCCAGGCAAATGTGTCCGAGACCGTCAAGCGTCTCGCCGCCCAGGGACTGGTGACCTATGAGTCGTACCGGCCGGTCCGGCTCACCGCGCGTGGAGAACGGCTGGCGGTGGCGATGGTCCGCCGGCACCGGCTGATCGAAGCTTTCCTGGTCGGCGTCCTCGACTATCGCTGGGACGAGGTGCACGACGAGGCAGAGGCGCTGGAGCACGCGGCATCCGACACGCTGATCGACCGGATCGACGCACTGCTGGGGCATCCGGCCGCCGATCCACACGGAGACCCGATCCCGGCCGCCGACGGCACGCTGCGGCATCGCCCCGCCGTCCGTCTGACCCGTATCGTCGGGCCCCGCCGGGTCGTCCGGGTCTCGGACGCCGACCCGGACGTGCTGGCCCGCTGCCGGGCGCTCGGCGTCGTCCCGGACGCCGTGGTCGACGCCGCCGCGCTTCCGTCCGAGGTGGCGTCCGCGGTGTGGGTCGAGGAAGCGCCGGCCGAGACCTGAGCGATCGATGAAGTGAACCTCGCTGCCACCGTGGTGGAAACCCGCGTCGGCATGGACATGCGGGTGCGGGTCGACGAGCGCCGCAGTGGGGTCACCGCGCCGTGGCGGAGTGCTCGTGGACGAGCGCTTCGATGGCCTCACTGGTCTCAGCCACGATCCCGCGCATGGCTGCCTGGGCCCCGGAGGCATCGCCGGCCTGGACGGCCGCGGCCACGTCGCCGTGCAGGCGCAATGCCGTCGCGTTAGCGGTCGAGGGCATCAGAGAGTGCTCGGTCCGACCCACCAACACAGCCACCACGATGTCGCTCAGGCCGATCAGCATCGGGTTGCCCGACGCATGGAGCAATGCCAGGTGGAAGTCCACGTCGTGCTGCAGGTAGGCCGGGGTGTTCGCGGCCCGGGACGTCGCGGCCATGCCGATCGCAGCCGCCGCTAGCGCGCCGCACTGTTCCGGGCTGGCGCGATCGGCGGCAAGCCGCGCGGCGAGCGGTTCGATAGCCGATCGAAGCTCGCCCAGGCTGCGGAGCAGCGGGATCTGTTCCGGTCCGGAAAGACGCCACCTTAGGACGCGGTGATCGAATGGGCTCCAGCGTTCTGACGGCAGGATGGTCGCCCCGACCCGGCGTCGGACGCTGACCAGGCCGAGCGACTCCAGGACCCGGATCGCCTCTCTCACCACGGTGCGCGATACACCGAGATCAGTGGCGGCCTGGTCGCCCGCGATCCGGCTGCCGGCCGGACGGACGCCGGACACGATTTCCGAGCCCCAGCGTTCTACCAGTGCGTCATGCAACGACCCGGTGGATTCATGGAGCTTCGACACCCAGTCAGGATACGGCGATGGTGCGGACATTATCGAACTGACTAGGCCATATGTCATACAAATTTAGATTACTCTTGTAATAAATCGTAGATATAGCCTACTGTTTCCTCAAACGTCATACAGAAGCACGCCAAGGAGGGTGGTGCTTCGCGACCTTGGAGGAACAATGACCGTTCCGTTGCTCGGCGGCGTACTGCCGCAGGTGCTTCCACTCGTGGTGTCCGACAGCCAGCTGATCATCTCGGCGCTGGCCGGATTCGCACTGATCATCGTCTTGATCACCTGGCTGAAGATGAATCCCTTCCTCGCCCTGACCATCGGCGCGCTCGCCGTCGGTCTCGCCGGTGGACTGGAGCCGACGCACGCGGTGGAAAGCTTCGCCAAAGGCTTCGGGGCCACGATGGGCAGCGTGGGTGTGCTCATCGGCCTCGGTGCGATGTTCGGCAAGCTCCTCGCCGATTCCGGCGGTGCCGACCGGATCGTCGACACGCTCGTCGATCGATCCAGTCCGAAGATGCTGCCCTGGACGATGGCGCTGGTGGGCGCCGTGATCGGCCTGCCGATGTTCTTCGAGATCGGGCTGGTGCTGCTGATGCCGGTGATCATCCTGGTCGCCCGCCGATCCGGGCTGCCGCTGATGAAGATCGCCATCCCGACGCTGGCCGGACTCTCCGCCATGCATGGCCTGGTGCCGCCGCATCCGGGCCCGCTGGTGGCGATCTCGACCCTGAACGCGAATCTCGGCCTGACCCTCGCCTTCGGCGTGATCGTGGCGATTCCGACAGTGATCGTTGCGGGCCCGCTGTTCAGCGGCCTGGCCGCCAAGTGGGCGCCGGTCCCGGTGCCGAACCTCTTCGTGACTCGTGAGGATCAGGGCGAGGATCCCGAATCGGGCCCGCGTCCGAGCTTCGGAGCCGCCCTGATCAGCGTGCTGCTGCCCGTCATCCTGATGATGGCCAAGGCACTCGCGAGCGTCATGGCACCCGGCTCCACGGGGCCGGTGAAGTCGCTCCTCGACTTCCTCGGGACCCCCACGATCGCGCTGCTGCTGGCCGTTCTGGCAGGAATCGTCATTCTCGGCAGGGGCGGCCAGATGGATCGCAAGGCAATTCAGGAGTCGCTGGAGAGCAGCCTGCCTCCGATCGCGGGAATCCTGTTGATCGTGGGCGCAGGCGGCGCCTTCAAGCAGGTGTTGATCGACACCGGTATCGGTGACGTCATCAGCCGGTTCGTGATCGGCAGCGGCATCTCGGTGCTGTTCCTCGGGTGGCTCGTCGCCGTCCTGGTGCGGGTGGCGACCGGGTCGGCCACCGTCGCCACGGTGACGGCTGCCGGCATCATGACACCGGTCGCGGCCACTCTGCCGCAGCCAGAGGTCGCCCTGCTGGTGCTGGCCGTAGGGTCCGGCTCGGTGTTCCTCTCGCACGTCAACGACGCTGGGTTCTGGATGGTCAAGCAGTACATGGGCACCGATGTTCCGCAGACCTTCAAGACATGGACGATTCTGGAGTGCCTGATCTCCGTTGTCGGCTTGGTCGGGGTTCTGCTCCTCGATCTGGTGGTGTAGCCATGGCCCAGCCGAGTCTTGAGCAGGAACCACCGATCGTCCTCGTCGTCATGGGTGTCTCGGGTACCGGGAAGTCGACCGTCGCGGGCATGCTGGCAGGACGTCTGGGTTGGGATCTGGAGGAGGGGGATGACTTACATCCACCGGCGAATGTGGCCAAGATGTCCTCAGGAGAGCCACTCACAGACGCCGACCGCTGGCCCTGGCTGGACCGGGTCTCGGCGTGGATCCAGCTGCACACCGGCTCCGGCACGCCGGGTGTCATGAGTTGCTCCGCACTTCGCCGGATCTACCGGGACCGGCTTCGTGAGCGGGGGGTGGCCTTCGTCCATCTCGATGGAACCAAGGAAACAATCGCAGCACGCCTTGCCGGCCGGCTCGATCACTTCATGCCGGGGAGCTTGCTCGACTCTCAACTCGCCACTCTGGAGCCCCTTGGGCCCGACGAATGCGGGATTGTTGTTCCACTGGGTCGGACGACCAAGGAGGAGGTGCGCGAAATCATGGCCCGACTTCATCTCAAGCGCATGCCGTCGCCGGAGTTCACCGACGAGGGTCTGCTGGCCAACTGATCCTCGACCTCAGCGGTCGAGGACTCCACCGACAATGTCATCTCAAGAAGGGGAGCAACACTCATGAAGATCGGAATGGTCGGACTAGGGCGGATGGGCGCCAACATCGTGCGGCGACTGATGCGGGACGGCCACGAGTGCGTGGTCTCCGACGTCAGTGCGGACGCCGTCGCGAACCTTGCCGGCGAGGGTGCGATCGGCGCCGAGAGCCTGAGCGATCTGGTGGCGAAGCTGGAGGCTCCCCGGGTTATCTGGGTGATGATCCCGGCCGGTATCACCGGCCGGGTCGTCGATGAGCTAGCCGAACTGGTCGAGCCGGGCGACATCATCATCGACGGCGGCAACTCCAACTACCGCGACGATGTTCGCCGCGGCCAAGCGCTGGCCGCCAAGGGCATTCACTACGTCGACGTCGGCACCAGCGGCGGCGTCTTCGGCCTGGAGCGCGGCTACTGCCTGATGGTGGGAGGTCCGGACGAGGCGATCGCCATCATCGAACCGATCCTGCGCACCATCGCACCCGGTGCCGGCGATATCGAGCGGACCCCGGGCCGCACCGGCGAGCTGACCTCCGAGGAACAGGGCTACCTGCATTGCGGGCCGTCCGGGGCCGGCCATTTCGTCAAGATGGTCCACAACGGCATCGAGTACGGGATCATGGCGGCCTTCGCCGAAGGGCTCAACGTCCTGGCCAACGCCGACGCCGGCATCCGCGAGGCCGAGCACTCTGCCGAGGTGGCGCCGTTGGAGGAGCCGTCGTTCTACCAGTTCGACATCGACACAGCCCGGGTCACCGAGCTGTGGCGGCGTGGTTCGGTGATCTCGTCGTGGTTGCTCGACCTCACCGCCGCCGCACTTCAGGCGAATCCCACCCTTGACGGCCTGGCCGGCCGGGTGTCGGACTCGGGTGAGGGCCGATGGACGATCAAGGCAGCCATCGACATCGGCGTGCCGGTACCTGTGCTCGCCGCCTCGCTGTTCGAGCGATTCGCGTCGCGCGACGAGGACAAGTTCGCCAATCAGGTGCTGTCCGCGATGCGACAGCAATTCGGTGGGCACCAGGAACTCCCCGCGGGGCATACCCTCGAAGCCGGCAGCCGCAAGGCCGACTAGTGCTGCCGGACGCACTTCGATCGGGCGGCACTGCGCCTGAGCAGCGAGTGCGATAGAAAGATGGTGGGCGTTCGGGCACCCCTGCCGTGCCCGAACGCCCACCATCTTTGGAGAGTACTTTCGACTAGCGGCCGCGCATCGCCCGGTTGACGCCCTTCATGGTCGGCATCGGGCCGCGCGGGACCGGGATCTTGGGACGCATCGCGTCGAGCGCGCGCAGCCGCTGCTTGACCTCGGTGATCTGGTGCGGCTGCAGCACGTTCGGCAGCTTCTCGATGTGCTTCTGTAGGTTCTCCAGTGAAACCTGGCCCTGATCGCGTCCGACCAGGATGTTCGTCACCGCGATCCCGTACGCGACCTGTTCGTGCTTCTTGGTCTCGGTGGCCAGCAGGGTGCGCGCCCGGGCCGGGTTGCCCTCGGCCACCAGCACGATGCCCGGCCGTCCGATCACCCGGTGCACGACGTCCATCTGGCGGGTGGCGGCGATGCCCAGTTCATAGCTCCACTTCTTCTTGTTGAGCAGCTGGAACGCGACCTCGGCCGAGCCGGCCTGGCCCTCGTAGCGCTTGAAGTTGGCCTTCTTCACCCGCCAGGTGAGCACGTACATCGCCAGCACCAGGGCCAGCATGATGCCGGTGATCAGCCACAGCCACCAGGGCTGCAGCCACAGGCCGACGCCGATCGAAAGCAGCAGCGGTCCGGCGACCGCGGCCAGCGTCCACCAGCGCAACTGCGGGTCGACCTCGTTGGTGCGCTTGTAGGCCTCGATGATCTGCCGGAACCGGCCCCAGTCGCGCGGATCGTCGGAGTTCTTCTTGCGTAGCTTCTCGGCCTTGCGCTCGGCCTTCTGCTGCGCGGCGAGGGCTTTTGCCTTCTCACTGGCCATGGGTGCTGCTCCCGTTGATCGTGGCTGGGCGAGTGGGGGCGCCGTTGGCCGGACGCTCGGCCGCCCCGTTGGCCACCGGCGCGCCACCCGACAGCGGGAGGGTGATGCCGTTGGCCAGCGTGATCGTATCGCCGTTGGTGTGTGTGCCGTTGGCCGGCTTGGTGCCGTTGGCCGGTTTGGTTCCGTTCGCGGGGGCGGCGCCATTGGCGGTCCTCGCGGCGTCCCGTTCGCGACGGCGGCGGGCCTCGATGGCGGTGCGGTAGAGCCGTCCGGCGCGGTACGACGAGCGGACCAGCGGTCCGGACAGGACGCCGACGAATCCGATCTCGGTGGCCTCCTGCTCGAACTCCTCGAACTCCTCGGGCTTCACCCACCGGTCGATCGGGTGGTGCCGCGGCGAGGGCCGCAGGTACTGGGTGATGGTGAGCAGTTCGGTGCCGGCGTCGTGCAGGTCGTGCAACGCCTGGGTGATCTCGTCGCGCGTCTCGCCCATGCCGAGGATCAGGTTCGACTTGGTGACCAGGCCCTCCTCGCGCGACCAGCGCAGCACCTCGAGCGAACGGTCGTAGGTGAAGCCGGGACGGATCCGGCGGAAGATCCGCGGCACCGTCTCTACGTTGTGCGCGAACACCTCGGGCCTGGTGTCGAACAGTTGCTGCAGCAGGTGGCGGTGGCCGGAGAAGTCGGGGGCCAGCATCTCGACGCCGACGCCCGGATTCACCGTATGGATCTGCCGGATGGTTTCGGCGTACAGCCAGGCGCCCTCGTCTTCCAGGTCGTCACGGCAGACGCCGGTGACGGTGGCGTAGCGCAGGCCCATGGTCTGCACCGACTCGGCGACCCGCAGGGGCTCGCCCTTGTCGTAGCCGGACGGCTTGCGCGACTCGATTTGGCAGAAATCACAGCGCCGGGTGCAGGAGTCGCCGCCGATCAGGAAGGTGGCCTCGCGGTCCTCCCAGCATTCGAAGATGTTGGGGCAGCCCGCCTCCTGGCAGACGGTGTGCAGGCCCTCGTCCTTCACCAGCTTGGTGAGCTGGCGGTATTCGGGGCCCATCCGCGCGGTGGTCTTGATCCACGGCGGCTTGCGCTCGATCGGGGTCTGCGAGTTGCGCACCTCGAGCCGCAACAACCGCCGGCCCGCGGGCGGGGTGGTCGGCGGCGGGCTGACGGCATCGTCTGCAAGGGTCACCGCGTCATCCTATCTCCACCGGCACCGCAAGGCCCGGGGCTGCGCCGAGGGCGGACGCGGGGGAGTCCGTGGCCGGCGGGTGCCGCGGGCGAGGACGGATGCCGGGGGAGTTCCGGATCGGCGCAGACCGCAGGCGAGGACAGACGCCGGAGAGTCTTGGATCGGCGGATGCCGCGGGCCGGGGGACGCCGGTGGGTCGCGCACCGGGCTCAGGCGGCGCGCGGATGCCCCTGGTCGTCTGTCGCCGTCGCTTGACTGGAGAATCGTGGCAGGAAGGCAACGAATCCATGGCTGCGTGGCACGGCGACGCCGCCGTCCTGCCAGATGCCGTTGCTCGCCGCCCACTGCGAGCCGAGCGGGTCGCCCTGATTCTGGTGGACGTTGTGCACGCCCAGCCCGGTCTCGAACGGTTCGCCCCAGACCAGCACGGTGCCGCCGATCGTGAGGATCTGCTCCAGCGCTTCGCTCGCCTCCAGGTTGCTGCCGGTGCGCCACGGCCGGTAGACGACACTCAGCCAGCGCCACCACGGCGTCCAGCCGAGCACCGGGCGGTTGGCCAGGGCCTGCCGGATGATTCGCCAGGTGCGGGCGATCGGGTGCCGGATGTGGTCGAGCGCGCCGCTGGCCGGGGTGGACGCCAACGGATGCCAGCCGACGCCCAACGTGGCCGGCGCACCCAGGTCGGCGGCACTGGCCGGGACAACCTTCCATTGGACGCCGGTCGCCGACTGGTGGCTGTCCACGTCCACCGCCGCCCGATAGCGGGCACCCGCGACATCGATGGTGAGCATCACGTGATACCAGCGGCCCTGGTTGTCGGGCCGGTCCCGTTCGTGGGCGACCAGCGTGCCGACCAGAACCCCGTACCCGTTGTCGAGTGGCATCGGACACCTCCCCGTTCGCAGGGATGAGGGTCAGTGGACGGCCCTTGATACGGCGTCCGGTGCGGTGAACTAGGCGATCCGCTGGAACGGCCGCAGCGCCAGCAACTCGCTCAGATGGGGTTCCATGGCGTTCGCCACCTCGACCAGGGTGGGTGGCGGGCCATCGATCTCGGCGGCGATGGACGTCACCCCGGCGTCGGCGATGCCGCACGGCACGATGTTGTCGAAACCGCCGAGCCCACTGGTCACATTGAGGGCGAAGCCGTGCAACGTGGTCTGTTTCGACACCCGGATGCCGATCGCGGCGACCTTCCGCTCCGGGCGCGTGTCGGTGGCGGGCAGCCAGACGCCGGTGCGGCCGTCCACCCGGCCGGTGGCGAGGCCGTACGCGGCCAGCACCCGGATCAGCGCTTCCTCGACCCGCCGGACGTAGTCGACGACCCCGATGCCGCGGGGTAGGAAGACGATCGGATAACCCACCAGTTGGCCGGGACCGTGCCAGGTGATCTTGCCGCCGCGGTCGACATCGACCACCGGGGTGCCGTCGAAGGGACGCTCGTGCGGCTCCGTGCGGCGTCCGGCGGTGTAGACCGGGGGGTGCTCCACGAACAGCACCTGGGGGGGCAACTCTCCCGAGGCCACCTTGGCGTGCACCTCGCGCTGATACTCCCAGGTCGGCACGTACTCGCTCAGCCGCGGAGGGACGTCGGCCAACCCCAGGTACTGGAACTGGACGGGCCGCTGGTCGGCATCGCGGGGCTCGGGCACGTCCGGCAGTCTATGTCCGGTGGACGGGCCAGGGTCGCGCCGGTGGATGAGCCATACCCGTGCCGGAGGCTGATCGGTCGTGCCGCGACGACGAGCCGTTAGTCAGGTCGGGCGTTCAGCGGCCCCAGTCCTACCGCGTGAACGCGTGACGAGATCGGCACCTGGTGCGTGGATGCTGCCCTCTGCCCTCTGCCCTCTGCCCTCTGCCCTCTGCCCTCTGCCCTCTGCCCTCTGCCCTCTGCCCTCTGCCCTCTGCCCTCTGCCCTCTGCCCTCTGCCCTCTGGCCTGTCCCGTGCCACTTGGGGCGGCGATCTCGACATCGCTCGCCGCTATGGGGAAAACCCACCGATCTCGGGTTAAGACACGACATCGGCGAGGTTTCCCTCCATCGGAGAGCGTTGTCGAGATCGCCGGTTGCACACTCCGGCTTCGATGATCCGCTCCGATGTCGCCGGAGACGGGGGGTTATCCACAGATCGTCGGGTGGGCCTTTCCAAGGCGTGTCTTTCCACTCGATCATGGGCCGATGTTGCCGTCCGAGCTTCTCATCCTGCCGTTGTTCTCGACCCGCCAGGCGCACGAATGTGGGGTGACCGAGGTGGATCTGCGCGATGCCCTGTGGCGCCAGACCATCGTCCGGCTCAAACGTGGCTGGTACACCGCACAGCGACTCGAATGGCCCGACGACCGGCATCGCCTGCTGGTTCAGATCGAGACGTCCGAACGGGAGGATGTCGTGCCCAGCCACTACTCGGCGGCTGTCGCTCTCGGGTTGCCCGTGCACCGGCCGGACTGGCGGACCGTCCACGTGATGCGGACCACGCCCGGTTCAGGACAGCATCGGTCGGGCTTATCGATCCACAAGCAAGTCGGCAAGCACTCGGCGCTCGGCGCTGCACTGGCAATCGCGCAGACAGGATTGCTTTCGGTTGAATCCGGCCTGATGGCCTATGACGCCGCACTCCGGATTGGCGCGGTGTCTGCCGACGAGTTGGCGGTGGTGGCGGACGAGCTGAGGGGGCGGGTGGGTTATCGCCGCCTTCCGGTCATGCTGCGGTTGGGTGATGGTCTCCGCGAGTCGCCTCTGGAATCGAGGACGGCGCTGACCTTCCACCGGTGGGGATACCGGTTGATAGCGCAGTTCGAGGTTCCGGGAACGTCCTACCGAGCGGATGCGCGCCTGGAAGGGACCCGATTGCTGGTTGAGGCGGACGGAAGCGGAAAGTACGACGACCCGTCCGCACTGATCGAGGAGAAGGCTCGCGAGGACGACCTGCGTGCAGACGGGTGGCGAATCCTTCGGGTCACCGACGACATGTTGAACCGGACGAAGGTGCTGCATGCCAGGGTTCAGACGATCCTCCGCGACCTCTCTCGACCGTCTGCTTCTGCGGCCTGACCTGGGGTGTCGCTGGCGTCGGCGATCTCGACAATGCTCTGGGATGGAGGGAAACCTCGCCGATTTCGCGTCCGAACCCGAAATCGTCGAGCCTTCTCCGTATCGGCGAGCGATGTCGAGATCGCCGCACTGGGGACGAGTTCGGACGTCCGGTGGAGCAACTGCAGACGCTGAGGATGGTCACGGAAAGGAGTTGGGAATCCGGGTGATGGAAGATGGGAGTCCGGGTGGCAGGGAAGAAGTTCGGACGCCGGGGAGCAGCTACGGGGCGCAGGCATGAGCGCGGAAGTAGACACAACGATGCCCGCCACCCAACAGGGTGACGGGCACCGTCACATCTCAGATCAACCGATCACAGGCCGACCTCGGCGGCGAAGTCACCGGCCTCCAGGCGGTGCTTGACCGCGGAGAGGAAGCGGGCGGCGTCGGCGCCGTCGACCAGGCGGTGGTCGTAGCTGAGCGACAGGTACATCATGTCGCGCACCGCGATCACCTCGCCGAGCTTGGGATCCTTGACCACCATCGGACGCTTCACCAGCGCACCGGTGCCCAGGATCGCCGCCTGCGGCTGGTTGATGATCGGGGTGTCGAACAGGGTGCCCGCCGACCCGTAGTTGGTGATCGTGAACGTGCCGCCCGACATCTCGTCCGGACCGAGCTGGTTGTTGCGGGCCCGCTTGGCCAGGTCACCGATCTTCCGGGCGATGCCGGCGATGCTGAGATCACCGGCATCCTTGATCACCGGGACCAGCAGGCCGCGATCGGTGTCCACCGCGAGGCTGAGGTGCTCGGCGTCGTGGTAGGTGATCGTGCCGGCGTCGATGTCCATGGTGGCGTTGACCTTGTCGAACTGCTTCAGCGATTCGCAGACCGCCTTGCAGATGAACGGCAGGTAGGACAGCGACGCGTTCTCGCGCTGGCGGAACTCCACCTTGGCCTGGTTGCGCAGCCGGCTGATGTTGGTGAAGTCCACCTCGACCGTGCCCGTGAGCTGCGCCGCCACCTGCAGCGATTCGACCATCCGCTTCGCGATCACCGAACGCATCCGGCTGATCTTCTCGGTGGTGCCGCGCTTGGAGCCTGCCGGCGGTGCCGCCGGGGGGGCAGCAGGGGCGGACGGCGCGGCGGCAGCGGGAGCCGGTGCCTCGGCAGCCTTCTTGGCCTCTTCCTCCGCCTTCTTGGCGGCCTCGGCGGCGGCCAGGACGTCCTGCTTGCGGATGCGGCCACCGACACCGGTGCCGCTGACCTCGGACAGCTTGAGCCCGTGCTGAGCGGCGAGCTTGCGGACCAGCGGGGTGACGTAACCGACGTCCTCGGCTTCGGCCTGCGGCGCGGCGGGCTTCGGAGCGGGGGCGGGAGACGGAGCGGGCGCCGGAGACGGAGCCGGGGAGGCCGCAGGAGCAGGAGCCGGGGACGCCGGCGATGCCGGGGCGGCCGGTGCTTCGGGCGAGGACTCGGCCGGTGCGGCACCGGGCTCGCCGATGACGGCGATCACGGCACCGACGGCGGCGGTCTCGTCCTCGTTGACCCGGATCTCCAGCAGGACGCCGCCCGTGGGCGCCGGGATCTCGGTGTCGACCTTGTCGGTGGAGACCTCAACGATCGGTTCGTCGGCCTCGACGGTGTCGCCGACCTGCTTGAGCCAGCGTGAGATGGTGCCCTCGGTCACCGACTCGCCGAGCAGCGGCAGCTTGACCTCGGTGCCGGACGCGCTCCCACCGCCGGACGGCTGGCTCGCGGGTGCGGCCTCGGCCTCTTCGGCAGCGGCCTCTTCGGCTCCGGGTGCGTCGTCAGGGGAGGGTGCCTCTTCGGCGGGCGCCGGCTCGTCGGCCGGGGCGGAGTCGCCGGCCTCGCTGGCATCGCCGATCACGGCCAGCACCGAACCGACGGCGGCGGTCTCGTCCTCGGCGACCTTGATCTCCAGGATGACACCGGCGGCGGGGGAGGGGATCTCGGTGTCGACCTTGTCGGTGGAGACCTCGACGATGGGCTCGTCCACCTCGACGGTGTCGCCGACCTGCTTGAGCCAGCGCGAAACCGTGCCCTCGGTGACACTCTCACCCAGGGCGGGCAAAGGAACGGGCGTTGACATGGGTTGGTCTCCTTCGACGGACTGTCAGAACCAGACCACACCCTATCCCGTCGGCACCGCGTTGAGCAGGCCCTAGCCGTCCGCATTCCTCATGCCGGTCAGGCACGATGCACAATGGCTGCGTGTCGTTGCGATGGAACTTCTGGCGCCGGGCCAGTTCGGGGCCGCCGGTCGAGCGTGCCACCATCGCGCACCTGGACGAGTTCGCGGCCAGTCATCGCGGCGTCGAGGCCTTCCTCGAACCGCAGACCACGATGGCGCGGACCAGCCTGCTCCTGGTGGCGTTCGACGGCGAATGGACGCGGCGCTCGATCGAGTCGCCGGCCTGGGGCCGTCAGTTCGCCGGACGGCACGGACTGCCGCTCTACGACGCGGCGGTGGTCGGCTATCCGCAGCGGATGCGCGACTTCAACGCCCGCCAGAAGGGCCGGCGGGTCACCGAGTAGCTTGTCGAACCCACTCATTCGCACGCCGGGTCTCGACAAGCTCGACCAACGAAGAAGCTCCACCGGCAGTCGTGTCAGACCAGAGCCTCGTCGATCCGGTCCAGCTGGTCCGACAGGTCGACGATCCCGCGGTACGCCTCGACCAGGGCTGCCGACAGCGCGGTGCCGTCGCCCGGCTGAGTGCCGCCGAAACACGTGGCGGCCGCGCCGCCGCAGGCCCACAGCCCGGCGATCGGCGTCCCGTCGGTGCGCAGCACCCGGGAGCGTTCGTCGATCACCAATCCGCCCGCCGTGCCGGCGTCGCCGGGATAGAGCCGGACGCCCCAGAACGGCTGCCTGTCGACCGATCCCAGGCTGGGGTTGCGGCGCAGCAGCGGATCGCCGAAGTACTTGTCCCAGGCGCTGTCGCCGCGCCGGAAATCGGTGTCGCGGCCGCGCTTGGCCAGCTGGTTGAACGCCACCACGCTGCCCAGCAACCCGGCCCGGTCCACCGTCAGCCCCTCGGCGAGTTCCTGCAGGGACGTGGCCCGAACCAACTCGCCGGCCTCGATCGCTGCCTTGGGTGACGAGCCGGCCGGCCACGGGCCGAGATCGTGCTGCTTGCGGTGCCGGTTGTCCATCACCAGGAACGAGGGCACCGACAGTCCGCCCCGGTTGTGCTCGTACATCCGCTGACCGGCCCAGACACCCGGCTCGGCCTCGTTGAAGTAGCGATCCCCGGCGACGTCGATGATCATCCCGTGCGGAGCCACCCGGGTCACGTCGACCCGATGCGCCGCACCGTCGGCGAGCAGCACCGGAACCCACCACGCCCGGTCGAGTTCGGCGAGCGCGGCGTCCACCTGCGCGCCGGCACGCAGCGCCGCTCCGTCATTCCCGCCGCCGACCGACCAGGACACCGAGGTGGGACCGGGCAGGTGCTCCTTGCGCAACTCGGCATCGGCCTCGAAGCCGCCGCAGGCGAGCAGCACGCCGCACTCGGCGGTGACGTCCACCTCGCCGTCCTCACGGTCGACCCGGACGCCGGTGACGGCCCCGTCGGTGACCAGCAGTTCGATCATCGGCGATTCGAGCCAGAACTCGACTCCGCTGCTGACCGCCCGGCGCAGCAATTCGGCGACGAGGGTCCCGCCGGCGCCCGGCGGGGCGCCGCGGCCGAGGCGGCGCAGCCGCGTCCACAGGCCCGCATCGTCGTCGTCCTCCGAGCGCCGCAGCCGCCCGGCCCATTCGTCGTCCAGCCGCACCGCGGACGCCTTCGCCCGCAGGGTGCGTCCCTGTGTCTTGGCCCCTTCGGACGCCGGGCGGCAGTCGGGGAGCCCCTTGACGACCTCGAGCCCGATCCGCGACGACACCAGCCAGCGGGCCACCACGGCCGCGGTGCGGGTGAACGCGACGCGCCGCGCGGCCATCACCTCGTCGGCGGGAGCTGCCAGGCCGTTCAGGTAGGTGAGCGCCTCCTCGGCCGTGTCGGACGGCGACCCGCCGCGGCCCGTCAGATCGTTGCCTGGCGCCCACAGGTGGCCGTCGGTGGCCGCGGTGACCGAACCGACGGCAGCGGTGCGCTCGACCACCAGGACGTCATGACCCAACCGCCGGGCCGCGACGGCGGCCAGCAGTCCGGCGGCCCCACCGCCGACGATCACCACATCGGTGCGCACGGGCTCAGCTTTGCAGGGATTGTGCGAGCGCGACCAGGGTGCGCACCGCCACGCCGGTGCCGCCGGTGGGCACGTAGTCGTAGGGCCGGTCGTCATTGAACGCCGGCCCGGCGATGTCGAGATGCGCCCACGGGGTCTCTGCGGGTACGAAGTGGTGCAGGAACGCGGCCGCCGACAGCGCACCGCCGTAGCGGTTGCCGCCCGAGCGGATGTCGGCCACCTTCGATTCCAGCTTCTTACGGGTGCCATCGGGGATGGGCAGCTGCCAGAACGCCTCACCCGCGGACTCGGCGGCGTCGAGGACGTGGTCGGCGGCCTCGTCGTTGCTGGCCATCAGCCCGGCGACCCGCTCGCCGAGCGCCACCATGCAGGCCCCCGTCAAGGTGGCGACATCGATGATCAGGTCGGGGGAGTCCTCGCTCGCCCGGGCGAGGGCGTCGGCCATCACCAGGCGTCCCTCGGCGTCGGAGTTGACGTTCTCGACGGTGGTGCCGCCGTACATGGTGAGCACGTCGGAAGGCCGGTAGGCGGTCCCGGAGGGCATGTTCTCGGCCATCGCGGCATACGCGGTGACCCGCACCTTCAAGCCCAGTTGCGCGATAGCCCGGGTGGCGGCCAGCACGGCGGCGGCCCCGGCCATGTCGCACTTCATCGTGTACATGCCCTCGGCGGGCTTCAGGTTGAGGCCGCCGGTGTCGAAGGTGATGCCCTTGCCGACCAGCGCCAGGTGCGTCTTCGCGCCGCGCGGCGCGTAGTCGAGCCGGACCAGCCGCGGGCCGCGCGCCGAGCCGCCGCCGACCGCGGTCAGGCCACCGTAGCCGCCGCGCTCGAGCGCCTTCTCGTCCAGGATCTCGACGTCGATCCTGGTGCCCTTGACGGCGTTCTTGGCCGACTCGGCGAAGGTTTCCGGGTAGAGCGAGTTGGCGGGGGTGTTCACCCAGTCGCGGGCCAGGCAGACGGCCGCCGCCACCGTCTTGGCAGCGTCGACCGCGCTCCGCGCCTCCGGCTTGGCCGAACTGCTGACCACCGTGATCGAGCCGATCGCCTCCGGGGCCTCGTTACCGCTCAGCTTGATGAAGCGGTAGGCGCCGAGCAGGGCACCCTCGGCGGCGCCCCGGACCACCTCGGGTTCCACGGCGTCCAGGCACAGGGCGACCCGGAGCGCGCGGTCGCCGGCCAACCCCGCCGCGGCCCGGACGCCGTTGCCGGCGGCCCGCCGGATCTGCTCAGGGGTGACATCGGTCTCACCCAGCCCCACCGCGACCAGCCGGACCCCGTCAGTGCCGGCCAGAGTGACGGTGCTTCCGGGCTTGGCCTCGACGCCCAGGTCGCGGGCGACGGCGAGCAGGGGACGGCCGTACAGCTTCGCCGTCCTGCGCTCGATCTCGTCGGGGACACCGACCAGGATCGGTTTGCCGGCGCTCTCGGCCACCCCGAAGATCACCACGTCGGCGTCCCGTGGGCACGAGGTCGCCAGGGTCAGGGCAGGAAGGCTGAAGGAGGTCACTGGGTGTCCTATCGGTGCCGGGGAGGAATCACCCGTCACCTTAGCCTCGATCCGCCGATGGGCGGCGTAGCGAGCGGCGCCGGCTGGGGGCAACGGCCAGTCGGGTGCGAAGGCGTACCGGGTCGTACGGCGAGCGTGCCCCGGCGCAGCCAGTGCGCCCAGCTGAGGCCGCGCGGTAGTCGCAGATCGGCGGATCGAGGCTCAGTCGCAGCCATGTCTCTGCGAGCCCGCAGTCAGCCATGCGATCCTGTGCCGATGACCAGTTTCGCCTTCGCCACCGCCGCCCGGATCGCGTTCGGTCCCGGAAGCGCCGCCCAGTTGCCGGACGCCGTCGCCGAACTCGGCGCCCGTCCGTTCGTCTGTACCGGGGCAACCCCCGACCGGTTCGCCGCACTGCTGGACGGCTTGGACGCCGCCCGCACCTGGCCGGTCTCCGGCGAGCCGACGCTGGACGACATTCGCGCCGGCGTCGCCGCGGCCCGCGAGCACGGCGCCGAGGTTGTCGTCGGCCTCGGCGGGGGTGCCGTGCTGGACGCCGCGAAGCTGATCGCCGCGCTGGTGCCCAACGACGGCGACGTGCTCGACTACGTGGAGGTGATCGGTGCCGGGCGCGCGATGGCGCAGCGGCCGCTGCCGTTCGTGGCGGTGCCCACCACGGCCGGCACCGGCTCGGAGGTCACCATGAACGGCGTGGTGACCTCGATCGAGCACGGCGTGAAGGTCAGCATGAGGCACCCGTCGATGCTGGCCCGGGTCTCCCTGGTCGATCCCGAACTGACTCTCGGCTGCCCGCCCGCGGTGACCGCCTCGTCCGGCCTGGACGCGCTCACCCAGTGCCTGGAGCCGTTCGTGTCGCCGATGGCGAACCCGCTCACCGACGGCTTCTGCGCCGAGGGGCTGCGCCGGGCCGGACGCAGTCTGCGCCGCGCCCACAGCCACGGCGACGACCTGGACGCCCGCACCGACATGGCGCTGTGCTCGTTGCTCGGCGGGCTCGCCCTGGCCAACGCCAAGCTCGGCGCCGTGCACGGCCTGGCCGGCGTGATCGGCGGTCTGACCGGCGCGCCGCACGGCCTCACCTGCGCGACCCTGCTGGTCGAATGCTGTCGCGGCAACGTGGCGGCCCTGCGCGAGCGGGCTCCGGAGGATCCGGCTCTGGCTCGCTACGCCGAGGCCGGCGCGCTGCTCTCGGGGACCGCCGGCGTCGATTCACTGCTGGACTGGCTCGCCGAGACCGTCCGAGTGCTTGAGGTGCCGACCATCGGCCAGCTCGGCGTCACGCCCGACCAGTACCCGCAGATCTGCAAGCAGGCGGCGGCCTCGTCCTCGATGAAGGGCAACCCGATCATGCTGTCGGCCGACGAGTTGGAAGAGATCCTGCGCCGCTCCGCCTGACCCTCGTTGGTCGAGCCTGTCGAGTCCCAGCCGAGGGGTTTCGACAAGCTCCGCCACCGTTGGTCGAGCCTGTCGAGACCCGGACGGCCACTCGTGATCGGGTTTCCGTAAGCTCGCACCCGTGCACGACGACCAGCCGAGGGTTCGCCTGGAGCGGGTCGAGCTTTCAATGGACTGGGTGACGAACGTGACCAGTCTGGAAGTCCGCGCTTGCAGCGCACCCACAGCGCACTGTCAGCTACTGACAGCGCTTTCAGACCCGGTGTCGCCGGCCGCATCGTGGCGAACGCCGGTCAAGGAGTCTCGCCGCCGCAGTCGACCACAATGTCCCGGATAGGCTGCCGCCAGGCTCGCTCGAAGGAGAACAATGCCGGAGTTGAAGAAGTCCCCGCTGCATGAGCGCCACCAGGCGCTCGGCGCCAAATTCGCCGAATTTGGCGGTTGGTCGATGCCGCTGCAGTACGCCGGGATCGTCTCCGAGCACAAGGCCGTCCGCGAGACGGTCGGCATCTTCGACGTCAGCCACCTCGGCAAGGCCAGGATCACCGGGCCGGACGCCGTCGACTTCCTGAACACCTGCATCACCAACGACGTGCACAAGATCGGTGTCGGCCAGGCCCAGTACACGTTGCTCTGCAACGACGCCGGCGGTGTCGTCGATGACCTGATCTGGTACTGGCTGGCCGACGACGAGATCTTCCTGATCCCCAACGCCGCCAACACCGCCGAGGTCGTCGCGCTGCTCGCGGCCGCCGCGCCCGACGACATCACGGTCGCCAACGAGCACGACGACCACGCCGTCCTCGCCGTGCAGGGGCCGTCGTCCGACGAAACCCTGGCCGCGCTCGGCCTGCCGGTCGGCCACGACTACATGCGGTTCGCTCCCGGCCGCCTGGACGGCGTCGAACTGACCGTGTGCCGCACCGGCTACACCGGCGAGCGCGGCTACGAGCTGGTCGTGCCGGCGGCCGCTGCCGGGCAGGTGTGGGACGCGGTGCTCGCCGCCGGCGGCGCCCACGGGATCGCACCGGCCGGCCTGGGTGCCCGGGACACGCTGCGCACCGAGATGGGCTACCCGCTGCACGGCCAGGACCTGCGGCCCGACCTGTCGGCGGGGCAGTGCGGCGTCGGCTGGGCGATCGGCTGGAAGAAGGACGCTTTCTGGGGCGCGGATGCCCTGCGCGCCGAGAAGGCCGCCGGGCCGGAACGCCGGCTGACCGGGCTGCTGGCGCAGGGCCGGGGCATTCCGCGTCCGCACATGGAGGTGGTGCACGACGGCGAGGTGGTGGGCGAGGTCACTTCGGGCACCTTCTCGCCGACGCTGAGCAAGGGCATCGCACTGGCGTTGCTGCCGCCGGCGCTGGTGCCCGGCACCGCGGTCAGCGTCCGCGTCCGCAACCGCGAGGAGCCGTTCGAGGTGGTCAAGCCGCCGTTCGTCACCCCCGGGGTGCGCGCATGAACGGACGCGGTTGGCGCCAGTGGGCGCACCTGGCCCTGGCCGCGGCCGGCCTGGTGGCGGTGCTGTGGGCGGTGGCCTTCAGCGCCAACCCGACGATCTGGTGCCGGGATCAGGTGATGCGCCCGGGCGAGGTGTGTCACAACGCCGAGGGCACCAAGATCCAGACCTACGAGGAGCGGGCCAGCGCCGCCCAGTGGGCGCGTCCGGTGGTCGGGGTCGTCGGTGCCGGCGTCACGGCCTTCGGTCTGGTCCTGTGGCGGGGCGAGCGCCGCAAGGTTGCAGCGGCCTGAGCTACTCGGCGTCGAGACTCATCGGCCCGTAGACGAGCCGATCCTCTTCATAGAGCGAGACTGCCGCGACGCCCGCATCCGCGAGATCGAGAAAGTGCGCACTGAGCCACGCCTCGGCCTCAGCCTGGGAGCCGAACGACTCACCGGCGCCGATCAGCTCGGCGTCCGACGGCGGAGGGCCCGACCGCCACGTCCACGACATCAGAAGGTGTCGCCGCGCTTCAGCACCGGACGCGGCATCCGCAGTCGGCGCAGCGACAGCGACCGGTTGAAGCCGTAGTAGAGCAGGCCCTTCAGGGGTTCGCCGGGAATCCGTTCGGCGGCCAGCTTCTTGAAGCCGCGCCACATCCGGGTGATGTCGATGCCGATCAGGACCATGAAGGCCCAGGTGCCGTACGTGGCGGGCTCCACCATTGTCGGTACGAACGGCGCGAGCACCAGGACGAACAACAGCATCGCCATCAGGATCGGCATCGACAGCTCGGCGAGATTGAACCGGGAATCGACCCAGTTGCGCATCAGCACCTTGCCCGGCGCGTTGTCGATGGCAGCCATCTGCTTGCGGCGTTCGACCGTTGCCTGCTCACGCGACCTGCGCTTCGCCTCCTTGGGGCTGAGCTGGGGGTTGAGCCGCTCGCGGCGCGCGGCCTCGGCGTCCCGACGCTTCGGCGTGGGCACGGACTTGACCCGCGGCGCGGTGCCCGTGCTCTCGGGCGGGGTCGCTGCCGGCTCCGGGGCGGCGGCTTCCTTGTCCTTGTTGGCGGAGAACAATCCCACGTCGAACCTCGATGTCGGTGGATAGCTGACCCCTCATCCTAACCCGGACGGCGCCGGCGAAAGACCGCCGCGACCGTCCCGGGACTCATCGCGGCCAGTGGCATCCACGGACGAGTGCGACGGCCGGATAGGCTGGTTCATGATCGCGCACGTCAACGGAAGGCAAACCCCCATGGCTGGGCTTTTCCAACGGATGAAAGCCATCTTCTCCGCCAAGGCCGACAAGGCCCTCGATAAGCTCGAGGATCCGCGCGAGACGCTGGATTACTCCTACAGTAAGCAGCTCGAGTTGCTGCAGCAGGTGCGCCGCGGCGTGGCCGAGGTCGCCACCAGCCGCAAGCGGGTCGAACTGCAGGCCGGACAGCTCAACCAGCAGATGGACAAGCTGACCGTCGCCGCCACCCGCGCACTGGAGGCCGGCCGGGAGGATCTCGCCCGCGAGGCGCTGACCCGCAAGTCGGGTCTGCAGCAGCAGCTCGCCGAGTTGCAGGAGCAGCACGCGGCGTTGCAGGCAGAAGAGGAGCGGTTGGTCCGGGCCAGCCAGCAGCTGCAGGCGAAGGTGGACGCGTTCCGTACCCGCAAGGAGACCATCAAGGCGACCTATACGGCCGCCGAGGCGCAGAACAAGATCAGCGAGGCGTTCAGCGGACTCGGCAAGGAGTTCGGTGACGTGGGACAGGCCATTCAGCGCGCCGAGGACAAGACCACCCAGCTGCAGGCGCGGGCGGCCGCCGTCGACGAGCTGCTCGCCAGCGGCGCGCTCGACGACCCGAGCGGTCTGGCCCAGGACGACATCACCCGCGAGCTGGACGCACTGGCGTCCGGTGCCCAGGTGGACAACGAGCTGGCCGCACTGAAGGCGTCGTTGGCCGGGGGCCCGCAGCCCGGGCAGCTGGACGGCGCGGCACCGGAGCAGACCGCCGGTGAGTTGCCGGCCGGCACCTTCGAGCAGCCGCCGGCGCCGGGTGCGGCGCCGGAGCGGGGTACGACCGAGAACCTGCGGTGAGCGCCGGCATCGATGGCTGAGCGCCGTCCGCGGGTCTTGGTGGCCGGCGGCGGAGTGCGGGAGTTGTCGCCGCTGGCAGCGGCAGAGGCCCTGGCAAGGGGCTTCGCCGAGGCCGCGGACGTCGCCGTGGTTGCACTCGCCGAGGGCGGCCGCCCGCTCGGTCAGGCGCTGGTCGAACCCGACGGCGAGGTGGAGCTGCTGCGCAACGGCTGGCTGGCTCGGCGTCCGGGACTGGTCGCGGTGGGCGCCGACCCGCACCCGGCCGCGGACGCACTGACCGGCGGCAGCGTGCTGCTAGGGCGCCTGGTGGGCTACGCGCTGCAGAGCGGGCCGACCGCGTCCGTCGCCATCGATCTGACCACCGCCGACGTCCACGACGCCGGGGCGGGATTGCTGGGGGCACTCGGGGCGACCGCCGATGTCGCGTTGGATGCCGGCCCCGAGCCGTTGGCGCGCATCGCCCGACTGGAGTTGGATGCGGTCCGAGCCCGGTTCGCCGGCTGCGACCTGGTGGGGTTGGTGGCGGCCGGGGAGCTGGACGACCACCTGCTGGGCCTGCGCGGAATCACCTCCCGGCGAGGACGCGGGCTGGGCACGCCGGCGGAGCGGATGCTGGCGCTGGACGCCGCGCTGGAGCGTTTCGCCCAACTCGCCGGGGCCGACCTGGCCCGTGCCCCCGGTGCCGGCGCGGCCGGCGGTCTGGGGTTCGCGGTCCTCGCCCTCGGCGGACGGCTCAGCACGGGCGCGGCGTTCTGTGCGGAGCGGGTGCGACTCGACAAGAGCCTGGCCGCGGCGGATCTGGTGGTGGCCGCGTGCGATTCGTTCGACTTCGGCAGCCGGGGCGGTGGGGTGGTGACCGAACTCGCCCGGCTCTGTGAGGCGGCCGAGACTCCGCTGCTGGTGGTCTCGCCCACAATTGAGATGTCCGAGCGCGAGATGCGGGTGATGGGCGTTGAATCCGGTCATTCCCTCGATCCCGGCACCGATACCGGCGCGACGCTGACGGCGACCGGGCGACGGCTCGTCACCGGCTGGGCGGCGCGCTGGTGATCGGCGTTCACCGCCCCGGGAACGACCGATTACACTGATCATGGAATACCCGCTCGCCACCGAGACGTTCTCCTGACGAGTTATCCCCGAGAAACCGGAGTCACCATGTCCCTGGACCAGCAGCTCGACGTCGACGGCATCATCCTCACCGAGGCAGCGGCGACCAAGGTGAAGGATCTGGTCTCCCAGCAGCCAGACGAGAGTCTCTTCCTCCGCATCTCCGTGGCGCCGGGCGGGTGTTCCGGCCTGCGCTACCAACTCTCCCTCGACGAGCGCGAACTCGACGGCGACGTCACCAAGGAATGGTTCGGCGTGCCGGTGGTCACCGATCGGATGTCGGCGCCGTACTTGATCGGCGCCACCATCGACTTCGTGGACACCATCGAGGCGCAGGGCTTCACCATTGACAACCCGAACGCGCAGGGCTCCTGCGCCTGCGGCGACAGCTTCCACTGATCCCGGCACCCGCTGCGGGCGGGACTACGGGTAACAATCTCAGATTCGGCAACATCGGGGCGCCCCAGGGGGGCGTCCCGATGTGCTTTTGGGTTAGGGTGAGCCCCTAGGAATCTGACGATTCGGATGCCTACCCGGGGCGACCATGTCTTCGGGGAGCATCCGTCGTGGGAAGGCGGAACGTCCGTGGTGAAGAACCGCATACGCGCCGGACGCGTCCTGACGCTGGGTGGCGGCGCCCTGGTGGCGTTGGCGCTGACCGGCTGTAGCCAGGACACGATGGCGCAATGGGGGCGCTGGGGCATGCCCGTGGCTGCCAGTGAGCAGGCCCCCTGGATCGGCAATCTGTGGAATGGCGCCTGGATCGCCTCCATGGTCATCGGCGTCTTCGTCTGGGGCCTGATGCTCTGGGTGTCGGTCCGGTATCGGCGTAAGCGCGACAGCGAGGTGCCCCGGCAGACCAGGTACAACCTGCCGATGGAGATCCTCTACACGATGGTGCCGTTCCTGATCATCGGCGTGCTGTTCTTCTTCACCGTGCAGAGCCAGGACAACGTGCTGGCCAAGGTGAAAGACCGTCCTGTCCACACAGTGAACGTGATCGGCCAGAAATGGTCCTGGTCCTTCAACTACATGGAGCAGCAGAATCCCGCGGTCAACGCCGTCGTCTACGACACCGGAACCGTTGAGCGGCTGCCCGATCTGTACCTGCCGGTCAACGAGCCGGTGCGGTTCAATCTCGCCTCTGCCGACGTCATCCACTCGTTCTGGGTTCCGGAGTTCTACTTCAAGCTGGACGTGATCCCCGGACACCCCAACTCGTTCGACGTCACCCCCAGCCGGACGGGTGAGTTCCTGGGCAAGTGCGCCGAGCTGTGTGGCACCTACCACTCGGCCATGTTGTTCAAGGTGCATGTGGTGAGCGTCGAGGAGTACAACGCGCACCTGAAGGAGTTGGCGGCGAAGGGGCAGACCGGGGAGTTGAAGCCCCCGACCTGGGTGAACACGGTTCCGTCGGCACCGGCTAATGAGGAGCATGAACGATGAGCGTTGCACGAGTGACCCTCGGTTCGACGGAGCGGCGGGCGATTCGGCGGGCCAACTGGGGCAGCAGGGCGATGGCGCTGCTGACGACGACCGACCACAAGCTCATCGCGAACCTGTACTTCATCACGGCTTTCGCCTTCTTCGGCTTCGGTGGCCTGCTCGCCCTCGCGATCCGCGCCGAACTCGCCTTCCCGGGTCTGCAGTACCTGCATTACGAGACCTTCAACCAGTTCTTCACGATGCACGGCACGATCATGCTGCTGATGTTCGCGACGCCGATGTTCGCGGCCTTCGCCAACGCGATCATGCCGTTGCAGATCGGCGCCCCGGACGTCGCCTTCCCGCGGATGAACATGTTCAGCTACTGGCTGTACCTGTTCGGCTCGGTCACCGCCTGCTCGGGCTTCCTGTCGCCGCAGGGTGCCGCGGCCTTCGGCTGGTTCGCCTACGCCCCGCTCTCGGACGCGATCAACTCGCCCGGGGTCGGTGGCGACCTGTGGATCATGGGCCTGTACGTGATGGGTCTGTCCACCATCCTCGGCGCGGTCAACTTCGTCACCACCATCGTGTGCATGCGGGCGCCGGGCCTGACCATGTTCCGGATGCCGATCTTCACCTGGAACATCTTCGTCACCTCACTGCTGGTGCTGCTGGTGTTCCCGGTTCTCGCCGCGGGCCTGCTGGTTCTCGAGGCCGATCGCCGGCTGGGTACCCACATCCTCGACCCGGGTGTCGGGGGAGCGGTGCTGTGGCAGCACCTGTTCTGGTTCTTCGGTCACCCCGAGGTCTACATCATCGCGATCCCGTTCTTCGGAATCATCACCGAGATCCTGCCGGTGTTCAGCCGCAAGCCGATCTTCGGCTACGTCGGACTGGTCGCCGCCACGATGGCGATCGGCGGCCTGAGCGTGGCGGTCTGGGCGCACCACATGTTCGTCACCGGTGCGGTCAACCTGCCGTTCTTCTCGTTCATGACCTTCATGATCGCGGTGCCCACCGGGGTGAAGTTCTTCAACTGGATCGGCACCCTGTGGGGCGGGTCGATCAGTTTCGAAACGCCGATGATGTGGGCGATGGGCTTCCTCACCACCTTCCTGTTCGGTGGCCTGACCGGCGTCATCCTGGCCAGCCCGCCGCTGGACTTCCACGTCTCGGACAGCTACTTCGTCGTCGCGCACTTCCACTACGTGGTGTTCGGCACCGTGGTGTTCGCGATGTTCGGCGGCTTCTACTACTGGTGGCCCAAGTTCAGCGGCCGGATGCTGAACGAACGCTGGGGCAAGGTGCACTTCTGGATGCTGTTCTGTGGCTTCCACCTGACCTTCCTGGTGCAGCACTGGCTGGGCATCGAGGGTATGCAGCGACGGATCGCCGACTATCTGCCGGGCGAGGGATTCACCTTCCTGAACCAGGTCTCCACCGTCGGCGCGTTCCTGTTGGGCATCTCGATGCTGCCGTTCTTCTGGAACATGTGGATCAGCCGCAACGCGCCGCTGGTGAACACCGATGATCCCTGGGGCTGGGGCCGCTCGCTGGAGTGGGCGACGTCCTGCCCGCCGCCACGGCACAACTTCACCAAGCTGCCGCGGATCCGTTCCGAGTCGCCGGCCTTCGATCTGCACCATCCCGAGATCCACGGCGTCGATCGCGCCGAGGAACTGGACGTGCTGCTCACCGGTACCGGGACACCGTCCTCCATCGAGAACCCCAAGGGGGAGTGAAGCCATGAAGGTCGAAGGCTGGATGTTCACGGCGATCGCGATTTTTGTCGCGGTCGTGACACCGATCTACTGGTTCATGTCCCATGAGATCATCGGCACCGTCGCGCTCATCATGACGATGCTGCTGTTCGCGATGGTGGCGTTCTACCTGTTCGCACTGTCCCGCAAGATGGACGCCCGACTCGAAGACCGCAAGGACGCCGAGATCGCCGAGGGCGCGGGCGCGCTCGGCTTCTTCCCCCCGAAGAGCATCTGGCCCTTCTGGGTGGCACTCACCGTGCAGCTGATGGCCCTGGGCCCGGTCTTCGGCTGGTGGATCACCATCCTCGCCGTCTGCCTCGGCATCTGGGCGCTGAGCGGCTGGGTCTTCGAGTACTACCGCGGCGACTACCAGCACTGAGCCTGGGGCCCCGCCCACCAAAAAGCCCTGCCTAACTAGTTCTGGCCTCCCGTCGACGGGAGGCCAGACCTAGTTAGGCAGGGCTTTGTCGCGTCGGCGTCCGGACAGTGGGTTCGAACGAGTCATCCACAGGCGAGTGACGGATGTGAACGATCTCGGCCCTCGGTGCCCACGGTGAAGGTATGGACGTCTTCACCACCAAGTCATGGATGAACGATCAGGATTGTGATCGGGCGGCGATGGACCGCGCGCTTCGCTCCGGCACGCTCGTGCGCCTCAGACGTGGCGTCGTGATGCCGGGCGACGAACTCGCGGCCTGGGAGCTGCATCGCCGCAAGATCGAGGCGACCGCACTCAAGATCAACCATGGCACCTACATCGCGCGGCAATCGGCGGCACTGCTCCACGGCCTGCCGGTGCGGATCACGTCCGCCCTGCCGGTGCAGGTGTGCCGGACGATGGGTGGCCGACACACCCGGAATCATCTGTTGCAGGCAGCCCCCGCGGCACTCGGCGAGGACGAGATCGACCTGGTTGACGGCATTCCTGTGACCAGTCTGCGGCGGACCGTCATCGACCTGGTTCGCAAGTTGCCGTTTCCCGAGGGCGTCGCGACGGTCGACGCGGCGCTGGCCCGAGGCATCGCCAGGGGCGAGCTGGCAACGCCGTCCGGGTACGGGCACGCTCGTGCCGCCCGTGCGGTGGCCTTCGGGGATCCGGCCAGTGAGAGCTTCGGCGAGTCGTACAGCCGTGCCCGGATGGACCTGGCAAACATCCCGATCCCGCAGCTGCAGATCGAGCAGCGCGACACCGACGGTCGTTTTCTGGGCAGGACGGACTTCGACTGGGGTGACGGGATCGTGGGCGAGTACGACGGAGGCAGCAAGTACGACGGGACCTACGGCAGCGACCCCCGAACGGTGATCGAGGCGGAGAAGCAGCGGCAGCAGGCGCTCGTCGATGAGGGCTATTGCGTCGTCCGCTGGTGTTGGAAGGACCTGCAGTCACCCGGGCTGGTGGAGTCCCGCATTCGCCATGCGCTGGCTACACGCCCGTATCGGATCCGATCCGTCGGCTCCGTCTCATCCCTGGGCCCGGTAGAGCCCTGCCCAACTAATCCAGGCCTGTCGTCGACGGGAGGCCTGAAGTAGTTAGGGAGGGCCTTGGCGGGCCGGGGGAGGGGTCACCAGCTGACGTGCAGGGGGCGTCCCTCGTTGAAGCCGGACGCCGACTGGATGCCGACGACCGCGTTGGCGGCGAACTCGGGCAGGGTCCGGGCGCCGGCGTAGGTGCAGCTGGAGCGGACACCGGCGACGATGAAGTCAATCAGGTCCTCGACGCCGGGACGGGCCGGGTCGAGGTACATGCGGGAGTGCGAGATGCCCTCTTCGAACAGGGCCGCCCGGGCCCGCTCGAAGCGAGACTGTTCGCGGGTGCGCATCCGAACCGCGCGGGCGGACGCCATGCCGAACGACTCCTTGTAGGGGCGTCCGTCGTGGTCGGTGACCAGGTCGCCGGCCGACTCGTGGGTTCCGGCGAACCAGGAACCGATCATCACCGCGCCCGAGCCGGCGGCCAATGCGAGCGCCACGTCACGCGGGTGCCGGACGCCGCCGTCGGCCCAGATGGCCTTGCCGCTAACGTTGGCCTCGGCCGCGCACTCCAGCACCGCTGAGAACTGCGGACGGCCCACGCCGGTTTGCATCCGGGTGGTGCACATCGCACCCGGACCGACGCCCACCTTCACCACGTCCGCGCCGGCCTCGATCAGGTCGGCCGTGCCCTCGGCGGTCACCACGTTGCCGGCCACCAGCGGCACCGAGCTGCCGCGGGCGGTCAACATGGCGCGCACCAGGCGCAGGCCTTCGATCATCCGCTCCTGGTGGCCGTGTGCGGTGTCCATCACCAACACGTCGGCGCCGGCGTCCAGCAGGTCGGCGGCACGCCGCTCGACGTCCTTGGAGATGCCGACCGCGGCGCCGACGCGGAGCCGGCCGGAGGCGTCCAGGGCCGGGGGATAGAGGGTGGCGCGCAGGGCGCCCTTGCTGGTCATCAGGCCGGCCAGCTTGCCGTCGCGCACCGCCAGCGCCACCCGGTGCCGCCGGGCGCTGAGCAGTTCGAAGACGTCCGCCGGCGAGGTCTCCGGGTCGACCAGGGTGAGATCGGTCGACATCGCCTCGTGCGCCTGCACGAACCGGTCCAGCCCGGCCGCTTCGGATGGCCCCAGCAGGCCGACGGGGACGCCGTCCTCGACGACCACCACCAGGCCGTGGGCGCGCTTGGGGAGCAGGTTGAGAGCCTCGCCGATCGTCGTGCTGGGCTCGACGTGCACCGCGGTGTCGAAGACCGTGTGCGCCGCCTTCACCCGCGTGATCGTCTCGGCCACGATGGAGGTCGGCAGGTCCTGCGGAATGATCGCGATGCCGCCTCGCCGCGCCACCGTCTCGGCCATCCGGCGCCCGGAGATCGCCGTCATGTTGGCTACCACCAGCGGCAGCGGCAGTCGCAGCGCATCGGTGCTGGTCAGGTCCACGTCGAGCCGCGACGCCACGGAGGAACGCCGGGGTGCCATGAACACGTCGTCGTAGGTGAGGTCATGGGCCGGCATCGTATTCAGGAAACGCACCGGCAGATCCTATCGCGACAAAAAGCGGGCCGCCGAGAACGGATCTCGGCGGCACCGCTGTGCATGCATGCGAGGGTCAGTGGCTGATCTCGCTGGTTTTCTCTCCGGCGCCGACCTCGTGATCGTCGTCACCGTGGCCCTCGGCATGATGATCGGCCTCGGCGATCTCGTCGGCGGTCGGCTTGCTGATCACCCCGGCGAAGTACCAGCGCGACATCAGGGCCCGCAGCTTGCTGACCCCCGCACCCTTCTCGGCCACCCCCCGCGCGTCGGTGGCCGGAGCCATCTCCAACGCCGCGCGCTGGGCGTGCTGGGTGAGGGTGAACTTCTCGTCGACCGAGATCGGACGGTGCGGCTCGGAGTAGCCGCCGTCCGGCGCCCGCTCGATGATGCCGGTCTCGCTGCCGTGCAGGACGCGCTCGGCGTCGGCGCGCTGCAGGGAGATGCAGATCCGCTTGGTGATGATGAAGGCGACGACAGGTGCGACGAACACCGCGACTCGCATGAACTCGGTGATCGCGTTCAGCGAGAGGTGGAACTGCGTGGCGAGGATGTCGTTGCCGCCGGACAGCCAGAACATCGCGTAGCAGGTCATCGCCGCCACGCCGATCGCGGTGCGCGTCGGGTTGTTGCGAGGACGCTCTAGCACGTGGTGCTCGGACTTGTCGCCGGTGACCCACGCTTCCACGAACGGGTACAGAGCGAGCAGCCCGAACAGCGAGGTCATCAGCACCACGCCTGGCAGAACGATGTTCCACGACCAGGTGGTGCTGCCCAGATGCCACTCCCAGTTCGGCATGATCCGGACCGCACCCTCGACCCAGCCCATGTACCAGTCGGGCTGCGAACCCGCGCTGACCTGGGCCGGGTTGTACGGGCCGACCGTCCACACCGGATTGATCTGCATCGTGGCGCCCATCAGGATCGACACTCCGAAGACCACGAAGAAGAAGCCGCCCGCCTTGGCCATGTACACCGGGAACAGCGGGTAGCCGACCACATTGCCGTCCTTGCGGCCCGGGCCGGGGTAGTGGGTGTGCTTGTGGTAGACGACCAGCGCCAGGTGCGCGGCGATCAGGCCGAGCAGCAGTCCGGGCACCAGCAGGATGTGCACCATGTACAGCCGCGGAATGACCAGTTCACCAGGGAACTCCCCGGCGAAGATGAAGAACTCGGCCCAGGTGCCTATCAGCGGGATGGAGCGGATCAGGCCGTCCACGAACCGTAGGCCGGTGCCGGACAGCAGGTCGTCGGGCAGCGAGTAGCCCGCGAAGCCTTCGATCAGCGACATCGAGAACAGGCCGACGCCGATCAGCCAGTTGATCTCGCGTGGCTTGCGGAAGGCGCCGGTGAAGAAGATGCGCAGCATGTGCACCGTCATCGACGCGACGAACAGCATGGCCGCCCAGTGGTGAATCTGCCGGACCAGAAGGCCGCCGCGGATGTCGAACGACAGCGCCAGTGTCGAGGCGAAGGCCTCGGACATCGGCAGGCCGCGCATCAACTGGTAGGTGCCCTGGTACTCGACCTCGGCCATCGACGGCTTGAACCAGATGGTCAGGAACACGCCGGTCAGCAGCAGGATGATGAACGAGTACAGCGCGATCTCACCGAGCAGGAAAGACCAATGGTCGGGGAAGATCTTGCGTAGGTTCTTCTTCAGCAGCGACGCCAAGCCGATCCGGTCGTCCGCCCAGGTAGCGACGCCGACCACGCCGGGCGACACGTTCGCCTTGGGGGGACGCTCGGCGTTGAGGGCCGGTGAGTCGGTGGAGACGTCAGTGGGCTCAGCCATCACCGATCACCTTCCTTGAAGTCGCCGTTGGAGTCACGTTCGAAGAAGCTCGGACCGACCGGGACGGTGAAGTCGCTGCGGGCCACCAGGTAGCCGTCGGCGTCCACCGTGATCGGCAGCTGCGGTAGGGCCCGGGCGGCCGGCCCGAAGACCACGACGCCGGAGTTGCCCAGGTCGAAGGTCGACTGGTGGCAGGGGCACAGCAGGTGGTGCGTCTGCTGCTCCCACAGGCTGATCGGGCAACCCACATGGGTGCAGATCTTGGAATAGCAGAGGATTCCGCCGACCTGCCAGTCCTTGCGGGACTCGGGGATCTTGATCCGCGACGGATCCATCCGGACGATGATGATCGACGCCTTGGCCCTTTCGATCTGGAAGTCGGCACCGTGGTGGTCCCACAGATTCTCGGGCTGCGCGTTGACCAACTGGCCGATCTCAATGTCGGACGCCTTCATCGGCAGGCGGTTGACGTCGTTGACCAGCTTGACGCCCTCAGCCCAGATGGTGCGCTCGATGGTGCGCTTGCGCACCTCTGCGGTCGGCCACGGGCCCATGTCGGCGAGCAGCACCACGGCCGGCACCGCGATGACGCCGAGGGCACCGCCGAGGGCGCCGCCGATCAGCTTGCGCCGGCCCAGGCCGGATTGCTCGGCACCCTTGGCGAACTCGGCGGCGAACACCTCGCGGTCGGCCTCGGACGACGCGGCGGAATGGCGATCCTCGGCCACTTCCTCGTCGCCCATGATGGTCTTCGCCCAATGGATGCAGGCCAGGCCGATCAGCAGCGTGGCCAGGCCACCGGTGAGGCCGAGCAGGAACGTGGTGGCGTCCCACTCCATGCCGAACAGGCTGACGAATGAGTTCCGCGGAATCGTGAAGTACAGCACCACGAACGCGATCGCCAGCACCGGAACGGCGCCGAGCATGAGCAGGACCTGCCGGTAGACCCGATTCCCGGCGTCCTTGTCGGCGTCCGTCCAGCGTTCGACGTGCTCCTCGATGCCCGGATCGGGCACCGGGAAGCGCTCGACGTCGGCGCCTTCCTTCCTGGTTTCGATGCTCATCGAGCCCGGGCTCCCTTCGCGGCGATCCAGACGGCGAGCAGGCATAGCCCGCCGATACCGATGATCCAGGCGAACAGGCCCTCGGCCACGGGGCCGAGTGCCCCGAAGGTCAGGCCGCTGCTCGGCTGGGCGTGCAATGTCTCCAGGTAGCCGACGATCGCGCGCACGTTCTCGTCCGGCAGCGCGCCGCTGCTGAACACCGGCATCTGTTGCGGGCCGGTGCGCAGGGCTTCCCAGATGTGCTTTCCGTCGACGCCCACCAGGCTCGGCGCGTACTTGCCGTTCGGCAGTGCGCCGCCGGCGCCCTCGAAGTTGTGGCAGGCGGAGCAGTTGGTGCGGAACAACTCGCCGCCCTTGGCGAGTTCGTCGGCACTGAGGCCTTCGCCGCTGTACTGCTCAGCAGTGGGGATCGCCGGGCCGGGGCCCAGGCTGGCCACGAAGGCGGCCAGGCTGGCGATCTCTTCGTCGGAGTAGGTGTTCGGCTTGCGCGGCGCCTGCGCGCCGGGGTTCGCCATCGGCATCCGCCCGGTGCTCACCTGGAAGTCGACGGCGGCGGCGCCGACACCGACCAGGGACGGACCCTGCTCGGTGCCCTCACCGTTCATGCCGTGGCAGGACGAGCAGGTCACGCGGAACAGGGCCTTGCCCTCAGCCACTTGCTGGCTGTTGCCGGTGTCCGCTGACACCCGCGCGGCCGGCGCCACGGCGGCGTACAGCGCACCCATGAGCAGCAGGGCCATCACCAGCAACGCCGGCCGGGTGGCCCGGTGTCGCCGGTTGGTGGTCAGGAAACGCACGAGGATTCCTCCTAGGTCGAGCTGCTCAGCGCAGGATGTAGATGACGCCGAACAGGATGATCCAGATCGCGTCGACGAAGTGCCAGTAGTAGGACGTCACGACGGCGTGCACCGCCTGCTCGTGGGTGAAGGTGCGAGTCATGTAGGTGCGGCCCAACATGAACAGGAAGGCGATCAGGCCACCGGTGACGTGCAGGCCGTGGAAGCCGGTCGCCAGGAAGAACGCCGACGAGTAGGCGTTGGTGGAGAGCGTGAATCCCTCGGCGAACAGCGTCGCGTACTCCGTCGCCTGGCCGCCGATGAAGATGGCGCCCATCACGAAAGTGAGGATGTACCACTCGCGCAACCCCCACTGGCCGACCTGAAGTATCGAACCGGTGCGGCCGACCTGACCGCGCTCGGCCTTCCACACGCCCATCTGGCAGGTCACCGAGGACAGGATCAGGATCAGCGTGTTGGCGACGGCGAACGGCATGTTGAAGTGCGCCGTCCCCCACTCCCAGAGGCTCTCGGTCCCGGCCTGGGCGGCCGCCGCGTTGGTGATCGACCGCAGGTTGAAGTACGCGGCGAACAGGGCGGCGAAGAACATCAGGTCGGAGGCGAGCCAGATCCAGGTGCCGATGGCAACCATGTCGGGCCGGCCCTTGGTGGGGTGCAGGCGAGACTGCGCGATCGGGTGCACCGCCCCGTGCGGCACGGCTGCCGCGGCGCTCGAGTGAGAGTGAGTCACTCGGTCATTATGGCTGCTCAGGGCCGATTGGTCACCCTCTGCGCCCACCGATTCTCGTGCTGTGGTGTTACAGCTGGTGTGACCCGCGGTTGGGCGGCTCGGATCGGCCCGGGAGATAATGCCGATATGGCCCCGTTGCCGTCGCTTCTGCCGTTGCATGCCGATCCGGAAAACCAGCCGCCGCCGCTGACTCCGGACACGTTGCTGACGGCATGGACATTCGAGCCGTGGGTCGTCGCCGGCCTGGTGTTGATGGTCGGCCTGTACCTGTGGGGGGTGCGCCGGCTGGCCGCTCGCGGCGACCGCTGGCCGGTGGGCCGCACGCTGGCCTGGTGCGTCGGTGGTGCGGGAACGGTCGCCGTCGCGCTGCTCAGCGCACTGGGCACCTATGACACAGTGCTGTTCAGCGTCCACATGGTGCAGCACATCCTGCTGTCGATGGTCGCGCCGGTGTTGATGGCGGTCGGTGCCCCGATCACGCTGCTGCTGCGGAACCTGGGCGGGCTGGGTCGTCGCCGGGTGGTCCGCGTGCTGCATTCCTGGCCGGCGAAGGTGCTGACCTGGCCGCCGCTGACCACCGCCCTGATGATCGCCAACCCGTACATGCTGTACATGTCCGGGCTCTACCCGATGACGCTCTCGAACGACTGGCTGCACGCCTTGGTCCACGTGCATTTCCTGATCATCGGCTGCCTGTACTTCTGGCCGCTGATCGGCCTCGACCCGATGCCGACCAGGATCCCGTACTACATGCGGATGCTGTTGATCTTCGTCACGCTGCCGTTCCACGCCTTCCTCGGCGTGATCATCATGGGCTCGCCGCAATTGATCGCCGAGGACTGGTACCTGGCGTTCAATCGGGCCTGGCCGCCGAGCCCCCTGGAGGACCAGAATCTGGCCGGCGGCATCATGTGGGGAGCCGGCGACCTGATCTCGCTGATCATCCTGGCGGTGTTCTTCGTGCAGTGGTTCCGGCACTCGCAACGCGAGGCGGCCCGGATCGATCGGCAATTGGACCGTGAGGAAAGGCTGGCCGCCCGGGCTGCGGCGTCGCGCTACGATGCTGGCGAAACCCCCGGTCAGCTGCACGCAGACGAGGAACGCGCATGAGCCACGACACCGCCAGGATCCTGGTCTACTCCGATGATCGGACGACGCGGGAGCAGGTGCGGCTGGCGCTCGGCCGCCGGGTGGCGTCCGATCTGCCCGACCTCGAGGTGTACGAGGCGGCCACTCAGCCGGCGGTGCTGTCGGCGGTGGACGCCGGCGGCATCGATCTGCTGATCCTGGACGCCGAGGCGAACCCGTCCGGGGGGATCGGGCTGTGCAAACAGCTGAAGGACGAGATCGCCGAATGCCCGCCGATCCTGGTGCTGATCATCCGGGTCGCCGACTCCTGGCTGGCCACCTGGTCGCGTGCGGACGCCGTGTCGATGTACCCGGTCGATCCGGTCCGGCTTCCCGGCGCGGTCGCCGATCTGCTGCGGGCCCGACTCGGCCGGGCGGCCTGAGGTGGGGCACACCTGGCCCGATGTGCTCACCGGGCTGATCGCGGGCGATCACCTGAGTGCCGAGGCGGCGGCCTGGGCGATGAGTGAGATCCTGGCCGGCAACGCCACCGATGTGCAGATCGCCGGCTTCCTGGTCGCGCTGCGCGCCAAGGGCGAGACCGTGGAAGAGATCGCCGGGCTCGCCGAGTCGATGCGTGATCGGGCCACCCCGATCCGGCTCGGCACCGAAGCCGTGGATGTCGTCGGCTCGGGGGGTGACCGGGCCAACACTGTCAACGTCTCCACCATGGCCGCGGTCGTCGCGGCGGCCGCAGGCGTTCCCGTCGTCAAGCACGGGAACCGGGCGGCGTCGTCGGCCTGCGGTGCCGCCGACGTCTTGGAGGCTCTCGGCGTCGCGCTCGACGTAACCCCCGAGGATCAGCCCGCGGTGCTGGCCGAGGCCGGCATCGTGTTCCTGTTCGCCCCGCTCTATCACCCGTCGTTGCGGCATGCGGCGGCCGCACGCGGCCAGTTGGGCATCCAGACCCCGTTCAACTTCCTCGGGCCGCTGGCGAACCCGGCGCGTCCGGCCGCCCAGGCGGTGGGCATCGCGAACCCGAGGGTCGCCGCACTGGTGGCCGGTGTGCTGGCCCGCCGGGGCACGCGTGGCCTGGTCTTCCACGGCGACGACGGGTTGGACGAACTGACCACCACCACGACGTCCGACATCTGGCTGATCCGCGACGGCGAGATCGCGGTGACCGCACTCGACCCGGCCGAGCTGGGTTTCGCCCCGGCTACGCCCGGCGACCTGGTCGGCGGCGACGTCGCCCGCAACGCCGACATCGCCCGCCGCACCCTGGCCGGCGAGCGAGGCCCGGTGCGGGACATCGTGGTGCTCAACGCGGCGGCCGCCCTGCTCGCCTTCCACGGCCCAGACCTCGGAAACGAACCCGCCGGACAGCTCGCCGAGCATGTCGCCACCGCCGCCGGGGCCATCGATTCCGGCGCGGCGGCCAGCGTGCTGCACACCTGGGCGGCCGCCACCCAGAAGGTGGCCCGCGGCGCCTGAACAGGCTCAGCCGCCGGCGGGCACCAGGACGGAGGCGGCGATCGCCAGGAATGGCCCTGCCACCAGCGCCGGCCCGTAAGGGAAGGCGCGACCACGTCCGGACGCCCGCCAGGCCACGCCCCAGCCCACGCCGAGCAGCCCGCCCAGGATCAGCGCCCCGGCCAGCAACGGCCAGCCGACGACGGCGGACGCGGCGCCGATCACCGGCGCCAGGCGAACGTCGCCGAACCCGAAGCCACCGCCGAAGCGCCAGAACGCCCAGAACAGCGCCCCGGCGGCGAGGGCGCCCAGGACGGCGCGAACCAGGGCGTCCACACCCAGCCAACCGCTCGCGGCGAGCAACCCGGTGGCGGTCAGTAGCCAGGCGGCCTGCGCGAGCCGTTTCGGCAGGTAGCCGGTGCGGGCGTCGACCACCGCGGCCAACACGCCCGGGCCGACGAGGCCCAGCCACACCGGGGCCGCGGTCGGGATGACGACGACGACCAGGGTGCCGGCGAGAGCGACCGTGACGAAGACGACGATCGCGGTGGCGGGCGTGGCGAGCCGCCGGTATGGGTCGGCTCCGGGCTCGTCGACGGGGGCAGGCAGCGCGCGCAGCAACGCCGGGGTGACCAGTGCGAGACACGCGGCGAGCAGCGTCGGCAATGCCGGCAGCCAGATCATGGGCGCAGCCTAGGCGGCGAGCCGGGAGCGGCCGACCTCGGTCTGTCCGAGTCGTTCGGCGGCAAGCGCGAGAATCTCGGTGAGCCGCCTGCATGAAGTGGCCTCGCCCTCCACCAGCAGGGTCAGCTCATCGAGGCCGATCTGGCACCACCGCGCCATCCGCACTGGGTCGGCGCCCGCCGCCAGTTGGTCGCGGAGGCGCCGTCCGGTGAGCCATGCCGGCACCCGCAGGGACCGCATCGCGTTCAGCTCGCGGGCGTCGACCTGCAGCAGGCGCGCCGCCAGCTGCGGTGCGATCTTGGTCTGTGTGCGTCCGGCGCGCCCGGACAGCAGCGCGTGGACGGCGGTGAGGGAGACGTCGGCGGCAACCGCGACCACCGGCCAGGGGACCGCCGTGGTCTCGATGGCGTGGCGGACGTGCGCGCGGAAGGGTGCGGCGTCCACCCACGTGGCGCGGCTGGTGGCGGATTCGGCCGGTGCAATTGCTCTCACACCCTAGAAGGCAGTTCTGAGGGGGCGCTTTGTGAAACGCGAGGCCAAAATGTCCGAAACTCGCTAGAAGCTCTTCCGTCGGCGGGCGCCGGCGATGCCCTGGGTGACAGACGCTGAAGGGGGCGGCCGCGAGTCCGCAGCCGCCCCCTTGTCGTGCGTTGTCGCTCAGCGCTGGGCGCGTACGAACCCCGCCCGCTCGGCGGCCTCGGTGGAGCTGAACCACACATCGGTGATGGTGCGTTCATAGCCCCCCGAGCCCTGCAGGTGGTACTTCATCGAGCGCTCATTGCCCTTGATCTCGTAACCCTCAGGCGGTTCCGCCCCCACGTACGATCCCTCGCCGTAGGGGCTATCAGCTAAAGGGGAGGCATCACCCTTTGCGCCCTTCGCCTTCTTCTTTGCGTCGTCGGCCGCGTCGGCAGCCTTGTCGGCCACCTCCTCGGCCTTGTCGGAGACCTCGTCGCCCACCTCGGCGGCGGCCTTCTTGGCGTCGTCGATCGCCTCGCCCGCCTTGTCGAGGGCCTCGCTGCCGGCGTCCTTGACGTCCTTGGCAGCATCGGTTGCCGCATCCTGAAGGTCGCCGGCCTTGTCAGCCACGGCGTCTTTCACCTCGCCGGCCTTGTCGGTGGCCGCGTCCTGGACCTCGTGCGCCTTGTCGGCGGCCGCGTCCTTCACTTCGTGTGCCTTGTCAACCACGGCGTCCTTCACCTCATTCGCCTTCTCGACCACGGCGTCCTTCACCTCGTTCGCCTTGTCCGCAACTGTTGCGGCGGCATCCTTGGCCTTGTCGGCCATGCTCTTGGCGCCGTCCTTGGCCTTGTCGACCACGTCGGCGACCGGGTCGGCCACGTACGGGCGGGACGGCTCGTGGGTCTCCCACCCGGCCTCGGGGCCGGCGAGCAGCTTGCGGACCGCGTAGACCACGCCCGCCAGCACGGCGCCGGCGAGAGCGATCAGGCCCAGGGTCTTGCCCACGCTGCGGCGCTTCGGCTGCGGTGCGATCTCGGCCACCTGATCGCCGATCTCGGCCACCTCGTCCTTCACCAGGTCGGCCGCCTTGTACAGCGCCGCGGCCAGCCAGGGCAGAAAGTCGTTCTGCACCTTGTCCCGAGCGAGGTCCACCGTCGGAGGCACCCGCTCCAGGGTCTCGTCCACCATCGGACGGACCTTCTTCACCGCGCTGTCCACCGCCGGGGTGACCTTGTCGAGCGCCTCGTCGATGGCTGGATGGACGCGGTCCAGGGTCTCGGCGGCGAGCTTCGCGCCCCGTTTGCGCGCGTCGGTCAGCTTCGGCTGCACCCGCTCGTACGCCTCGCTAACGGCATGGCTGACACCCCTGAACGAGGGTTCGATGCGCTCGTAGACGTCCTTGAGGTTCGGCTCGACCCGCTCGTAAGCGTCCGAGGCGAACTCGACACCGCGCTTACGCGCGGTTTCCAGAGCGGGCTGCACCCGGTCGTAGGCGTCCGCAGCGAACTCGGTGCCGCGCTTGCGGGCCTCGTCGACATAGTCGCCCGCCTGTTCGACCAAGGGGGTGAGCTTCTGCACCGCCTCGTCGAGGGCTGCCCGGCCGGCGTCTGCGGCTGACTCGGCGGTCGATTCGACGGCCTTCAGCGGCTTCTTACGCTTCACTGTTCCTCCAGTGGTTGGGATGATCACGGCTATACCGCGTTCCCCCAAACTACCGGCCCGCGACAGCGTCGAACAGGTTTGGCGGCGCATTCCACCCCTAGCGGGTGAGCGTATGGCCGCCGCGGACGATCAGGGCGGCGGTTGCCGGAGGAGACGCCGGGCGCTGCCGACGATCCCGGACGCGATGGCGTCCAGCAGCGGCGAGCGCAGGTTCCACTGCTGCCAGTAGAGGGCCACGTCCACCGGCGGCCCGCCCAGACCCACCAGTTCACCGGCGGCGACCGCGTCCGCCGACTGGAACGCGGGCACCAGCCCCCAGCCGAGTCCGGCGCGGACGGCGCGTGCATAGTCGGCCGACGCGGGAACGAAATGACGCGGCGGGAGGCTCGGATCGACCCCGCGTTCGGTCAGCCAGCCGGTCTGCAGATCGTCGCGCCGGTCGAAGTCGACCAGTGGTGTGAGCGCCAAACCGGCCGCCGTGGCACCGCGCGGCAGCCACCTCTCGACGAAGGAGGGCCTGGCCATCGCTTCGTAGCGCATCACGCCCAGCGGCACCACCCGGCAGCCGGCCACCGGTCGGGAGCGGGAGGTGACCGCGCCCATGACCGTTCCCGATTCGAGCAAACCGGCGGTGAAGTCCTGGTCGTCGCGATGCAGGTCGAACACCACCGGCCGGGTGCGGGCCAACTCGGCCAGCGGCTCCAGGAACCAGGTAGCCAGCGAATCGGCGTTGACCGCCAGCGGGACGCTCATCGACGCCCCTGCCGGATCGTCCGCGCCCACCTCGAGCAGCAGGTCATGCTCCAGCAGCGCCAACTGCCGCGCCATCCGGACGACGGCGTGCCCGGCCTCGGTCGGCCTGACCGGCTTGCTGCGGACCAGCAGCACGCGCCCGAGTTGACGCTCCAGCGCCTTGAGCCGCTGGCTGACCGCGCTCGGAGTGAGGTGCAGCCGCGCGGCCGCGGCGTCGAGGGTGCCCTCGTCCACGATGGCGGCCAAAGTCTCGGCCAGTTCAAGAGAGATCTGCATGTTCAGCCATGCTAATGCAACTGAAGAATCATGAGCTGGACTAAGGACGGATGGTCGCCTAGCGTCACCGGGGTGACGTCCTATCTCGCCGGCCTCGGGCTCGGGTTCTCACTGATCATCGCCATCGGTGCCCAGAACCTCTTCGTGCTGCGCCAAGGCATCCGGCGGGAGCACGTCATCCTCACCGCGACCATCTGCGCCGCATCGGACGCCCTGCTCATCCTGGCCGGCGTCTCCGGGGTCGGCCTGATGCTGCAGGCGGTGCCCTGGCTGTTCGACGCCGTCCGCTGGGCCGGGGCGGCCTTCCTCACCGGCTACGCCATCCTGGCCGGACGCCGGGCCTGGACGGGCGGAAGCGAGACTCTCCGGGTGGTGGGCGATCAGTCGTCCGGCCCGGGCGCCGCCCGGCCGGCGTCCGAGACCGCGGCGGGCTCGGGCGGGCTCATGGTGTCGACCCCGACGAGGGCGCTACCGGTTGCCGTCACGGCGCTGGCCCTCACCTGGCTGAATCCTCATGTCTATCTCGACACCGTCTTCCTGCTCGGCACCGTCGCCAACGCGCGGGGCGACGGCCGCTGGGTGTTCGCCGGTGGTGCGGTGACCGCGAGCATCATCTGGTTCTACGGCCTGGCTCTGGGCGCGCGGGTGTTGTCCACCTGGCTGGCGACGGCGCGGGCCTGGCGAATCTTCGATGCGGTCATCGCGGTGGTCATGCTGGTCCTGGCGCTCGGCCTCGTGCTGAGCCACTGACCGCGTCCGGAGTCGTGGCCGAGCCTGCGGATCTGGCGAGAAGCGGGTTTGCGGGTGTGTCAGGATGGGCGGCACCCACAGCGGACAAGCTGGGCGGCGTCGTGGCCGCTCGAAGGAAAGGACAATCACCGTGGCCCAGACCGCCACCCTGCACACCAATCACGGCGACGTCGCCATCGAGTTGTTCGAGGACCAGGCACCGAAGACGGTCGCCAACTTCGTCGGCCTGGCGACCGGCACCCAGGAGTACATCGACGCCGAATCCGGTGCTCCCACCACCGGCAACTTCTACGACGGGTTGATCTTCCACCGGATCATCGACGGTTTCATGATCCAGGGCGGCTGCCCGCAGGGCAGCGGACGGGGCGGCCCCGGCTACACCTTCGCCGACGAGTTCCACCCCGAGCTGCGCTTCGACCGGCCCTATCTGCTGGCCATGGCCAACGCCGGCCCCGGCACCAACGGCTCGCAGTTCTTCATCACCGTGGGCCCGACCCCGCACCTGAACCGGCGGCACACCATCTTCGGCGAGGTCACCGACGACGCCAGCCGGAAGGTCGTCGACGAGATCGCTCAGGTGCGCACGGGTTACGGCGACCGTCCGGTCGAGCCGGTGGTGATCGAGTCGGTCACCGTCGCCTGACGTCAGGCCCGCGCGCTGGACGCGACCGGAACGGGCGCCAATGGCGTACCGGCGTTGAGCCAGGCGGTCAGGCCGACAGCGACCAGCAGCACGAGCGCGGCGGCGACCAACCACCCGATCAGCACACGGTCGCCGACGCTGCCCCCGCTCACTCGGCGCCTAGGGAGAAGGCCGCCTCCAGATCGTGCGAGGAGTAGGCCCGGAAGGCGATGTGGGTCTCGGTGTCGACGACCCCGGGCACCCGGTTCAGCCGTTCGGCGACCACCTCGGAGACCTGGTCGATCGATCGGACCCGGACCATGGCGATCAGATCGATGCCGCCGGTGACGGAGTAGACCTCGGAGACGCCCTCCAAGCCGGCGATCTCGGTGGCCACGTCGGGAATGCGGGCGACCTCGGCTTGGACGAAGACAATCGCGGTGATCATGGCGAGAGCCTAGTGGTGCGTCTCTCCATTGGTTTGCTACCCGGCGTGCAAGGGCCCAAGTGGGAGGCGCACCACTAGACCGTGCCCAGGGCGTGTCGAGCGAGTTCCCCTTCGGCCAGCCCGACGTGCAACGGCCAACTCCACTGACCGTCGATCTCGATCAGCCGGACGCCGGGGCGCTCCAGCCACGCGGCGATCCGTTCGGTCTCTTCCACGATGGCCGCCGGCTGCGGCCCGGGCGGCGGGCTCACCTGCTCGGCGGCGGCCACCGCGGCGCGGGCCACCGCCTGAGGGACGTCGCCAGGCCGTGCCCGGGCGGCGCCCGCCAGCCGTCCGTAGCGGACGACGTGAATCTCCCAGTCGCCGCGATCGCGGCAGGCGGCGACGATCTGGGGGCAGCGGGCCAGGCTCGCCACGCGATGATGGCGCAGCGTGCTGCGGGCGAAGGTGGCGAGGCGGTCGGTAAGGGTCGCGGCGTCCTCGAATCGTTGCTTCGCGACCAGCCCGGTCAGCCTGCGGCGAGCGGCCCGCAGCACCGGACGGATGTCGCTGGTCAGGCCGGCCCAGACCTGCTGGACCACGTCGGCGTAGGCCTCGGGGGTGACCGCCAGCTCGCAGGGGGCGCAACAGCGACCCAGTTCGCCCAGCATGCACGAACCGGACGGCCGCTTGGCCGACAGCCGGGTGGTGCACTGCCGGATCGGAAACGCGTCGTAGAGCGCGGCCTGGACCGCCTCGGCGGTGCCGCGCCGTCCGAACGGGCCGAAATAGCCGGCACCGTCGGGCAGGCACTGGCGCACGATCGAGAGCCGCGGATAGGCCTCGCGGGTCAGCTTCAGCCAGAGCTGTCGCTCGGGGTACTTGGAGCGTCGGTTGTACCGGGGCGCATGGGCGGCGATCAGCCGCAGTTCGAGCACTTCGGCCTCGAGTTCGCTGTTGCAGGTCAGGTGTTCGACGCCGGTGGACACCCGCACCATCTCGTCGATCCGCGGCCGGGTTTCGGCGGCGGTGAAATAGCTGCGCACCCGGCCTCGCAGATTGCGGCTCTTGCCGACGTAGAGCACCTGACGGCGCAGCCGGCCCTCGGCGTCGCGTCCGTCGGCGACGAACCAGTACACCCCCGGCGAGGCGGGCAGACCGGCCGCCCAGGTTCGTTTCGCGCGGCGCTGCGGCGATACCCGGCGGGTGAACTCGACGAGATCCTCCACCGTGTGGACGCCGAGGTTGCCGACCCGCTCGAGGAGGCCGTGCAGCACGGTCACGGTCGCCCGGGCGTCGGTCAAGGCGCGGTGATTGGGTGCGGTCTCGGCGCGGAAGTGCTGCGCCAGGGTGGCCAGCTTGTGGTTGCGGACCTCGTCGCGCAGCAACGCCTGCCTGGCGAGGGCGACCGTGTCGATCACCGGCGGGTTCGGCCAGGCGTAGTCGAGGTGGGCACAGGCTCGCTTCAGGAAGCCCACGTCGAAGGCGGCGTTGTGGGCGACCAGGACGCACCCGGCGGCGAACTCCAGGAAACTGGGCAACACCGAGGCCAGCGGCGGGGCGCCGGCCACCATCGTGTCGGTGATGCCGGTGAGGACCGCGATCAGCGGGGGGATGTGGGTCGCCGGATTGACCAGGGTCTGGAACTCGCCGAGCACCTCGCCGCCCGCCACCTTGACCGCACCCACCTCGGTGACCTTGTCGTCGACGCCGCCGCCGGTCGTCTCGAGGTCGACGACACAGAACTGGACCCGGCTCAACGGCGTGCCCAGGTCGTCGAAGGTGGGCTGGCTGGTCAACGACGTCATGACCGGGACGCTAGGAGCCGGCACTGACAAAACTGTCAGAGGCGGTCCGCAGACTGCGGTCATGGAGATGTTGAGGATCGATTGCGGAACCTGCGCGGTGCGCGGGCCCGCCTGTGGCGATTGCATGGTGACGGCGCTGCTGGGCGCCGATCACGACGTGGTCGAATTTTGCTCCGACGAAGTGAGCGCGCTGCGGGCGATGACCTCGCAGGGTCTGCTCCCTCCCCTTCGCTTGGTCGAGCCTGTATCATTGCGGCCGACGCTAGAACCGGAGGGGGACTGGTTTGCGTCGGGGGCTGGCGTCGTTTAGCATTTTTTAAGGTTTGGTCCGCTGGCTTCCCCGCAGTGACCCCATTGTGATCGTCAGGAGGCGATGGTGCGACTGCGTGCCTTTGTTCGAGGTGGACTGGTGGCTGTGGCCGGCGCCGCGGTCGTGTTCGCCGGCCCTACGGTGCGCCCCGCGTCCGCAGATCCGCTGAGCGACGCCAAGGACAAGCTGGCCAAGATCGAGCAGGAGCAGAGCAAGATCGGTGAGCAGTGGGCCGAGGTCAAGCTGCGCCTGGCCGACGGCAAGACGAAGGTCGCCACTCTCAACGCCGACATCGCCGCGCAGCAACGCAAGGTCAACGGTCTGCGCAAGCAGGCGCAGCAGGTCGCCATCAGCCGCTTCCAGAGCCAGGGCGTCGACATCACGGTGCAGTTGGTCACCTCGACCGACCCGGACGCCTTCCTTTCCGACATGTCGACCATGGGCAAGGTCGACCAGAACATGAACTCGCTGCTGCAGGACTACCAGACGCAGCAGGCGAACCTCGCCGATCTGCAGCGTGCCGCGCGCGATCAGGTGACCACCATCGCCGCTGAAGAGAAGCGCCTGGCCTCGCTGAAGAGCCAGATCGACGCCAAGATCCGCGAGGGTCAGGCGCTGGTCGACCAGCTGACCGAGCAGGAGCGGCAGCGGCTGAACGCCGAGAACGCGGCGTCCCGCGACGCCTCCCGCAAGGCGATCAACGACGACAACTTCGTCGATGACACCGGCTCTGCCGACTCAAGGGCGCTGCGCGCCGTGAAGTACGCCGTCTCCAAGGTGCGGACCGGTCAGTACGTGTGGGGTGCCGAGGGTCCGAACGACTTCGACTGCTCCGGGTTGATGCTCGCCGCCTACCGGACCGTCGGAATCTCCCTGCCGCACTCCTCGCGGATCCAGTCGACCCTGGGCCGGCCGGTCGCCCGTGACCAGCTGAAGCCCGGCGACCTGCTGTTCTTCTACAACCCGATCCACCACGTCGGCATGTACATGGGCAACGGCCTGTTCGTGCACGCGCGCAACCCGCGCAACGACCTGGAGATCACCAGGTTGTCCTCCTACCCGGCCTACCAGGGTGCCCGCCGCGTCGTCGGTTGATCGGATTCGCCGCACTCTGCTGCTGGCCGGCCCGGCGCTGTTGCTCGGTGCGTGCGCGCCGGCGCCGACCGGGCGTCTCGATGACCTGGCCCGCACGCTGACCGCGAGCCTGGCGGCCGAGGACGAGAAGGGCTTTCTCGCGGCGTTCGCGCCGTCACAGGGTGCCCAGGCGCTCGGGCACCGAATGTTCGCCACCCTCTCGCAGGCGCCCGCCGCGCTCACCACCGCCACCGATCGGCTGCGGGTGTGCTGGGGGCTGCCGGGCGAGCCGCGGGTCTGCAGCGAGGCCAGGGTCGGGATGGCCGAGGGCCGGATCGCCAATCTCGTGGCCGCGACGTCCGGCGTGGAGTGGCTCGGTCAGCCGCTGGGGGTTCACACCTCGGCCACGCTGGTGGTGGCGGCCGGGTCGGCCGCGAATCTGAGCCGCTGGTCGCGGGCGGCCGAGGCGGGCATCGCCGCACTGTCCAGGGTCGCGCCGGCGGGCAGATCCTGGGCCGAGCCGGTGGTGGTCCTGGTGCCCGACGAACTGACCGGCTTCGCCGCCTACGCCGGTTCGGACGCGGCGCGGGTCGCCGCCGTCACCGTGGTGCCCGGCCTGGCCGAGAGTGAAGGCGTCCGGGTGGTGGTGAATCCGACGGTCGCCCAGAAGTCCGCCGACGATCAGGTGCTGATCACCCATGAGGCGGTGCACGCCTGGATGCTCTCGCCGCGGCTCACCGCGACGCCCGGGTGGCTGGTGGAGGGGATCGCCGAGGCGCTCACCGCGGAGGCACACCCGCAGGTGGCGAGGGCCAACCGTGGTCTCGCCCGCGCGGCGGTCAGCGGTCGTGTCCCCGAGGCGCTCCCCGACCTCCAGCGAGCCACCCCGGCGAGCTATGCGCTCGCTCAGCTGGCGGTGCAGGCGATGGTCGCCCAGATCGGCTGGCCGGCCGTGCTCGACGAGGCGTACGCCCGCACCCGAGGCGGTGCCCGGGTCGACGATGGAACCGTGCTCATCTGGTACCGCGACGCACTCTCCCGGCTGCGCTGAGCCGTCCGGGGAGCCTGCCTCAGACCACCGCGCCGTCGCCGTCGACCGGCGGACGCTGCCGCAACCGGTGCAGCAGCAGGAACACACCCAGGAAGAAGCCCAGCCCGGCGAGCACCGACACCACAATCGGGAATTGGACGCCGAAGGCAGTCATCAGCACCAGCACCAGCGGCAGCACGACCAGAGCGGTGCCGGCGATGCCTGCCGTGCTCCACCGCCGTGCCGGTGGTGGAGGCGGCGGGGTGAAGGGTTCCTCGGGTTCGTCCGGCGGGGTCCAGCTGCGGAAGTCGCTGGGCGCATCGACCGGCCGGTCCTCGGCCGGTGAGGGCGGCGAGCCTGGGGACGGAGTCCGCGCGGCCGCCGGGGGCTCGGTGCGATCGGCACCGGCCGATCCGGCACGGTCCTGCGCGGGCGCCAATCCGTCGGGGAACTCGCGGGCCATCAGCTCGTTGAACCGGGCGTCCTCGGGTCCGTTGCGGTTCATCGGGCTCAGCGCCCGATCGGGAGGGTGTGCCCGGCCAGGAAATCCACCGTGCGGGCGACGATCAGGTCGGCATCGTTGTCCAACGGCGCGACGTGGGCGCTGTCCGGCAACGCCACCTCGGTGATCTCCTCGGACGACACCTGTCGCAGCACGATGTCCTTGGAGACCATCGGAACCACGTCGTCGACGTCCGAATGCATGAGCAGGATCGGGCAGTAGACCAGGTCGAGCCGGGCTCGGACGTCGGCCCAGAGCCGCATCATCGCGTGCACGCCGCGCAGTGGAGTGCGCGGGTAGCTGTGTTCGGTGACCCCGGCCTTGCGGATGCTGCTGCCGACGCTGTCGACGGTGCGAACCAGGTGTTGGGCCAACGGGACCAGGGCGAGGCGGGGGTGGCCCACCAGGGCCGGGTTCACCAGGATCAGGCCGGCCACCTCGTCGGCGCGCCGTTCGGCCAGTTGCAGCGCCAGCGCGCCGCCCATGGAGAGTCCTGCCACGAAGACCGTGGGACACTCGTCGCGGAGTTCGAGAAAGGCCCGCTCGGCGGCGGCGTACCAGTCCCTGCTGTCGGTGATCTCCAGTTCGCGCCAGCTGGTGCCGTGCCCCGGCAGCCGTGGCACCGACACCCGATAGCCCGCCTCGGCGATGGCCGTTGCCCAGGCGCGCAGTGTCCAGGGACTCGCGGTGAAGCCGTGCAGGAACAGCACCCCGACGCCGCCACCCGGCCCGGCGTGGAACGGTTGTGCGAACTCGTGCACCTGCATGGCGCCATCGTAGGGGGACCGTGCCACAGGTGGCGCACGAGTGCCACTAGGGTGAGCGGCACAAGGCGATCCGATGGAGGTGCGGTGCTCTATTCCCTGTTCAAGAACGCGTTGTTCCGCCCGGTCATCAAGCACCTCTACGGTGCACGCGCCGAGGGCGAGGAGAACATCCCGGCGACCGGCGGCGTCATCCTGGCCAGCAACCACCTGGACGCCGGCGACACCCTGGTGCTGCCGGCGATGATCTCCCGGCAGGTGACCTTTCCGGCCAAGGCCGAACTGTTCCAGGGCAACCGCGGCCCGTTCTCCAAGCTGGTGGCCTGGTTCCTGCGCGCGGTCGGCCAGGTTCCGCTGGACCGCTCGGGCGGGCGCGCCAGCCTGGACGGACTGCGCCCCGTGCTCGACGTGCTGGCCGAGGGCGGCTGCGTCGGGATCTATCCCGAGGGCACGCGTTCCCCCGACGGCCGCCTCTACAAGGGCAAGACCGGCGTGGCCCGGATGGCCCTCGCCGCCGAGGTGCCGATCGTTCCCGTCGCGATGAAGAACAGCCAGGTCACCAGGAAGGCCGGTCTGCCCTGGATCGATCACCCGGTGGTGGTGATCGGTGAGCCGCTCGACTTCAGCCGGTACTACGGGCGGGTGGACGATCCGCGGACCCTGCGATGGGTGACCGACCAGGTGATGGCCGCAATTCACGACCTCTCCGGCCAGACCTACGTCGAGGCCTACGGCACCTCGGTGAAGGGCGGTTCGCTGACCGCGACGGAAGCCAACGCACGGATTCTGGAGCGCCCGGGCATCAACACCAGGGAGCCGGAACTGCCGCCGGCCTGAGTCGTCGTCGGCCGAAGTCAAGCCGGCGTCCCACGCCCCGGGGAAGGTTGGGGGCCCGGCGGCACGACCGCGTATCCTGACCGGCGTGTCGCAGCCGATCCCAACGCTTGAAGAACTCCAGTCCCGCCAGCCCCTGCAGCAGCCGGTCTACGCCGACCAGGCGCGGCTGGCGGGCGTGATCGCCGAACTGCGCCGGCGTCCGCCGCTGGTATTCGCGGGAGAGTGCGACGAGTTGCGCGAGAAGATCGCGGACGTCGCCGCCGGGCGCGCCTTCATCCTGCAGGGCGGCGATTGTGCCGAGACCTTCGACACCGGCACGGCGCTGGACATCCGCGGCAAGCTGCGGGTGTTGCTGTCCATGGCGGTGGTGCTGACCTACGCGGCACAGGTGCCGGTGGTGAAGCTCGGCCGGCTGGCCGGGCAGTACGCCAAGCCACGCAGCAAGGACACCGAAACCCGCGGCGACATGACGCTGCCCGCCTACCGTGGCGACGCCGTCAACGGGCTCGACTTCACGGCCGCGGCACGGGCTCACGATCCGCAGCGGCTGCTGGAGGCCTACAACCACTCGGCGGCCACCCTCAACCTGATCCGGGCGTTCGTCACCGGTGGCTTCGCCGACCTCCGCTCGGTGCACACCTGGAACCAGGACTTCGTCCGGAACTCGGGTGTCGAGGCCCGCTACGAGGCGCTGGCCGATGAGATCGAGCGGGCGCTGGCGTTCATGGTCGCCTGCGGAGTCGATAAGGAGGCGTTCCGCACCGTCGACTTCTACTCCAGTCACGAGGCGCTGCTGCTGCCCTACGAGCACGCCATGACCCGGACAGACTCGCGGACGCGGACGCCCTACAACACCTCGGCGCACATGGTGTGGATCGGGGAGCGCACCCGACAGGTGGAGGGCCCGCACGTGGACTACGTCCGGCACCTGCGGAACCCGATCGGGGTCAAGGTGGGCCCGACGACCACCGCCGCGGACGCCGTGGCGCTGGCCGAGGCGCTCGATCCCGTGCACGAGCCCGGGCGGCTGACGGTCATTTCCCGGATGGGTGCGGACAAGGTGCGGGACGCGCTGCCGCCGATCGTCCGGGCCGTGGAGGCGACCGGTCGCAAGGTGGCCTGGATCTGCGATCCGATGCACGGCAACACCTTCGAGACCGCCAACGGCTACAAGACTCGCGCGTTCAGCCAGGTGGTGGACGAGGTGAACGGCTTCTTCGACGTCCATGAAGAGCTGGGCACCTGGCCCGGCGGCGTCCACATGGAGCTGACCGGCGACGACGTCACCGAATGCGTGGGTGGCGTCGCCGATGCACTGGCCGAGGCCGACCTGGCCAACCGGTACGAGACCGCCTGCGACCCCCGGCTGAACCGCAACCAGTCGCTGGAGTTGGCGTTCCAGATCGCCGAACGGCTGACCGACGGCCGGATCAAGCGGGTGAACCCGGTGCAGGAGTACCGCGCCGAGGACTTCTGAACGCGGGTCGTCAGCGGCCGGTGGAGGACGGTCGACGGGTGGCTACCGGGCGGGCCGAATAGCTGACGCCCGATGATTTCCGGAAGCATTTCACACAGGTGTTACGCGCCGGAAAAAGGGGCCGCAGTTTCGCGTCCTAGCGTGTCGTATCGCCACCGCAGCTTCGTGGGCGATGGTCCTCCGGACTCCGTCCGGGGTGCTGTGTCGCGACCGGAAGGCACCCCAATGACACGCATAGAAGAAACACCCGCAATCGCTGAAGCGAAACCCGAAGACATCATCGAGGCTGCCGGCATGCCGGTCGGCTCGGGAAACATGAAGCCGCAATACGACCCGCGGCTGGCCAACGAGGACCTGGCTCCGCTCCGCGCGCAGAAATGGTCCTCCTACAACATTTTTGCCTTCTGGATGTCGGACGTGCATTCGGTGGGCGGCTATGTCACCGCCGGCTCGCTGTTCGCCCTCGGCATCGCCAGTTGGCAGGTGCTGGTGGCCTTGCTGATCGGCATCGTCATCGTCCAGGTGTTCACCAACCTGGTCGCGAAACCGAGCCAGCAGACCGGGGTTCCCTATCCGGTGATCAACCGCGCCATCTACGGCATCAAGGGGGCGAACATCCCGGCGATCATCCGCGGCCTGATCGCGATCGCCTGGTACGGCGTCCAGACCTTCCTGGCCGCCGAGTCGTTGAACATCATCTTCCTCAAGTTCTGGCCGGGCAGTGCCGCGCTGCTCGACGTCGGCTTCCTGGGCCTGTCGGCGCTCGGCTGGATCTCCTACGCCATCCTGTGGTTCGCTCAGGCCGCGCTGTTCTGGAACGGCATGGAGACCATTCGGAGGTTCATCGACTGGGCCGGTCCCGCCGTCTACGTGGTGATGATCGTGCTGGCCGGCTACCTCGTGTCGCAGGCCGGATGGCAGAACATCAGCCTCGATCTGTCGGCCGGCGAGCCGCTCGACTTCTGGGCGTCCATCCCGGTGATGCTCACCGCGATCGCCATCGTGGTGTCGTACTTCTCCGGCCCGATGCTCAACTTCGGCGACTTCGCCCGCTACGGCAGGTCGTTCAGCGCGGTGAAGAAGGGGAACTTCTGGGGGCTGCCGGTGAACTTCCTGTTCTTCTCGCTGCTGACTGTGATCACCGCGTCGGCCACGGTGCCGGTCTTCGGGGAACTGATCACCGACCCGATCCACACCGTGGAGCGGATCGACACTCCGTTCGCCATTCTGCTGGGCGGCCTGACGTTCGTCACCGCCACGGTCGGCATCAACATCGTCGCCAACTTCATCTCGCCGGCGTTCGACTTCTCGAATGTCGCGCCGCACAAGATCTCGTGGCGTACGGGCGGCATGATCGCTGCCGTCGGCTCGGTCATCCTGCTGCCGTGGAACTGGTATTCGAATGCCGACGCCATCCATTACACGCTCGGTGTGCTGGGTGCCATGATCGGGCCACTATTCGGCATTTTGATCGCGGGCTACTACGTCGCGGCGAAACAGCGGATTCTCGTCGACGACATGTTCACGATGTCCACCAAGGGTGCCTACTGGTACACAAAGGGCTACAACAAGAATGCGGTGTACACGGTGCTGGGCGCCGGGATCCCGACGATCCTGATCGGCGTGCTGCCGAAGCTCATCGCCGATCTGGGCGGGTTCGACGTGTCCTGGCTGGGCAACTACACCTGGTTCATCGGCTGCGGTCTCGGCTACCTGATCTTCGTGCTGCTCGAGCGAGCAAACCCGCAGGTGCCCTCGCTGGACGACCTGACCGCCGGCGTCTCGGACGGCAGCGTCGAGGTGGCCGGCGGCACCATAGAACTGCAGCCCGCGGCGAAGTGAGCCGATGCGGATCACCCTGATCAACCCGAACACCTCCCGGGCGATGACCGCGAAGATCGCGGCCGCCGCCCGGGAGGCGGCGGCCCCGGACGTCGAAGTGGTCGCGGTTTGTCCCGAGGACGGGCCGGCAGCAATCGAAAGCCACTACGACGAGGCCTACGCCAGTGTTGCGATCGCCGAGCTGATTCTGGCTGACCAGGTATCGGGCGGCAGCGACGGTTACGTGATCGCCTGCTTCGGCGACCCAGGGGTGGACGCCGCCCGCGAACTGGTCGATGTACCCTTGGTGGGCATCGCCGAGGCGGCCATGCACGTGGCGGTGCTGTCCGGTCGCACCTTCGGCGTCGTCACCACACTCTCCCGCACCCTGGGCCGGGCCGAGGATCTGCTGCGCCGCCACGGCTTCGAACGCGCCTGCGTGGCTGCCTACGGCACCGGCATCCCGGTGCTGGCCCTGGAGCACGCCACCGGGGAGGCTCTGGACGAGATTTCCTCCTGGTGCGAGCGGGCGGTCCGTCACGATCGGGCGGACGTCATCGTGCTGGGCTGCGCGGGCATGGCTGATCTGTGCCGCCGGCTGAGCGAGCGGATCGGCGTCCCGGTGGTCGACGGCGTGGCGGCCGCCGTCGGACTGGTGACCACGATGGCCCGGATGGGCGTCGGCACCAGCAAGCGCGACGAGTACGCCCGACCGCCACGACTGGCCTGACGCCTGAGCCGCAGCGGCCCGCCGCCCGCCGGGTTACGCTGCGATCATGCAGCTGACTCACCTCGGACACTCCGCCGTCCTGGTCGAGGTCGCCGATCGACGGCTTCTGATCGACCCCGGCAACTTCTCCAGCGCCTGGCACGACGTGCGCGACCTGGACGCGATCCTGGTCACCCACCAGCACCCGGACCATGTCGATCCCGAGCACGTCGGCGCACTGATCGACAACAACCCCCGGGCGCAGGTCTGGGTGGAACCGCAGGCGCTCCGCGCGGTCGACCTGCCGCGCGGTGAGGGGCTCGCCGCCGACAGCAGTGTCGAACTGGGCGGTGTCGCGGTCAACGCGGTGGGCGGGCTGCACGCCGTCATCCACCGCGACATCCCGCGGATCGGCAACGTCGGGCTGGTGATCAGCGCCGAAGGCGAGCCGACCCTGTTCCATCCCGGCGACTCGCTGGCCACGGCGCCGAGCGGCGTCGACGTCCTGGCAACGCCGCTGTACGGCCCGTGGGCGGCGATGAAGGAGACCGTCGACTTCGCCCGCGCGGTGGACGCGACGCACGGCTTCCCGATCCACGACGGACTGCTGCATGAGCGCGGCGTCAAGCTGATCTACGGACGCCTCGAGGCGATGACCGGCATGGAGATGCACGACCTGCGCGACGGGCAGCCCTGGACGCTAGCCTGAGGATCGCCGCGAGTCGAAGTGCTGTTGCATAGCACATGAACATCGGCGTGCGGGAACTGCGGAACGAGACTGCACGGGTGATCGACATGGTCCGCGGTGGTGAGCGAGTGACGCTCACCGTCGGCGGCGCCCGTTGCCTACATGGTGCCGCACCGGAGCCGCTCGCGGTGGCTGTCGGGGGAGTGGCTCCATGACCGACACGAATGACGTTCCGCAGACCCTGGGCTGACCGGCGATCTTCGTGAGCTTGCCGGTCGGACGGTGGCCGACCGGTGACCTCGGGGCTGCTCGACACCTCGGTGTTGATCGCTCCTGAGACCGGGTGCATTGGGCAGGCTGCCGCAGCGCCTGGCCGTGTCGGTGGTGACGATCGGTGAACTGGAACTCGGGTGCTGGCGGCGGTCGATCTCGATGCACGGGCGCGGCGAGACGCCGGCACTCGCCCGTGAGGCGGACTTCATTCCGGTGACCAAAGCCACCCTGTCGGAGCGGGCTCGCCTCATCGTGTCCTGCCGGACCGCCGGGATTCACCGGACAGTGCGACTCACCGATGCCCTGCTTGCCGCAACCGGTGTCGTCCACGGCCTACCCGTCGTCACTCAGGACGCAGATCTCGACCAGATCGCGGTGGCCCGTCCCGCTCTCCAGATGCTCCGCGTCTGAGCGACGCTTGCCGGCTGAATCAGAAGCCGTCCAGATCGCGGCTGATCGGCGGCTGGGTGTGACCCAGGTCGGCCCAGACGAAGCCGGGGACGCCGGCGAAGAAGGACACCAGGAAGTCGGCGCAGTGGATGATCCGCTCCGGGGTGTTGTCGCCCAGCGCGAACCGGACGCGTCCGGCATCGATCGCGAACGGCAACGGCCGAGCCCGGATCAGGAACTCCAGCTGGCGGGGATGGAACACGTCCGAGGCGAATTTGGGTTGCGGGCTGCGCACCTTGAACGCGCGGTCGAAGTCGGACGACTCGAACCGCACCCGGTTGCCCCAGCCCGGCCAGTTCACCGACAGGTCGCCGAACCGCCACGGCAGGTGGAACTCCAGGATTTCCTCGGAGTGGTTGTCGGTGACGGTGCGGGTGGTGGTGTTGCCGTTGGAGTCGGTGCTGGTCTCGGTCCGGTCGGTCTTCCAGTTGTGGGTCAGGGCGATCATCCGGATGCCCTGCACGGTGCCGAGCACCACGTCGCGGGCCTCGTGGCCGTAGCCGCCGCTGGCCACCACCTCGGCCAGGAAGTGGTCGTCGGCGGGCCGGTAGACCCAGTCGGGACGCTGGTACAAGCTCAGCTCGGACGGCGGCGCGGGCGCCTGGTGAGACGCCAGCGCCTTGCCTGCCAAGCCGTGTGCGACCGGCGCCAGGGCCTCCAGGAGACCGCGCATGGCCAGCGCCTCACGGGGGACGCCGAGGGCGACCAGCCGGGTGCCGTCGACCGAGAGATCGACCCGGTGCCCGGCCGCGGCCATCGCCTCGACGGCGCCCATGATCGAGGCCAGCGCGGCATCGGCCCAGGCCGCGTCCTTGGCGGTCGCCGTCCAGCGTCCGAGGACTTTCTGCCTGCCCTCGACGCCGGGCCGCGGCGCGTCGCCGAGATACAACTCCGGCAGCGGACGCGGCAACATCAGTGCGGCGACGTAGCCCAGCGCGTTGTACTCGAACACCGCGAACGGCACCCCGGAGGAGGTGCTGCCGCTGATCAGGTCGTCGATCTTGCGCTTGTACCCCAGGCCGAACGGCGGGCAGTTCAGCCCGTAGGTCGTGGTCAGCGTGGGGGAGCCCTCGAACGTCCAGCCCTGCGCCCGCAGGGAGCGCACATACCGCTGCCGGCGGATCAGGAAGAACGCACCGACGGCGACGCCGACGATGAGCAGGATCAGCAGCACCTGACCGAATGAGAAAGACACGCGCTCAGGCTACTGAGCGCCCGGTCCGCCCGGGGATCAGGCCAGATTGACCGTGATCGTGGAGCCCTCCGGCGCCCTGGTTCCGGCCCGGGGGTTGGTGTTCACCACCAGGTCGAAGCCGAAGTTGATCAGCCGGTTCACCCGCACCTCGAATCCCGCCCTCTTGAGGATCTCCCGGGCCCGGTCGAGCGAGTAGCTGCGGACGTCGGGGACCATCTTCATCTTGGGGCCCTTGGAGACCACCAGGGTGACGGTGTCGCCGCGATGCAGTTCGCCGGCCGGCGGGGTCTGGCTGATCACGTTGTTCTTCTCGATGTCGGCGTGGTTCTGCTTCTCGATCTTCACCTTCAGGCCCTGCTCCTTGAGCGCCTTCTGGGCCTCTTTGACCGGCTTGTCGGTCCAGTCGGCCAGCATCACCGGGGCGGGGCCCTGGGAGACGACCAGGTCGACCGCGGTGCCGCGCTTGAGCGGCGTGCCCTCCTTGAACGAGGCGCTCATCACCTTGCCGGCCGGAACGGTGTCGTCGTAGCTCTGGGTGACGTTGCCGACGCTCAGGTTGATGCTGGTCAGCGAGTCGGTGGCGGTGGCCAGGTCGAGCCCCCGCAGCGCGGGGACGGTGAACCGTTCCGGACCCTTGGAGAGGAACGCCTTGATCGTGCCGCCGTGGACGATCCGGTCGCCGCCGGCGGGATCCGTCCGGGCCACCCGGCCGGGCGGCACGTCCTCGGAGTACTCGCTGTCGAAGGTGATCCGCAGGCCCACCTGATCGGCCGCCTGTTGCGCCTGGGCTTGACTCAGCCGGACCATGTCGGGCGTGCCGGTGTACTGGCCGGCGAACACCCACCACAACCCGGATCCGATCAGTACCGCCGCCACGATGGCGGTGACCACGGCGGGCCAGCGCCGTTTCGGACGGCCGGCGGGAGGCGGTTCGACGGGCCCGTCGTAGTACGGCATGCCGTCGGTGATCTCGGGCAGGCCGGGGCTCATCGGCGTCGACGGGGTGAACCGCAGCGTCGGCGTCCGGTCACCCTCGGTGGGGCTGCGGAGGCTGGGTACCGGCTCGGTGATGTGGTGCTCGGCGTCGAGGGTGGTGCCCTTCATCCGTTCGGTGAGCGCCGGGTCGTCCATCACGCCGCGGGCCAGCGACTCACGGGCCTGTCGCATGTGGTCGAGCAGCACGCGCGCGTCGACCGGCCGGTCGGACGGCCGCCGCGCGGCGGCGCTGGTGACCAGGGCGTCCAGGTAGGGCGGGATTCCGTTGCGGGATTCCCGCCAGGACGTCTTGACTGCGCTGGACGGCGCCGGAATCGCCTTGTGCACGTGGGCGTAGGCGACCTGGATCGGGTTCTCTCCGGTGTGCGGTTTGGAGCCGGTGAGCATTTCGTACAGCACCACGCCGAGGGCGTAGACGTCGGCGCGCGGGTCGGCCTTGCCGTGGGTGACCAGTTCGGGCGCGATGTAGCTGACAGTCCCGATCAGCATTCCGGTGGCGGTCACGGTCTGCGCCGAGATGGCCCGAGCCAGGCCGAAATCGGCGACCTTGATCTGGCCGCGGTCGGAGATCAGCACGTTCTCTGGCTTGATGTCGCGATGGATCAGCCCGGACTCGTGGGCAGCGGCGACCGCGGCGGTGACCGGGATCAGCAGGTCGAGGGCACGTTCCGGGCTGAACGAGCCCTCGCGGGTGATCATGTGCCGCAGCGTGCAGCCCTCGACGTACTCCATCACGATGTAGGGACGGCCGCGGTGCAGTCCCTGGTCGAACACCGACACCACGTTGGGGTGCGACAGCCTGGCGGCGGCGCGCGCCTCGCGGTCGAATTTGCCGATGAAGTCCTGGTCGTCGCCGAGACCTTCGTGCATGACTTTGACCGCAACGGTCCTGGTCAGCCGTTGATCGTCGGCGAGGTAGACCGTCGCCATGCCACCCCGAGCGAGCTTTCGCTGGATGACGTAGCGACCGTCCAGCAACTCGCCCACCAAGGGGTCGCTCGCGCTCACAGTCGTCACCATCGCTCCGGACAAGTCAGGGGAAGTAGGCCGTCCAGACCTGCCGGTGAGTCTAGGTCGGAGCCGGCCCAGAGCGGGGAGCGACCCGCCGGGAGCGCCGGTCGAGGCCATCGACCTCAGAGGTTCCTCCTAAGCTGGAGCGGTGACTTTTCTGCGTGGACTCGACGAGCGGCTGCGGACGGCACGGCTGTTCTGCGTGACGGGCGCCCGCCTCGGCACGGGCGACCTCGCCGAGTTCGCGGCGTCCGTCCTGGACGCCGGCGTCGACCTGATCCAGTTGCGCGACGGCACCGCGTCCGACGCCGCGAAGCTCGCGGCGTTGGAGACGTTGCGGCGCGCCGACCGGGGCCGCGGGCTGGTGTCGGTGTATGCCGACCCGGCGCTCGCCCACGAGTGCGGTGCCGACGCGCTGCAGCTCGCCAAGGGCGGCCCGGAGCCGGCCAAGGCCCGTAGCAGGCTGACCCGCTGGGCGCGCATCGGGCGATCCTGCTACACCGCGGCCGACGTGGACGCCGCGCTCGCCGACGACGACATCCACTTCCTCACCGTCGGTCCGGTGTTCAGCCCGATGCCATGGACGCCGGGACTGCCCGGGCTCGACCTGGTTCGCCACGCGGCCCGGGTGGCGCCGCCTTCCGCGAAGGGGAGCAAGCCCTGGTTCGCGATCGGTGGGATCACCCTCGACAACCTCGAAGAGGTGCTGGATGCAGGCGCCCGCCGGGTGGCCGTCGGACGAGCCATCACCACTGCCGAGGACGCTGCGCGGGCGGCGCGGGAGTTCGGCGACCGGCTGCGGGCGGCCTGGGGCGACGAGTTCGCCCAGTAGCAATCCGCTACGCGGCCCGACTGGTCGAGAGTTCGGCCAGCCGGCGCAGCGCCACCATCGCCTCCCCGCGCAGCGGCGCGTCGTCGAGCGCGGCCAGGGCCCGGTGGAGGTCGTCGGCGATCCGCTGCTCGGTGGCCGCCAACGCGCCGGAGCCGACGATGATCTCCTGCGCGGTGGCGACGTCGGCGGCGTCGAGTTCAGGGCTGCCCAGCAGTCCGGCGAGGCGTTCCTTCGCGGTCTCGGACGCCAGTTGCAGGGCGTGCGCGACCAGCGCCGTCCGCTTGCCCTCGCGCAGGTCGTCGCCGGCCGGCTTGCCGGTCACGTCCGGCTCGCCGAAGACTCCCAGCACGTCGTCGCGGAACTGGAAGGCCCGGCCCAGCGGCGAACCGTAGGCGGCCAGCGCGGCCAGGGTGGCGTCCGAGCCGCCGGCCAGGGCGGCGCCGATCTGCAGCGGCCGGATCACGGTGTAGCGGGACGTCTTGAACTCGACGACCCGGGGCACCACGTCCATCAGGTCGATGCTGCCGATCGGCTCGGCCTGGGCCACCACGTCCAGGAACTGCCCGCAGGTGACCTCGGTGCGGACGGCGTCCAGCAGCGGAAGGCCGCGGCGCAATGCCTCACCCGACAGCCCGGACGCCGTGAACAGCTCCATCGACCAGACCAGCAGCAGGTCGCCCAGCAGGATCGCGCCGGCCCGCCCGAACGCCTCCGAGGAGCCGCCGAGCCCGCGCGCGGCGTGCCATGATTCGAACTGTCGGTGTGCCGCCGGCAACCCGCGACGGACGTCCGAGGCGTCCATCACGTCGTCGTGGACGAGGGCCGAGACGTGCAGCAGGTCGAGGCTAGCGGCGGCCCGGAGCAGGGCATCGGGCTCGGTGGTCTCGCGCACGGCCTGGTGGCCCCACCAGCAGAACGCCGGACGCAGCCGCTTGCCGCCTGCGGTGAAGGCGAGCGCCAGTTCGCTGAGCAGCGGGGCATGTCCGCCGACGCCGGCCAGTCGCTCCGACTGTGTCGCGATGAAGCCTCGCAATGTGGCGCCGACCGCCTCCCGGAAAGGCCCGCCGATCGGGTCAGCAGCTGCGAAGGTGCCCACCGGGCGAGCCTAACCCACCCGCGCCGCCGGGCGGACCCCCGATCATGGTCGCGCGGCCGGGCCCGGACGGTGCGACGGTAGGGTGGCTGCCCGTGTCCGTGAACCCCGCCGCCGAGACCGCTCGGGAGGATTCGTCCCCCCTCGATGAGCAGCCGCGCATCGCCGAGCTGCTGGCCGACCCGAGCCGTCCGACGTTCAGCTTCGAGTTCTTCCCGCCCGCGGACGAGGCCGGCATGGACGTGCTGAGGCAGACGATCACCGACCTCGACCACGTCGGCCCCGACTGGCTGTCGGTCACCTACGGCGCCTCCGGAGCGACCCGGGACCGGACGATCACCGCCACGCGGTTCATCAAGACCCAGACGGTCGCCCAGACCGTGGGCCACCTGACCTGCGCCAGCCAGTCCGTCGACCAACTGCTGGAGACGCTGGGCGGCTACGCGGCCGCCGGAGTGAAATACGTGCTGGCGATCCGCGGCGACATGCCGGGTGGGCCGACCGTGCCCTGGGTGCGGCACCCTCAGGGCCTCGCCAACGCGACCGACCTGGTCGCGCTGATCGCCGACAACTTCGACTTCGGCATCGGGGTGGCCGCCTTCCCCGATGCTCACCCCGAACGTCGCGACCCCGACCTGGACGCCCGGCTGCTGCTGGCGAAGCAGGTGGCCGGGGCCAGCTTTGCCGTGACCCAGCTGTTCTTCGACGCCGGCGCCTATTTCCGGCTGGTCGACCGGGTTCGGGCCATCGGCTGCACGCTGCCGATCGTCGCCGGCATCCAGCCGGTCACCAACCTGGCCCAGATCAACCGGTTCGCCGCGCTGTCGGGCGCCGAACTGCCCGAGCGGGTGACCAGCCGGCTGCATGCCGTCGGCGACGACCCGGCGGCGGTGCGGCAGGTGGGCGTGGAGATCGCCACGGAACTGAGCGCCGAGCTGCTGCGGGGCGGCGCGCCCGGCCTGCAGTTCTTCACCCTCAACCGGTCGCGGGCAACCTCAGCGATTCTCGCCAATCTCCGCCGGCTGGGTCTGGATCGACGCACACCAGCCGCTGGGTCGGACGGGTGAGCGCCACGTAGAGCACCCGGACGCCGCCCGGCGACTCGGCGACGATGTCGTCCGGCGCGACCACGATGACCCCGTCGTACTCCAGCCCCTTGGCCTGCAGCGGGGTCACCACCACCAGCCGTGGCTCGGCCAATGCCGCCAAGGCGCGTGCGGCCGCTGCGTGGCGCGACGGCGGGGCGATGACGCCGACCGTCCCGGCCAACTCGCCCAGCAACTGCCGAGCCCGATCGGCGACCGTGGACAACAGGGCGTCCGGGGCGACCGCCAGCAACTCCGGCTCGACGCCGGTGCGCCGCACGGCCTCGGGCAGGTCGGCGCCCGGGAAGCCGCGCCGGACGACCTCCGCGGCCAGGGCGAACACCTCGGCGGGAGAGCGATAGTTGACGCTCAACCGGAACGACCGGGTGGGTGCGTGGCCGATCAGTTCCGCGACCGCGCGGTCGGACTCGGCCGGATCGGGCCAGCTGCTCTGGGCCGGGTCGCCGACGATCGTCCAGGAGGCATGGCCGCCGCGGCGGCGCAGCATCCGCCACTGCATCGGCGTGATGTCCTGCGCCTCGTCGATGAGCAGGTGGGCGTACTCGGTGTGCGCGTCGGCGTCCGGATCGTCGACGACCTGGCGGGACAACCGGTCGGCGACGGTGACCAACTCGGCCGCCTCGGCGCCCTCGATGAAGACGGGGTCCTCGGCGTCCGGTTCGGGCGGCACCGGGCCGAGCAGCGCGGCCAGCTCATCGAGCAGGGCGATGTCGGCCACCGACCAGTTCTCGGCGTGGAACGACTCGGTGAGCACCCTCTGCTCGTCGGCGTCCAGTAGCCCGACCGCGACTTTCCGGGTGACCGCCGGATCGTCGAGTCGGCGCAGCACCTCGGTGGGGGTGAGCGTCGGCCACCACGCTTTGACGAACATCCGCCATTGCGCGCTGGAGGTGATCAAATCGTCGATGGTTTCCCGGTCGAGTTCCAGCTCGTCGGGCACCTGGTCGGCGAGTTGGGCGAGCAGCGCCTTCTCGGCCGCCGCGCGGGCCCGGTTCACCTTGTGCCGCGACAGCACCTCGCGGCGCAACCGCTCCAGCGCGGCGGCGTCCAGGCCGACCGGCTCGCCCTTCACGGTGAGCAGCAGCCGGGCACCCTCCGGACCGGGATCGATCAGCGGGAGGTCGACCAGCCGCTTCAGCAGCGGCGCCATCCGCAGCGAGCCCTTGATGCCGGCCGCGGCGGCGTCGTCGGTGCGGTCGGCGGAGAAGCCGAGCACGTCCGAGGCGACCGCGCCGATCGAGCGCAGCGTCACCGAATCCTCGCCGAGCGAGGGCAGCACCCTCTCGATGTAGCTCATGAACAGCGCCGACGGGCCGACCACCAGAATGCCGCCGCGTTCGAAGCGGCGTCGGTTGGAGTACAGCAGGTAGGCGGCGCGGTGCAGCGCGACCACCGTCTTGCCGGTGCCCGGACCGCCGGAGATCACGGTGACCCCGCGGGCGTCGGCGCGGATCGCCTCGTCCTGCTCGGCCTGGATGGTGGCGACGATGTCGCGCATGTGCGCGCCGCGGGCCCGCTGCAGCGACGCCATCAGGGCGCCCTCGCCGATCACCACCAGGTCGCCGGCGTCGGCGGCGTCCAGCAGGTCGTCCTCGATGCCGATCACCCGGTCGTTGCGGCAGCGCAGCACCCGGCGGCGGGTGACGTCCATCGGGTCGGACGGGGTGGCCCGGTAGAACGGCTCGGCGGCCCGGGCCCGCCAGTCGATGACGAGCGGTTCGTACTCTTCGTCGCGGACGCCGATCCGGCCGATGTAGCGAATCTCACTGTCGCTGAGGTCGAGCCGGCCGAACACCAGTCCTTCGTGTTCGGCGTCCAGCACGGCCAGGCGTTTCGCCGCCTGGAAGGCGAACGCGTCGCGCTCGAACATGGCGGTGCCGTCCTCTTCGCGGGCCCAGGTGCCCCGATCGGAGGTGTAGATGGCGTGGCTGGCGTTGGCCGTCCGGCGTGCGGCGAGGGCCGCTTTCGCGAGTTGTGCGTAGACGAGGTCGACGTGGGCCTGCTCGATGGCGAGTTCGCGGTCGAGGGCCGAGGCTGGCTGGGTCAAGAAACCTCCTGCTTGCCGTTTTGCCAGCGTCCTACTTTACGCCGGTGCGGCGAGCCATGCGTAGACCATCTCGGTGAGGTCGGCCACGGTGGTGTCCAGCGACCCCGGGGTGTCCATCCGGACGCCGAAGGTGGCCTCGATGGTCGGCGCGTTGGTGATCCGGAACAGCGCGACGGCACTCATGTAGAGGTGCAGGTCGACGGCGGCGACATCGCGGGCGAAGCTGCCGTCCGCCCGTCCGCGAGCCAGGATGTCGTCCAGTGTCTGCAGGATCGGCAGGTTGGTTCCGGCCTGGCGGGGGGATTGCCGCAGGTGCATCGCGTCCAGGGCATTCTCGGAGGCCACCAGCCGGGCCAGTTCGGGGTGGGTGGCGTGCCAGCGCAGGGTGTGGTCGATCAGCCGGGCGAGGGCCTCGCGGGGCGGCAGGTCGCTGAGGTCGAGCGCCTTCTCGGCGGCCCGGATGTCGGCGTAGGCCCGCTCCAGGACGGCGGTGAACAGGCCGTCCTTGTCGCCGAAGTAGTAATAGATCATCCGCTTGGTGGTCGAACTCTTGGCGGCGATCTCGTCGACCCGGGCGCCGAAGTAGCCGATCCGGGCGAACTCGGCGGTGGCCACGTCGAGCAGCTCGGTCCGCGCCCGCTGCGGATCTCGGCGTCTCACCCGGCGTCACTCACGGCAGACCAGCGAGTCTGCGACAGCCCTGCTCTCGGCGGGCCGGTGAGATCATGAGGCATGGCGACAGCCTAGCGTCGAGGCGCGGCCGCGCTTGGCGGCTGCGGAGCTCAGCTGGCGCCGTGTCCGCCGCCCCGTCTCTCCCGGCGGTGCAGCCAGAGGTTCGCCACGGCGCCCCCGGCGCCGAGGATGATCAGCAGGACGCCGAACGTCCGCGGGACCTCGTGGGCGCCCCGAGCGATCAGGTACACCCCCATTCCCGCGATGACAAGGCCGACGATGGCAGCGGCGAGGGGGTTTCCGACTTTCTTCCTTCGGGGCATCTAGCGACCTTTCACTCAGCTCACGCAACGCGACACGCGAGGCTTGGATTCGAACGCGACGGCCCCGCGACGCTGGTTCGCGGGGCCGTTGCGACGGCGGGCTGTCAGCCCTTGGCGTTCGCCAGGTTGTACTCGGCGATCGCCTCATTACGAGCGCGCTCGTATTCTTCCTTGCTCGGCGGGACGGTGTCGGTGCCGAGATCCTCGACCCGCAGGCGGTAGGTCTCCTTGGCGGTGAACGCGGCCAGAGCCGAGAGCGCACAGATACCCAGCGTGATGCTGCCGACGATCATCGGCACGTTCGACCCGGGGGGCGCGACGGCGGCGAACAGCGGCGCCAGCACGGCGGCGGTGATCATGGTGCCGGTGTTCTGGGCGATGGCCATGCCGGAGACGCGGGTGTGCGCGGGGAACAGCTCGGGGAAGTAGGCCGGGAACACTCCGTTGTAGCCCTGGTAGAGGGCGCCCCACATCACCAGTGACGCGACGATAGCGCCGGCCACGTTGCCCTGTTGGATCATCATGAGGTAGGCGTACGAGGAGAGCCCGGACAGCAGGCAGCCGCCGATGATCACCGGCCGACGTCCGATCCGGTCGGACAGATTGCCGACGAAAGGAATCACCGCGCAGGCCACGATGTTGCCGAGCAGCGGAATCCAGAAGTAGACGCTGACGGGAATGCCGATGCCGTAGCTCTTCTGGGTGGCGTACAGCGAGCCGAAGACGGTGGCCACGATCGGAATCGTGTTCATCAGGGCCATCGTCATCACCCGGAGGATGTTCGGCCAAGAGTACTTGAAGGCCTCGATGACCGGCGACTTCGGCTTGTCACCGGACTGCTCTTCTTGTTCGAACACCGGGGTCTCGTGGACGGTGCGGCGAATGATGACGCCGGCGACGACGACGAAAACGCTGAGCAGGAACGGGATGCGCCATCCCCAGGCCTCGAAGTTCTCCTTGGAGAGGAACCCCGACAACGGGATGAACACACCGGCGGCCAGGATCTGGCCCGCCTGGACGCCCTGCAGGGTGAACGAGCCGAAGAAGCCCCGGCGGCCGTAGGGGGCATGCTCCAGCACCATCGAGGAGGCGCCGGAAATCTCACCGGCGACCGCGAAGCCCTGGATCAGGCGCAGCAGGACCAACAGGATCGGCGCGATGATGCCGACCTGGGGATACGTCGGCAGGAACGCGACCGCCATGGTCGAGATGCCGATCAGGTACATGCAGAACAGGAGCACCTTCTTCCGTCCGATCGTGTCACCGAGGTGACCCAGGACGAAGGCGCCGATCGGACGGGCAACATAGCCGACGCCGAAGGTGGCCATGCCCGCCACCATCGCGATCGTCGGATCGCCCTGCGGGAAGAACAGCTGCGGGAAGATCGTGCCCGCGACTGCGGCGTAGATGAAGTAGTCGTAGTACTCAAGTGCTGAACCGATCCAGGCGGAGGCCGCCGCCTTCTTGGATTGGTTGCCTTCACCGTGTGATGACATCCGGGAAACCTTTCTTTCAGCGCCGGTGTCGGAGTGAACAGAGCGGCGTTGCTTTGTTGTTGACCTGCCCAGTGGGCCGGTAAGACTCGTGGCCGCCTTCGTTGCGGATGCGGGTCTCGGAGTGGCCGGTGCTAGCTCACCAGCCACTTCAGGTGAAACGAGGGCGGGTCTAGGCAGCCATTGCCCGGACCCGAGCGTGCATCCGCGCGGCGTCGGGTGTGACGCCGGTGAACAGCTCGAACGCTTGGGCGGCTTGTTCTGCCGCCATTCCAGCGCCGTCTACCGTGTGACAGCCCATTTCGCGGGCGTGCAACAGCAGTTCAGTGTGTAAAGGGAAATACACAATCTCCGAGACCCACACGTCGGGCCGCAGAAGTTCAGGAGGGACAGGGCAGCCGGGATGAGTGGCCATGCCCATCGGGGTGGCGTTCACCAGGCCCTCGGCCCCGTCGAGGGAGGTAGCCAGGTCGGTGCCGACCTGGGCGCGGTCGGCACCGAACAGCCGGTTCATCCGGTCCGCCAGTTCGCGAGCCCGCTCGGTCTGCAGGTCGTGGATGATCAGCCGGGGCGTGCCCAGATCGAGCATCGCGTAGGCGACCGCGGCCCCGGCTCCGCCAGCGCCGAGTTGGACGACGGTGCCGGTGCAGGCGTCGGGCAGCCCAGCCCGGAACGGGGTCTGGTACCCGCACCAGTCGGTGTTGTGACCGATCGCCGCCCCGTCGCGCAGCACGACGGTGTTCACCGCGCCCAGGGCGGCGGCGCGATCCGACAAGCCGTCAAGATGCTCGATGATGGCCTGCTTGAACGGATGGGTGACGTTGAACCCGGAGAAGCCGGACGCTCGCGCCCACTCGATCACCGCCGGCAGGTCGGCGGCGGTGATGCCCCACTCCAGGCTGTCCAGGATTCGGTAGGACAGCCAGAGCCCCTGCTCGCGGCCTTCGGCCTCGTGCAGGGCCGGCGTCCGGGAGGCGCCGATGCCCTCGCCGAGCAGGAACAGCCGGTGGATCGCGGGACGAGCACCCGCGGCCCAGCCGGTTCGCGGGCTGGGCGCGGGATGGCGGTCGGCGTCCGGAGCCGGCCACGGTGCGCCGGTCTCGGGGTCGGGCCGTCGGGTCAGCAGTGCCTGGTCCAGGCGCGCTCCGATCGAGTCGGTTCCGGTCATCGCGTGGCCTCTCGTTCGGTCCGGCCCTGTCGGGCGAGGTAGGCGCGTGCGGTCTCAAGGCAACGGCGGGCATGACCCTCGGCGCCGAGGGCCGCCACGTCTTCCGCGCTGGGGATCTCCACCGAGTAGACCATCGGTGGCAGTGCCGCCAGCACCGCACCGGGGTCGGTGCCGCCCTCGCCCAGATAGCTGCGTCCTTCGCGGATGATTCTGGCCATCTCGTCGCGCTCGATCGGGATGGGGCCGGGCGCGTCGCAGATCTGGACGAACTCGAACCACTCCCTGGGCAGGGCGGCCAGGTCCGCGACGCGTTCGTGCGAGCGATGGAAGTGGTGCAGGTCGATCATCAGCCGGGCGTTGGGCTCGTCGACCTCGCGCAGCACGGCGACCGCGTCCGCCATGGTGGTGACGGTGGCCAGCGCCAGCCATTCCAGGTTGACGGTCAAGCCGTACTGCGCGGCCAGCCGGCAGAGCCGGCCGAAGGCGTCCACCGAATAGCCGTGGTCCCCGCTCCAGATGCTGGAGAGCACGTGTCGGGCGCCGATCTCGGCGCCGACCGCGAGTTCGGGTTCGTAGCTGCCCGGATCGACATCGTCGGCGATCCGGGCAAGTTCAATGTCGTGCACCGGCAGACCGGTCTGCGCCAATGCCACCTTCGTCGCCCGCAACGACGCCGGATTGCGGGCCAGCGAGTGGTCCCTGCCCGGCAGGCCGTCGCAGATCAGCCGCGGCGAGACGAAGTCGTAGCCGGTGCGGGCGGCGATCCGGACGAGTTCCGGAATCGGGGTGTCGAGGATCGTCAGGTGCCCCAGCGAATACTGCTGGGCCCGCGGTTCGACGGTGGTGGCGGCGGCGGTCATGATCGGTGCTTACGAGGTGGCCGCGTGGTGGATGCCGGCACCGGGGGAGTAGATGTCCATGATGTTCCAGTGCCCCGACGTCGGGGTCGGCACGTTGATCATCGACACGTCGATCACCACCGGGACGCCGCTCGCGATCGCCTTGGCCAGGGCTGGCTTGAACTCGTCCGCGCTGGTCAGCGTGACGCCCTCGACCCCGTAGGCCCGGGCGATGGCGCCGAAGTCGGTGGTCACCGGGCCGTCCGCATTCTCGAAGACGGTGCCGTAGGTGGTGTCGAAGTGTGCCTTCTCCAGCCCCGCGATGGTGCCGAACGCGTTGTTGTTCATCACCACCCAGACCGCGGCGATGCCCTTCTCACGGGCGGTGTAGAGCAGGCTCGGGTTGGCGCCGAAGCCGCCGTCGCCGACCAGCGAGACCACCACCTTCTCGGGGCAGGCGATCTTGGCGCCGAGCGCGGCGGGGGCGCCGAAACCCATGGTGGCGAAGCCGCCGGGGGTGAACACCGAGCCGGGGGTGAGGATGTCCATCTGCTGGGCCATCCCGTTCTTGTTCCAGCCCACGTCGGTGGTGATAATGGCGTCGGCGGGCAGCACCTCGCGGACCTCGGCGAGGATCCGCTCGGGACGCATCGGCCAGTCGTCGCTGGCCACCGCGTCGGCGTTGCGCGAGCGGAAGTCGTCGCGCTGCCGCTTGATCTCGGCCAGTAGTTCGGGGCGGCGCACGCCGTCCGGGGCGAGTCGCTTGGCGGCCTCGACCAGGGCGCCGATGGCCGGCTTCAGGTCGGCGACGGCGGCTACCTGCAACGGGTAGTTGCGGCCCAGCTCCTCAGGGTCGATGTCGATCTGCATCAACTTCGTCTCGGGGATGCGGAAGGTGTACTTCTCTTCCCACGACGAGCTGTCGGCCTCGGCGAAGGTGACGCCCAGGGCCAGGATCCAGTCGGCGTTGCGGGTGGTGGCGTTGACGAACTCGGTGCCCCAGAAGCCGGTCATGCCGAGGACACACGGGTTGTCGTCGGCCACCGCGCCCTTGCCCATCAGGCTGTGGCTGACCGGGATCTGCAGGTGATCGACCAGCGCGGCCAGTTCATCGGCGGCGTCGGCCAGCACGATGCCGCCGCCGACATGCAGCAGCGGACGCTCCGCGGCCAGCAGGTTGGTCACGATCTGTTCGGCGACCGCCGGGTCGAGGCCAGGCTTGGCCAGTTCGGTGGTGCCGGACATCGCCTTGTCGAAGGTGGCGACGTCCACCTCGGCGGAGAAGATGTCCATCGGCACGCTGACCAGGACGGGGCCGGGACGTCCGCTCTGCGCCAGCCGGAACGCCTTGTCGATGATCTCGGCGAACAGGTGGGGCGACTCGACCCGCCAGGCCCGCTTCACGAACGGCCGGTAGATCTCGTGCTGCGCCGCGTCGGCGTGCAGATTGACCTCCTGGTGCGGGTGTTTGCCGTAGTAGTGCGAGGGAATGTCGCCGGCGATCACCACCATCGGCACCGAGTCGAGGGCGGCGTTGGCGACCCCGGTGGCGGCGTTGGTCAGGCCCGGGCCGAGGTGGCTGAGCACCACCGAGGCGCGGTTGGTGGCGCGGGCGTAACCGTCGGCGGCGTGCGCGGCCAGCTGCTCGTGCCGGGTGTTGACGAACTCGATGCTGTCGGACTTCGACAGCGCCGCGAGCACCGCGATGTTGGTGTGCCCGCACAACCCGAAGACGTGCTTCACGCCGCGGTACTCGAGGTAGCGGACGAGCTGGTGCGAGATCAGGTCGGTGGTCATCGGTGACTCCTGGGTTCGGTGCTCAGGCGGATTCGGTGTCGGTGCAGTCGGACGGTGCGGCGGAGGAGTGGACCGAAAAGAACCGTCCCTCCGTACCACTGGGGTCGGGCACGTCGCGGCGGGGTTCGCCGGTGTAGCGGTAGGGGATCTTCGGCGTCATCGGGCCCTTGATCCGGCCGCCCTGGTTGGTCTGCTCCCAGGCGTGGGCGAGGATGCCGACGGAGCGGGACAGGATGAAGATGCCGCGGCCCAGTTCGGGGGCGAAGCCGAGTTCGGAGTAGATCACCGCGGTGGCGCCGTCGATGTTCATCGGGACGCGGCGGCTGCGTCCGGCCGAGATGGCCTCTTCGACGGCGCGTCCGATGGTGGCGAACCGGCCGCTGACTTCGCCCTTCGCAGCCAGGTCGTCGACCAGGCCGAGCAGCCGCGGCGCGCGGGGGTCGAGCGGGTGGAAGCGGTGCCCGAATCCCGGCGCGTATTTGATGCCGCGCTCGTTCCAGCGCGCCCAGACGGTGCTGGCCGCCGCGACGGCGTCGGTTTCGGCGAGGGGGGCGTCGGGGCCGTGACCCTGTTCGATCAGCTCGGCGTCGATGTCCCGGTACAACTCCATGCACTGCTGCCCGGCGCCGCCGTGCACGTCGTCCAGCACGTTGATCGCCGACGCCATCGCCCCGTTCAGCGGCAGGCCGCAGGTGACCGACATCCGGCTGATCGCGATCGACGGCGCGTGCGGGCCGTGATCGACGGATGCCACCAGCGCGGCCTCCAGCAGGGAGGCCTGGTCGGCGCTGGGCAGGTCACCGCGCAGCATCAGCCAGATCACCTGCGGGAAGCTGATCCGGCCGATCAACTGCTCGATCGGGTAGCCCCGGACGCCGATCTTGCCGGGGTGGATGTCGATGATGTCGGTCGACCACCAGTTGTGGGCGGCCTCCACCAACTCTTCGGGGGACTGGGTCATCGGTGGCCTCAGGCGTCCGCGGGCTCAAGGGCCGGGTCGTAGAACTCGCCGAACAACTCCTCGTCACTGGGCTTGTCCTCGGGGATCGGACGGGCCACCCAGGTGGTGTTCAGGTAGTGCTTGAGGTGCACGTTCTCGCTGGTCACGTTGCCGCCCCAGGTGCCGCAGCCCATCGACGAGGTCATCGGCATGCCGTTGTTGAACGCGCCCGCGTTGGCCTTCGACTGTGGCTGGCGGACCATGATCCGGGACACCGGAGCGGCCAGTCCGAGGCGGTGGATGTGGTCGTCGTCGTGGGAGTAGATGCCGCAGGAGTGGCCCTTGCCGCCCACCTCGTAGACGGCGCGCATCGCGTCCAAGGCGTTCTCGAACTCGCCCTCGTAACGGTGCACCGTCAGCAGCGTGGTCAGCTTCTCGCGCGAGAACGGGAACTCGTCGCCGATGCCGTCGCCCTTCACGAACAGGAAGGTGGTGCCCTCGGGGACCTCGAAGCCGGCGTGCCTGGCCAGTCCGGCCGGCGCGATGGCGACGGTGTCGGGCAGCCGGTGTGCCTCGTCGTCCCACATCACCTTGGCGAGTGCTGCGCGCTGCTCGCCTTCGGCGAGGTAGCCACCCTCGGCCTGCAGCGCGGCGATCATGTCGTCCCAGATCGACTCGTGGATGATCAGGTTGCCGTCGGCCGAGCAGCCGGAGCCGAAGTCGGAGGTTTTGGAGATCCGGCTGTTGCGGGCCGCGATCTCGACGTCGGCGGTCTCGTCGATGATCATCGTCGAGTTGCCGGCGCCGACCCCGTAGGCAGGGGTGCCTGAGCTGTACGCGGCGCGCACCATCGGCTGGCCGCCGGTCGCGATGACCAGGTCGGACGCCGACATCAGCGCCTGCGACATGGCCACGCTGGGCTGGGTGATGCACTGCAGGATGTCGGCCGGGGCGCCCTCGCGCTCAAGCGCCTCGCGCATCAGCCGGACGGTCTCGAAGGTGGTCTTTTTCGACCTCGGATGCGGGGAGAAGATGACCACGTTGCGGGCCTTGATCGAGTAGATCGCGTTGCCGGCCGGGGTCAGGTCGGGGTTGGTGGTGGGCACGATGCAGCCGATCAGGCCGACCGGCTTGCCGTACTTGACCAGGCCTTTCGCCTCGTCGGTCTCGATCACGCCGACGCTGGGCTGGCGCAGCGCGTCGCGCAGCACGCCGCGAATCTTCATCCGCTTGCCCATCCGGCTGACCGGGTCGCCCAGCCCGGATTCCTCGATGCCCTCGTGCACCAGCCGGGTGAAGGTCACTTTGTTGGACACCGCCCAGGCGACCGCCTGACAGAGCCGGTCGACGGTCTCCTGGTCGTAGGTCTCGATGATCTTCTGTGCGGCGCGGGCCTTGGCCAGCAGGTCGGCGAGTTCCTGCTCCTGCTCGGGCCGAAGGGGCTTCGGTTGGCTTGGCGTCGATGCCATCAGTGCGTCTCCCAGGTGTGAATCGCGAGGTCGTCCGGAGACAGTATGCATAGAAATCCGCCATTTGTGAACCATCTGGTTAGTTCAGGAAGTGCTGATCTGCGTGTGGCCTGGTGTCGGGGTGGATCCGGTGGCTCTCGGAGCGGCTTCTTGGCTCGCTGGGGGCGCCGGTCTGACCCCCCGTCTGCCCTCCGTGCTGGCTGGGGGCGCCGGTCTGGCCCCCCGTCTGCCCTCCGTGCTGGCTGGGGAAACGCTGATCGATCGTGTCCCGGCTGCGGCGCACCCCGCGGGCGGTCTGTACCCCCGGGGCCCTGCGCCGAGTGAACGCCACATGGAACCGGCTTCAGGTTCTTGACCAGGCCGATGGCGACTCCATGACGCTCTGGGGCACCCTAACTCTGGGTCAGGAACCTGACGTCAGCGGGTGTCCCTGGTACCGGCGGGGGAGTCGCTCGTGGCGCCATCGGGCCAGGCTCCGTGCGCCGGTCAGCTGGGGCGCGTGCTGTGCATAATGCGGCCATTGGACACTAGGCAACGAGTCGGAGAATCCGCATGATCGGTGGCTGCGGGCAGCGTGCGTCATGGAACTACCGTCAGTGCGCGCCACCAAGGTGCTGTGCAACTCGGGTTGCACATTCTTCCTTTCTGCTGCCGACGAGGTCGAGTGCCATCCGAGGTCCATTCCGGCGCGCACGGAGTCCGCGGCAGCTTCATTGGTTGGAATTGGTATCCCCGACTATTCGCGCGGTCGGAACCATCCGACTACTCCCGTGGCCGGAATCGTTGATGGCATCGTGGTCGTTGGTGTTTGTCCACAAATCGTGGTGGAATCACCTCGGGTGTTCCATCGGTTGAGATGCGGATCTCCCATTGCAACCCGGGAACTCGTCTTCGGTCGGGTTCCAACAGATTATGGTGATGCTTGCACAACAAACACAGATTCGACAGTGAGGTTGACCCACCTTGAGCCCAGGGGGTGATGTGGTGCGCGTCGCAGTCAGCCGCCGGCCGATCACACCCGGGAAACACGCAACCCCGGTCACGGACATGCAGGGCGTGACGGATGTCGGGATTGACGAGGCGTTGTGCGCGCCCCACGTCGAGCACCCCGGAGGGGCCGCCCAGGATCACGGGCAGGATGTTGGCGTCGCAGGCGTAGTGGCGTAGCTGGCCGGCGGTCAGTTGGGTGCCGTCGGCGAGACCGGCACCGTGGCAGTCGCCGAGCAGATCGTCGTAGTTGATCAGGACTGTCATGTGGGGTCGATCGCCACCGTGCTTGGGTGCGTCGCGGTGGATCGCGATCCGGCGGGCCAACTCGGCCAGTGCGTCGGCACGGCGTTGCGGCCAGGTGGGTTGCGGCACGCCTGGATCGCGTAGTTCCAGGGCGGTGCGGTGCATCTGCTGCGCCAAGGCCTCGATCTGGGCTTTGATCACCGCCGCATCCGCAGTCGGCAGGCTGCCTTTGATGGTGGTGGAACCGTGGCCGTCGTCGGCAAAGTTCAGGTGTCGGGCTTGTTGGGCGTCGCGTAGTTCGCGTTCCTGCCGTTTCGCTTCCGCTTCCTCGGCCACCTCGGGGGCCACCAGATCCAGCAGATAGCCCGACAAGCCGCCCAGTTCGCAACTGTCGAACTCGTCACAGTGGGCGACCATCGTCGCCTGTGCCTTCGCCTCAGCTTCGACACCCAGATCGGTAGGCAGCTTCTTCAACACCTTCGTGACCGCTTGGGCTTGCCGATCGTTCGCCCGCCCGTCACGCAACGCATCCCCGAGTTGGGTGAACCGGTGCAAATCAGCGGCGTGGTGCACCATCGCGGACGCCTGGCCCCGCGTGTACCGCAACTCTGCCGCCAACCAGCTGACCGTGGGGACACCGTGGGCGGTCATGGCTGCCTCGGCCCGGTCGACCTGCCCGAGCACGGTGTGCAGCACACCTGATAGCCGGGATTGCACCGTCAATAGATCAGCGACCAGATCCAGCTGTTTCCGATCGGTCAACAAGGCAACCGTGTCGTAGTCGAGGTGATCGAGCAGTCCGGTGATCACGGTGGCGAAATCCGCCACCGCCGTCCCGACCTCTACCTCGATACTCATACCGTTGACCCTAAGCGTCGCCACCGACACTTTTCACGACCAGCTGGGCCGGGAATGAATCCCGTAGCCAGACCGATCGACTGATTCATGAAAACCAGGCTAGGAGCCGGCACTGACAGTTTTCGGCCCTAGCGTGGTAGCTCACAAGATTCGGTGAAACTGACAACACCTGGTCATTTGTGACAACACCTGTGGCAACACCATTTCGCTGGATGAAGGTTGCGGAAATCAAACAGGCATGAGGCGTCCGGACGCTAGTTCGGCCGAACAGCCCAAGGGCCAGCACCAAGCCACCCAGCCGGATATCCACGCCACCGTCGTGGATGCCCTCTCGGGCGGACGGACCGGTCGCCAACCCGTCATCCCGACTTGACCCGGGATCTCGGCCGCACTCTTGTCGTTCGGAGATCCCGGCGTCCGCCGGGATGACGGGGTCGGGCGCAGTGCAGACGGGGGTTTTCGACAAGCTCAACCAGCGGCGGCGACAAGCTCAACCGGCCGGGGGCGACGAGCACAGTGGGCGGTGGCGCGACAGGGCTCAACCGGCGGCGGTGCTGAACAGCACCCCGTCGGCCTGCAGCGACTCGATCTCGGACGGCGTGAAGCCCAACTCGGCGGCGATCTCGGCGTTGTGCTGGCCGAGATCGGGCGCCACCTCGGTGATGGTGGTGTCGCAGTCGGAGAACCGGAACGGCAGGTTCGGCAGTCGCAGCGTGCCGTAGCGGGGATGCTCCTGCTCGATCACCATGCCGCGGGCCTGGATCTGCGGATCGTCCAGCACCTCGTCGATCCGCTGCACCTTCGCGCAGGGGACGTCGGCGGCGTCCAGTTGGGCGAGCACCTCGGCGACGCCGCGGGCGGCGACCCAGTAGCGCACCCCGGAGAGGATCTCCTCGCGGTGGGCATTGCGCCCCGACAAGGTGTGGAACCGGGTGTCGGCGCCGAAACCGGCCGGTCCGCCGGAGGCCTCCAGAAGGTCGGCGAAGCGGCGCCAGCTGTCGTCCTGTTGGGCGGCGATGACCAGGTCACCGTCGGCGGCCCGGAAGACGCCGTACAGGGTGGAGGCCGGCATGTCGTGGCCGGTCTGCTCGGGCAGCACGCCGCCGATCGTCCAGTTCTGCACCGCGTACTCGTGCATCGAGAACAGGGTGTCGTACAGCGCCAGGTCGATGTGCTGGCCGCGTCCGCTGCGCACCCGGCCGAGCAGCGCGGCGGTGATCGCGGCCACGGCGTGGCTGCCGGTGTACATGTCGCCGAGCGAGATCCGCAGCAGTGGGGGTGGTTCGCCGGGCGTCCCGACCATCGCCATGATGCCGCTCTCGGCTTCGGCGATCAGCCCGAAACCGGGGCGGTGGGCGTCCGGTCCGGTGTGGCCGTAGGCGGAGATCGAGCAGTAGACCAGACCCGGGTTACGGGCGGACAGGTCGGCGTAGCCGAGGCCGGCACGGTCGAGCGCACCGGGGCGGTAGTTCTCGACTAAGACGTCGGCGGAATCACACAGCCTGAGCATCAGATCGCGCCCGCGCGGGTCCTTCACGTTCACACTCAGGCCGCGCTTGCCCATGTTGAGCTGCAGGAAGTAGCCGCTCTGCCGGTCGTCGAGGACGGTGGCGTGCTGCCGTCCGGCGTCGCCGCTGCCGGGCCGCTCGACCTTGATCACGTCGGCGCCGAGCGCGGCCAGGCAGCGTCCGACGTAGGGCCCGGCCAGGAAGTGGCTGTAGTCGACGACCCGGATTCCGTCCAGCAGGCGGTCCTGCATCAGCTCGCTCCCGAGCCGGGACGGCGCGGCACCATCAGCCGGTGCTCGCCGCGCTGCACCACCTCGCCGTGCTGGTTGATCAGTTCGGTCGGCAGCACCACGATGCCCCAGTCGGGACGGCTCCGGCTGGTCCGCATGCTGCCCACCCGGAAGACCACGTGCAGCACGTCGTCGACCCGGACCGGCAGCCGGAAGTCCCACGTCCAGCCAAGCGACATGCCGGGCAGAAACCGGTAGTCGGACTGGGTTTTAAGGCCGTCGGCGATGGCCAGCCCGAACAGTCCGTGGGCGACGATGCCGCCGAAATGACTGGCCGCCGCGTATTCCTCGTCGACGTGCACCGGAGTGTGGTCCCCGGTCAGGTCGGCGTAGGCCAGGATGCGTTCCTTGGTCACCGTGTAGGTCGCGCTGCGGCCCTCGTCACCCTCGCGGGCATCGTCCCAATAGCGTTCGACGATCGTCATGTCAGGCCTCCGCTCGAGGGTCGATGGTCAGCGCCTGGGCCACGGACGCCGCCGGTGCCGCCTGCATCAACTCCAGCCGCAGCCCGTCGGGCAGTTGCAGCCAGTTGCGTCCCTTTGGCAGTTCGATCACACCGAACCGGTGTGCCGCGGCGAGTGCGGCGTCCAGGTCTTCGCACATCAGGCCGAGGTGAGCGAGCCGCCCCTCGGGTGACCCGTGGTCGGGGTCGTGGATGAGCTGGATGCCCCCCACCGTCCAGTACTGGCGTGGTGCTGCCGGGTCGCCGTCCACCTCGCGGCAGCCCATACCGAAGACCTCGGCGAAGAATCGGATGTGCCAGCCGATGTCGCGCACCGTGATCGCCGTGTGTTCCAGATAGGCGGTGGCAGCGGTCATGCCACGGTCTCCCTTCGCTTGTCGGAGTTGGCTCGTTCCAGTCCTTTGACCAGGGCGACCAGGGTGTTGTTCACCGGCGTCGGCACCCCGTACCGCTTACCGATCCGCACTACGGCGCCGTTGATCACGTCGATCTCGGTGCGCCCTCCGCGTTCCAGGCCCTGCAACATGGAGGTCTTGAAACCGGACGGCAGCCCTGCGGTGGCCTGCGCCCAGACTTGGTCCGGATCGTTCGTCGACAATCGGACGCCGGCCGCGGCGGCCACCGCCATCGCCTCGGCGACGGCGTCCGAAGCGGTGGCCAGTAGCAGCGGCTGGTCGGCGAGTTGGCCGTAGGTCAGGCCGGTTAGGGCCGCGATCGCGCCGGTGGCCACGTTGATCAGCAGCTTCTCCCAGCGGGTGGAGGCCATGTCGCCGCTGACCGCGGTCGGCAGCCCGGCACTGTTCAGCAGCGCGGCCACGGCGTGGGTCCGCGGTGTGCCGGGCCCCTCCACCTCGCCGATCCAGGTCTGCCGGCCCATCGTCCCGGTGCGGATGTGCCCGGGTCCGAGCAGCACCCCGCCGACCAGCGTGCTGCCCAGCAGAACGCGTTCACGGCCGACGACGGCGCCCAGCAGGTCCTCGTGACCCAGTCCGTTCTGCAGCGAGAGCACCGCAGTCTCGGGGCCGACCAGGGCTCGCGCGGTACGCATCGCTTCGTGGGTGTGGAACGACTTGACCAGCACGATCACTAACTCGGCCGTGCCGATCTCGTCGGGGTCAGCGGTCGCTTGAACGGTGATCACGCGGCTACCGGTGTCGTCGTCGACCCGGAGTCCGTCGGTGTGCAGCGCGTCCACGTGGGGTCCGGGGCGTCCGATCAGCCAGGTGCCGTGGCCCGCCTCGGTGAGCGCGGCTCCGATGGTGCAGCCGAGCGCGCCGGCGCCGAGGATCGCTGTGGTCATGGTGTCCGCACGGTAGGCAGCCCGTGTTGTATGTGGCAATGGGAACAATCGCATCATTATGAATCACAATGGGCCATGGGTGATCTACCGGAAACCAAGCTGCTGCAGCTGTTCGACATCCTCTATGAAGTGCGCAGTGTGACCCGGGCCGCCGGACGGCTCGGCCAGAGCCAGCCCACGATCAGCATCTGGCTCGGACGGCTGCGCCAGCAGGTGGGCGACCCGCTGTTCGTCCGGACTCCCGGCGGCATGACCCCGACGCCACGCGCGGACGCGCTGATCGGGCCGTGCCGCGAGATCCTCGTCTCGCTGCACCGGCTGACCGCGGCAGAGCCGGCCTTCGACCCGGCGACCGCCGGGCGCCGGCTTCGGATCGGCATGACCGACGCCAGTCACATCACCCTGCTGCCGCCTCTGCTGGAGCGCGTTCGTGAGCTGGCGCCCGGCGTCCCGCTGGAGGCGGCCGGGATCGACAGCGGCACCGAGCAGGCGTTGACCTCGGGTGAGGCCGATCTGGCGATCGGCTACCTGCCCTGGCTGGGCGGCGCGATCACGAGGCAACCCCTGTTCGAGCAGGACTGGGTCTGCCTGGCGAATCCGCGTCACCCTCGCCTCCACAACCGGCTCGGACGCCGTCGCTACGTCGCCGAAGGGCACGTGGCGATCACCGCCGGCACCGGCGCGACGCTGCTGCACCGTGCCCTGACCATGCAGGGGATCGAGCGCCGGGTCGTCCTGGAACTGCCCGGCTTCCTCGGCTTGGGCGCCATCATCGGCGGCACCGACCTGCTCGCCACCCTGCCGCGCCACATCGGCACCACGCTGGCCCGCGGCAACGATCTGGCGCTGTGGCCCTGCCCGCTGCCGGTCGAACGGTTCGAGGTCGGTCAGTACTGGCACCCGCGCTTCGACAACGAACCGGGAAGCCGTTGGCTCCGGGATCTAGTCGTAGAGCTGTTCGGTTCGGTCGCTACCGCTGGTTGAGCTTGTCGAGACCCCGACAAGCTCGATCAACGACAGGCATGGGTCTCGACAAGCTCGACCAACGAAAGGGGTTAGCTCACATCCACGATCTCAACCGGGTTGCCGGTGCGCGCTGCCTCGACCACGGCCTCCACCACCCGCAGCGTCTTCAGACCGTCGCGGGCGCTGCAGATCGGCTCGGCTTCGCCGCGGATAACCGCGGCGAAGTGGGTGATCTGGTTGGCCAGCGGGTCGGTTCGTTCGACGCCCTCGAGGGCGGTGTCCATCGGTTCCCACCAGGAGCGAGTGCCGGCGAAGGTGCGGACTCGCATGGTCGGCACCGACAACGAGCCGTCCGTGCCCGCGATGTGGTAGCAATCCTCGTCCGGGAAAGTGGAATAGCTGAGGTTCTCGCGCGCCGTCTGCTCCCAGGATCGGGCGGACGCCGCGGTGTCGGAGAGCAGGAAGGTGCCCAGCGCGCCGTTGGCGAACGTGAAGACCATCGCGGCGGTGTCTTCGACGGGGAAGCCTCGGGTCGCGTTCGAGGTGACGGCCTGCACCCGGACGATGTCTCCCACCAGTGACAGCAGGTTGTTCACCTCGTGGATCAGGTTGAGCAGGATCGGCCCGCCGCCGGGCATCCGCCGCCAGCCGCCGCCGACGTCGAAGTAGTCGTCCGGCTTGTAGAACATCGCGGTGCCGACAACGGCGACCAGCCGCCCGAGGCGCCCACCGGCGACGATCTCGCGAGCCTGCGCCATCACCGGGCTGTAGTTGCGGTGGTGGCCGGTCAACACCGGGACGCCGGCCCGCTCGGCGGCCTCGACCAGCCGGGCCGCGTTCTCGACGGTGTCGCCGATCGGCTTCTCGACGATGGTCGGGACGCCGGCCGCGACGCATTCCAGGCCGCCCTCGACATGCAGCCGGTTCGGCGTCGCCAGGATGACGCCGTCGGGCTTACCGGCGGCGAACATCTTGCCGAGTGAGGCGTAGTGCGGCACACCGTACTGCGCGGCCAGCGGCGCGCCGTCCGGCCCGGGCTCGACGACGGCGTGCAGCCGGGCGACGTCGCTGCGTTCGATCTCCTCAAGGTGGCGTTTGCCGATCAGGCCGGCACCGGCGACGGCGAGTCGGACCTGCTCCACGGCGCCACTCAGTCCTGATTCTTCAGCTGCTCGATGACGAACTCCAACGCCAGGGTGTACCCCATCACACCGAAGCCGGCCATGACGCCGACCGCAACATCGGAGAGGTAGGAGTGATGCCGGAACGCCTCGCGCTTGTGCACGTTCGAGATGTGCACCTCGCAGAACGGGATCTCGACGCCCGAGAAGGCGTCCCGGATGGCGACACTGGTGTGGGTGTACGCCCCCGGGTTGATCACCACGAACCGGGTGCCGTCGGTGCGGGCGGCGTGAATGCGGTCGACGATGGCACCCTCGTGGTTGCTCTGGAAGCACTCCACCTGGTGACCGGCGGCCTCACCCTGGGCGACCGCGGTGGCTTCGACATCGGCGAGCGTGGTGGCGCCGTAGATGCCGGGCTCGCGGGTGCCGAGCAGGTTCAGGTTGGGGCCGTTGATGACGAGGATGGACATGCGAGCTTCCTTCGGTTGCGGGTTGGGGGTCATGGTGTCAGGCGGCGGCCAGATCGGCCAGCGCCAGCTCGACCAACTTGCGCGGCGGGTGCGCCTCGACCGGATGGCCGAGTTCGCGCAGCACGATGAACCGCCACCCGTCGCGGAACTTCTTGTCCCGGTCCAGCGACCATTCGAGCTGCTCGACCGAGAACGTGGCGCTGGTCGGCAGGCCGAGCGCGCTGAGGACGGTGCGGTGGGCATCCACGCCTTCGGCGGGCAGCCAGCCGAGCCGGTGCGAGAGGTGGGCGGCGGCCATCATGCCGAGGCTGAGTGAGCCGGCGGGCTGACCGGGGGAAGCTGCTTCGAAGGCGCGGCTGAAGGTGTGGCCGTAGTTGAGGTGGGCGCGGGCGCCCTGTTCGCGCTCGTCGGACGTGACGATGTCGGCCTTGATCTCGACGCTGCGGCGCACGGCGTGCAGCAGGGTCGCCGGCTCGGCGTTGGTCAAGTTGGGTCCTCTGCGCCCGAGGAACTCGAGCAACTCGAGGTCCGCCAGGAGGGCGTGTTTGGCGATCTCGGCCAGCCCGGACGGGTAGTCGGGACGTCCGGTGGCCAGGTCGGCGTCGCACATCACCAGCACCGGCTGGTGCACCAGGCCGAGCAGGTTCTGGCCCTGCGGTAGGTCGAGCGCGTTCTTGCCGCCGATCGCCGAATCGGCCTGGGCCTCCAGGGTGGTCGGCACCAGGGCGAAGCGCATGCCGCGGTGGTAGGTCGCGCTGAGGAAGCCGACCAGGTCGACGGTGGCCTCGCCGCCGACCCCGATCAGCAGGTCGCCGCGGTGAATCGCGAGCGCGGCCAGTTCGCCGGCGAGGCGTCCGACCTGCTCAAGACTCTTCACTTCAGCCGAGGTGCTGTTGGCGGGCAGGCGTAGCTGGTGCACCTCGGATACGCCTCCGGCTACGGCTTTCGCGACTCGCTCCCCGGTCCGGTCGTCACCGGGGCCGGAGATCACCACGACGTGCCGCACCTCGGGGAGTTCCGGCAGCAGCCGTCCCAACTCATCGAGGACGCCGTGACCGACGTGGACGCGGTAGCTGCCGCCGGGCGGGGCGACCAGGATGCCGGGGCTGCCGTCGAGTTCTGCTGTCGCGGTGAGTCGGGCCAGGATCTCGAACGCGACGTCCTCGACGCGGCGTCCGGTGGTGAACGAGGTGACGGACGCCGTGGTGGCGTAGATGTCGAGGCGGGCCGTGTAGAGGTCGCTCAGCCCTGGCCTGCCGAGCAACGGACGATAGGTGTCACCGCCGACCCTGGCCAGCGCCTCGGACAGTTCGACGTGCAGATAGATGACCGTGTGCCTGCGCAGCAACTCGCGGGTGGCGGCCGAGCCGCAGGCGCCGCCCCCCAGGGAGAGCACGCAGGCCTGGCCGTCCAGCAGGTCGGCGATGGTGTGTTCCTCGAGCGCGCGGAAGCCGGGTTCGCCCAGCTCGTCGAACAGCGACGAGATGCTGCGGCGTTGCTGGTGTTCGATCACCAGGTCGCTGTCGACGAACGGCAGTCCGAGTCGTTCGGCGAGCAGCCGTCCGATGGTGGTTTTGCCGGCACCCATGAATCCGATGAGGACGATCACGGTGTGCTCCTGGTCAGGCGCTCGGGCCCCGCCTCATTGCGGACGGCTGGTCGCTCGGGAGTCTAGTGGTCGGGTTTGGGATAGCTGCCCGGCGTTCGGACGGTGGCTCGGAGCTGGCCGAGTGGACCGATGATGTCGTGGTCATCCGACCGCCGAGGATGCGGGTCGGATGAGCTGTCGAGTTCGACTGCGGGGTCGGACGACTCGTGACACAGTTTTCGATATGCCGACAGCAGACAGTGGCCAGCTGTTCCCCGGAAAGAAGTTCATTTCTACCGTCCTGGAGGCGCTGGAGACCAAGACCGCGATGTTGAGCGGCGAGATGAGGCGGCGCTACCTGCAGCGTGCCGCCATGGCGGGAATCATCATCGGCGTCTTCTACGTGATCAACTACACCGTGATCGCCGGGTTCGTGCAGGTCGATCCGGGCCTCCGGCCGATCGGACGGATTGTCGGCGGGCTGGCCTTCGGCTGGGCGCTGGTGTTCATCTACTACTCCAAGTCGGAGCTGCTGACCTCGAACATGATGATCGTGTCGATCGGCGCCTACTACCACCGGACCGGCTGGGTGCAGGCGCTGCGACTGCTCGGCCTGTGCTTCTTGGGCAACTTCATCGGTGGCCTGGTGATCGCGTTGCTCGCGTTGATGAGCAGCCTGGTCTCCGGCGACGTGCTGGTCGAAGTTCTCGGATCGGTCTCCCACAAGCTGGAATACGTCTCCAGTGGCCCGGCGGGCTGGACCGATCTGCTGGCTCGCGCCATCTTGTGCAATTTCATGATCAACATCGCGATGTTGCAGGTCTACAACGGCCTGATCAAGGAAGACATCACCAAATGCCTGGTCATGGTGATGGCGGTGTTCGTGTTCGCCTTCGGCGGGCTGGAGCACTCGGTGGCCAATACGGTGCTGTTCACTATCGCCGGATTCCGCAACGGCATCGACATCGGGCTCGCGATGGGCAACGTCGGGATCGCCCTGATCGGCAACTACATCGGCGGCGGTGCCCTGATCGGCTTCTACTACGCCTACTGCAACGACGACAGCCGCTATCGCGAGGTGCACTCCACGACCGACTGAGCATTCTCACGCCGCGGATCCGAAGTGTCGGTCGTCGACCGGCCGGATAGATCGTCGGTGTGCCGAATGGGTGCGTCGCACCAGGGTGCGGCACCGTCGTCGCGGGTGGCGATGAAGACGGCCAGTCCGTCGGGGAAGTGGCGCCGGGTCGATTCCATGGCGCCGAGTCGTCCTTGACGGTCTCGACAGCGCTCGGCCGACGGGTGGCGGGGCCTGTCGCATGACTACCTCCGGGGCATCCGGCTCGGGCGGCGTCCCGGGGCCGATATCTGGGGTGCCGGGAACCAATGAATGGGGTGTTGCCCCCCATGTGCCGGACGCGCGGCGCCGCGAGTCTTGAGGACACCGGAGCGCAAGGCCCCGGAACGAACCGAAGGAGTCATGCCATGCAGTGCTTCATCATCGAGCGGCGAATCCCCGATGCGAAGAACCTGACCCACGAGCAGTTGGCCGAGATCGCCCGCACCTCCAACGCGGCCGTCGAGTCCCTGGGAGTGCCCTACACGTGGTGCGTCAGCTACGTGACCGAGGACGCCATCTTCTGCGTCCACGAGGCTGCCGACGCCGAGACGATCCGTGAACACGCCCGGCGCGGCGGCTTCCCCGCCGATCGGGTGATGCCGGTGCTGGCCGAGTTCGGTCCGCACACGGCGATGGCCTGAGATCGCCTCTCGACGGGGGCCCCGGCACCTTGCCGGGGCCCCGCGTTCGGCGCTTACACTCAGCGCATGCGTCTGCTCGAACGGGACGCCGAGCTGGATGTCCTTCGGGCGCTATGGAGACAGGCTCGGCGCGGGAGCGGTGGTGGGGTGGCCATCGCCGGCGGCAGCGGACTCGGCAAGTCGTCGCTGCTGGACGCCCTCGCCGCCGACGCCGCTGACCTGCGGGTGCTGCGTGCCCATTGCGACCCGCTTGACACCCCCCGACCGCTCGGCCCGTTCCGCGACCTCGAACTGATTGGGCGCCCCGGGGAATCGGCCCCCGCCAATGCCCTGCTCGCCGAGCTGTGCCAGCGCGTCTTCGAGGCGGTCCGCCAGGAGCCGACGCTGCTGATCGTCGAGGACATCCACTGGGTGGACGCGGCGACCGTCGACGTCCTGCGCTTCCTGGCCCGCAGGGTCGAGTCGATGCCGCTCCTGCTCGTGCTCACCTATCGCGACGACGAGATCGGTCCGCGACATTCGGCGCGCCCGCTGCTGGGTGACATCGCCTCCCTCGACGGCATGACGCATTTCTCGCTGCGACCGCTCTCGGTGGACGCCGTGCGCGAGTTGGTCGACGGGGCCGGCCTGGACGCCGACCGCGTCCACGCCGTCACCGGCGGGAACCCGTTCTTCGTCGCCGAGGTCGCCAAGACGCCAGGGTTGCCGCTGCCGCACTCGGTGCGGGACGCCGTCCTGGCCCGCACGGTCGACGTCACCGACCACGACTTCCAGACCCTGCAACTGATCGCCGTCGCCCCCGACCGTCTCGACGACCGTGCGCTGCCGCACCTTGGGGTCGACCTGCTCACCCTGCGCCGCCTGCACGAGACGACGCTGCTGACGCGAACCGACGACGGACTGATCTTCCGGCACGAGATCGCGCGGAAGGCGATCGAGAGCACGATTCCCCCAGGCGGAGAGGTGCCGCTCCACGCCCGGCTGCTCGACGCGTTGGAGGCGATCAAACGGGTCGACCCGGCCGTGCTGACCCATCACGCGGTCGGGGCGCACGACGGTGCGCGCGCGAGCGACTACGCCCACCGCGCGGCGCAGCAAGCCAGCGCGGCGGGCTCGCACAGCGAGGCGGCCGCGTTCCTCGAGATCGCGCTGGAGCATCTGCAGCACGGCGATCCGGCGGAGCGTGCGCATCTGCTGCACGACCTCGCCTCTCAGCAGTACATGACCAGCCGGCTGCCCGAGGCGATCGCGAACATCCGAGCGAGTTTCGCACTCTGGGAAGAAGCGGACGATCCCGCGGGCCTGGCGGCCGCACACGAAGCCGTGGCGCTGTTCGAGTACTACAGCGCGCGCCGCAGGAAGGCCGAACAGCACTCGGAGGAGGCCGCCCAGATCGCGCGCGGCGCGGGGGCGGCGTCCGGCTACGGTGCGGCCCGCGCCACCCAGGGTTTCCTCGCCTACCTGCGCAGCGATCTGACCACGGCGAGAACCTGCGCCGCCGAGGCGCAGGAACTTGCCGAACGGAACAGCTGGGGCCTGCTCGAGCTGCGCAGTGAGGTCGTCAGCGGCGTGAGCGACCTGATCAGCGGCGAGGAGAGCGCCCGGCCGCTGTTGCTCACCCGGCTCGAGGACGCGCGCGACCGCGGGTGGGACGAACTGGCCTCGACCGTCTATTCCCAGGTCGCCTGGATCGACGTCGAACATGCCCGCTACCGGGACGCCGAGAAGCTGTTGGAGGTCTCCATCCCGTTCGCGAACGAGCGCGACATTCCGATCTGCCGGCACTGGCAGGTCGGCGTGCGCTCGCGGTTGCAGTTCCACCGCGGCCGCTGGGAGGCGGCGATCGAGGACGCCAAAGCCGTGATGGTGGACCAGGGAATGCCGCTCGCGACGCTCTGGCCGCGATTGGTGCGCGTCCTGGTGCCGCTGCGCAGGGGCATGGCGGCCGACCTGAGCGTGCTCGACGAGGCCTGGTCGCTGGCCGAGCAGATCGATGAGCCACTGCGTCGGCTGTCGGTGCTGGCGGCACTCGCCGAGGCCGCCTGGATGACCGGACGCGCCGACGACCGGGTGTCCGGCTACGCGGTGGCGCAACTGGCCGAACTCGGCTCGCATCCCGGCGCCGCCTGGGGTGCCGGTGAGCTGGCTGCCTGGCTACGCCGGATGGGCTACCCGGCGCCCGAGCCGGCGGTCGTCGCGGAACCCTATCGGCTGATCGCAGAGGGCAGGTTCGCCGACGCCGCGCAGTGGTGGCGGCTGCGGGGCGACCCGTTCGCGGAGGCGATGGCCTGGACCGATTCCGCCATCGGCGAGGATCGGGCGAAGGGCATCCGGCTGTTGGATTCGATCGGTGCGGTGGGGACCGCCGATCGGCTTCGGGTGTCGCTGCGCCAGGAGGGCCTCGCGGTCGTCCCGCAACGCCCCCGGGAAAGCACCCGCGCCAACCCGGCCGGCCTGACGAACCGGCAGTTGGAGGTCGCGCAGCTTGTCGCGCGGGGGCTCTCCAATGCCGAGATCGCCAGCCGGCTGTTTATCTCACCGAAGACGGCCGACCATCACGTCTCGGCGGTCCTGACCAAGCTCGCCGTACCCAACCGGCGTGCTGTGGTCGTCGGAGCCGCTCGGCTGGGTCTGGTCTGAGCCCGCGCGGCGTCGCGGCAGGAGTTCGTAGCGCAGGTACCAGGTCAGCATGAAGGCGGTGCTGAGCAGGTAAAAGGAGTGCAGGGCCCAGAGCGGGCCCGGCGGGAGGCTGAAGACGTAGACCGAGTGCACCACGTTGCCGACATTGGCCAGCAGCAGGTTGCCGAGGCTGTACGAGCCGAGGTCCCGGGTGCGCAGGGCCTTGCCGAGCATCGGCATCGTGCTCCCGGCGAAGATCGTCGTCGAGGCGATTCCGGCCAGGACCGGCAGGCTGGCGTCCATCAGAGCCGTCCCGCCGTGCCGCTTCGGCGCCCGGGCCGCCCGCGCCCCAACCGCAATGTGCTGCGGTCATGGCGGGCCGCGCGCAGGGCCCGAGCCTTGGCGAACTCGCCGGTCAGCTCCTGCCGGTAGAAGCCGAAGAGTTCTGAGAAGTAGTGGTCAAGCATGGGATCACCTCGTCGTATCGCTGCGGATACGACCAGGTTCGGGCCGGGGGCACCCCCACGACATCGGACGAATTCCCCACCTTCGGGGGGACCCCTACCTACCTATTTTCGGACGACTCTGCCGCCGTCGTCGCCGTGTCCTCCCCGGGTGGTGCCGAATGGTCACTGCTTCACCAAGGATCCGACGAGTGGGCAGCCGGCAGGTACCACCGGCATGCCCGCAGGGAACCGGCGCTGCCCCGATTTGGGTGCCCACGGCGTCCTGGACTAGACTCGCTCGTCGGTTACCTGTGTCTCAGGTGTGTCCACGTTCAGATTGGGAGCAATGGCGAAAAAGGAAGGTGCCCTCGAACTCGAGGGCCAGGTCGTCGAAGCACTGCCGAACGCGATGTTCCGGGTGGAACTCGCCAACGGCCATCGCGTGCTGGCCACGATCAGCGGCAAGATGCGGCAGCACTACATCCGTATTCTCCCGGCCGACCGCGTCGTCGTCGAGCTGTCTCCCTACGACCTGACCCGTGGCCGCATCGTCTACCGGCACAAGTGATCCGCACGACATCATCCACCACCGGTTCCGGCCGTTGATCCCCGAGCCTTCGTGCCCGGGGACAGCTTTGTCCGGAGCGACGAGTCAGAAAGTTGCTCGATGAAGGTTCAGCCGAGCGTCAAGAAGATCTGCGACAAGTGCAAGGTCATTCGCCGGCACGGTCGCGTGATGGTGATCTGCGACAACCCGCGGCACAAGC